>FWWL01002425.1_pt1 | contig 38847 bp, 36 predicted proteins | sample 2228331 | NCBI WGS metagenome assembly FWWL01 (sample SAMEA103939775, study PRJEB20133) | metagenome
GGCGGAGCTGTCCCCCACAGGCCGTGCGGTGGCGTACGTGACCTTGGAAGAGGAGGGTGCGGCGCTAGTTGTCCAGGAGGTGGGCGGCCGCCCGCGGCCGGCCCTGGCCCGGGGTGCTGGGCTGTGGGGTGTCAGTTGGTCTCCCCAGGGCGACAAGCTGAGCTACGCGGAGGTGGAAGCGGGAGAGCGGGCGGTGGTGTGGATGGTGGACCCGCGGGGAGGCAGGGCCGTCAGGCTGGCAGACTACGCCCTGGAATTCCCAGATCCGGGTGCGCTGGTGGGCACCGCCTGGTCCCCCACCGGTCGCGCGGTGGCCTTCGGGACGGGGTTCGCGCAGCGTGCGGGGCCTGTGTGGGTGGTGCGGCTGGAGCGCCGGTAGGTCCTGCGTGGTACACTCGGCGGTAGGGCCGGGCGCGGGGAGGAAGCGCCCGGGACTACGGACCAGCCCACCGCGTCCTCCGGGACGCGAGCAGCCAGGGAGGGAGTGCGCGTGCCGATCTACGAATACCTGTGTACCCGCTGCGACCACCGGTTCGAGCGGCTGCAGCCGGTAGGCAGCCCCCCGGAACCCTGCCCCCGGTGCGGTGGGGCCACGCGGAGGCTGCTGGGCACGGTGGGCCTGGTGTTCCGGGGCTCCGGGTTCTACACCACCGACTACCGCCGGTCCAAGGACGGCCGCTCCAAGTCCGAGGGCACGTCCGAGGGCAAGCCCGAGGGGAAAGACCAGCCCGCCAAGGAGGCGAAGCCGAGCACGTCCGCGTAGCGTGTGGGCGAGCAGAACCGCCGCCAGCCCCGTCCGCGCGAGGGCACGGGGCCCCGCGCCGCGGGTGGGGTACGCCCTTGTTTTCCTAGCGGGTCTCCTGTTGGCCGCCCCCGCTGCCGCGGAGCCTGTCCTGGTGCGGGCTGCGGTGGGCTGGGACGGGTGGGTGCGCCTGGGTGCCTGGAACCCCCTGCAGGTGCAGGTGGAGGCAGCTGTCCCCTTGAGGGGGTGGCTGGTGGTGGACGTCCCCCAGGAGTTCGGCACCCAGCACCTGCGGCTGCGCTACCCCGTGCACCTGCCTGGTGGAGGGCAGGCCGCCTGGCGGGTTGCGGTCAGCCTGTCGGACGCCCGCAGGCCCGTGAGGGTGTCCGTGGAGACGGAGGACGGCAGGGAGCTGGCCTCCGCGGAGCCTCCTTTCACCCCCGAGGCAGCTGTGGCGAGCGTGGTCGGCTACCTGGGCCCGCAGCCGCCGTCCCCGCCGTTGCAGGCGGCGTCCGGGGGCCGAAGGGCCGTGGCGCGGGTGCGGGAAGAGGACCTTCCCGAACAGGCCGCCGCGTACGCTTCTTTGGACCTACTGGTGGTGGAGGAGCTGGACGAGCGGCGCCTGAACAACGCTCAGCGGGAAGCCCTGCTGGGATGGCTGCTGCACGGGGGCAGGGTGGTGGTGACGGGCCTGTTGGACCCCCAAGGCCCCCTGTCCGGCTGGCTTCAGGCGGCCCGGTACACCGGGCGCTCCGTGGACGCTGGGAGGCTGCGGTCCCTGTCCGCGGACCGGCTGACGGAGCTGGAGCCGGTGCAGGGAGGAAGCCCGGTGGTGGAAGGGGGGCGGACGGTGGCGGTGGCCTTGCGCCGGGGCCTCGGCACGGTGTACGCGTGGGCGGGCGGCGCAGACCACGCCCCCCCCAACTCCCCCCTCTGGTACCTGGCCCTCCGGGAGCCCCAGGTCCGGGAAGCACCTCCGGAGCCGGACGGTAAGCTCCGAACGCCCTTCGGCCCGGCCGCGGCAGCGCTCGGGGCGTACGCGGCGCTGTGGGTGGCCGCGGTGGCCGCCGCCGGACGGGCCCGGTGGGGCTGGCTGGTCCCGGTGGCCCTGACGGGGTGCGCGGCGGCGGCGATGCCGCTTGTGGCCGAGGAGGTCCGGCAGCGAGCCGCTTCCCTGGAGACGAGGTGGGTGGAGGTGACGGTGGAAGGAGTCGCCCGGGCCTTCGGGTGGGCGGACGTACGGGCGCCGTATCCGGGCACCTACGCGTACGTGCTCCCGCGGGTAGAGGCCCTTTCCGCCCGTGGGGCGTTCTCGGAGGCGGAGGTGACCTTCCTCCCGGAGGCCACCCGGGTGGCGGTGCGCCAGGGCGAAGGCCAGCAGGTACGGCTGTACTGGGAAGGAAGCGGGCAGGGTGCGGTCCCCGCGGTCGACGTACGCGGTGGGGAAGTGGTGGTGCGGGGCGGCGGGGTGTCCGAGGGAGTGGCCTTCTGGCGGGGGCACCAAGCGCCCCTGGAGGGCACCCAGGAGGCGCAAGAGTGGGTGGCGGCGCGGTGGGACAAGCTGGATTCTGCGCACCCCGCGTGGGTGTGGTTGCGGTGGGCGTTGCCCGCAGCGGCTACCATCGTAGAAGACCGTCCGGTGGTGGCACTGCGCCGCGGGGACGGTGCGCAAGGGTGGCTGGTGGTGGTGGGGCCCAGGCGGTGAACGCGCTGGCCATCGTCCACGGGGACCTGCGCGCCCGGTTGGGCACACGAAAGGGCATCTGGGTACAGGCGGCCTTCGCGGGGGCGGTGTGGCTGGTGGGGCTGATGGGCACCGGCCCCGAACGCGGGGACGCCTCTCCCGTGGGGGTGGCTTCCGTGGGGCTGCTGGTGGTGGTCACGTACGTGGTGACCGCGGCCGCGGGTGGGGAGATCACCTTCCCTGGCGAGAAGAGCGTGCTGGACCTGGCAACCGCCCCCTTCTCGCCCGCGGAGGTGGCGTGGGGCAAGCTTTTGAGCAACGCCGGGTTCGCGCTGGTGTGCACCGCGGGCGCCTGGCCTGTGCTGCTGTTCCTGCACGCCCTCCGTGGCCTCTCCTGGCAGGACAGCGCCGCACAGGCGGTGGTGGTCCTGGCGGTAAGCTGGGGGTTTGCGGGCCTGGCAACTTGGGCGGTGGCTACGGTGGAGTCCGAGGTGTCCCGGTCCGTGCTCCTGTGGGGCGGGATGGTGGTGGTGCTGGCGGGTGTGGGCATGATGGTGTCCTGGCCGTGGCACCCCGTGCACGCAGTGCAGCCCTCCGCGCCCGCCTGGGCGCGTGGGGCCTGCGCGCTGGGCTCCGCGGTCTTCGCGGTGGGAGGCTGTTGGGGGGCGGGGCGACGGGTCCCCCGCCTGCGGGTGGAGCCGTGAGCACGCGCCCGCAGCGGCTGGTGGCCTCCGCGCGCAGGCGCATGGCCTGGCAGAGGGCCACCGGTGCCGCGGAGACCGCGGCGGCGGCGGTTCTGGCCGCGGGCCTGCTGGCGCAGCTGGCTACCCTGGTGTTCCCGTACCCGGTGCGGCTGGAGTGGGTGCTGGCCGGGTCCGGTGCGGGTGCGGTCCTGGGCGGCCTGGTGGGCCTCCTGGCAAGACGTCCCACCGCCACGGAGGCCGCCCACTGCCTGGACCGCCACTTCCACCTGGACGACCGGCTCGTGACTTGGCTTGCGGTCCAGCACGGCCAAGCCCGCTCCCGGCTCGTGCCGCATTTCTTGGCGGATGCGGAGCGTGCGGTGGCGGGCGTTCGGGTGGCCCGGGCGCTCCCGGTGCGTCCGAGGCGGTGGAAAGCGCTGAGCGTGCTGCTGGCGTGCGTGGTGGCGTGGGACGCCTGGCTTGCCGGTACGTCCCTGCCGCACACCCCCGCGGGACGCGTGGCGGAGGTGGTGCGGCGGGAAGGCCGGAGGTTAGAAGAGCTCGGCCGCCGGTGGGAACAGCACGCGCGGGCGAGGGGGCTTGTGGAGGCCCTGCGGGGAGCGCAGAAGCTGCGGGAAGTAGCCCGGCAGTTGGCGGGTCCGCGGGCGACCGCGGAGGAAGGGCAGCGGCACCTGGCAGAGCTGGTCGCACACCTTCAGGGTGCACGGGCGCAGGTGCAGGCGGAAGTCCAGCAGGTGGGCGCCCAGATGGGGCCGGAAGGAGTGCGGGCGTGGGCGGTGCGTGCCCTGGAGTCTGAACTGTCCCGCCTGGGCCACACCCTCGAGGTGGCCACCCTCACCCCGGAGCAGGCGGAGCGCGTCCGCCGTGCCCTGGATCACCTGCGGGCGGCTGCACCCCTGGCACCAGGCTCGCCCGGGCGGGCGGCGCTGGAGGAGGCGAAGCGCAGGTGGGACCGCAAGGACCAGGCGGGCGCCCGCGAGGCGGCGCGAAAAGCGGAGGAGGTGTTCCGGGAGCTGGCGCGCCTGTTGGAGGACGAGGGGGCGCTGGCTTCCCAGCAGCGGGAGGCGGAGGCCAGCAGCGTGACCATCGGGCAGGCGCTGGCGGGCGGCGGGGATCCGGAGGCCGCGCAGGAACGCCCCGTGCAGGTCCCCGGCGTGGCGCGCCAGCGGGCAGGTGCAGACCGAGCTCCGGACGACCCCGAGGCGTGGACGTGGGAAGGCCCGCAGGAAGGTACGCAGCCCGGCGCGGGGCAACTGGCGGACAAGCTGGGTCCGGCCACGCCACGCCTTCCGGCCCGGCACGTGCCCGAGCGGCTGCAGGGCCAGATGGGACAGGGCAAGGTGTACACGGGGCACGTGCAGGCGCCGGGTGTGCCGGGCCAGGCGCGCACCCCGTTGCTGCGGGTGTCCCCCCGGGTGGTGCGGCAGCTGGATGAGGCCATGCGGGCGGAACGCGTGCCAGCCCCCTACCGGGAGTGGGTACGGCGGTACTTCTGGGAGCTCGGGGCAGGCCGGTGACGGGGGGAACGGTGGAGGTTGGGGAGTTCCAGGCCTTGTACCAGCGCATCCGCGCGGAGCTGGGCCGGGTGGTGGTGGGGCACCACGAGGTGGTGGAAGGGGTGCTGCTGGCGGTGTTCTGCGGCGGGCACGTCCTCCTGGAGGGGGTGCCCGGCGTGGGCAAGACGCTGCTGGTGAAGGCCCTGGCCCGGGTGCTGGGCCTGCGGTTTTCCCGGATCCAGTTCACCCCGGACCTCATGCCCGCGGATGTGGTGGGGACCAACGTGCTGGTCCAGGACCCAGAGGGCCGGAGGTCGCTGGCCTTCCAGCCCGGACCCATCTTCTCCCAGATCGTCCTGGCGGACGAGATCAACCGTGCCACCCCCAAGACCCAGTCCGCCCTCCTGGAAGCCATGCAGGAGGGCGCGGTCACCGTGGCCGGCGTCACCTACCCCCTGGAGCGGCCCTTCTTCGTCCTGGCCACGCAGAACCCCATCGAGATGGAGGGCACCTACCCGCTGCCGGAAGCACAGCTGGACCGGTTCCTGTTCAAGCTGCGGGTCCCGTTCCCGGACACCGAGGCGGTGGTACAGATCCTGGACCGCACCACGGGCGCGGAGGTCCCCGAGGCCCAGCCGGTAACCGACGCGCACACGGTGCTGCGGATGCAGGCGCTGGTCCGGGAGGTCCTGGCCGCCCCCTCCGTGCAGGGGTACGTGGCGCGGCTGGTGGAGGCCACCCACCCGCAGGGGCGGAGGCCCGCCCGCGCCGCACGGCGGTGGGTGCGGTACGGCGCGAGCCCCCGGGGCGCGCAGGCCATGCTGCTTTCCGCCAAAGCCCGGGCCCTGGCGTTTGGCCGGGCGCACGTGAGCACGGAGGACGTGCGGGCGGTGGCCCCCGCGGCCCTGCGGCACCGCCTGCTGCTGAACTTCGAAGCGGAGGCGGAGGGCGTGGAGGCCGACCAGGTGGTGCGGGAGGTCCTGGAAGAGGTCCCCGAGGCGGCGGGCGCGGAGGTGTGAGCCGCGTGCTCTTGGAGCCCTCCTTCCTGGAGAAGCTGGAGCGCCTCCGCCTGGCGGCCCGGCGGAGGACCCGGGGCCCTGCGGGCGAGCGGCGCAGCCGGTCCCTGGGGCGCGGCGTGGAGTTCTCCGACCACCGTGCCTACCAGGTGGGCGACGACTGGCGGTACGTGGACTGGAACATCTACGCCCGCCTGGACCGCCTGTTCGTGAAGCTGTTCGAGCAGGAAGAGGAACGCGACGTCCACCTGCTGTTGGACGCCAGCGCGTCCATGCGGTTCGGACAGCCCCCCAAGCTGGAGTACGCCAAGCGGCTGGCCGCCGCTTTGGGCTACGTGGCGCTGGCCGGAGGGGAGCGGGTGGGTGCTGCGGCCGTGCACGGCGCGTCCGTACGCACCCTGCCGCCCCGCCGCGGGCGGGCACACGCGCACCACCTGTTCCGGTTCCTGGAGGCGGAGCAGGCACACGGCCCCACGCGGCTGGAGGAGGCGGCGCAGCACTTCGTCCCCCGACGCCGCGGGCTGGTGGTGGCCCTCGGCGACCTGCTGGACCCCTCCGGGTTCCAGGGCTTTCTGGGCCGGTTGCGGCACGCGGGGCTGGAGGTGTTCGTGGTGCACGTCCTGTCCGAGGAAGACCTGCAGCCCCCCGGCCCGGGGGAGCTCCGCCTGGTGGACGCGGAGACGCAAGAGGGGGTGGAGGTCACCCTGGACGAGGCGGCGGTCCGGGCCTTCGCCGCGCAGCGGGACGCCTTCCTGGAGGAAGTCCGCCAGTTCTGCGTCCGTCAGGGGATGGTGTACGTGCGCGCCACCACCGCGGTGCCGGTGGAGGAGCTGGTCCTGCGGTACCTGCGCCGCGCGGGGATCGTGGCGTAGGGGGGAGGGGAACGTGTCTTTGGGCAACCCCTCGGGCTTGTGGTACCTGGCGGCGGTCCCGCTGGTGGTCCTGCTGTACTGGCTGCGCCCCAGGCGCCTGGCGGTGCAGGTGCCCAGCGTGCTGTTGTGGCGGCGGACCCTGCAGGAGCAAGTCCGCCAGCGCCCCCTGCGGCGGTTCGAACGGAACGCCCTGCTGTGGGTGCAGCTTGCTGCCGTGGTGGTGGCGTCCCTGGCGTTGAGCCGGCCCCAGCAGCCCCTCCCGTCCGGCCGCGACCTGGTGGTGGTGGTGGACTTGGGGGCGCGCCTGCAGGCCACGGACGTACCGCCCAGCCGGTTTGAGGCGGCCCGCGCGGCGGCCCGCGACCTCGTGGCGAAGGCCCCCGCGGGGCGCTTCGCGGTGGTGGGCGCTTCCCGCGGGCCCCGGGTGGTACAACCCCCTACCCCCCACCGGTCCCAGGCGCTGCAGGCCCTGGCGGCGTTGCAGCCCACCGACGGGCCCAGCGACCTGCAGGCGGCGGTGTCCGTGGCGAAGTCCCTGACCTCCTCTGGGGACGTGCACGTGTTCACGGACCAGCCCGTGCCGGGCGTAAGGGAGCACCGGTTCGGCGGCGGGCTGGAGGACGTGGCGGTGACCGGCGTGGTGGCCTCCCCCGTCGCACAAGGCCGCATGCGGGTCACCGCGCGGGTCCACAACGACACGGGCACCGCGCGGCAGCTGGAGGCCTCCGTGTGGGTGGACGGCCGGCTGGCGCAGCGCCTGCCGCTTGCTCTGGCCGCGGGCGAGGAAGCGAGCGTCTCTGCCGTGGTGCCCGCGGGGCTGTGGGTGGAGGTCCGTCTGGCACCGCCGGACGCCCTGCCCGTCACGGACCGCTACCCGGCCCTGGGGACGCGCGTGCCGCGCCCCCGTGTGCTGGTGGTGGGCTCGCCGGACCCCTTCCTCCAGCGGGGGCTGGCGGCGGTGGCGGGCTCCGTGGAATCCCAGCGCCAGCCGGACCCGCGCACCTGGCCCCAGTTCCACGTGGTGGTGCTGTACCGGGTCTTTCCGGACCCCTTGCCCCCCGGCAGCTACCTGGTGGTGGACGCCCTTCCCGCGGCTCTGCCTGCCAAGGCCCACGGGTGGGTGCGGAGCGCGGTGGTGAGCTGGCAGCGCCACACGCACCCGCTGCTGCGGTTTGTGGACCTGCAGGGCGTGCAGGTGGCCCGCGCGCGGGCGCTGCAGCCCGCAGGCGGCGAGGTGCTGGCGGAAGGCGAAGCGCCCCTCCTGTGGGCCTACCAGGGGACCACGGTGCGGGCGGTGGTGCTGCCCTTCGCGCCGCAGGACTCCGACCTGGTCACGCGCCCCGCGTTCCCCATCCTGCTGGCGAACGCGCTGGACTGGCTGGCGGGCCCCCTGGCCCTACAGGTGGAGGCAGGAGAGTCGGTTTCCGTACCCGCCCCGGGGGAGGAGGCGGTGCTGCACGGGCCCGCGGGATCTGTACGGGTGCGGGCCCGCGCGGGCCAACTCGCCCTCCCGCCCTTTGACCGGGCTGGGGTGTACGTGCTGGAGGCGGGCCCGTGGCGGCGGGTGTGGGCGGTACACCCGTCGACCCGCCTTCCCGAACCGGGCCGCACCGCGGCGACCTCCAGCCCGCCGCCTCCGGCTCCCAGGGAGTGGGGCCAGTGGGCGGTGGCGCTGTTCGTCGCGCTGGTGGTGGGGGAGTGGTACTTGTTCGCCTGCCAGGGGCGGAGGCGGTAGGTGCGGTTCGCGTGGCCTTGGGCCCTGGTGCTGTTGGCCCTGGTGCCGTGGGTGTGGCGCCGCAAGCGCGACGCCCCGCACCTGAGCGCCCTGCGGGCGGCCGCCCTGACCCTGGCGGTGCTTGCGCTGAGCGGCCTGCAGCTGCCCGCACCTGGCGCGCCGGTGGAGGTGGTGTTCGCCCTGGACCGGTCCGACAGCGTGCTGCCGGAGCAGGCCGCCCGGGCGGAGGGGTTCGTCCAGGAGGCCCTACGGTTCCGCCGGCCGGGGGATCGCGTGGGGCTGGTGACGTTCGGCGGTCAGGCGGTAGCGGAACGGGCTCCTGCGGAGGTGGCTGCCCTGAACCCCACCCAGCGGCCGCAGCCGTACCACACGGACGTGGGGGCGGCCATCCGGTTGGCCGCCTCGTTGCTGCAGGGCCAAGGCGTGCGCCGGGTGGTGGTCCTCAGCGACGGCGCGGACCACGGGCAGGACGCGGTGGAAGCCGCCCGGGAGGCCCGCGCGCAGGGCGTGGAGGTCCACACGGTACCGCTGGTCCGCCCTCCGTCCGCGGAGGTGCTGGTGGAGGAAGTCCGGGTGCCCGGGCGCGCGGAGGCCGGCGAGCGGGTGCCGGTGTGGGTGCGCGTGCGGTCCACCGTGCCCCAGCCCGTGGAGGTGGAGCTGTGGGCCGGCGGGAAGCTCGAGGTGCGGCGGACCGTGGAGGTGAGGCGGGGGAGCGTGGGACTGGCTTTCTCCGTAGCTGCGGTGCAGGCGGGGTGGGTGGAGGTCCGGGCGCACGCCCGGGCGGCACAGGACGGGGTGTCCGAGAACAACTGGGGCTGGGCGGTGATCCCGGTTTCCGGCGCTCCCGTGGTGCTGTACGCGGGGGCCGGCCGCCTGGCGGCGCTGTTGGCCGCGCAGGGCCTGCGCGTGCACACCGTCTTGCCCCACCGGTTGCCCGCTGACCCCGCGGGGCTGGCGCGCTACGCGGCGGTGGTGCTGGAAGACGTTTCCGCCCTGCACCTGACGCGCCCGCAGATGGAGGCGCTGCGGGACTACGTGCGGGACGCGGGCGGCGGGCTGGTGGTGGTAGGAGGTCCCCACGCCTTCGGGCTGGGCGGCTACGCGCGGACGCCCCTGGAGGAGGTCCTGCCCGTCCACATGGAGGTGCAACACCGCGTGGCGCTTCCCAGCATGGCTTTGGTATTGGTGCTGGACACCTCGGGCAGCATGGGGGGAATGGGCACGGAGCCCTCGAAGGTGGAGCTGGCCAAGGAAGTGGCGCGGAGCGTGGTGGACCTGCTGGGGGACCAGGACCTCATCGGGGTGCTCCAGTTCGACCAGAGCTACCGGTGGCTGGTTCCCCCGGTCCCCGCGCGTGAGCGGGACCAGATCGTGGCACAGGTGGCCCGGCTGCGGGCGGGCGGCGGGACGGACCTGCTGCCGGCCCTGCGGGCCGCGCACCAGGCCCTGCGGGGCGTGGAGGCGCGGGTGAAGCACGTGATCGTGCTGTCCGACGGCCAGACGGACCCCGGCGACTTCGAGCGGGAAGTCCACCAGATGCGCGCGCACCACATCACGTTGAGCGCGGTCTCCGTGGGGAAGGACGCGGACGTGCGGTTCATGCGCAGCCTCGCCAGCTGGGGCGGCGGCCGCCACTACGTGGCCCGGGACCCGTACGCCATCCCGCAGATCTTCGTCACGGAGGCCCTGCTGTCCGCGCGGTCGTACCTGGTGGAGGAACGGTTCGTACCCCACCGCCGCCCGGGGCCGGTGCTGTCCGGCATCGGCCCGGTACCCGCCCTCCGGGGGTACGTGGCCACCTCCCCGAAGCGGGCAGCACACGTGGAGCTGCTTTCGCCCCACCGCGACCCGGTGCTGGCCAGCTGGACGTACGGGCTGGGCCGGGCGGTGGCCTTCACCTCGGACGCCGTGCCCCGGTGGTCGGTGGAGTGGCAGTCGTGGGGAGCGCTCGCCCGCTTTTGGTCGCAGGTGGTGCGGTGGGCGGCCCGTGTGGAGGCCGGGCTGCTGGACGTGCGGGCGGAGGTGAGGGGCGCCCGCGCCCGGGTCCGGGTGGACGCCCGGGACCCCGCGGGCGACTACCTGGACGGCCTTCGGGTGGAGGCCACGGTGTCGGGGCCAAGTCCCCCGCGGCGGTTCCGGCTGCGGCAGACCGCGCCCGGCTGGTACGAGGGGGACGTGGAGCTGGCAGCCCGTGGGCTGCACACGGTGACGGTGACCGCTTGGCAGGGAGTGCGGGTGGTAGGACGGGAGCGGGTCCCCCTGGCCGTGGCCTACTCGCCCGAGCTGCGGGACCCGCTGCCGGACCCGACCCTGCTGGCTCGGGTGGCAGAGGCAGGCGGCGGGCGGGTACTGCGCGCGCCACAGGAGGCGCTGGCTCCACCCGCGGACGCCCGCCACGCCCGGGACGTGTGGCCTTCCCTGACCGCGGCCAGCCTCGGGCTGTTCCTCCTGGAGCTGGTGGCGCGTCGGGTCCCCGTGGTGGCCGGACTCGTGGCGGCCGCGGTGAGCCGCAGGGCCACCCCCTCGCAGGCGGACGCCTGGTACGCGGAGGCGGACCGCTGGAAGCCCTTTGCAGGTCCCCCTCCCGACGGGGACACCGAGCAGCGGATGCGCCTGTACGTGGCGCGGCTCAAGCGGGGCGGGTCGTAGCCACGGCGTCCGCAAGGGCTTTGCGGCCGCGGCGTCGAACCTCCTGCCCTTGTGAAATCCCAGGCCGCAGGGGAGGAGGCCCATGCAGGCGGACGTGGGCGTGTTCGGAGGGAGTGGGTTTTACCGGCTGCTGGACGAGGTGGAAGAGCACAAGGTGGAGACCCCGTACGGGCCGCCCAGCGACGTGGTGACCATCGGACGCGTGGGATCCAAGCGGGTGGCCTTCCTCCCGCGCCACGGCCGGACGCACGCCATCCCCCCCCACCGCATCAACTACCGCGCCAACGTGTGGGCCATGAAGCAGCTGGGGGTCCGGTGGCTGTTCGGGCCGTGTGCGGTGGGCAGCCTGCAGCCCCACGTGCGGCCCGGAGAGTTCGTGCTGTGCGACCAGTTCGTGGACCGCACCTCCGGCCGCGCGGACACCTTTTACGACGGGCCCGTGACCACCCACGTGAGCGCCGCGGACCCCTACTGTCCCACCCTCCGGCAGCTGGTGGCCCAGGTGGCCCGGGAGCAGGGGCTGCCGCTGCACGAGCGGGGCACGGTGGTGGTGGTCCAGGGACCGCGGTTCTCCACGCGGGCGGAAAGCCGGTGGTTCCGTGCGCAGGGGTGGGAGGTGGTGAACATGACCCAGTACCCGGAAGCGCACCTGGCCCGGGAGCTGGCCTTGTGCTACGTGAACATCTCCCTGGTCACGGACTACGACGTGGGCGTGGAGGGGGACCCACAGGCGTCCCCGGTGACCGCGGAGGAGGTGATGCGGCAGTTCGCGGCGAACAACGCGAAGCTGCGCGACCTCATCCTGGCATGCGTGGCGCGCCTTCCGGAGCGGAACACCTGCCCGGTCTGCCCGCGTGCTTTGGACCACGCCAGGGTCGGCTGACCCCGCGACGTGAGGTGCGGGATGGACCGGAACGCGGCGAGGCCGTCTGACGCCCCCGGGCGCCTGCTGGGGCTTGGGGTGTTCTTGGTGGGTGTGCTGCTGCTGCTGTTCGTGTTCTACCTGGCCTACGGGCAGCTGGCGGGCGGGGTGTTGGACCAGGTGGCCCGGTCCGGGCAGGGCGGCCCGGACATGGGCCTGGCCTTGAGCCTGGTGCTGAAGGCCATCTTCCTGCTCGTGTTGGGCTACCTGGCTTCGGGGATCGCGGGGCGGGGCATCGGCCTGTACCAGGCGTCCCGGGGAGAGGAACCCCAGTGAGGGCAGAAGACCCGGTGGTGGACCTCCGCAGCGACACGGTGACCCAGCCCACCCCGGAAATGCGGGAGGCCATGGCCACCGCCCGCGTGGGCGACGACGTGTTCCGCGAGGACCCCACCGTGCAAGAGCTGGAAGCGCTGGCGGCCCGCATGGTCGGCCAGGGAGCCGGGCTGTTCTGCGCCAGCGGGACCATGGCGAACCTGGTGGCGGTGCTCACCCACTGCCAGCGGGGAGACGCGCTCCTGGTGGACGCGGAGGCGCACGTGGTGCACTACGAGGCCGGGGGCATGAGCAGCTTGGCGGGCGTGTTCCCCCAGACCGTCCGCAGCCGGGACGGCCACCCCACCCCGGAGGAGCTGGAACCGCACCGGTCCCCACCGGACGTACACCGGCCCCGGCTGCGCCTGGTGTGGCTGGAGAACACCCACAACCGCGCGGGCGGGGTGGCCTACCCGCCGGAACGGATCGCCGCCACAGCCTTCTGGGCACACCAGCAAGGCCTGCGGGTGCACCTGGACGGCGCGCGGCTGTTCAACGCCGCGGTGGCGCTGGGGGTCCCCGCGGCGCAGCTCGCCAGCGCGGTGGACAGCGTGATGGTGTCCCTGTCCAAGGGACTGAGTGCGCCCGCGGGCTCGGTGCTGTGCGGTTCCCGGGAGTTCGTGGAAGAGGCCCGGCGGTGGCGCAAGGCGCTGGGGGGCGGCATGCGGCAGGTGGGCGTGTTGGCCGCCGCGGGGCTGGTGGCCTTGCGGGAGATGGTGGACCGCCTGGCGGAGGACCACCGCCGGGCACGGGCCTTGGCCGCGGGGCTGGCGGAACTGCCGGGGGTGGAGGTGGACCTGGCGCGCGTGCACACGAACATCGTGCTGGCGCGGGTGGCGGACGCCCCGGCCCTGGTCCGGCGCCTGCAAGGAGCAGGCGTGCTGGCGCTGCCCCTGGACGCGCGCACCGTCCGGTTCGTCACGCACCGGCACATCGAGGACGCGGACGTGGAGCGGGCCGTGCAGGCGGTGCGGGCCGCCTTGCGCGGTTGATCCCGGGACGGTGGGCGGCCCGGCCGCGCGGGCTCGAAAAATCCCATAGCCCCCAGCAGGAGTTCGGCGGCCCTGCGCGTATAGGTACCTCAAACCACAGGAAAGGAGGTACCGAGCCATGGCGGCGAAGAAGGCGGCCAAGAAGGCCACCGCCAAGAAGACCTCCGCCAAGAAGACGGCGAAGAAGGCCGCCCGCAAGAAGCGCTAGCGCGGGCAGCACCGAGGTCTCGGGGGTGCCGGCTTGCCGGCACCCCCGGCGTTTTTCCCGCGCGGAGGAGGACGCGCAGCCGTCGGCTAGAAGCGGTACTGGATGCCCAACCCGTACGAAGGATCCTGCAGCAGGTCCCGCACGTGCACGCCCACCGCCCACTGCGGCATCCAGGCGTAGTACGTGGACACGTCCAGGGTCAGACGGTTCAGGTTGTACAGCTCCAGGGACACCCGCCAGTCCGGGGAAGGCCGGTAGTCGAATCCCACGCCCACCTGGGACTGCAGGATGCCCGCCCTCCAGCTCAGGTGGTCCGACAAGCGGAAGCCCACCTGCAGGTTCACCCGGTTCGCCTGCCCCACGTCGTGCAGCCCGAGCCGGTAGAAGCGCGGTTCGTCCGCAGCCACCCACAGGTCCAGGTCGTGCCGGAACCGGGCGCGGGTGTCGTAGCCCAGCTCGTAGGTGAGCCGCAGACTGGGCAGGAGGGGGATCCCCTCCGGGCCCCGGAGCACCTGGCCGATGCGCTCCAGGGCGGGGCCCGCCCGCTGCGCCACCTCGCCCACCCGGCGCGCCGCACTCCCCACCTCCCGTGCGGCTTCCTCCGCCTGCTGGACCGCGCGGCGGGCGTCCTGCACCAACCCCCGCACCTGTCGCATCTGGTCCTCCCGCACCAACCCCTCCTCCAGGGTGCGGGCCATGCGGTCCAGCCGTTCCGCCAAGCTCTCCACGGAGGCCGCGGTGCGCCGCACGCGGCCGCTCAGCTCCCCCCCCGCGGTGGTGTCCTCCACGAAGGCGCGCACCTCCCGGGCGGTTTCCCGGAGGTGGTCCGCCAGCTCCTTCAGGCCCCTCGCGGTGTGGCGGACGTCCTGGCCCGCGGCGGTGGCGACAGCCTCCACCTGCGCGGCCGCGGCCTCCACGTGCTGGGCGGCACGCACCAGGGACCCCACCAGGCGCGGGTCCGTCACCACGCCCCGGACCGCGGTCACGGTGGCGTCCAGGTTTTCCACCAGCCGCTGCGCGGCCTGCACCGTCCTGCGCACGTCCGCCACCGCCTGCCGGAGGTCCGCGGCCAGCTCGTCCACCCGCTGGAACACCACGTCCACGGAGTAGGCGGGCTGTCCTTCCACCACCTCTTGCGGGGAAAGCGCCTCGGGCCCGGGGCCCGGGACCACATTCAGGAACCGGTTGCCGAGCAGCGTGCTGCTGGTGATGCGGAAGCTGGACCCCCGGGGCACCCGCACCGCAGGCCGGATCCGCAGCCGCACCTCCGCGCGGTGGTCGTCTGTGAGCCGGAGCCCCTCCACCGTCCCCACCTGCACCCCGGCCATGAGGACCGCGCTGCCCGGGCTCAAGCCGGAAGCGTCCGCGAACACCACCCGCAGCTCGTAGCCCGGTGGCCTCCAGATGCCTCGGCCCAAAAACGCCACCAGGGCCACCACCACCGCCGCGGCCACCAGTACCACCAGACCGACCCGTGCTTCCGGTTTCACCGTCCTCCCTCCTGCAGGGCCCCTCCGAGCCCCGAGCTACGCAGGAACGCCTGCACCAGGGGGTGGGGCGAGGCGCGCACCGCCTGTCGAGGGCCCACCACCACGAACCGGCCCGCCTCCATCACCGCCACCCGGTCCGCCACGGCGAAGGCGGTCAGCAGGTCGTGGGTCACCAGCAACACGGTGGCCCGGGTCTGCGCCCGCACCGCGGTCATCAGCCGGTCCACCGCGCGCGCGGTGACGGGGTCCAGCCCTGCCGTCGGCTCGTCGTACAGCACCACCTTCGGGTCCAGGGCCAGGGCCCGGGCGATCCCCACCCGCTTGCGCATGCCGCCGCTCAGCTCCGCGGGCATCTTGTGCTCGGTGCCCGCCATGCCCACCAGGCTGAGCTTGTCCGCCACGATCTCCCGGATGCGCTGTTCCGGCAGCCGGCGGTGGCGCCGCAGGGGGAAGGCCACGTTCTCGCCCACCGTGAGGGAGTCGAACAGGGCGGCACCCTGGAACACCACCCCGATCTGGGCCCGCACCTCCCGCAGCCGGTGGGGAGGGAGGCGGTGCACCGGCTCGCCGTCCAGCCGTACCTGCCCGGCGTCGGGTACCAGCAGGCCCATCACGTGCCGCAGGAGCACCGTCTTCCCGCACCCGCTGGGCCCCACGATGGCCACCGCCTCCCCTGGCTGGACCTCCAAAGACACCCCGCGGAGCACGGGCTGCCCGCCCAGGCTCTTGTGCAGGTCTTCCACCGCCACCCGGCCGGACAGCTCCACGGCGGTCCCTAGAACAGCAACACGTCCAAGAAGTAGTTGGCCGCCAGGACCCAGGCGATGGCGGCCACCACCGCGCCGGTGGTGGCCTGCCCCACCCCCGCGGCCCCGCCGGAGGCCCGCAGGCCCTTGTGGCACGCCACCAGCGCGATGAGCAGCCCGAACACCGTGGCCTTGACCAGCCCCCCCAGCAGGTCGTGCACATCCAGGAACTGCCGCACCGACTCCAGGTACACGGACCCCGGGACGCCCACCAGCACGCTCACCCCGTAGCCGCCCAGGGAGCCCACCGCGTTGGCCAGGACCACCAGCACAGGCAGCATGGTGGCCAGGGCCACCGCCCGCGGGACCACCAGGTACTCCAGGGGGTCGGTGCCCATCACCGTGAGGGCGTCCACCTGCTCGGTGACGGCCATGGTGCCCAGCTCCGCGGCGAAGCCGGCGCCCACCCTGCCTGCCACGGTGACCGCGGCGAACACGGGCGCCGCCTCCCGCGCCATGGAGACCGCGATGAGCCCGCCCACGAACCCCTCCCCGCCCAGGCGCAGCAGCTGGCTGGCGGTCTGGTAGGCCAGCACCATCCCCGAGAACAGCCCCGTGAGGAGCACCAGGGGCACCGAGTCCACCCCCGCCCGGGCCATCTGCAGCACCACCTGCTGCCCCTCCCACCGGAACCGCACCAGGCGGAGCGCCACCCGGCCCAAAAACCGCGCAGCCTCCCCCACCTCCTCCAGGCGGCGGAGGGTCGCCTCGCCCAGCCTCTCCAGGGTCGCGTTGACGGCCATCCCCCACCGTGCTATGGTGACACCGCCGAAGCAGAAGCGCCACGCTTCTCACCCGGCGGCGGCGGGCCAGCCGGGTCCTGCCAGGGCGACCGCGGGCGTGGAAGCGTTCTGCGCCCGCGTTCCTTTTCCTGGCGTGCGGTGCGGAGGGAGGGGATAGCATAGAGCGCGAGCCGAGGGTGAACGAGCGCATCCGCATCCGCGAGGTGCGGTTGATCGGACCCAACGGAGAGCAGCTGGGGATCGTGCCCGTCCAGGAGGCCCTGCGGCGGGCCCGGGAGATGGGGCTGGATCTGGTGGAGGTGGCACCCACGGCCACGCCGCCCGTGGCGAAGATCATGGACTACGGGCGGTACAAGTACGAGCAGAGCAAGCGGGACCGGGAGGCGCACCGCAAGCAGCGGGCCTCCGAGGTGAAGCGGATGCGCATGACGCCCAAGATCGGCGACCACGACTTCCAGACCAAGGCGAAGCTCATCTACAGCTTCCTGCAGGAAGGGCACAAGGTAAAGGTGGAGATGTGGTTCCGGGGCCGGGAGATGGTCCACCCGGAGCTGGGCCGGCAGATCCTGGACCGGCTGGCGGAGTACGTGTCGGAGATCGCACACGTGGAGCGGGCGCCCGCCATGGAGGGCCGGAACATGGTGATGGTGCTGAGCCCGGCCCGACGCTAGGAGGGAGGACGGGATGCCGAAGGTCAAAACACACCAGGGGACGCGCAAGCGGATTGCGGTCACGGGCCGCGGGAGGCTGCTGCGGGGCCGCCAGGGCGGCGGACACCTCAAGCAGAAAAAAAGCCCCCGTCGCAGGCGTGACCTGACGCGGGAGGTCCCCGTGAGCCCGCAGGACACCGCGCGCATCCGCCGCCTGATCCCGTACGACTGAGGGGCTGCGGAAGGAGGGTTTCCCATGGCGAGGGTGAAGCGCGGGAAGACGGCCCGCGCCCGCCACAAGAAGGTGCTCAAGCTGGCCAAGGGCTTCTGGGGGAAGAAGAGCCGCTGGTTCAAGCTGGCCAACCAGTACGTCCTCCGGGCCCTGGCCGCCGCGTACCGGCACCGCCGGCAGCGCAAGCGGGACTTCCGCCGGCTGTGGATCGCCCGCATCAACGCCGCGGCCCGCCAGCACGGCCTGTCCTACAGCCGGCTCATCCACGCGCTGCGGGTCCGCGGGGTGGCGGTGAACCGCAAGGTCCTGGCGGATCTGGCGGTGCGGGACCGGGAGGCGTTCGCAGAGATCGTCCGCCGCGTCACCGGCGGGCCGTAAGGCCTCGGTGATCACCAGCCCCCGGAACCCGTACGTCCGCGCGCTGCGGGCGCTGCAGGACCGGCGCCGGCGGTGGCAAGCAGGCCGCGCGGTGGTCACGGGCGTGCGGCTGGTGGGCACGGCCCTGCACCTGGGACGGGTGGAGGAGGTGCTGGTGGCCCCGGGCCAGGGCGCGGAGGTGCAGGCGCTGGTGGACCGCGCGCGGTCGTCCGGTGTACCCGTGCGGCAGGTCTCCACCAGGGTCCTGGAGGCGGTGTCGGACGTGAAGACCCCGCAGCCGGTGGCCGCGGTGGTCCGCCTGCCGGCGGTGGTGCCCTTGGGCCGCCTGAGCTGGCGGTGGCTGGCGGTGGCGGACGGCCTACAGGATCCGGGGAACCTGGGGGCTTTGGTCCGCACCGCGCACGCCGCGGGCTTCGACGCGGTGGTGGTGATGGCGCACACCGCGGACCCGTTCCACCCGCGGGCGGTGCGGGGCAGCGCGGGGTCGTGCCTGGCTGTGCCCATCGCGTCCGCCACCCCGGAGGAGGTGTGCGCGTCCGCCCGGGTGTGGGTGGCCGACCCGAGGGGGGAGGTGGACTACCGGCAGGCCGCCTACGACCCTCCCGTGGCCCTGGTGTTCGGCAGCGAGGCCGCGGGTGTTCGGCACCGGTGGCCGGGGGCCGGCACGGTGCGGGTGCCCCTGGCACCCGGGGTGGAGTCCCTGAACGTGACCGCGGCCGCCGCGGTGCTGCTGTACGAGGCGCGGCGGGCGTGGACGGCGTAGGCCCAGCACTGGTATACTTCCCCGAAAAGCGCCCACCGGGCGCGGGGACCTGTATGTTCTGGACGTCGGAGTTCTTCTGGAACGTGTTCCAGAGGACCGGCGCGGTGTGGGCGTACGTGGTGTACCGGCGGTTGCGCCGGGCGCAGGCGTACGCGAGGTTCATCTGGAACTAGGCGAGGACGGAGAGCGCACCGGCCCCGCACCCTGCAGCGAAGGGGAGCGGGTGGGAGCCCCTGGTGGCCGGGGACGGGCGCGTTCGCTCCGGAGCCACGGGAGGAGCGTGGCCGGGGCAGAAGCACCGGCCGCGGGTAATGCCTGTCGGGTCCGCCCGCTACAGCGGGGACGAGCGCCGGGACGGCTGCGTTCCGGAAGCAAGGTGGTACCGCGGAGGCGCGCCTCCGCCCTTGTGGCGGGGGCGCGCCCGCGTGTGGAGGGCCTGTAGATGCGGGACCGGCTGGAGGGGTTGCGGGAGCGTGCGCTCCGGGAGGTCCGGGCCGCGGGGTCCGTGGACCAGGTGGAGGCGGTCCGGCGGCGCTACCTGGGCCGCAAGGGAGAGCTTACGAGCCTGCTGCGGGCCCTCCCGCAGCTGGCACCCCACGAGCGGGTGGCGGCGGGCGCCGCCCTCAACGAGCTGAAGGCCTGGCTGGAGGCCGAGCTGCAGCACCGTCGGGAAGAGCTGCGGGCCCAGGAGCAGGAGCGGCGGCTCCGGGAGGAGGCGGTGGACGTGACGCTGCCGGGCCGCCGGCCTCCCACGGGCCGCGAGCACGTGCTCGGCCGCATGGTGGAGGAGATCCGGGACATCTTCCGGTCCATGGGGTTCGAGGTGGTGGACGGCCCGGAGCTGGAGACGGAGGAGTTCAACTTCCGCCGGCTGAACATCCCCGACGACCACCCCGCCCGCGACGCCCAGGACTCCTTTTACCTGGACGACGAGCACCTCCTGCGGACCCAGTGCACCGCGGTGGACGTCCGGGTCATGCTGCACCGGAGGCCGCCCATGCGGGTGGTGACCGTGGGCCGGTGCTACCGCCGGGACGTGGTGGACAGCACCCACATGCCGGTGTTCCACCAGGTGGACGGCTTCATGGTGGGCGAGGGCGTGCGGTTCTCCGACCTGAAGGGGGTGCTGGCGGAGTTCGCACGGCAGCTGTGGGGGCCGGAGGCACGGGTGCGGTTCCAGCCCTCGTACTTCCCCTTCACGGAGCCCAGCGCGGAGATCGCGGTGTCCTTCCGGGGGCGGTGGCTGGAGATCGGCGGGTGCGGGATGTTCCACCCCCGGGTGCTGGAGATGGCGGGCATCGACCCGGAGCGGTACACGGCCTTCGCCTTCGGGTGCGGGGTGGACCGGCCGGCCATGGTCCGCTACGGGATCGACGACATCCGGCTGTTCTGGGAAAACGACGTGCGGTTTCTGGGGCAGTTCTGAGGCGGAGGGCGCATGCGGGTTCCCTGGAGTTGGCTGATGGAGCTGGTGGACCTGCCCACGCCCCAGGACCCCGCCGCGTGGGAGTCCCGCTTCCCCATGCTGGGGCTGGGCGTGGAGGCGGTGGAGCGGGTGGGGGACGACTGGGTCTTCGACCTGGAGACCACCACCAACCGGCCCGACTGGCTGGGCATGGTGGGCATCGCGCGGGAGGTGGCGGCGGCCTGCGGGGGCCGGGTCCGGCCGCCCGTGGTGGACCTGGAGGAGACAGACCCCCTCGCCAGCCAGGTGGCCTGGGTGGAGGTGGCGCAGCCTGGCCTGTGCCACCGGTACGTGGGACGGGTGGTGGTGGACGTGCGGGTGGGCCCCTCCCCTGCCTGGATGGTGGAGCGGCTGGAGAAGTGCGGGATCCGGAGCATCAACAACGTGGTGGACGTGACGAACTACGTCATGCTGGAGACCGGGCAGCCCCTGCACGCCTTCGACCTGGACCGCTTGGTGGGTGGCGGGGTGGTGGTCCGGGCGGCGCGGGCGGGGGAGGTCGTGGTCACCCTGGACGGGCAGGAGCGGGTGCTCCCCGAGGGCGCCCTGGTCATCGCGGACCGAGAGCGGGTGGTGGCCCTGGGCGGGATCATGGGGGGGCTGGACACGGAGATCCGGCCGGACACGCGGCGGGTGTTGCTGGAGTCCGCCTGGTTCCACCCCGTGGCGGTGCGGCGGACCGCCCGCGCCCTGGGGATGCGCACGGAAGGCAGCACCCGCCACGAACGCGGCGGGGACCCGGAGCGGGCGCGGGCCGCCGCGGCCCGGGCCGCGCAGTTGATCCACCACCTGGCGGGCGGCCGCGTGCTGCGCGGGGAGCTGGACGTCTACCCCGACCCGCAGCCCGCACGGCAGGTGGCGTTGCGGCCCAGCCGGATGCGTCGGGTGCTGGGGATAGACGTGCCCGATCAGGAGGCCGCGGACATCCTGCGGCGGCTGGAGTTCCAGGTGGAACCAGGCCCTGAACGGTGGACGGTCACCGTCCCCAGCCACCGGCGGGACGTGGAGCGGGAGGAGGACCTCATCGAGGAAGTGGCGCGCGTGTTCGGCTACGACCGGATTCCGGAGACCCTTCCCGCGGAGCAGCTGGCGGTGGGGGTGGTGGACCCGGACCTGGAGGCGGAGCGGCGGGTCCGGCAGGCGCTGCTGCGGGCGGGCCTGACGGAGGTCCTGACCCTGAGCCTGCTCCATCCCGACGACCTGGAGCGTGTGGGCATCCCCGCGGGACACCCCCTGCGCCGTGCTATTGCCCTGCGCAACCCCCTGACGCGGGCGCACACCCACCTGCGGACCACTCTGTTGCCGTCCCTGGTGGAGGTCCTGCGGACCAACCGGGTCCGGGGGAACGCAGACGTGCACGTGTTCGAGGTGGGCCGGGTGTTCCGGGTGACGGAGCTCGGTCGGGAGGAGCGCAAGGTGGTGGGGGTCGCCCAGGTGGGGCGCAGCCTGGTGGGCGGCTGGAACCTCCCGCAGGAGGCGGTGCAGACCAGCTTCCACCACCTCAAGGGGGTGGTGGAGTCGGTGCTGGAGGGGCTGCACGTGGAAGGCTGGGAACTCCGGCCGGACTCCGTGCCGTGGCTGCACCCGTACCGGGCCGCGTCCGTGTGGGTAGAAGGGCAGCCGGTGGGCTGGCTGGGCGAGCTGCACCCGGAGGTGTGCGACCGGTACGACCTGCGGGGCCGGGCCTACGTGGCGGAGCTGGAGCTGGCTTTCCTCCTGCGGGCGGCCCGGTCCGTCCCCCAGTACCGGCCCCTGGCGCACACGCCGCCGGTGGACAGGGACCTGGCGGTGGTGGTGGGGGCGGAAGTCCCCGCGGCTCACGTGGTGGCGGTGGTACGGGAGGTGGCGGGAGGGCTGGTGGAGGCGTGCGAGCCCTTCGACGTGTACACGGGGCCGCCCGTCCCTGCTGGCCACAAGAGCCTGGCCGTCCGGCTGCGCTTCCGGGACCCCGCCCGCACCCTCCAGTCCGAAGAGGTGGAGGGACTGCTGCGGCAGGTGCGGCAGGCGCTCCAGGACCGGCTGGGGGCCCGCTTCCGGTAAGGGCTGCAGGAGGAGGTGGGCTCCCGGCCGCGGAAATCGTCCCCGCGGGGATCCCATGACGCCCACCTGGCTGGACTGGGTCACGCTCACCATCCTGTTGCTCGCGGTCCTGTTGGGGTTGCAGCGCGGCCCCGTGCGGACCCTGCTGGAGGCCTTCTTCGTACTGCTCAGCTACCTGGGTGCCAGCGTGCTGTTCCGGCCCGCGGCGGAGGCCCTGTTCGGTACCACCTTTCCGTGGCCGGACTGGGCGTCTACGGTGGCGTTCGCGGTCCTGTTCGTCCTGTTCGTGGTGGTGGGCAACTACCTCACCGCGTGGATCGCGGGACGTAGGGCGGCCACCGGAGGGGCCATCGTCCTGGGGGGTCTGTGCGGCGTGCTCAAAGGGGCTCTCCTGGGCGTGGTGCTGGTCACCTTCCTGCTGGCGGCCCCCTTCGCACCCGCAGTACAGCGGGACGTGGAGCGGTCCGTGGTAGGCCCCTACCTGGTGGGCTGGCAGCTGGCCCTGCACCGGGCGGTGAGCCCCCTGCTGCCCGTCCGCCTGCCCGCCCTGGGCCCCGGGGGGGAGAAGTTCTAGCTCCCGCCTGCCCATGAAGAACCTGGAGATCGCCGCTTTGTTCAACGAGATCGCGGACCTCCTGGAGATCAAGGGGGAGTCCACCTTCCGGGTCGGTGCCTACCGCCGGGCGGCCCGGTCGTTGGAGAACCTCGCCGAGGACGTGGAGGCGGTGGCGGACCGCGGGGAGCTGGACCAGATCCCGGGGATCGGCAAGAGCCTGGCGGAGAAGATCTCGGAGTACCTGCGGACCGGCAAGATCGCGTACCACCAGGAGCTGCTCCGGGAGCTGCCGCACGGGATCACCACCCTCATGCGGGTGCCCGGGCTGGGCCCCAAGACGGCCCTTTTGCTGTACGAGCACCTGGGGATCACCACGTTGGACGAGCTGGAGCGGGCGGCCCGGGAGGGACGGCTCCGGGGCCTGCCGCGGATCGGGAAGAAGATGGAGGAAAACATCCTCCGGGGCGTGGAGCAGGTGCGCCGGCAGTCCACGCGGCTGCCCTTGGGCGCGGTGCTGCCTGTGGCGCAGGAGATCGTGGCGGCCCTGCGGCAGGCCCGGGGTGTGGGAGAGGTGAGCGTGGCGGGCAGCCTGCGCCGCATGCGGGACACCATCGGGGACATCGACGTGCTGGCCACCGCCACCCGGCCCGCGCACGCCATGGAGGTGTTCACCACGCACCCCCTGGTGGGCCAGGTGCTGTCCCGGGGCACCACCCGCAGCAGCGTGGTGCTCCGCAACGGCATCCAGGCGGACCTGCGGGTGGTGGAGCGGGCCAGCTTCGGGGCCGCGCTGCAGTACTTCACGGGCTCCAAGGACCACAACGTGAAGCTGCGGGAGCGGGCAGGGCGCATGGGGCTGAAGATCAACGAGTACGGGGTGTTCCGCACGGAGGACGACCGGCGGGTGGCGGGGCGCACCGAGGAGGAGGTGTACGCCGCCGTCCAGCTGCCCTGGATCCCGCCTGAGCTGAGGGAGGACCAGGGGGAGATCGAGGCGGCGGAACGTGGCCGGTTGCCGCGCCTGGTCACCCGCGCGGACATCCGGGGTGACCTGCACATGCACACCAAGTGGAGCGACGGGCAGGCCACCGCGGAGGAGATGGCGCAGGCCGCCCGGCAGCTGGGCTACGAGTACATCTGCATCACGGACCACTCCCAGTCCCTGAAGTTCGCGGGCGGGGTGACCGTAGACGACCTGCGGGCGCACGTGCGGGAGGTCCGCCGGCTGTCGGACCGCCTGGAGGGGATCACCGTCCTCATCGGCTCCGAGGTGGACATCCTGCCGGACGGGAGCCTGGACTACCCGGACGAGGTCCTGCGGGAGCTGGACGTGGTCATCGCGTCGGTGCACAGCCGCTTCCGCATGGAGCCGCAGGCCATGACGGACCGGATCCTGCGGGCCATGCGCAACCGCTACGTGACCATGATCGGCCACCCCACGGGACGGCTGCTGGGCCAGCGCGACCCGTACTCCGTGGACGTGGAGCGGCTGGTGGTGGGGGCCCGGCAGACGGGCACCCTCCTGGAGCTCAACGCCCAGCCGGACCGCCTGGACCTGAAGGACGCCCACCTGCGGCTGGCGAAGGAGCACGGGGTGCAGGTGGCCATCGGGACCGACGCCCACAGCCCCGCGGAGCTGCGGTTCATGGAGTTCGGGGTGGGGACCGCGCGCCGCGGCTGGCTGGAGCCACAGGACGTGGTGAACACCCTGCCGTTGGACAAGCTGCTGGCCCGCCTGCGGCAGAAGCGGGGCGGATGAGCCGCGGGACGCCCGCGCGGACGGAGCCTGCGCCGCTCCCGCAGGCCTTCTTTTCCCGTCCCACCCTGGAGGTGGCGCCCGAGCTGGTGGGAGCGCTGGTGGTGCGGACGCTGGAGCCGGGGGTCGAGCGGGACGGGCCCGTGGTGCTGGTGGCCAGGCTGGTGGAGGTGGAGGCGTACCTCGGCCCCGAGGACCCCGCCAGCCACGCGTACCGCCGTACGCCCCGCAGCGCGGTCATGTGGGGGCCCCCGGGCCGGGCGTACGTGTACTTCAGCTACGGCAACCACCACTGCATGAACGTGGTCACCGAGCCGGAGGGGACCGCGGGCGCGGTGCTGCTGCGTGCCGCAGAACCCCTCCACGGGGTGGCCGTCATGCAGCGGCTGCGCGGGGGCGTGCCCGTGCGGGACCTGCTGCGGGGCCCTGGCCGGCTCACACAGGCCCTGGCGGTGGACCGGCGCTTCAACGGCTGGGACCTCACCCGACCGGGGCCCCTGTACCTGGCAGCGGGGCCGGGCCCCAGCCGGGTGGCCACCTCACCCCGCGTGGGGATCCGGCGCGCCGCAGACCGGCCGTGGCGGTTTTTCGACCCGCACAGCCCCTACGTGTCCCGGTGACGCCCCGCGTGCTGTTCTGGTTCGTGGACGGGCTCGGCCTGGGGTCCTGCCGCGCCGAGGAAAACCCTCTGGTGCGCGGCCACACCCCTGCCCTGCGGTCCCTGCTGGGAGGGCCGCTGTGCGCAGGGTCTTTCCCGGCGCGGGGCGGCCGGTTCGCCGCGGTGGCCCTGGACGCCACCCTGGGGGTACCGGGCCGGCCGCAGAGCGGCACCGGACAGGTGGCGCTGCTCGCGGGCTGCAACGCGGCAGCCCTGGAGGGCCGCCACGTGCCCGCTTTCCCCACCGCGCGGCTGCGCCGGGTCCTGTGCCGGCAAAGCTTGTTCTCACGTCTGCGGGCGCGCGGGCTGACGGTGGCGCTGGCCAACGCGTACCCGCCCGCCTTCCTCCACGGCGGCCGCCGTCCGCGGGGAGCCTTCGCCTTCGCCGCCCACGCGGCCGGGGTGCGGCTTCGGGGCTTGGAGGAGTTGGCCGCGCGCCAGGCGGTGGCGGCGGACCTCACCGGGGAAGGGCTAGCCCGGCGGGGCTATCCCGTGGACGTGGTGAGCCCGGAGGAGGCAGGCCGGCGGTTGGCCGCCCTGACGCGGGGGCACGCGTTCACCGCGTTCGAGTTCTTCGCGTTGGACCTAGCGGCCCACGGAAGGTGGCCGGCCTCGGTCCCCGCGCTGGCCGAACAGCTGGACCGGGCGTTCGGCGCCGCCTTAGAGGCCCTAGACCTGGAGCAGTCCCTGGTGGTGCTGGCCAGCGACCACGGGGCTGCGGAGTCGCCGGAGGGGAACCACACCAGCAACCCTGTGCCCTTGGTGGCCGTGGGGCGAGGGTTCGAAGCGCTGGCGGCCCGGTGCCGGAGCCTGGTGGACGTGGCACCGGCGCTGGAGGCGGTGCTGGGCGGAGGGTGAGCAGGCCCTGCAGGCGGCAAGCGGCGCCGCCTCCGGCGAGGCGGGTGCTCCTGTATGCTGGAGGCGTGGACGAACGGTCCTTGCGGGTGCTGGAGTTCCCCTGGGTCCGCGACCGGCTGCGCGCCCTGTGCAGCACGCCGTTGGGGGAGGAGCAGGCGCAACAGCTGGTCCCCGAGGTGGACTTCGCCCGCGTGCAGGAGCTGCAGCAGGAGACGGTGGAGGCCCGGGTGCTGCTCCGGGAGGGAGGCTTGAACCTGCGCGGGGTACCAGACTTCCGGCCCGCCTCACGGCGCGCAGCCCTGGGAGGCGTCCTGGACCCCGCGTCCTTGGTAGGCCTGTGGCGTGCCGCGCGGGCGGGCCGGCTGGCCAAGTCCGCGCTGGCGGAGCGGGCCGGGCGCCTTCCCCTGCTGGCCGCCCTGGTGCGGGAGCTGCCCACCTTCGAGCTGCTGGAGGCGCGTCTGGAGCGGTCGCTGAGCGAGGACGGCCAGGTGCGGGATAGCGCCAGCCCGGGCTTGGCGCGGGTGCGGCGGGAAATCCGCACCACCCAGGAACGGCTGCGCAGCCGCCTGGAGGAGATGGTGAGGTCGCCGCGGTGGGCCCGTATGCTGCAGGATCCCATCGTCACCGTGCGGGGCGACCGCTACGTGGTGCCGGTCAAGCAGGCGTACGCGTCCCAGTTCCCGGGCGTGGTGCACGACCAGTCCGCCACAGGCGCCACCGTGTTCATGGAGCCGCTGGTGGCGCTGCAGCTCGGCAACCACCTGCGCCAGCTGCAGGGGCGGGAGGCGCGGGAGGTCGAAGGGGTCCTGGCTGAGCTGTCCAGGGAGGTAGGGGCGCGCTCGCGGGAGTGGGAGAAGCTGGCCGGGGTGCTGGCGCGGCTGGACTTCGCCCTCGCCAAGGCAGCTCTGGCGGAGGACCTGGAGGCGGTCTGCCCGGTCCTGGTCCCTGGACCCGTCCTGGACTTCCGCCGCGCCCGCCACCCGTTGCTGGTGGAACGGGCCCGGAGGGACGGAAGCCCCCTGGTCCCGGTGGACGTGCGCCTGGGGGAGGAGTTCCGCACCCTGGTCATCACCGGGCCCAACACGGGCGGCAAGACCGTCACGCTGAAGACCGTAGGCCTGCTTGTCCTCATGGCCCAGGCAGGCCTGGCCATTCCTGCGGCGGAAGGGAGCCGGGCGGGGTGCTTCCACGCGGTGTTCGCCGACATCGGCGACGAGCAGAGCATCCAGCAGAATCTGTCCACGTTCTCCTCGCACATGCGGACGGTGGTGGAGGTGGTGCGGCGGGCCGGTCCGGGCTCCTTGGTGCTCCTGGACGAGGTGGGCGCCGGCACCGACCCCGCGGAGGGTTGCGCCCTGGCGCGGGCGGTGGTGGAGACGCTGCACGAACGGGGCGCGTGCACCGTGGTCACCACCCACTACGGCGAGCTGAAGGCGCTGGCGTACCAGAGGGACGGGGTGGAGAACGCCTCCGTGGAGTTCGACAGCCAGACCCTGCAGCCCACCTACCACCTGCGGATCGGCACCCCAGGGCGCAGCAACGCCTTCACCATCGCCCGGCGGCTGGGGCTGGAGGAGGCGGTGGTGGAGCGGGCGCGCTCCTACTTGGACCGGCAGACCCGGGAGGCGGACGCGGTGCTGGAGGGGATGGAGCACCAGCGACGGGCCGCGGAGCGGGAGCGGCAGGAGGCCGCGCGGCTGCGGTCGGAGCTGGAAGCCCTCCGGGCCGGCTACCAGGGCCGGTTGCAGCGGCTGGAGGAGGACCGCGCCCGCCTGCTGGAGCAGGCGCGCGAACAGGCCCGGCAGGTGGTGGAGGAGGCCCGCCAGCAGGTGGAGGCGCTCCTGGAGGCGCTGCGCACCCAGCGGCGGGAGCAAGCCGCGGCCGAGGCGCGCCGCAGGCTGCGGGAGCTGGCCGGCAGGCTCGCGAGCCCCCGGACGCCGCCGGCCGGTCCGCCCTTGGAGCGGGTGCGCCTGGGCCAGACGGTGCGCGTGGCCTCCCTGGGCGCGGACGGGGTGGTGGTGGGGGTCTTTGGCGAGCACGCGGAGGTCCAGGTGGGCGCCGCGAGGGTGCGGGTGCCCCGGGAGGACCTGCGGGTCCCGCAGGAGTCCGGCCTCCGCCCGGCCGCGCGCCAGGTCGCGTTCCAGCCGCCGGCCGTGTCCCCCAGGCTGGACCTGCGCGGGCTCACCGCGGACGAGGCGGTCGCCAGGCTGGAGAAGTACTTGGACGACGCGCTGCTGGCAGGCCTGGACCGGGTGGTGGTGGTGCACGGAAAGGGCACCGGGGCGCTCCGGCGGGCGGTGCACGAGGCCCTGCGGACGGTACCGGGCGTACGGTTCTCCCTGGCTGTCCCGGAGGAGGGTGGGGAAGGGGCCACCGTGGTGGAGTTCACCCCGTAGAGGAGGTCGGGATGCGGCTGGCGAGGGTTCGGTACAGGGACCAGGAGGCGGTGGCCATCCTGCTGGCCCACCACGCGGTGCTGCTGGACGGGGTCCGCAGCATCCCGCAGCTGCTCAGCCGGCAGGACGTGGTGGAACGCATGGAGGAGCTGGTGAGCCGGCTGGAGGCGCACCAGGTGCCGGAAGGTGTGGACCTGGGCGCGCAGGTGCGTCCGCTGGCGGAACTGACCTTGCTGGCCCCCCTGCCGCACCCCCCGAAGATCGTGGCCCTGGGGCGCAACTACGCGGAGCACGCCCGCGAGCTCGGCAACGAGGTGCCCGAAGACCCGCCCATCTTCTTCAAACCGCCCAGCGCCATCGTGGGCCCCGAAGAGGCCATCGTGATCCCCCCGGAGACGCACGAGGCCCACCACGAGGTGGAGCTGGCGGTGGTCATGGCGCACCGGGGCGTGCGGGTGCCCGCGGAACACGCCCTGGACCTGGTGGGCGGGTACACCGTGCTGAACGACGTCACCGCCCGCGACCTGCAGCGGGAGGACATCCGGAGGGCCCGGCCCTTCGACCGCGCGAAGAGTTTCGACACCTTCTGCCCCATGGGGCCCGTGGTGGCCACCCGCCGGTCGGTACCGGACCCTGACCGACTGCGCATCACCCTGCGGGTGAACGGGCAGGTACGGCAGGAGGGGTCCACCGCGGACATGATCCTGTCCGTGCCGCGCATCATCGAGTACGTGAGCCGGTACATGTCCTTGGAACCCGGGGACGTGATCGCCACCGGCACGCCCGCGGGCGTGGGGCCGCTGCGTCCGGGGGACGTGGTGGAGGCGGAGGTGGAGGGAATCGGAGTGCTCCGCAACCCCGTGGTGGCGTACCCGGGGTAGGCGCGCCGGCGGTAGGAGGTGTGCGGTGCGGGTCCGGGCGGTGGAGGTGTACGGGTACGAGCTCACGTACGCGCACGGGCGGTACGTCATGTCCAGGGGCCGCGTGGTGGAGCGGCTCGCCAGCACCGTGGTGCGGTTGGTGACGGACGACGGCCCCGACGGCTGGGGAGAAGTTTGCCCTCTGGGGACCACGTACCTGCCCGCCTCCGCGGAGGGTGCCAGGGCCGCGTTGCGGGAGCTGGCGCCCGCGGTGGTGGGAGCGGACCCCCGCAACCTGGCGGAGGTGTGGCGGCGCATGGATGCGGCTCTGGCAGGCCATGGCTACGCGAAGAGTCCGGTGGACGTGGCATGCTGGGACCTGTTGGGCAAGTCCGCGGGGCTTCCCGTGGCGGCCCTCCTGGGGGGCGCGTACCGCGACCGGTTCCCCCTGTACGTGGCGGTCCCGTTGGCCGCGCCCGCGGCCATGGCGGAGTTCGCGGCGGCCCAGCGAGCTCGCGGCGTCGGGGTCCTGCAGCTGAAGCTAGGCTCGGACCCCTTCCAGGACGCGGAGCGGGTAGCCGCGGTGGCGGAGGCCGCGGGGCCCACGGCCTGTATTCTGGCGGACGCGAACGGCGGGTACACGGTGGCCCAGGCCACGGTGGCGGCCCGCTTGCTGGAGCGGCACGGCCACGTGCTGCTGGAGCAGCCCTGCCCCTCCTTCGAAGAGTGCGAGACGGTGCGGCGGTGTACGCAGCTGCCCATGGTGTACGACGAAGTGGTCACGGACGCGCGCAGCTTGGTCCGGGCGGTCCGGGAGGGAGGGGCCGCGGCGGTGAACCTGAAGACCAGCCGCGTGGGCGGGCTGACGGGGGCCCGCCTGCTGCGGGACCTGGCGGTGGCCTTCGGCCTACAGCTGGTGGTGGAGGACACCTGGGGCGGGGACCTGGTGACCGCGGCCACCGCCCACCTGGCGGCCAGCACACCGCCGCAGCACCTCCTGGCGGCGTCCTTCATGAACGACTGGAGTCGGGAGCACATCGCCAGGGACTGCCCCCGCAGCGAGGGCGGGCAGGGGACGCTTCCCCGGGGCCCCGGCCTGGGGGTGGAGGTGGACTCTTCCGCCCTGGAGCTCCTGTTCACCGTGCGCTGACGTCTGCGGAGCGGAGAGGATGAGGACGTTTCTGGAGCCGGAACGGCAGCTGGAGGTGCTGCGGCGCGGCGCCGCGGAGATCATCAGCGAGGAGGAGCTGCTGGACAAGTTGCGCGAGGGCCGACCCTTGCGGGTGAAGCTGGGCCTGGATCCCACCGCGCCGGACATCCACATCGGGTTCGCCGTGGTGCTGCGCAAGCTGCGGCAGTTCCAGGACCTGGGGCACGAGGCGATCTTGGTGATCGGGGACTTCACCGCCCTGATCGGCGACCCGACCGGCAAGAAGCAGACCCGTCCCATGCTCACCCGGGAGGAGGTGGAGCGCAACGCGGCCACCTACCGGCAGCAGTACAGCCGGATCCTGGACCCCGAGCGCACGCGGGTGGTGTTCAACAGCCAGTGGCTCGCCCCCCTCACCCTGGCGGACGTGGTTCGCCTGTGCAGCAAGACCACCGTGGCCCGCATCCTGGAGCGGGACGACTTCACCACCCGCTGGCGGGAAGCGAGCCCCATCGGGCTGCATGAGCTGTTGTACCCGCTGTGCCAGGCGTACGACTCGGTAGCCCTGCAGGCGGACGTGGAGCTGGGCGGCACCGACCAGAAGTTCAACAACCTCATGGGCCGAGACCTGCAGCGGGAGTTCGGCCAGCCCCCGCAGGTGGTGCTCCTCACACCCCTGTTGCCGGGTCTGGACGGGGTGGAGAAGATGAGCAAGTCCCTGGGCAACTACATCGGCATCAACGAGCCGCCCGAGGAGATGTACGGGAAGGTGATGTCCATCCCCGACTCCCTCATGCTCACGTACTTCGAGCTGTGCACGGACGTACCCATGGCGGAAGTCCGGGCCATGGAGGAGGGCCTACAGGCAGGCCGGCTCCACCCCCGGGACGTGAAGCGGCGCCTGGCGCGGGAGATCGTGGCTGTGTGGCACGGCGCGCGGGCCGCGGAGGCCGCGGAGGAAGAGTTCGACCGGATCTTCGCACGCGAGGAGCTCCCCTCGGAGGTGCCGGAGGTGCGCCTGTCCGTGGGGGAGCTGGAGCCGGACGGACGGCTGGGGATCGTGCCCCTCCTGCGCCGGCTCGGGCTGGCACCCTCCAACAGCGAGGCGCGGCGGCTGGTGGCCCAGGGCGGGGTGCGTGTGGGCGGCCGGCGGGTGGTGGACCCGGAGGAACGCGTGGAGATCCAGACGGGCCTCGTGGTCCGGGTGGGCAAGCGCCGCTTCGCTCGCGTGCGTCTGGACTGAGCGGCGGAGGGCGGGACCTTGGCCCGGGCGTGGGTGGGCACCTCCGGGTATACGTACCCCCACTGGGTCGGCGTGCTGTACCCCCCAGGCCTGCCTCCCCGCCGGTGGTTCGACCGCTACGCGGAGCTGTTCGACGCGGTGGAGTTGAACGTCACCTTCTACCGGCTGCCTGCGAGCAGGACCTTCCAGGCGTGGGCCCGGCGCGCGCCGAAAGAGTTCGCCTTCGTGGTGAAGGGGAGCCGCTACCTGACGCACGTGCGGCGGCTGCGGGAGCCCCGGGAGCCGGTGCAGGTGCTGATGGACGCCTGCCGGCCGCTGGGCGAGCGGCTGCGGTGCGTCCTGTGGCAGCTGCCTCCCCGCTTCCCCGCGGACCCCTCCCGCCTGCGGGACTTCCTCCGGGTGTTGCCGCGCGGCGTGCTCCACGCCTTCGAGTTCCGCGACCCCTCCTGGTTCGCGGACCCGGTCTACGGCCTGCTGGCGGAGTTCGGTGCCGCGCTGGTGTGCGCGGACTGGCCCTTCCAGGTGCTGCCCCGTGGCGTGCGGCCCCGCCGGCTGGACCGGCCCGTGGTCCGCGTCCCGGAGCCCGCGGGGTGGTGGTACCTACGCCGGCACGGCCCGGGCCACGCGTACGCGGGCAGCTACCCGGACTCCAGCCTGCGGGCGGACGCCCGGTGGATCCAGGCCCAGCTGCAGGAGGGACGGGAGGGCTTCGTGTTCTTCAACAACGACGTGGGCGGGCACGCGGTGCAAAACGCCCTGACCCTGAAGCGCATGCTGGGACAGCCTGTGGCCCGGGACGGTGCGGGAGGGTAGGTGGACCGCGTGACCCTGCAGCGGGTTCTGGACGACGCGGGCCCTTTTCCCGCGCGGGCGAAGCGTGGTAGGCTGGCTCCAGCTCCGCGGGCAGACGGAGGGGGTGAGCGGAGTGGCGGTCGCGCGGACAGCGTCAGCCGCCGGCCGGGACGGATTGCCCGGGCCGGACGTGCGGCTTACGTACCCGTTGGTCCGCCAGGGTGGGCGCCTCGTCCGGGCCAGCTGGGAGGAGGCCCTGGACCGGGCTGCGGAGGGGTTGCGGCGCATCCGGGACCGGTACGGCGGGCAGGGCTTCGGGCTGTTTAGCTGCTCCAAGTCCACCAACGAGCTCAACTACCTGGCCGGGAAGTTCGCGCGCCAGGTGATGGGCTCGAACAACGTAGACAGCTGCAACCGCACCTGACACGCCCCCAGCGTCGCCGGTCTGGCGGCGGTGTTCGGCGCGGGCGGGGGGACCAACTCCTACCGGGAGATGGAGGAAACCGACCTGATCCTCCTGTGGGGATCCAACGCCCGGGAGACCCACCCCGTGATGTTCCTCCACATGCTCAAGGGCGTGCGGAACGGCGCGCGCCTCGTGGTCGTGGACCCCCGGCGGACCTCGAGCGTGGCCTTCGCCCACCGGTGGCTCCCCGTGCGGGTGGGAAGCGACATCGCCCTCGCGAACGCCATGGGCCGGTTCATCCTCCACGAGGGGCTGGCGAACGAGGAGTTCATCCGGGAAGCCACGGAGGGGTTCGAGCGGTACCGGGAGGCGGTGGAGCCCTACACCCTGGAATACGCGGAGACAGTGACCGGAGTCCCGGCAGACTTCATCGCGGCCACGGCCCGGGAGTACGCCACCGCACCCCGGGCCATGATCTGCTGGACGTTGGGGATCACGGAACACCACAACGCGGTGGACACCGTGTTCAGCCTCACGAACCTCGCGCTGCTTACGGGGCACGTGGGCCGGTACGGCTCCGGCCTGAACCCCCTGCGGGGCCAGAACAACGTCCAGGGGGGCGGCGACATGGGGGCCCTGCCGAACCGGCTGGTGGGCTTCCAGAACGTGGAGGACCCGGAAGTACGGGCAAAGTTCGAGCGGGCGTGGGACTGCTCCATCCCGCCCAAGGCGGGCTGGCACCTCACGGCCATGTACGACGCCATGGAACGGGGGCTGCTGCGGGGCCTGTACGTCATCGGCGAGAACCCGGTGCGCTCCGACGCCAACGCCGCCCGGATCCTGCGCCTGTTCCAGGAGCTGGAGTTCCTGGTGGTGCAGGACGTCTTCCTCACCGCCACAGGGGAGCTCGCGGACGTGGTGTTCCCCGCGGCCGCGGCGTGGTGTGAGTCCGAGGGGACGGTGACCAGCAGCGAGCGGCGGGTACAGCGGGTGCGCAAGGCCCTGGATCCTCCCGGCGAAGCACGGGACGACATCTGGATCCTCCAGCAGCTGGCGCGGCGGCTCGGGTACGGCTGGAACTACCCCGACGCGGAGGCGGTGTGGGAGGAAGTACGGGAGCTCTCACCGCTGCACCGGGGCATGAGCTACCGACGCCTGGAGGAGCTCGGCGGAATCCAGTGGCCGTGTCCCGCGGAAGACCACCCCGGGGAGCTGTTCCTCCACGGCCGGCTGTGGAAGCGTCCGGTGGAGGGCCCCCGGGCGCCCTTCCTGCCGACCCATTATGAGCCGCCCGTGGACGAGGTGAACGCGGACTACCCGCTGTTGCTCACCACCGGCCGCAGGCTGTACTTCTTCAACACGGGCGTGCAGACGGCCCTGTACAGGACCCCGGTGCCGCAGGAGGAGTACCTGGTCTTGCACCCCCTCGACGCGGAGCGCTACGGCATCGTCCACGGGGACCGGGTGCGCGTCTCCTCCCGGAGGGGGTCCGTGGAGGCCACCGCGTGGGTGGAGTCTACGGTGGCGCCCGGGATGTGCTTCATGACCCTGCACTTCCCCGAAAAGACCCCCACCAACTTCCTCACCGTGGACGCCGCAGACCCCAAGTCCGGGACCGCGGAGTTCAAGGCCACCGCGGTCCGGGTGGAACCCCTCCGGCAGGAGCAGGTGGCGGTGGGAGCAGGGGGGAAGACCGCTCCATGAGCGTGGCTCCGCTGCGCGGCTGGGGGGTGGAGTTGCAGCGGCTGGAGCACGTGCCGCCTCCTGAGCCCGAGGAGGTGCGGGCCCTGGAGCGCGTGTGGGGACACCTGCGGCCGGAGGAACGCACAGGGCGCCGGGACCTACTGCTCCCCGCCCTGTGGGCCGTGCAGGAAGCCCGCGGCTGGATCTCCTATCCGGCAGCCGCGGCCATCTGTCGGGAGCTGGGGCTGCCGGTGGCGGAGGTGTACGGGGTCGCCAGCTTCTACGCCCTGTTGAGCACACAGCCCCGGCCGCGCCGGGTGGTCCACCTGTGCGACGACATCGTCTGCATGCTCCGCGGGGCGGAAGCGCTCGCCCAGACTTTGCACCGGCAGCTGGGGGACCCCGTCCACGAGCCCGCGCACGGGGAGACGTACGGTCACGCCCACAGCCCCCTTCCCGATGGATCGGCATCGGGTTCCCTCCCTCCCCTGGGCTGGAGCCGCTCGCCCTGCCTCGGCCAGTGCGACCGGGGCGTGGCAGTCCTTGTGGGCGACAAAGTCCGTTTGGGACTCACCCCCGAGGCGCTGGAGGAGCAGGTGCAGGCGTGGCTGCGGGGAGAGGAAGATCGCCTAGAACCCACGTCCCCACCCACCCACATGGGCTGGAAGGGCGAAGGGACCCCGCTGCTTTTGGCCCGGGCTGACCGGGTCGTCCCCACGTCTCTGGAGGACTACCGGGCGCACGGCGGGTATCAGGGGTTGGAGCGGGCGCTGCGCATGGGGCCGGAGGCCACCGTCCAGGAGGTGGAACGCTCCGGGCTGGTGGGCCGGGGTGGTGCCGCGTTCCCCACAGGCCGGAAGTGGGCCCTGGCAGCCCGCGAGGCACCGCCCCGGTACGTGGTCTGCAACGCGGACGAAAGCGAGCCCGGAACCTTCAAGGACCGGGTGCTCCTCGAAAAGGACCCCTTCGCGGTGATCGAGGGGCTCACGATTGCCGCGTACGCAGTGGGGGCGGAACGGGGCTACTTCTACATCCGGGGTGAGTACCCAGAGGCGTACCGGACCCTCCTGCAGGCGCTGGAGGCCGCTCGGGCCGCGGGGTATTTGGGCGAGCGGATCCTCGGCACGGACTTCTCCTTTGACGTGGAGGTCCGCCGTGGGGCCGGGGCGTATGTCTGCGGGGAGGAGACAGCTCTGTTCAACTCCATCGAGGGGTACCGGGGAGAGCCGCGCAACCGCCCGCCCTTCCCCACCCAGGTGGGGCTGTTCCGACGTCCCACCGCCATCAACAACGTGGAGACCTTGGCCTCCGTCCCTCCCATCCTGGTCCGGGGCGGCGAGTGGTACGCGCGGCTCGGGACCCTCCGGTCCAAGGGCACCAAGCTCGTGTGTGTGAGCGGGCACGTGGCCCGTCCCGGGGTGTACGAGGTGCCGTTCGGTACTCCCATCCGCACCCTCGTCGAAGAGCTGGCCGGAGGAGTCCCCGAGGGCAGGCGGATCCAGGCGGTGCTGTGCGGGGGAGCGGCGGGCACCTTCCTCCTGCCGGAGGAGCTCGACACCCCGCTCGCGGTGGAGACCTTACAGGCTGTCGGTGCGTCCCTGGGCTCCGGAGCCCTGGTGGTGCTCGACGACCGGGTGGACCTGTGGGCGGTGGTGGAGCGCATCGCGCGGTTCTTCCGGGACGAATCGTGCGGCCAGTGCGTGCCGTGTCGGGTGGGGACCCAGCGGCAGCTGGAGCTTGTGGCGGCCCTGCGGCAGAGGGGCGGGCGGCCAGACCCGGAGCTGCGGAGCCTGCTGGAGGAGCTCGCACAGGCGATGCGGGACGCCTCCATCTGCGGGCTGGGGCAGCTGGCGCCGAACGCGGTCCTGAGCAGCCTGCGGTTCCAAGACCGGAACGGGGGAGCACCATGACCACGGGGGTACAGGCTGCGCGCGTGACGCTGGAGGTGGACGGGCAGCCCGTCCAGGTCCCCGCAGGCACCACCCTTCTGGAGGCCGTCCGGGCCTCGGGCAAGGACGTCCCCACCCTGTGCTACCACCCCGTCCTGGAGCCCATCGGGGTCTGCCGCATCTGCGTGGTGGAGGTGGAGGGGTCCCGTGCCCTGGTGCCCGCCTGCATCCGGAAGGCGGAGCCCGGGATGCGGGTGCGCACGGACACCCCACGGGTCCAGCTGAGCCGGCGCATGGTGGTGGAGCTGCTGCAGAGCTCGGTGGACACACACCTCGCCCCGGACGTCCACCGCTATGCGGCGGAGTACGGGGCCCGTCCGGAGCGGTGGGAGCCCTTCGCGCAGGACGGGACCCGGAAGCGGCGCGCCGCCAAGGTGGACAACGACCTGTACGTCCGGGACCTGGACCGGTGCATCCTGTGCTACCGGTGCGTGCGGGCGTGCGGGGAGGAAGTGCAGAACACCTTCGCCATCGCCGTGGCCGGACGGGGGATGGCGGCCCGCATCGACCCCGGGTTTGACCTTCCGCTTCCGGAAAGCGCCTGCGTGTTCTGCGGGAACTGCGTGGCGGTCTGCCCCACGGAAGCCCTGGTCCCCAAGACCCAGTTCGACATGCGGCAGGCGGGAACTTGGGACGAAACGCGGCAGCGGGTGGTCCAGACCGTCTGCCCCTACTGCGGGGTGGGCTGCAACGTGGAGCTCCACGTGCAGGAAGGCCGCATCGTGAAGGTGACCGCACCCCTGGAAGACCCCATCACCCGGGGGTTCCTCTGCGTGAAGGGGCGCTTCGGCTGGGCCTACGTGCACGCGGGAGCTGGCGACCGGTCGGACCGTAGCTGAGCACGTGCGGACGGCGGAGGCGACGGGGATGCCAGACGAGTTTGCGGGGCAGGCCACCATGCCGTATCCCCTGACCCTGTCCCGGGTGCTGGAGCGGATGGCCCGCTACTGGGGGCACGTGGACGTGGTGACGCGGCGGCCAGACCGCTCTCTGCACCGGACCACCTACGCGGCCCTTTCCCAGAGGGCCCACCTCCTGGCCCGGGCCCTCACCCGGCTGGGCATCCGGCCCGGGGAGCGTGTGGCCACCCTGTGCTGGAACCACGCTGCCCACCTGGAGTGCTACCTCGGCGTCCCCATCACGGGAGCCGTCCTGCACACGCTGAATTTGCGTTTGCACCCCGGAGAGCTGGCGTACATCGTGAACCACGCGGAGCCCCGTTTCCTCATCGTGGACGACGTCCTGCTCCCCCTGTTCGAGGAGTTCCGGCAGGACGTCCGGCTGGAACGGGTTTTCGTGGTCCCCTTCGCAGGCGGACCTGTTCCCGCGCCGTACGGCTCCTACGAGGAGCTGGTGCAGGGGCCCTTCGAGGCGTTCCCGTACCCCGACCTTCCCGAGGACGCTCCGGCCATGATGTGTTACACCTCGGGGACCACAGGCCGCCCGAAGGGGGTCCTGTACTCCCACCGGGCGGTGGTGCTGGCCGCGTTGGCCACCATGCTGGCGGACACCTTTGCGGTCTCCCGGCGGGACACAGTCCTCGCGGTGGTGCCCATGTTCCACGTGGCCGGGTGGGTCCTGCCGTTCTCCGCGCCGCTTGCGGGGGCCCGCCTGCTGCTCCCCGGCCCCCACCTGGATCCACACAGCCTCCTGGAGCTCATCTCCTCAGAGGGGGCCACCTTTTCGGGGGGCGTGCCGACGGTGTGGCTAGGGATCGTGGAGGTCCTGGAGCAGAATCCCGCGCGCTATCCCCTCCGCCGGGAGCTGCGGGTGGCGGTGGGCGGTAGCGCACCGCCTGAGGCCCTGCTGCGGCGCATGCGGCGGGTGGGGATCCGGCTCCTCCACGGGTGGGGGATGACGGAGGTCCTCATCGGGATCCAGAGCCACCTGAAGCCGCACATGGACCGCTGGCCGGAGGACCGGCAGACGGAGTACACGCTCAAACAGGGCATGCCGGTCCCTCTTCTAGAGGCGCGGATTGTCGGACCCGCAGGCGAGGTCCCGCCGGACGGCCGGACCATGGGGGAGCTCCAGGTCCGGGGGCCGTGGGTGGCCGGTGGCTACTTCCGAGGCGAGGCACCCGACTCCTGGACGCCGGACGGCTGGTTCCGGACGGGAGATGTGGCGGTGTGGGACACAGAGGGGTTTGTCAAGGTGGTGGACCGCACCAAGGACCTGGTCAAGTCCGGGGGCGAGTGGATCAGCTCCGTGGACCTCGAGAACGCCCTCATGACCCACCCCAAGGTCCGGGAGGCGGCGGTTGTCGCCGTTCCGCACCCGAAGTGGGGGGAGCGGCCGCTGGCGGTGGTGGTCCCGCGGGAGGGAGTGGACGTCACCGAGGAGGAATTGCGGGAGCACCTCCGCCCCAAGTTCCCCAGGTGGTGGCTGCCGGACGCCTTCGTGTTCGTGGCGCAGATCCCGAAGACGTCCACCGGCAAACTCGCGAAGCGGGCGTTGCGGGAGCACTTCAGGGACTGGACGTGGCAGGAACCCTGAGCGGGGGAGGAGCACGTACGCGCGCCCGGGAAGCAGGCTCAGGGAGCGTCCACCTTCGGTAGCCGGGTACGGAGACCGCCGGGGCGTTGGTCTTCCGCCGGCTGGTGCTGGAGGAAGGTGCGCAGATGGATGCGGGTCGACT
>FWWL01002426.1_pt1 | contig 38825 bp, 40 predicted proteins | sample 2228331 | NCBI WGS metagenome assembly FWWL01 (sample SAMEA103939775, study PRJEB20133) | metagenome
TGTCCTGATGCTCTATGACCATCTCAGCCAATTTCCTAAATGTAAAACTAAAAAAAGTTATACAACAAAAAATGGAAATAAAAAATGAGATGTAGTATTTTCAAAGGTTTATGAGATTAAAAATCAATTTTTTGAGCTTCAACTGATAAAGTCGGGAGGAAATAGTCACAGTGACATTTGAGAATAAATCAATTTAGGATATAATAAAACTGTGAAAAAGTTTTTTGCACATATAGTAGTTTTGTTTGGAGTTTTACTTGTATGCGCATCAAATGTATCTGCTATTGAGGATATAAGTTTTGAAATAACAAGGGATAAAAATTATATTGTAGTTAATGCCAATATTATCCCTTCTCAGGAATTTATAAATGATTTCCAAGACGGACTCAGCAAAAATATTCTTGTTACAATAGAACTTTTTAGAAGATGGCCAATTATTCCTGACGAATTTGTAAATGGTGTTCAAATTCAAAAAATAATGCTTTCCAATCCAATTAAAGGCGAATTTATTGTAAAAAATCTACAAGGAGAAAATCTGATAGAAAAAATATTTAAAGACTCTCAGGAAGCAATTAACTGTGCTTTAAAGATTAACTCGGTTAAAATAGGTCCGCTCAGTACACTTGAAAGCGGCAGATATTACGTAAAAATCACTGTTGAATCTAACATAAAAAAGCTTCCGTCAGTGCTTGAGCATATAATATTTTTTGTCCCCAAATATGAAAAGAAGATAACGAAAGAATCAGAAATTTTTAGATTGCCATGAAGGAAAGAATTAAAAAATACTTTTTGCCTGTTTTTCTAACAACTTTACTCTTTATTGTCTTAGGATTTGAAATTTATCTTTTACGAATACCGCCTGAGCAAGTTCCCACAAGATTTATAATTGTATCACTTTTTGTAATAAACATAGTGGCAATTGTTACTCTCGCATTTTTCGTGATAAGAAGCATCTTCAGACTGATAATTGAAAAACATAGAGAAGTGCCAGGATATAGATTTAGGACAAAAATTGTAACAATTTTTGTAGGACTTGTTTTAATTCCTTCTGTTCTTTTATTCGTTGCATTTAGTGGTGTATTGGAACATTCAGTTGAACGAATTTTCTCAAAGTCAAACAGAGAAATAGTCTCTAAGTCTGTAAATTCTGTCAAAGCCTTCTATGATTTTGAAAAAGCAAGACTTTTAGGCATTCTTGAGCATTTTGCAGAGGGCAAACTAAAGGATTTACCATCGGATATTAAAATAGAGCAAATTCAAAAACTTAAGACAGACATGCCTCAGGCATTGCAAGAAGCTTTTCAGGGTAAAAAATCCACTCAAGTGCTAACTTATAATGGAATAGACATTATAATCGCAGCTGTTCCATACAAAAATGGAATTTTAGTGGCAAAAATGGAACTCCCCTCAGAGCTTAGCAAAAAGGTTGAAGAGCTTAGGGGATTTCATGAGGAATATCTAAAAATGGGATCTTTCAGAAAAGCTGTCAAAACAAATTATTATTATTTTCTCGGATTTCTAAGTCTTATTGTAATATTCCTTGCTCTCTGGACATCTATGAAAATATCTCAGGAGATAACAAAACCTTTAAAAGAGCTTGTTGAGGCAACAAATAGGGTAGCTAAAGGGGATCTTAAGGTTAAAATTTTAACAAAAAGTTCAGATGAAATAGGAATACTCGTTAACTCTTTCAATGAAATGATAGAAAAACTTGACAAAGCCTACGTTCAACTGTCCGAAAGGAAAGTAATTCTTGAGCAAATTCTCTCAAATATAAGCTCGGGCGTAATTTTTATGAATCCTGATGGAAAAATTTTAACTATTAATAGGGCAGGAGAGGAGATACTCCAGATTGAGAGGGAGCAGTTTGAAAATAAACATTATTCTGAATTATTAAATTCTATAGAATCCGATGAGTTAAAAGAATTTATCGCAAAACTATCTGAGCAAAAAATATACGAAGTTAAAAAGGTTCTTACAGGTAAAATAATGGGGCAAATCAAAATAGTAAATGCAAAAATTATATCAATAAGGGAAATAACAACAGATAGAGCCTCAGGAATCCTCGTGGTCTTTGATGATATAACAGAAATTGTAAAAGCTCAGCAGGCAATTGCTTGGGAAGAAGTTGCCCGCAGATTGGCACATGAAATAAAAAATCCTCTGACTCCCATTAAACTTGCAACAGAGAGACTCATAAAAAAATGGAAAAACAAAGATGAAGATTTTGAAAAAATATTTGAAAGATCAACGAAAACAATAATATCAGAAGTGGATTCCTTAAAAAATCTAATTGAATCATTCCAGAAATTCGGAAAACTGCCAGAGATAAAGAAAAAACCCATAAATCCTTTAAAACTTATTGATGATGTGATAGAGCTTTATAGAGGATACAAGGATATTAAGTTTTCTCTTAATAAACCTGAAGAGATAAGGGAAGTTGAACTTGACCCAGATGAATTCAAAAGGGTAATTATAAACATCATTGACAATGCAATAAAAGCAATGGATGGTAAAGGTGAGGTCACAATATCTGTTAAACTAAATAATAAGCTTGTTGTTGAAATTTGCGATACTGGTCCCGGGATTGATGAAGAAACGCGAGAAAAGCTATTTCTTCCTTATTTTTCAAAAATTAAAGGTGGAACAGGGCTTGGACTTGCTATTGCAAGGAAGATTATTACAGAGCATGGAGGAAATATTAAAGTTTCTGAGAATGAACCTAAGGGAACTAAGTTTATAATTGAGGTGCCTGCATGAAGGAAAAGATTTTAATTGTTGATGATGAGATAGGAATTCTTGAGACATTATCTGGAATTCTTGAAGATGAAGGATACATAACTATCCAATCTGAAAACGCTGAGCAGGCATTTGGTATTCTTGATAAAGAAAATATTGATCTTATTTTTCTTGATGTTTGGCTTCCCGGAATAAGTGGGATTGAAGCCATAAAAAGGATAAAGGAAAACCACAGCGATATTCCAGTTATAATGATTTCTGGTCATGGAAACATTGAAACTGCTGTGCAAGCTGTAAAGCTCGGTGCCTTTGATTTTCTTGAAAAACCGCTTTCAATGGATAGAGTTTTACTTACAGCTGAAAGGGCTTTGCAGTTTAAAAGACTTGAAAGCGAAAACATTAAACTTAAAAGCAGTTTAGTCAAACAGTATGAACTTGTTGGAAGCTCAGATGCAATGAAAAGAATAAAAAAACAAATAGAGCAGATTGCAAAAGGAGATTCAAGAGTTTTAATACTTGGGGAGTCAGGCACAGGAAAGGAGCTTGTTGCAAGAGCTATTCACTCATTGAGTGATAGAGCAAACTCTCCCTTCGTTGAAGTAAATTGTGCAGCAATTCCTCAGGAGCTTATTGAATCAGAACTTTTTGGGCATGAAAAGGGAGCCTTTACAGGTGCCGTGGAGAGAAAAATAGGAAAATTTGAACTGGCAAACACTGGTACTCTTTTCCTTGATGAAATTGGAGATATGACCTTACTTACACAGTCAAAACTCCTTCGGGTCATTGAAACTCAAAAATTCCAGAGAGTAGGCGGAACAAAGGACATCAAAGTTAATGTAAGAATAATTTCAGCCACAAATAAAGACCTTGTGGAGGAAATAAAAAAGGGAAACTTCAGGGAAGACCTTTATTATAGATTAAATGTTGTGCCTATTTACATACCTCCATTAAGAGAGAGAAAAGAGGACATTCCTGCACTTGCTAATCACTTCATTGCTGACTTTGCAAGAGAAAAGGGATGGAAAACAAAAACGCTAACGGACAAAGCCGTGAAGATGCTTCAGAGTTATGATTGGCCAGGGAATGTTAGGGAACTTAGAAATGCTGTAGAAAGGCTAATGATAATGACAGATTCAGAGATTATTGATGCAGATGCTATTGAGAAAACAGGGATAATTGGAGGCATAACCAAACAGGAAAGTTACTTTGAATATGACTCCCTCAAGGATGCCAGAGATGCCTTTGAGCGAGATTTTATAATTAGAAAATTAAAAGAAAACAATTGGAATATGACTAAAACAGCTGAAAAAATCGGAATTGAAAGAAGTAATCTTTATAAAAAAATCAAATCATTGGGAATCCCTCTACCAAAGGATTTTACAGAAAAATAGGAGAGAGAAATGTTTACAGTAGCAATAGTTGGAAGACCAAATGTTGGAAAATCAACACTTTTTAATAGACTAATTAAAGAAGATGAAAAAATAAAGGCGATAACGGATAAAATTCCTGGCGTAACAAGGGATATTAACTACGGAACAGTGAAATTGGATGACAAAGAATTCACTTTGGTTGACACTGGCGGCTTTTTTCCAGGAGAAAAGGCGGAGGACATTATCCAGAAGCAAATGCTTGAACAAGCTGAAATAGCAATAGAAGAAGCTGACTTAATCATACATCTGTTAGATGGTAAAGAAGGATTGCATACGTTTGATATAGAAATCGCAAAAAAACTAAGGGAAACAGGCAAAGAAATTTTATGGGTTGTGAATAAAATTGATGCCCATTCCAAGAGAGATAAAATTTTTGAATTTTATAGTTTAGGCACAGACAATATAATTCCAATCTCAGCTATTACAGGATATGGAATGGATGAGTTAATAGAAATTTTGAGTACCAAAGCGCCTGAAATGCCAACTCCTTCTAAAGAGGACGAAAAAATCCCAAAAATCGCAATAGTTGGGAGACCAAATGTTGGTAAATCAACAATAATAAACGCTTTAATTGGGAAAAAAAGAATGATTGTAAGCCCAATACCTGGAACAACAAGAGATGCCATAGACGCACTTTGTAAATACTATGGAAAGAACTATTTGCTAATTGATACGGCAGGGATTAAGAGGCTTTCATACTACAAAAAAGAAAAATCTGCAGAAACCTATCTGGAGAAACTCTCTTATTTTAAAGCTATACGAAGCATTGAGAGGGCTGATGTTGTAATTCTCGTTATTGATGCTACAGAGGGAATTGTAAATCAAGATCAAAAAATAGCTGGAATGATTGATGAGCAAAAAAAGGGATTGATAATATTATTCAACAAATGGGATTTAATACCTTTGGATGAAAGGGACAAAAGAGCTAAATCGCTATCTGAAGAGATAAAAAGAAAGCTTTGGTTTATTGATTATGCTCCATACCTTACAGTATCTGCATTAGAGAAAACAAGACTTACAAAAATATTCCCCTTTATTGAGCAAATTCTTGAAGAATACAATAAAAGAGTTTCCACCGCAGCGTTAAATAAGCTTTTTTCACAAAAATTAAAAGATGTTGTTTTATTTTCTGGTGGAAAGGAATTAAGATTCTATTACATAACCCAAGCAAAAGTTGCACCTCCGACTTTTGTCTTATTTGCCAATGAAGAACAAGGAGTAAAACAGCATCACATAAAATTTATTGAAAAAATTCTACGAGAATCCTTTGATTTCAAATTCACCCCAATTGACATAAAAATCAAACAAAGAAAATAAATTTTTATGTTAAAATAATAGATGCAAAAAATTTTTGTCACTGGATGTGCAGGATTCATTGGATGGGCAACATGTAGGCTTCTTCTGAAAAACAATTCATTAGTCATAGGCATAGATAATATAAGTGATTATTACGACCCCAAAATAAAGCATCTTAGGCTACAGGATTTAAGTCAGTTTAAAAATTTCATATTCTATCAGGGAGATATTGAAAATCTTAAGACTTTAAAATCAATCTTTAAAAATCACAAGATTGACGGAATTATAAACCTTGCAGCAAGAGCAGGAGTTAGAGCATCAGTTGAAAATCCATGGGGTTATCTTGACACAAACACTAAAGGGACAATAAATCTTCTTGAATGTGCCAAAGAATACGAAATTCAAACCTTTGTTCTTGCATCAACCTCAAGTGTTTATGGAGATAACAAAGAAATGCCCTTTAAAGTAGCCCACTCAACAGAAAAACCCCTTGCACCTTATCCTGCATCAAAGAAAGCAGCTGAACTTTTTTGCTACAGCTATCATTATCTGAACGGAATAAATACAATAATTCCCAGATATTTCACTGTTTATGGTCCTTTTGGAAGGCCGGATATGAGCATTTTTCGTTTTATAAAGAAAATTGATTGTGGTGAGCCTATTACCGTTTACGGAGATGGCAAACAAAAGAGAGATTTTACCTATGTTGAAGATATTGCCGAGGCAACTGTTTTATGTTTAAATCTTAAGGGATACAAAATCATGAATCTCGGGAATGACCGTCCAGTTGAGCTAATCTATGTCATAAACATAATTGAGGATTTGCTTGGAAAAAAAGCAAAAATTGACTGGCAGGAAAGACATCCTGCTGACATATATGCGACATGGGCTGATATAACAGAAGCAAAAAATTATCTTGGCTGGTCACCAAAGGTTTCAATTGAAGAGGGATTGAAGAAAACAGTAGAATGGTATTTAAAAAATAGAGAAAAATTAAAAGACATAAAGATATAGGAGGCAAACAATGCAGAGAATACTTGTAGCCCATGATGGCTCCAAAGCATCAGACAAGGCATTAAGAAAGGCTCTTGAAATTGCATTAAGCATGAATTCATCCCTTACTGTTTTGGCAGTTGTTCCTGAACTTTATCTTACAGAGCTTTCTGATGCTGACAGACAAAGAATCACCGAAGTTCTTACAAGAGAAACAGAAGATACTATGGAGAGAGTCAGAAAATCCCTTACTGGTAAACCAATTGAGATTAAATTTCTTGTAAGACAGGGTGATCCTGCTGAAAAAATACTTGAAACAGCGAACAAAATGAAAGTTGACCTTATTGTAATGGGCTCACACGGAAAACATGGAACGAAAAAATTTCTCATAGGAAGCGTTTCTGCTAAAGTAGTTGAATACTCTAAGTGCCCAGTGCTTGTTGTGAAGTAGCTTTGGGAAAATAAATTTTTACTATTGTTCCCTGAGAAAGTTTGCTTTCTATCTGTATTTTTCCATCATGCTGATTAATAATATTTTTAACCATTGAAAGTCCCAGCCCAAACCGGGTAGGATTAGTTGTAAATAAAGGCTCACAACATTTATTTAATGTTTCATCATTCATTCCTGTACCGTTGTCAGATATTTCTAAAAGAACTTTTTCTTTTAAATCTGTCTTTATTATTTCTGTTAAAATTTTGACTCTACCCCCCTCCCCGAATTTTTTAACAATTGAATTAGCTGAGTTTTCAATCAATTCAAAGATAACTTCTTTAATAAGAATAGGATCTCCTGCTATTAAGGGAATATCTTGCGTTAATTTAAATTCTACTTCTACCTTATCACCTGCTATTTTTTTGATAGGATCCTGGATTGAAATTATCAGATAATTCAAGTCAAAAACTATTTTCATGGTAGGCTCTTTTTTTAGCAAACTAAAAGACTTTATAAATTCATTACCCCTATTAACGCTTTCTAACAATTTATTTAAATATAAAACAGAAGTATCATCATTAACTTTGCTTTTCAGTAGCTGGGCAAAACCGGATACACCAGTAAATATATTTTTGAAATGATGAAGAATATCCTCAATAATTTCAAAAAAAACTTCATGCCTTACAATTTCTTTAACTCTACTTTGAAGCATTAATTCCTTTGTGATTTCTTTACCAATCTCAAAAACTCCTACAATTTTATCGTCTTTTTTTATAGGAACAGCTGTTAAAAGATAAGTTCTGCCTTCTGCTGATTTTCTCTCTTTGCTCTCAATGTTTCCACTCTGTAAAGCCTCAACACATGGACAGTTTGGACAAGGTGAGCTTCTTCTATGCCAAAGAAAATAACATTTTTCACCTAAAACATCATATTCATTCATTCCAAGCCTTTCAAAAAATGCCTTATTTGCCCAAAGAACATTTAAATCACTGTCCATGACAGAAATATTGTGCTCTATCAGATTAAAAACTTTAAGAAATTCTTCTATGCGAAGATGAGAAAATAATTCCATCTAAAATAAAAAAATGATGGGTGGCAAATCAGCCACCCATTGTTTAAGTCTACTCTGATAAATACTTAGGAACCTCTTTAAGTTCTGGCTTTCCTGTAACATCTGTTATTAATGGAACCTTTCCTCTTAGGATACCTATCCAGACTCTAATTGAGTCTGCCACAATTAAAACAACCATTATTATCATTATAGCAGATAAAACTGCAAGAAGGTAATTGTTTTTTGGTAGGTAATTATTTACAATGTTCTGATAACCAGCAACAATTGTAGTGATTAGAAGAAATGCCATCGGAATAACAGTAACCCATACGTATTTTGCTTTTCCCATTCTTAAAAGGTATGTTGTAGCAATTGCAAGAGCCATACCTCCAAGAAGTTGATTATTAACACCAAACAGGGGCCAAATGGTTGATATCGTCCCTGTATATAATAGATAACCCCAACAGAATGTAAAAATTCCGCTTGTCAGTATAATACCGGGCCACCATTTGTAATCTCTCAATTTAGGATAAACGACTCCTCCTATTTCCTGCATAAGATATCTTCCTACCCTTGTTCCTGCATCAATCAGGGTAAGAATAAATAAAGCTTCAAACATAATGGCAAAGTGATACCAATAACTCATAAGATGCCTAAGTCCACCTATTCTTGAAAATATGTCAGCCATTCCAACTGCCAAGGAAACAGCACCACCTGGACGACCTGCCAATTCTTCTCCAACTAAAGCTGAAAGATATGGAAGGTCCTGAACTTGCATGCCAAGTTTTTGAAATACTGCTGGTGGACTGTTTATTGCAAAATAATCTGCTGTTGGAAGAACAGTTGCTGCTATAAGAGCCATTAAAGCAACAAAACTTTCTGTCAACATTGCTCCATATCCAATTGGTCTAATGTCCCTTTCATTAGACACCATCTTAGGTGTTGTTCCAGAAGAAACTAAAGAGTGAAATCCAGAGATTGCACCACATGCAATGGTAATAAACATAAAGGGCCAAACTTTACCGGGAATTACTGGACCACCACCTGATACAAACTGTGTGGTTGCAGGCATCTGAATAACTGGATTAATGATGATGACGCCAATAGCGAGTAACAACATTGTTCCGAATTTCATATAAGAGCTGAGATAATCTCTTGGAACAAGCAAAAGCCAAACAGGTAAAACAGCTGCAAAAAAACCATAAACTGGAATTAGCACTGAAAGTTCTTTTTTCTCTAAGGTAAAAATCGGAGCAAGGGCAGAATCTTTAATTATTGGACCAATAATGACTGCTAAAATTATCAGAAAAACTCCTATAACACTTGCTTCCACAATTTTACCGGGTCTAATCCATTTAAGGTATGCTCCAATAAATATTGCAATTGGTATTGTAAGTCCAACTGTAAAAGTTCCCCAAGGGCTATGAAATAGAGCATTAACAACAGCAATTGATGCTCCTGCCAAAACGATTATCAATAAAAATAGAGTTGCAACAAGCACAAGCCAATAAGATACAGGTCCTATCTGGGCTTTTGCTATTTCTGCTAATGACTTTCCATTATGCCTTACTGATGCAAAGAGAACTACCATGTCATGCACTGCTCCGGCAACAACACCTCCAATAAGAATCCAAAGAAATCCTGGTAGATAACCGAATTGAGCTGCAAGAACAGGTCCTATCAAAGGTCCTGCACCTGCTATTGCTGCAAAATGATGACCAAATACGAGCCATCTGTTTGTAGGTACATAGTCTCTACCATCGGTAAGGGTATGAGCTGGTGTTGGACGCTTAGGGTCCAGAGCCAAAACCTTTGCAGCAATAAAAGCAGAGTAAAATCGGTAAGCAAGCACAAAAACACATGCTGCTATTACTACTAATACCAATGCATGCATAAAATGCCTCCTTTCTATTTTTTTAGAGATATTTTAGTGAGATATGCAAAGTCTAACAATACAAAAAAGCCAAAAGGTAAAAATTCAGACCTGAAAAGAAAATATGAGAAGACGAATAGAAATTAACTGCACTTAATGCCTAAAATTTTTTTTAAATCTTTTATCATTGACTTACTTACAGGAATTCTATGTTTATCTCCTTCCAGAACAACCCAATATGTGCCTTTAAACCACGGGATTATAGCCTCAATTTTTTTTAAATTTACGACATAACTCTTGTGAATTCTAAAAAAACCTTCTTTCTTGAGCTTTAATTCCAGTTCTGAAAGAGTTCCATCATAAGTATACTCTTCATTTTGTGAAGTTAATATTTTAACTCCATTTTCTGAAGCCTCTCCAAAAAGAATATCTCTATATGGAATTAAATTAATAATGCCCTCTCTTTGTTTAACTGGTAATTTTTTAGGTATGTCAGTATTAACAAAATCAGAAATCTTTTTTAATGCTTTTATCCATTCATCTTCATTACTTTTTAGAGCTTCTATTCTTTTAATAGTTTTTTCTATTCTTTTCTCTTCAAATGGTTTTAATATGTAATCTATTGCACCCAACTCAAATGCTTCAATTGCATACTCATCATATGCAGTTGCAAATACGATAAGTGAAGGTTTATAAAAATTAGAAATTATCTTTGCCACATCAATCCCTGACAAATCTGGTAGTTCAATGTCAAGGAATATAACATCAGGATGATAATTTTTATATATTGAAATAGCCTGTTGTGATGACCCTGCCTGCCCAAGAATCTTGCAAGATGGAAACTTGGAAAGAATATAAATTAATTCATCCCTTGCATATGGTTCGTCATCAACTACTATAGCTGTAAAGGACATTTTTGGATATACTCATAGGAATCTTAAATGTTATTTTTGTACCCAATCCTCTCTTACTATCTATTTGAAGCTCGCTTTCTTGTCCATAAAATTTTTTCAGTCTTTCATTTACAAGATATAAACCTAAACCACTACCTTTTGTCTTCTGAAAATCTTTATTTAATTGAAAACCAATACCATTGTCTTCAACTGAAACAACCACACTGTCATCATTATTGTATATCTTTATCAAAATCTCTCCATCCTTTATTTTAGATTTTAAGCCATGTTTTACGGCATTCTCTACAAGTGGTTGAATTGTAAAGGGAAGAATTGGAATATCAAGGTCAACAGCAGGATCTATTAAATATTTCACAGTTAACTTGTCTCCAAATCTTGCTTGTTCAATAGAAAGGTATGCCTCAACATAAGAAAGCTCTTCCTTAAGAGAGATCTCTTTTTCTTTTTTGAGACTATATCTTAAAAAAGTTGCCAAATCAACAAGTAGTTTTCTTGCCCTTAAAGGATCAATTCTTATTATGGAAATTATTGTATTTAATGCATTGAAAATAAAATGTGGATGAATTTGAGATTGCAAAGACTTCAATTCAGCCTCCGTTTTCAGTCTTGCCAAAGCTTCTAACTCTACTATTTCTAATTGCGTCAAAAATATATTTGCAAGTCCTGTTGCAATCTCCAAATCAACAGAGGTAATGCTGTTTTCTCTGTCGTAATACAATTTAAGAGTTCCTATAACCTCTTTCCTTCTTTTTAATGGTACGATAACAGCTGAGCTAAGTTTACATTTAGAGTTACTACAGCCGATTTCGTATTTGTTATTTGCTATTTGTATTTCTCCAGTGTTGATAGCATTTAATGTAGCCTTGGTCATAACAGGTTGTCCTGAATAATGATGATCAGAGCCTAATCCAACATGGGCAAGTATTTTTCCTTTATCAGTAACTGCAACTGCTGACACTAATATGCTTTTATGAATTATTTCCGCTATTTTCTTTGCTGAATGCTCATTTAATCCCTGTCTTAAGTGCGGAAGAATCAGATTTGTTATATTTAAAATCGCTCTTGATTGATCAGCTGCTATTTTTTGTTGATGTTCTATTGCTGATTTTATAATTAACATAAATATTGCAATTCCAAATGAATTAACAATGATCATTGGGATTGCAATGATTTTTACTAATTCTAAGGCTTCTGAAAAGGGTTTAGAAAAGATAAGTATAATAATCATCTGCACAATTTCACCAATAAAACCTGCGAGCCAAGCAACATGCCATGGAATTAATCCATGTTTCCAGTACTTGTAAACAATTCCACCTAAAAATCCCTCAACAACTGCAGCAAGTCCGCAAGAAAAAGCAGTAAATCCTCCTATGAAATATCTATGAATGCCTGCAATCAAACCTGCACCAGCACCTACAGCTGGACCACCAAGAAGACCTCCTATCATCACGCCAACAACTCTTGAATTTGCTAAAGCACCGTGAATTTCTACTGCTCCATAAGTTCCAAGAATTCCAAGTCCTCCGCAAACAAATGTCAAAATTAATTTATCTCTATTTGAAGGTTTTTTAGAAAGAATTCTTCCTAATGCAGGCATCCTTGACAATAAAAAAGCTACCGTCACTATAATGCTTAGCCTTTGTAAAAGTGTTAAAGTTAGTTCTAAAACATTCATTGTTTTTATAATTATAATAAAAAAAATGATAGAGTTTCTATTCCTTGTAATTTCTAATAAAGTAAGAGCCAAGCAAAAAGAAAAAAACGCAGTATAGAATTATCACTAAAAGTGAAATCAGAGCTTCCTCATCTAATTGACTTTTTCTAATCAAAACATTCGTATGCGTAAGCGGCATTAAATAAATCAAAGGTTTAAAAATCATGGGAATTTTTTCAATTGTGAAAAATGTTCCACTGAAAAAAGCCATTGGCATTATGAAAAAGTTTGAATAGGTTGCTGTGTCCTCGTGAGACTTCGTTATCATTCCCGTAATCACTCCTAATGAGGCAAACATGAAACAGTTAAGTAGAAGGGCAAGAGCGAAAATTGGATTTATTGAAAAGTTTGATGGAACGACAAATCCAACAACTATAATTAGTAAAGAAGCAAAAAGTCCTTTTACCATTCCAGCCAAAACTTCTCCAATCATTATTGAAAAAGGTTTTATTGGAGACTGAAAATAGACCTGGAATGTTTTAAAATAAAGCCTTCCAAGATTTAATGTGCTTGCAACCCATGAATAGGAATTATTCATTGAACTCATTGCAACAAGTCCTGGAAGAAGAAATGTGAGATAATCAGTGCCCTCTGAAAGTCTTACTGCTCTGCCAAGACCGAGTCCGAAGGTAATAAGATATATAATAGGTGCCATCATTGCAGAGAAAATGTATCCCAATCTCAGAAGCTTTCTCCTAAACTGAAGCATTTCTTTAAGAAAAATTGGATACCAGTCAGGCATTTTTTATTCTTTCTCCTGTAAGTTTTACAAAAACATCCTCAAGATTAGACCTTCTTATTGTTACTCTGTCATTTATATTTTTAGCTATTTCATAGGCTTCCTCTTTTGTTTTGCATATTTTACTTATCAGCCTTCCATCTTTATCAATAAATTCAACCACATACTCACCAATCTGCCTTTTAAGCTCATCAGGTGAGCCAACTGCTATAAGTTTTCCGTGTGAAAGAATTCCAACCCTGTCGCATAGTGCTTCTGCCTCTTCTATGTAATGGGTTGTAAGCAGTACTGTTCTTCCCTGTCCTTTGATTTTTCTTATAATTTGCCAAAGCTCCCTTCTTACATGAGCATCAAGTCCTATTGAAGGCTCATCAAGAAATAAGACCTGCGGCTCAGACAGAAGTGCTCTTGCAAGAAGAACTCTTCTTTGCTGTCCTCCTGAAAGAGTATTAACAACTGAATGTTTTTTCTCTAAAATTTCCATTGTTGAGAGAATTTCATTAATTTTCTCTTTTAGGTTTCTAACATTATGCAACATCCCGTAAATTAGAAGATTTTCGTAGACAGTAAGCTCCCTTTCAAGATTGTTTTCCTGGGGAACAACTCCAATAATTTTTTTAATTTCATAAGGCTCTTTTATCACATCTTTGCCTGCAATAAAACACTTGCCGTCGTCTGGTTTTGAAAGGGTTGTTAATATTTTTACTGTTGTTGTCTTGCCTGCACCATTTGGACCAAGAAGTCCAAATATCTCACCTTTTTTTATTTCTAAAGACAAAGAATTAAGAGCCTTTACTTTGCCGTAACTCTTTGATAAATTCTCAATTTTAATCATCAAGAAGATAGGGCTTTTTTTATTTTTTCAATTAAAAATAAATGAACTGAAGGATTTCCCGCTACAATATTACCAGTTTTAAGATAACTTTCACCGCCTTCAAAATCTGATACAACTCCTCCAGCTTCTTTAATTAGAAGAGTGCCTGCTGCAACATCCCAAGGACTAAGAGCAAACTCAAAAAATCCATCTACACGACCGCATGCAACATAAGCTAAATCAATAGATGCAGCACCTGCTCTACGAAGGTCACTTACTGAATAAAGAAGTTCACGGAAAATTTTTATGTAATCATCAATAAGATGCTTATTTCTAAACGGAAAGCCTGTTGCAATTAATGCGAGTTCCGGCTTTTTAGATTCAGAAACTTTTATCCTTCTTCCATTCAAAAAAGCACCAATTCCCTTTTCAGCATAAAAAAGCTCATTCCTTGTTGGATCAAAAATAACACCAACAGTTAGCTGTCCTTTATGCATTAGTGCAATTGAGACTCCTACAACTGGAAATCCGTGAATAAAATTTGTTGTTCCATCCAGAGGGTCTATGATCCAAAGATATTCAGCTTTTTTGTAATCATTTGATGATTCCTCTGCCATAATCTGATGCTTTGGAAAATGTTTTTTAATGTGAGAAATAATTGTTTTCTCTGACTGAACATCTATCTCTGTTACATAGTCAGATATGCTTTTTTGAAAAAAATCATCAGGTCTAAGGGTGCCAATTTTTTCATTAATAATTGTGCCTGCAGCCTTTGCTGCTTCAATTGCAACTAAAAGAGGCTCTCTCATTCCACAAACTCCACTGCCTCACGAACACTTACTCTTGGCGGAGGCAAAGGAATATGAGCAGGATATCCAACAGGAAGTATTACAACAGGTCTTAAATGTCTTGGTAAATTTAATATTTTTGAAACTTCCTCTTCTCTGAAAGCTCCAACCCAAACAGAGCCAAGTCCGTTTTCAACTGCAACAAGCATAGCATTTGTTATACTGCACGCAACATCTTGAATTGCATAAAGGTTTACACCTCTTTCTCCATATCTTGGATAAATTCTTTCCTTGTCTATGCATCCCACAATAACAAGAGGTGCTTCAGCAATAAACATTTGATTTAATGCTGCATGAGCAAGCTGGAGCTTTATTTTTGGATTTTTAACAAGATAGAATTTTCTTGCCTGAAGATTTCCTGCAGATGGAGCCCAGATTGTTGATTCAATCAGTTTATTTACAATCTCCTGAGGAATCTCTTTTTTTAGAAAGGCTCTTACACTTCTTCTTTCCTTTACAATTTTCAAAACCTCATCCATAATATGTCATTATAAAGCTTTTCTATCAATGTCTTCAAGAATACACCTCCAGTGTTCATATGTTCCCTTACTTGTTGTTTTTCCCGGATATATATCGTAAAGTCTCCTGTAATGCTCAGGCGTTGTATCCGGCATAATAACATTTGCTCCACAGGATAAAGCCCTTACTCTTAAAGATGGTGAAATTGCACCCAATGCAGTTGTTGCAGGAATGTTTGCATAGGGAAGAAGAATTCTTACAATTGCAAGCACTTTTAAAGTTATCAAAGGATTTCCTAATGAAGCTTTCTTTAGCGGAGTTTCAGGATGTGGAATAAAAGGACCTATTCCAACCATTTCAAGTTCAAGCTCTTTCATAAGTAAAATGTCATCAACTAAAGAGTCTATGCTTTGTCCGGGAAGCCCAACAATAATTCCTGAACCAGTCTCATATCCGAGTTCTTTTAGCCATTTAATACATTGAATTCTTTTTTCAAGTGTTGTATCTGGCTTCAATGCCTTAAAAAGTCGTTCATCCGATGTTTCAAATTTAAGAAGATATCTATCCGCTCCAGCTTCTCTCAAAATAGCATAATCGCTGTAGCTGAGTTCTCCAATTGATAAAGTAACAGCCACATTAAATTTTTTAATTTCCTTTACAACCTCACTAAGTTTTTTCGCATTCCATATAGGGTCTTCACCTGACTGAAGCACTACTGTTTTAAATCCAGCTTTAACAGCCTCCTCTGCAGCCTTAATTATTTCATGAGAATTCATTCTGTAACGAAAGAGTTTTTTATTATCCCTTCTTAAACCGCAAAATAAGCAGTTGCATCGGCAGTAATTAGAAAATTCAACAATTGCCCTTAAATGAACAACATCTCCATGAATCTGTTTCCTTATCTCATCCGCTGTAGTTGCAATTTCATCAAATGGAGTTTCAACAAGAAGTTCCTTAATTTCAGCTTTTGTATAATTTGAAACAGCAGTTTTAAGACTCATGCCTTGCCTCTTTTAGTTTCTTAAGCATTTGAATCTCCTCCCTAAGCTCTTTTTTAGTCTCATCTATCAGTGACTGAAGATGTGGAAATGGAGAAAGTGCTCGTGCAAGCACTCCGTGTATGTATGCCATTATTACACCATAGTTTACAATTGGAACTCCTGCTCTTTTTGCTTGCATTATTCTGCTTATCATCTCTTTCCGATTAATCATACAAGCACCGCAATGGACGATAAGCTTGTATTCATGAAGATTTTCAGGTAGAGGTCCTCCGCCTGCCTTTACATCTATTTGAAGCTCTCCTCCAACTTGAGCCCTTAGCCATCTTGGAATTTTTACTCTTCCTATGTCATCTTCAACAGGATGATGGGTGCATGCCTCCACAACCAGAACTTTATCACCCGGTTTAAGCTTTTTTACTGCAAGCACTCCTTCAACAAGGGTTTGAAGGTCTCCTTTGTATCTTGCAAAAAGTATTGAAAAGGATGTAAGCCTTATGTCTTGGGGAGTATCTGCTGCAACTTTGTTGTAAACTGATGCATCTGTAATAATCAATGAAGGATTTTTATTCAGATAGCTGAATGCATGCAGTAGCTCCCTTTCTTTTACAACCAAAGCAATTGCTTCATTGTCTATAATGTCCCTTATTACAATCTGTTGAGGAAGAATTAGCCTTCCCTTTGGTGCTGCCTTGTCAACAGGTATCACACAAATTACAATATCACCGGGATTTATAAGGTCTCCAATAACTGTAGGCAGTGTCCAATCCTTTGGTGCATGATTTATTATTGCCTGTTTAAGCTCATCAATTCCTTCACCTGTTAAAGCACTTACAAAAACTTTTGGCTCTGGAATTTCCTGAATCTTAAATGTTTGCTGATTTTTAATTTGAGGATAAAGGTCAATTTTGTTGATAACATATACCAAAGGAGTATTCATCTGCTGAGCCCTATGCACAACTTCTTCTTCAAATTCTCCAAATCCCTTTTCATGGTCAATTACAAGAAGAATAAGGTCTGTTTTTTCCAAAACTTCGTATGATTTTTTCTTTCTGAGCTCTCCAAGTGCGCCAACATCATCAATTCCAGCTGTATCAATTATTACAACCGGACCAAGTGGAAGTATCTCCATTGCCTTCGCAACTGGGTCTGTTGTTGTTCCTGGAAAATCTGAGACAATCGCAACACTCTGACCAGTTAAAGCATTGATAAGAGATGATTTTCCTGCATTTCTTCTTCCAAATATTGCTATATGAAGTCTTTGACTTTTTGGAACACTCATTTTTGCTCTCCTAACAGAGATTTAATTTTTAAAATTATTTCGTCCTTTTCATAAATTTTTTCCCATTCATTTGATACAATCGCATATCTTTCATTGAGATACACAACCTCAGGTGGAAGAAAATTATCCTCCCTGTGTCCTGCTATGTATGAATGTCTCCTTCCAAGAATCTCAACAAACCAGATATGAGCTCCATATTGTTGTTTTACTAAGTCTGCAATTTCATTAAGCTTCTTAGTTAAATCATTAGAAATACAGATCTCTTTCTCCATTCTGGATTCTCCTGTAGTATTCAAGCAAATTATCAAAGACCTTTGGTGGCAATTTCTCTTTAAGCTCCTCAATCTCTTTTTGAATTATTCTCTCTCCAACAGCCTTAGTCTGTTCTGATGCAAAATCATCAAGCCATTCCCTGAATGTAAGGACAGCGTTTAATTTACAGAAAATACCTTCTTTTCCTGTCTTAAGCAAAGTCATGATGCGTTCTCCTGTTCTTCCACAACGGTATCCTGCTGTGCAGAAGCTTGTAATGTAACCCATCTCAGCAAGCTCACGAACAACCTCATCAAGGCTTCTCGGATCTCCAATTTGAAACTGCTGACGTTCAAGCTCCTGTTCAGTGTATCTGTCTGAGTAAGCTCCTATTCCAATTCTTGTTGAAGCATCTGTCTGTGTTATCATTCCAGAGGCAATAATTTCCCTTCTAATATATGCAGGTTCCCTTGCAGTAAGTATCATTCCAGTGTATGGAACAGAAAGCCTTATCACTGCAATAAGTTTTTTAAAGTCTTCATCTGAGACTTTATACTTGCTTTTCTGAATAAATGGAGTGTTTGCAGCTGGCTCAAGCCTTGGAAAAGAGATTGTATGAGGTCCTATGCCAAATTTTTTCTCCAGCTCCCTTGAATGATACAAAAGTCCCATTACTTCAAATCTCCAATCATAAAGTCCAAAAAGAACACCTAATCCAACATCATCAACTCCTGCTTCAAGTGCTCTATGATGACAATAAAGCCTCCATTGATAATTATGCTTCAGTGTTCCCTTTGGATGAACCTTTGAGTATGTTTCATGATGATATGTTTCATGAAATACCTGATATGTTCCAATTCCTACTTCTTTAAGTCTTTTTAAATCTTCAATTGACATTGGAGCTGCATTTACATTAACCCTTCTTATTTGTCCAAAGCCTTTTTTAGTTGGGACCTTTACAGAATAAATTGTCTCAATTGCCTTTTTTATGTAATGAACTGAAGTGCGAGGATGCTCTCCAAGACTTATTATCAGTCTTTTGTGTCCTACCTGACCAGCTAAAACTTCTGTCTCTTTCTCTATTTCTTCAAATGTAAGAACCCTTCTCTTTATCACCTGATTGTCCCTTCTGAATCCACAATAAAGACAGTTGTTTACGCAAAGATTTCCAAGATAAAGTGGAGCAAAGGTTACTATTCTGTTGTCATATACCTTTTTTTTAATTTGACGAGCAGTCTCAAAAATTTCTTCCCATAACTCAGGGTCTTTTACATTAAGAAGTGCTGCTGTTTCATCAGGCTCAAGAGTTTCAATAGATAGAGACTTTGCTATTATTTCTCTTATTCTTGATGGCTCAGGATTTTCATTTTGATTAAGCTTCTCCCATATCTCCTCATCATTTATAAAATCCTTTCCATTGTCCATATACTTTGTTATTTCTTCTTCCTTAATCACACTTTCTATCCAACTTTTTTCTAATAAAGCTGTTGTCATTTTAAAAACCTCCTTAAATAATTAATCCCGGCAAAACCGGGAGTTGTTAATTGCTGCGGCTGTGTTATATTTTCTATCTCTGCCTCAGTAAAAAATCCTTTTTCAATCAATATCTCCTCAACTTTTTTACCTGTGGCTATTGCCTCTTTGTAAATCTCAGCACATTTTTCGTATCCAAGATAAGGAGAAAAGGCTGTTATAACACAAGAACTTCTGTCAAATAGTTCTCGGCATCTTTCCTCATCAACCTCTATGCCTGATATACATTTTTCTCTAAAAAGACTGCAGCAATTTTTAAGCATTTTTAGAGAACCTATTAATTCATGGGCTATAAGAGGAAGAAATGGATTTAGTTCAAGATTTCCCATACTGCATGCAATACTTACTGCATTGTCTGATGCCATAACCCTAATGCCTACCTGCGTGACCATCTCCGGAATAACTGGGTTTACCTTACCGGGCATTATTGATGAACCTACTTGAACATGAGGAAGCTTAAGTTCTCCAATTCCTGCTCTTGGGCCTGAGCTCAAAAATCTTAAATCTGATGCAATTTTTATAAGGTCAACTGCAAGGGTTTTAAGAAAACCTGATACTTCAGAGAATGTGTCTGTATTTTGAGTAGCCTCAAAAAGATTTTCAGCCTTTGCTATTGGAAGTCCTGTGAATTCTCTTAATTTTTCAATTGCGATTTCAATGTATGCCTTTGGACAGTTAAGCCCTGTGCCAACTGCAGTTGCACCAAGATTTACCTGACGAACTCTTTCCTGTGCCTTATTTAGCCTCCACCAATCCCTGTTTAAAGCTTCTGCCCAAGCAGAAAACTCCTGTCCAACTGTAACTGGAACCGCATCCTGCATTTCAGTTCTTCCAACCTTTAAAATATTCGCATACTCTTTCTCCTTCTTTTGAAACTCTCCTTGCAGTAGTGCAACTTCTTGGGCAAGCTCTTTAAGAAGTTTGACGACAGCTACTTTTACGGCTGTTGGAAAAACATCATTTGTTGACTGACTCATGTTTACATCTTCAACAGGCTCAATAACATCGTATCTGCCTTTTTCATATCCCATAATCTCCAATGCTCTGTTTGCAATTATCTCATTTACATTCATGTTCAGTGATGTTCCAGCACCTCCTGCAAGTGGGTCCACAATAACTTCTCTGTCAAAAATTCCTTTAGCAAACTCATCACATGCATTAATTATCGCCTCTGCCTTTTTCTCATCAAGGAGTCCAAGCTCTTTATTTGTCCATGCACATGCTTTTTTAACAATAGCCATTGCCCATATAAGCTCCCTGTGAATTCTTTCATTAGTGACAGAAAAGTTCTCCTTTGCCCTTAAAGCATGAATTCCATAATAGGCATCTTTTGTAACTAAAATCTCACCAAGTGAGTCTTTTTCCAATCTCATTTTCCCTCCACAGGTATTAAAAGACTCTTCACTGTTACTCCTTTTATAACTCCTAATCTTCCTGTAAGAGAGCCTATCTTGTCTGTGTCTCCCTCTACAAAGAGAGAAATAAAACCCCTGTCTGCATTATTTTGAGGAATTCCCATTCTTCCAATGATTATTTCTGAATGCTCTGAGAGGATTTTATTAACTAAAGAGGCATTCTTTTTTCTTTCATTGACAATAATTCCGACTATTCCTATTTTTTTATTCATCCTTTGACCTCAGACCTTCCTTGGCCTCAGAAGACTTTATGCCCTTCCTCTAAGGAAAAATCCTTTGAGGTTAGGTAATTTTTTAACCAAAAACTACACTTCCACCTTCATAAACCTCTTTTAAAATCTTAAGGTCACTTAAAATTTCGTCATCCTCTATCTGTTCAATTATTTCGTTAATAACTTCGCTTACTTTTTTCACATATTGTTCATCAAGAATAATCCAATCGTTGTAAGTGTCAGCTATTGGAATAAAATTCTGAAAAAGATAACCTTTTTTCGCCAAAATATCGGAAATCTTTATCAATCTATCAATTGTGCCAAGCCAGTACTTTCTGCTTCCAAGACTATAAAAGACAACCATCTCCTAATCCTTATTGCCCGGGCATTGAGCCCGGGCTTCATTTATACTCTTGCCTTGTAATGCGTATGTAGTAACGCCTCACTTATTTCGCTCAGGGGATGACGGGCAAATTCAGAGTAAAATCTCTTTATCATTGGATTTTTATGAGATGCAGCAATATCAAATTTTTCTCTAACTATTTTGTCATCCTTGTACTGTCCTGCCTGCCTTGCTTGAATAAGCTTTAACCTTGCTTTACCAATATCTGTTTCAAAGAAATTAGTTTTTGTAGAGTCTCCTGCAAATGATGGTTTAGTAAACGAGAGAGCAACAATACCTGCTCCTGCTAATTTAAGAAATGTTCTTCTGGAAATTGACTTTACATTCATTTTCCCTCCTCCTTAATTTTTAAACAAAGCATAAAAAAGCCTATCCCAAAGGGAAAGTTCAATCTCATGTTTAGGTTGCCCACCTCCATTTATACACCCACCAGGACAGTTCATTACTTCTATAAAATGGTATGGACTTTTTCCTGCAATTACATCTTCAACAATAGGTTTAAGATGAGCGCCATCTGTTCCAATTCCATTTACAACGCAAACTTTTATTTCAAGTTCCTTTTTATTAAATACTTTCTGATACTCTACTCTTAGAGGAACTGGAATTGTTGCTGAAACAACTGGTCTTGTAAAGCCCCTTACTCCCTCAAAATCCCACTTAGGACTCATTGCTTGAGGTTCAAGGCCTGAAAGAACATGGAAGGCAAATCTTACAGCTGCTTCCATAACTCCACCACTTGTACCAAAAATCGTTGCACCACCTGAGTAAGTTTTGAATAATTTCGGCTTTCTTCCAGCGTCTTCGGGCATCTTCATGGGATCAATGTTCATTTTTTTCAGAACCTCCGCAAGATCTCTTGTCGTAAGAACTGCATCAACATCTCTCATTCCTGACTTCTTTAAAAAATTACCTGCAGAGTCAAACTCTGGACGGGAGGCTTCAAAAATCTTTGCTGTGCATGGCATCACACCAACTGTAAAAATGCTTTCAGGTTTGATACCCCATACTTTTGCTCCATATGTCTTTGCAGTTGCTCCTGCCATCTGTTGAGGAGATTTAGCACTTGAAAGATAAGGTAAAATTTTTGGATAAAAAACTTCTGCATACTTTACCCATGCTGGACAGCATGATGTAAATTGAGGCAAAGGTTTATGAGCAAACTCACCAATCTCAAGAGTAATCTTTTTGCCCCAAAGTTCAACAGGAAGCTCTTTTAATCCTGCATGGGCTGCAATTTTTGCAAGAAGCTCTGTTCCTTCCTCAAGAATCGTCTGGTCAGCTGCAAAGTTATTGTCATAGATAAGAAATCCTACCTTTTCAAGTGCTGTCCAAAGTCTGCCAACTGTAAGAGTGCCAGGCTCTGCTCCAAATTCTTCGCCAATTGCAACCCTTACAGCAGGAGCTATTATAGCCACAACCTTAGTCTTCTTGTCATTGAGCTTGTTTAACACTTTGTCAACAAAGCTCATCTGCTCAATTGCATTAAATGGACAGTTAAGAAGACACTGACCACAGTTGATGCATTTGTCAAAATCAATACTGTGCTTTTCTCCCATAGAACCTCTGATAGCTCCAGCAGGACATGCTTTCTTACAGGTATCGCATCCCACGCACTCTGCTTCATTAATTTTGATAATACCTCTCAATTCTCCAGCCCTGTAAGTGCCAATGTCAGAGCTAACTCCTCCATCTCCTTTAAATGTTTTGACTTTGACCGCCATATAGCCCTCCTTGTTTTAGTTATTTTTTACCTCTTGGTGTATAATGGGTATGAAGCAATTGATGGGATAGACGCCCAAGAGGTTCCTTAAGAAATTCCTTATAGATTGCATGAATTTCTGGATTTTCATGACTTTTCCTAAGTGGTAGTTTTTTGTCTCTGTCGTAAATACCCTTAATTCGCTGTTCTCTCCTCTCAACTGTTGAAGGAATAGGCTGTCCGCCTCCACCTATACACCCTCCAGGACATGCCATAATTTCTATGAAGTGATAGTCTTTAAGTTCTCCTGCTCTGACTTTATCCATGAGCTGTCTTGCTGCACCCAGTGAGTGAGCCACAAGAACTTTTACTGTAACTCCATTCATATTTACTGAGGCTTCTTTAATATCTTTCATCCCTCTTACAGCTTCAAAATCAAGCCTTTCCAGAGTTTTCCCAGTGACCACTTCATAGGCAGTTCTCAATGCTGCTTCCATAACTCCACCTGTTGCACCAAATATTTGTGCAGCACCTGTTCCTTCACCCATTATAGGGTCATAGGGTTCATCTGGCAGATTGGCAAAGTCTACTCCTGCCTCTCTAATCATTCTTATAAGCTCCCTTGATGTAAGGACTACATCAACATCTCTTTCAATTTTTGGATTATTCCAGAATTTGCTTGCAGCATTCATCTCTGGGCGAGCTGCCTCATATTTCTTTGCTGTGCATGGCATGACTGAAACAACAAAAATATTTTCTGGATTTATGCCTTTTTTCTGGGCATAATATGTTTTTGCAATAGGTCCAAGCATCTGTTGAGGTGATTTTGCACTTGAAAGATAAGGAATGAGGTCAGGATAAAATTCTTCAATGAACTTTATCCATCCCGGTGAGCAAGATGTAAACTGAGGAAGCACTCCTCCATTTTTAATTCTTTGGATTAACTCATGTCCTTCTTCCATAATTGTTAAGTCCGCTGACCAGTTTGTATCAAATACTGCGTCAAATCCTAACCTTTTCAGTGCTGCAACCATCTTGCCTGTTATATCTGTTCCAACAGGCAATCCAAAAGCCTCTCCAATTGTTACATGAGTTGCTGGAGCTGTTTGAACAACAACATGCTTGTTAGGATCAGCAATAGCTTCCCAAACTTTCCATGTATCATCTTTCTCAACTATTGCAGCAGTTGGACAGACAAGAGCACACTGACCACACGCAACACATTGAGTTTCAATTAATGGAACACCCCCTTTGGGACGAATTACTGCTTCATAACCGTTTCCATAAAGCTCCAAAACATCCACACTCTGAAGCACTTTACAGGCAGTAATACACCTTTGGCATAGAATACACTTATTCGGATTTCTAACTATTGAAGGAGATGAATCATCTAAAGGCAAATCCTTTTTTGCACCTTGAGGTCTAATATCCCTTACGTTAAGTTCTGCACAGATTGACTGAAGTTCACATATTCCATTTTTTGGACAAGTTGGACAGTCAAGATGATGTTCACTAAGAAGCATTTCTAAGTTCAGTTTTCTTGCAGCCACGACCTTAGGTGTGTTTGTCTTAACTACCATTCCTTCTTTAACAGGTGTGTTACAGGAGGAGACAAAGTCTCTTTCTCCTTCAACTTCTACAACGCAAACTCTACATGCTCCAACATCATGTTTTATATGAGGGAGTCCTACTCCATCAAGATAACAAAGAGTCGGTATCTTAAATCCCGCTTTTTCTGCAGCCTTAAGAATTGTTGTTCCATCTGGCACTGTAACTTTTTGTCCATTAATTGTTAATGTTACTTCTGCCATATTTATCCTCCTAAAAATTATTTATGCAATTATGTTTTGCCAGCCTGGATTGGCTGGAATCGTATGAGCACAGCTTCCATTGATGTGAGCATCTAAATCTGCACGACAGTACTCAAGTGCAAATTTCACAGCTTTACCAGCCATTTTCCCAAGATCACACTTACATGATGCTCCTAAATCAATGGCTAAATCATGCAAAAGAGAGATTTCGGTATCTGAAATTGAACCATTGAAAATCTTCTCAACAATCTTCTGCATTCTTTTTGTTCCAATTCTGCATGGCACACACTCGGCACACGAATTTTGTTGGGCATAACCTAAGAAAAAGTCAATCATTTCAGCCATACATTTGTCCTCATCCCATAGAAGCTTACCAGCAGAACCAACTGTTGCAACTGTTCTTGCAATAATGTTCCAATCAATATCAATAGGAGTTTTAATTGAAAGAGTCCCAAGTTTTTTAATATGAGCTACAAAATCTTTTGCAACTTGAGAAAATTTAAGTCCTTCAGAGCCAGAAATCCACTCAAGCCTTACTCTTTCCTTTGGAATACCAATAACTTCAAGAAATCTTGTTAGGAGATTAAACCTCCGGTTTGCATAATAATTACCAGTCCTATAATGACAGTCTCCTGGATGACATCCTGATACCAGAACACCATCAGCACCTGACAGAAAGGCTTTAATAATAAACTCTGGCTCTACTCTACCTGAACAGGGAACTCTAATCGGATATAAATTTGGTGGATAACTATACCTTAAAGAACCTGCCAGGTCTGCTCCTGCATAACTGCACCAATTACATAAAAACGCAATAATTTTAGGCTCAAAGCCTTTTTCCATAACAAAACCTCCTTAAAATTTTTCTGTTCAGCTTTCTTAGCTTTGAGCCAGCCTTCTGGCAGGCAAATTCTGACGCCTTAAGATGTGGGCTTCAGCCCTTTAGCCTTCTTGGCAGGATTGTAAGAAATTCTGATAAATATTATCACAAAAATTATATTTTGTCAATACCCCGCAAAACATGCTAAAATTCAATAAAAACAGGAGAGGCATATGATGAGTCAATTTGAACAGCAACTTCTTGAAAAAGCAAATATTCTTGTTGAGGCACTTCCCTACATAAGAAAGTTTTATGGGAAAACTTTTGTTATTAAATATGGCGGAGCAGCTCAAAAGGAGTCTCATCTTAAGGATGCCTTTGCTAAAGATATAGTATTGCTGAATTTTATAGGAATCAAGCCAATAGTGGTTCATGGCGGAGGACCAAAAATATCAGAGCTTATGAAAAGACTTGGTAAAGAGCCCCAATTTATTCAGGGACATAGAGTCACAGACAAAGAAACAATGGAAATAGTTGAGATGGTTCTTGGAGGAGTAATAAATAAAGAAATTGTTCAGCTAATCAATGCTCATGGAGGAAAGGCAATAGGCTTAAGTGGAAAAGATGGAAATCTAATAAAAGCCAAGAAAAAGCATATAAAGATAGATGAAAAAGAAACAGATCTCGGATATGTTGGTGAAATAGAACATGTTTCAACTGACATTTTAGAATCCCTCCAAAAAGATAGTTTTATACCCGTTGTTGCACCTATAGGTTTTGATAAAAACGGAAACAGCTATAACATAAATGCAGATACTGTTGCCTCCAGCATAGCAGTTGCAGTTGGAGCGGAAAAATTGATTCTGCTTACTGATGTTAAGGGCATCTCAGATGAATCGGGCAACCACATTCCTACTCTCAAAATTGAGGAAGCCCTCAAGCTCATTAGTGAAAATGTTATTTCTGGCGGCATGATACCTAAGGTTCATGCTTGCCTTAATGCTTTAACAGGAGGAGTTAAGAAAACGCATATTATAGATGGCAGAATTCCCCACAGTCTTCTGCTTGAAATTTTCACAAAGAAAGGTATTGGCACCGAAATCGTTTTATGAGCAATGTTAGGATAGTTATTCAGTACAGTGAACTTAAACCAGACTCCGACATTTTGCTTTCAAAGGAAGATAAAAAATATCTTTTCAATGTATTGAGATGTCTACCAGGCGAAGTTATCTATTTATCTGACGGAAAAGGTAAAACCTATCGGGCAATTATTATTGATAAGCAAACTGTCAAAATAATTGAAGAACAATGCTTATCAACAGAGGACCCATTTTCCATATTTCTCTGTCAGGCTATGCTTAAGGGCGATAAAATGGAGCTGGTGATTCAAAAGGCAACTGAGCTTGGAGTGAAAAAAATCTTACCCTTTGTCAGTGCAAGATGCGTAGTAAAAGAGACAAAAAAACTACAAAGATGGCAAAAAATTGCAAAGGAAGCCTCAGAACAGTCAGGAAGAAGTATTGTTCCAGAAATAGAGCCATTATGCACCTACGGAGAGTTAATACAAAGGATAAAGAACGGAATTGTTTTTTGGGAAAAAGAACAAGCGCCTTTACGGGATGTTATAAAGAACCTTGATTTAAACCTACCTTTATTTTTGATAATAGGACCTGAAGGAGGATTCACTGAAGATGAGATAAAAATAGCTGAAAAACATGGATTAAAAATTGCAAGTCTTGGAAGAAGAATTCTTAGAGCAGAGACAGCTTCAGTAGTATCTGTAGCTGTTGTTAATTTTTTATTGCAGAATTATGATATAATTAAACAATGGAATTGACATCAAAGGAAAAGGCTTTAAAAATAGCTCAACTTTTAGACAGCAAAAAAGCTATTGACATAAAAATTCTTGAACTCAAAGACCTCACAATCATATCTGATTACTTTGTTATATGCTCAGGTGAAAGCACTACTCAGGTAAAAGCACTATCAGAATATCTTGAAGAAATGATGGAAAAAGAAGGCATAAAGCCTTTTGGGATAGAAGGTTTTTCCTACGCCCACTGGATTTTAATGGACTATGGGGATGTGATAGTTCACATATTTCTTGATGAGCAGAGACATTACTATGACCTTGAGCGCCTTTGGCTTGATGCTCCAAGAATTACTTTTAAATCAGAGCCTACCTCAGATAAAACCCTCTCAGTGTATAAATAAAATGGCCAGTTATTGTTAGGCTTTCCTTTTGCCAATCATCTGGAAGGGGCCAAAAAGGTTGTGCATCTTTTAAAGCTTTAATAGCAGCATCATCAAGCATTCTATATCCTGATGTTCTTAGAAGTTCAACTGAAACAAGCTTTCCCTTTTTGTCAATTATAAATCTGATATAAAGGTCTCCATAAATTCCTCTTTCTGCTGCCTGTGGAGGATACTGCCAAACTCTCTCAATCTTTTCTTTAAGCCTTTCCAGATATCCCCAGTCATTGAATTCTTTTGCAGAAAAACTTAGACCATGTGATGTTTCAACCTTTGCTGACTCATGATTTTTACTTGAATATTTTGCAATAACATCTTTGTCAAAAATATTGGGAGAACTCTTTTCTGTTTTCATCTGCGAGAAGTCCTTGTTGGACATAATTCCAGCAGAGGGCTTTGCCTCTTCAGTTCTTTTTTCGGAAGTTCCCTCTTTCCCCTTGGGAATTGCGCTCAGTTGCTTTGGCTGTTTTTTTTCTGTAATTGGTGGAATTCTTGACAAAAATTCAGGTTGAGACATTTTTTCAATTCTTTTTGGTTGTTTGGGCAGTTCAGGAGGAACAGATGCTTTTGGTTGAGTAGGTAATAAAAGGACTTGGACTGGTTCTCTATAAAATTCTTCAGTCTTAAAATATTCCTGCAGCAGCAACACAATGAAAAACAACAAAGTATGAAAAATAAGAGAGTAAAATAAAGATTTCTTCACATATTTATTTTAACTTAGACAGAAACATTCTTGAAACAAAAATCTTGAAAGCTTTTAAATAAAGAGGTATAAGGCTATTGCCGTGTTCTTTCCTTAACCATAAAGCCATTGCAAGTTCTTGAATTGCAGGATCCCTATGAATATCAAGCCATTCATCAATTTTTTTATCATTGCCAAAAATTAAGTCTTGAAATTTCTTCATCATTCTAAACTGTGTAAGAAATTTATCATTCCACATTTTTTCATAAAGCTTTAAATCCCCCTGTATCAAGGCCTCTGCTGCAAGTTGACCAGATTTCATTGCATAGTATATTCCTTCAAAGGAAACAGGCATTGTAAATGCCATAGTATCTCCGCAAAAGATGACATTTCCTTTGAAAAAAGCTCTTTTCGTCCACCTTGGAATCTTATATGCCCTTAAATTCCAGGAATAACCTTCTTTTTTTTCTATTAAAAATCTTTTATGCAGAAAATTTTCAATAAGTGGTTTGAGCTTTTTAATATTCTCTGCACCTGTCCCTACAGAGACATAATCAACACCCGGAAAAACCCATGAATAAAAAAAGGAAGCATGGGAACTTCCAAACCAGAATTCAATTGTTTCCTTTGTTTCTATATATTTTTCAGGAAGATGAAGGCTAACAGTCCAGTAGAAATCTGGTTTTTTAATCCCCAATATTGAACATACCCTTGAGTTTACTCCATCTGCTGCAATCAAGAATTTAGCTTGGATTTTTAAGAGTTCTCCTGATTTTCTCCTGACCGTTGCCTTTATTCTTTTGTCACAGAGTTCAATATCAACAAGTTCTGCCTCAATAATTTCTGCTCCTTTTTCTGAAGCCATTTTTTGTAGAAAACTGTCAAAGTTAAGGCGATTTACTATAAATATCTCTCCTCCGACAAAATCAACCTCAATAGGTGAGGAAAAGGGAGGGACAATTTTGATTTTTTTAATTCTATTAAAAACAAGATTTTTCTCTACTTCTTCTAAAATACCAATATCCTTTAGCCCCATAGAGGGGATTCCCCCTCCACAGGGCTTTTCAAATTGAAGATTTTTTTCTACAATAACTGTGTCTATACCGCTCTCAGAAAGAAACTTTGCAGCAATAGAGCCAGCAGGACCACCGCCAACAACTAAAACTTCACATTCCATCCTAACTATTTTTTAGTCACTACAAGAACAGGACATGGTGCATTTCTAATAACTCTTTGAGTTGTACTTCCAACAAAGAATCTTTCTACACCGCTCCTTTGTAATGTTCCAATAACAATTAAATCAATATTGTTCTCAGCGGCAAATTTAATTATTTCTTCATACGGAATTCCTTTTCTTACTACTGCTTCAACATCTGTCAACCCCTCTCTCATATCAGCACCAAAGGACTCAAGATTTCTCTTTGCATGGGCTTCAAGATCTTTGTATAATTCTGTAATAGAAGGATGAGGGATATGAAGATTTGATGCCTTTTCAATATCATAAATAACATGCATCAAATAAAGCTTTGCATTAAACATTTTCGCCATGTCAACAGCATAAGAAAGGGCATAAAGGGACTCATCAGAGAAATCAGTTGATAAAAGAATTTTTTTGAATTTCATAACGACCTCCTAAATTTTTTTGTTTTTTAAGTATATCAATCTCATGCCTTCAAATACAAGATATGGGTGTAAAATATGTAAAATTTTTAAATATCTTGAAAGCAAGCTTCCATGTCCTCCTGTGAGAACAACTTTTAAATCTGCATTTATTGATTGCTCAATTTCTCTAATAATACCCTCAATGGCATAACATGTTCCTAAAACAATTCCTCCTCTTATTGCACTCTCGGTATTTCTTCCGGGGAGAAAAACCTGTCCTTCTAAATTCACAGGACTAAGCAAAGCAGTATAATTATGGAGTGCAATGTTCATGGTGTGTAAGCCCGGCATTATAGCTCCACCAATTAGCTCAGCTTTATCTGTAACTACTGTAATTGTAGTGGCGGTTCCAGCATCAACTACTGCAACATTGCCTTTGAATAAATTAAAAGCAGCTACACAGCAAGCAAGTCTGTCTGCACCTAATTTTTCAGGATTATCAACTGCAATAATTAAATCAGACTTGATTTTGGAATTAACATTCATTAAAAATCTAAACTTCTTTTCAAAAACTTCAAGAAACTGCTCTAACACTGAAGGAACAACTGAACAGACAATGCAGTCATGCTCTTGCTCTACGTATTCTTTTAATTTTTCAAAGTTTAGGTCTTTTAAAAGGCAGGAGAATACAAACTTGGGTGCAGATTCTGAAGGATTTAAAAATTTTACAATCTCCAAGGTTGAATTTCCTATCTTTACTGCATAAAGCATTATTTAGCTCTTAAAAGTGTCACATCTCCTGCACAAATTTTCTCATATGTACCGTCAGAAAGTTTTACTATCAACCTCCCCTCTTCATCTATAGCCTCTGCGGTGGCAATGAGCTCTCTGTCGGTAAGAACAATTTTTACTTGTCTGCCAATAGTTCCACTTAGTTGCATCCATCTGTCAATTATTGTTTTTCTATTTTTCTTCTCAAGCAATTGATACCATTTATCAAATTCTTTAATAACCTCAACGGCAATCGTTGCTCTTGAGAACTCTTCTCCTTTACATATTCTCAGAGATGTGGCTATCTCTTTAATCTCTTCAGGAATGTCATCCTCAGTCATGTTAATGTTTATTCCTACTCCTACTACAGCAGCTTTTATTTTTTCACCCTCAAATTTCATCTCTGTAAGAATGCCACCTACTTTTTTATGATCAATAAGCATATCATTGGGCCATTTAATCTTGACAGGAATTCCCGTAACTCTTCTTAAAGCAGTTGTACAAGCAACTACACTTGTTAAAGTCATTAGTGTTGCATACTTGGGAATTATAGAAGGTTTTAATGCGAAACTCATATAAAGATTTTTCCCTTCAGGAGAAATCCATCTTCTACCAAGCCTTCCCTTACCTTTAGTTTGTCTGTCTGCTATAACAACTGTTCCCGGCGGATATCCTTGCTTTAATAAATCGTAAGCTACACTATTAGTTGACTCAACTTCATCAAATACAACGATCTCCTTTCCTATTACCTGTATTTTTGATGAAAGCTCTTTTTTTAAATCCTCTGCTTTAAATTCCATAAATTACCTCTCTGGATTTAATATTATTACTTCAATTTTACCCTTAAGTTTCTCAGCAAAATAATGAGCGTCATTTTCAGAACCAACAATACTCCCATAATGCATTGGAATGGCAATCTTTGGATTGATGTCAAGGGCTGCCTGAACAGCTTCTTCCGCAGTCATTACATATGTGCCTGACACAGGTATTAGAGCTATATCAACATCTTTAAATTCCTTCATCTCAGGTATGTAATCAGTATCACCTGCAATATAAATTCTCTTTCCAGAAACTTTAAAAATATAGCCAACCCATCCTTTTTCTTTTGGATGAAATTTTTTATTAGTGTTATATGATGGAACAACCTCAATTTCTATGCCCTCAACATTTACCTTGTCACCGGGCTTAACAACAACTTCCTTTGCTTTAATCTTTCCGGCACAATCAGCAGGCAAAACAAGCACAGTATCAGGTCCCAGAATCTTTGATATGTCCTCAATGCTAAAATGGTCATAGTGATCATGCGTAATAAGTATAATGTCTGCTTTGTCTGGCTTTTTAATCTGAAAAGGATCAGTATAGATTACTTTTTCTCCAACAATTTTAAAAGTATCATGCCCTAACCATTTAATGTTTTCAATCATTTTACACCTCCTGTTTTTTATTTATGGAAACATTTATTTAATTCTTTCTCCATGACAGTAAACATTAAACCTGTTCCCTCTTAAAAATCCAACTATTGTAATTCCGAGATTTTCTCCAATTTCCACTGCCAGAGAGGTTGGAGCTGATCTGCTGACAATGATGGGTATCTTCCATTTTGCAGTTTTTAATATCATCTCAGAAGATATTCTTCCGCTTACAAGCATTAATTTGCCTCTGAAAGGTATTTTATTCAATAATGCCCAACCGACTACCTTATCTAAAGCATTGTGGCGTCCTACATCTTCAGCAATAAATATTATTTTTTCACTATCCGCAAGCGCAGCTGCATGAATGCATCCTGTTGTCCTGTATAAAACTGATTGCATTTGAAAATTTTTGTAAAGTTTAAGTATTGTAGCATAATCTACAGTAATTTCATCATCAATCTTAGTTTTTAAATCTCCTAAAAAGCTGTAAGCCGCCATGCATCCAGAAGTGATTGTTTTTCCCTCAAGTGAAACAAACCCATCAAGCATGACTTTAACATTTATTTCCTTATCAGTTTCTTGTATGAATATCTTTTCAGGACACCACTCACCCTTTAAAATTCCTTCTGTCATCAGAAAGCCTGTAACCAATTCTTTTATGTGAATTGGCGAGGCAGAGAGAGAGACAACTTCTTCATCGTTGACATAAATTCTTATTCTTTTTTCTACAGCAATTAAATCTTCAACCTCTTCAATCTTTTCTTTCTGATGTCTTATTATTCCTCTATTTAAAATCGGCTTCATATGTGTATTTTAACCTGTTAAAGTTTTTCTTGCAAATTATTTCCAAAAACTGCTATTCTGAAACTATAATAAATCTTTAGGAGGTAGATGTGTTTAGTATCAGTTCAAAGGCAGCCGAAAAGGCAAAATTAATCCTCAAAAACGAGGGAAAAGAAGGATGGGGTTTGAGAATATTCTCAGCTGAAGGATATTGTAGCCCTACTTTTGGTCTTGATATTGATGAAAATCCCCAAGAAGGAGACGAGGTAGTTGAAAAAGATGGATTAAAGGTTTATTTAGATAAACAAACCTTTGATCTACTTAGTGAAGCTGAACTTGACTATTATGAGGATGAAGAGCAAGAGGGCTTTATACTGAAAGGTCCAATGCCATCCTGCGGACCAGGCTGTGGAGGCTCCTGCGGCGTATAAGCGATGTTTCCAATTCATCGCCCAAGAAGACTAAGAAAAACAGATATCCTGAGGAAGATGGTGAGGGAAACCATCCTCACCCCTCAGGATTTTATTTATCCAATGTTTGTTGTACCCGGCAAAGGCGTCAAAAATCCAATCCCTTCAATGCCTGAATGTTTTCAGGAAAGCGTTGATGAAGCAGTAAAAACTGCTAAAGAAGTATTTTCTTTAGGCATACCTGCAATAATTCTTTTTGGAATTCCTCCTTACAAAGATGAAAAAGGTTCATCTGCCTATGATGAAAATGGAGTTGTTCAGAATGGCATTAGGGCAATAAAGGATGCTGTTCCAGATTTAATAGTTGTGACTGATGTCTGTTTATGTGAATACACATCACATGGACATTGCGGAATTATAAAGAATGGGAAAATAGACAACGATTCAACCCTTGAAATATTAGCTTTAGAGGCATTATCTCATGCTAAGGCTGGTGCAGATATTGTTGCTCCATCTGACATGATGGATGGAAGGGTTGGGAAAATTCGCAAAGCCCTTGATGATGAAGGTTTTACAGATGTTTTGATTCTATCCTATGCAGCCAAATATTCTTCAGCATTCTACGGACCATTCAGAGAAGCTGCACAATCTGCACCTGCATTTGGAGACAGGCGTAGTTATCAAATGGATCCAGCAAATCGCAGAGAGGCTATCAAAGAAGTTGCTCTTGACCTTGAAGAAGGAGCAGATATTGTAATGGTCAAGCCTGCCCTGGCATATCTTGATATAATTTCAGATGTGAAGAAAACCTTTAATGTTCCTGTTGCAGCTTACAATGTAAGTGGTGAATACTCAATGATTAAGGCAGCAGCCCAGCTTGGTTGGCTCAATGAAGAGGCTACAATGATGGAAATTCTCACTGCAATTAAAAGAGCTGGAGCTGACATAATTCTAACATACTTTGCAAAGAAAGCTGCCAAATTGCTCCAAAGTTAATTAATGGGCAAATTCATACTGCAAACCTCCTTTAAGCCAAAAGGAGACCAGCCCAAAGCCATTAAACAGCTTGTAGAGGGAATAAAAAGAGGTCATAAGCATCAGGTTTTACTTGGAGTTACAGGCTCTGGTAAAACATTCACAATTGCCAATGTTATTGCAAAAATCAACAAACCAACTCTTGTAATAGCACCAAACAAAACTCTTGCAGCCCAGCTTTATGGAGAATTTAAAGAGCTCTTTCCCTACAATGCAGTGGAATATTATGTCAGCTACTACGATTATTATCAACCTGAAGCCTATATCCCTGAGACAGACACCTATATAGAAAAGGATGCTTTGATTAACGATGATATAGATAGGATGAGGCATTCTGCTACCCTTTCGGTTCTTACAAGGAATGATGTCATTGTTGTTGCCTCAGTCTCATGCATTTATGGAATAGGCTCTCCAGATGATTATTTATCAATGCACATAACTCTTGAGGAAGGAATGACTACTGAAAGGGATGTTCTTCTCCGTAAACTTGTTGATATACTTTATACAAGGGCTGAAGAGGAGTTTAGAAGAGGGACTTTCAGAGTTAGAGGTGATGTAGTTGACATATTTGCATCCCACTGTATTGATAGGGCTTACAGAGTAGAATTTTTTGATGATGAAATAGATGCAATTTATGAAATTGACCCCCTTACTGGACAAAAGCTAAAAAGAATTCTACGGATATTCATTCCACCAAACAGTCACTGGGTAACACCTGAACCAAGACTAAAAAAGGCTTTGGCATCAATAGAAGAAGAGCTTGAGGAAAGGATTAGATATTTCAAAGAACGGGGGGAAGAGATTTTTGCAGAAAGAATTGAAAAAAGAACCCGTTTTGATATGGAACTTTTAAGCCAATTCGGACATTGTCACGGGATAGAAAACTACTCCCGTCATCTTAGTGGAAGACTTCCCGGAGAACCACCTTTTACATTGATAGATTACATTTATGCTGGTCCTTCAAAGGGAGATTTTTTAACAGTAATAGATGAAAGCCACATATCTATTCCACAAATTGGTGGGATGTATGAGGGAGACAGAGCAAGAAAACTAACTCTTGTTGAATATGGATTTAGATTGCCATCTGCCCTTGATAACAGACCTTTAACATTTAGAGAATTTGAACACAGGATGAACTATGTCATTTATGTATCAGCAACGCCGGGAGATTATGAGATTGAAAAGTCAAATCACAGAATAGTGGAACAAATTATAAGACCTACAGGTCTTCTTGACCCTAAGATTGAAGTAAGACCTGCAAGCAATCAGGTAGAAGATTTGCTTAATGAAATCCAGAAAAGAGTTGAGATAAGAGAAAGAGTTCTTGTAACTACAATTACAAAAAAACTTGCTGAAGACTTAGCTGAGTATTATACCAGTCTTGGAATAAGAGCAAAATATCTTCATTCAGACATAGATACCCTTGAAAGGGTTGAAATACTGAGGAATTTAAGGCTCGGAAAATTTGATGTTTTAATAGGTGTTAATCTCTTAAGGGAAGGACTTGACTTGCCTGAAGTATCTCTTGTTGCAATATTTGATGCAGACAAAGAAGGTTTTCTTCGCTCAGAAAGGTCTTTAATTCAGACAGCTGGAAGAGCTTCACGAAATGTCAATGGATTAGTTATACTTTATGCTGACACTATTACAGAATCAATGAGAAAAGCAATTGAGGAGACTGAGCGTAGAAGAAAGATTCAAATGGAGTATAATACAAAGATGGGAATAACACCAGAGACCGTAAAAAGCAAAATAAAAGACATCCTTTCGTCAATTTACGAGAGAGACTATACTGAAATTTCCACTGCAGAGGAAGAAGCTGAAGAGTATGATTTGTCAGAAGAAACAATTAAAAAACTTGAAGCTGAGATGAAAAAGGCAGCTGAGAACCTTGAATTTGAAAGGGCAGCTCAGATACGAGATAAGCTTTTTAAACTAAAGGAAAAAATCTTAAAGGTTGGAGTTAAAATTTAATGCCTTCCAGTAAATTGTTTTTCTCCATAATATGATAAACTTTCCAGCCTCTATTTGTGAGAAATTTAGCAATAAATCTTCTGTGACATTTAAAGAACAACTTCTCGCAGCAAAAGAAAACTGTGTCCCTTTTGCTTGCTATTTCTTCAAGAATCTCAATGCCCTTCATAAAATCCTCGGTTAACATATAGCTCTCATATCCGCCTTTTCTAAAACCTCCGAGCTCTTTCCCAAGATATACATACTCAATCTCTGATTTTTTCAAAGCTTCTGAGAGCTTATCCTGATTAAAATGGGGATATCTTTTAGAGAAAGGAAAACTTCTTACATCAACTGCTACTTGAATACTATAATATTTAAGAATATCAATGAATTCTTCAATATCTCTGGAGCTTGTCCCTATTGTATAAATCTTTTTGTCCCTATCGGTTAACAAATTTTTCTCTCTCCAGTCTTATAATTTAAATTTTAACACGATTTTTCAGTGTAACCGACAATAAATAAAGAATCCACTCACTGCGAAAACTTTTTTGTCAAAGCAACTCCAGCAAAGCACGGAGAAAGCGATATCAAAAATTTACGGGGACTTCTTCAGTGTTTGAGAAGTTTAAAAAGATATAGTTATGACTGGCTGTAGCAAAAAATCAAAACCTGCTCCCCAAATTAAAAATTTCATCGGTGAGATTTTTTAGCTGTTGAACATCTTTTGCAGATAGAATATCTTCACTTATAGAGAGCCATCTAATGTATTGACTTTGTCTAAATTCTTCTATTGAAGCCAGATCTTTGTTAAGAATGCTTTTCTTAATCTCTTCAAAAACTGGCTTAAAAATTTTTGATTGATAAACTCCTATGGTAACAAGATAAAGTGAGATGGACCTAAAGTCTTCTCTCTCTATAGCCTTTTTTATTGGACCTTCTTCTGAAAAATCAGATAGAAAATCTTTTACTGCTCGTATAACTTGCTCCATTTTGTAGTCTTTACACAAAGATAACACTGATTTCCAATTTTCATTGGAAATATTGCACTCTGCTACTTCATGTAGCATTACTATTTCACTGTAAATATCAACAAATGTATCAAACTCCTTATATGGAGGTTGCCACTTACTGGGAGGAGGAATTTCATCGAAAATTAAGTTCGCCAATGGCTCTTTTTTGTTATTAATCATAAAAAGATTGTCCCATAGGCGAGTTCGTATGTCTGATAATCTCACAAATATTAAATTATCCATGCTCATACCAGGTGAAGAAAATAAATCCCGTATGATTTCTTGTCCAACAAAATAAATCTCATAACCCTTGTACTGGCTGTATTTTTTTAAAGTCCCAAGAAAAAAAGATGGTTTCATATATAGTGCGTAACCAGCCCCATATACTAATTGATTTTTCTTAATAAAAGGATTTACTTTTTTGACATCAAAGGGAGATATCAATTGTCCATTAAAAAGGAAAGACTTAAAATCTGCATTCTCAAGCTCTTTCCATATGGATTCCTTTTTCTCAATCCAAGGTAAAATTTCATCATTTGAGACAGAATCCCACGGTTCAAGGCTTTTTTCAACCTTAAAAAGCTCCCTTAGACGAAGTAAAAGATTACATACAGAAAAAAGACCCCAGTACTTAGCATCTGAAACATCGCAGTTGTAACTCGTTATTTCAAGTATTTCGGAGAGATTCATAATTTAATTATGAATCCCAAAAAATCAATTTTACAAGTAAATTATAAAACTGTAAAAAGCCTCCTCAATAACTGATAAAAATCATCCAAAATTTCTGTAATCCATAAAGAGTAGGCATATTCCTCCCTTTTTATGTGCCCTCTTGCCAGCTATTGAGATATTTGAATTGTTCTTTTGTGAGTTTATCAATTTTTATGCCCATACTCTCAAGCTTGAGCCGGGCAATTTCTTTGTCAATATCTTCAGGCACTGGATATACTGTATTTTCCAATTTTTTCCCATTTTTAAAAATATATTCAGCAGAAAGTGCCTGATTAGCAAAACTCATATCCATAACAGCAGCAGGATGTCCTTCTGCAGCACTTAGGTTAACAAGCCTTCCTTCTGCAAGAAGATAAATTCTTCTTCCATCTTGCAATGTATATTCTTCTACAAACTCTCTTATCTGCCTTACTGACTTGGAAAGCCTTTTCAAAGCCTCAATGTCAATCTC
>FWWL01002427.1_pt1 | contig 38823 bp, 28 predicted proteins | sample 2228331 | NCBI WGS metagenome assembly FWWL01 (sample SAMEA103939775, study PRJEB20133) | metagenome
GCCGCCGCCCCTCCGGCCGCCTTGATGGCCCCTTTGAGGGCCGAGGAGGCGGGGGTGACGACGATGTCCGAGACCACCCGGAACGGCCACAGGACCACGCCCGTGACCGTGGAGAACAGGCCTCTCCCGCCGGGAGGGGCTTTCAGATGGGCGTGCGCCCAGTCCACCGGGACCGCCCAGACCCCGTCCGCGTCGGTGTCGTCCGTGCCGACCACTTCTCCCCGGTCGTCGAAGACCGCCACCGTGGCCCCGGCGAGCGGGCGTCCCGTCGCGGCATCGAGGACCTGCCCGCCGGCCACCAGTCTGGCCGCTTCAGCAGGCCGCGCGCAGGCCGCAGCGACAAGGAGGGGCAAGAGGAGCAACTGCACAGAACGAAAAGCCATCGGTCTCACCTGTCCGTATCCAGGCTTTAGACCGATGGCCGTCCCCGTCCTTCACGGCGGGGAGGAAACTGACCCGGAGGTTTTTTCAGGCAGCCAGGGACGTCGAAGCCGGCAGGGCGCTGCCCCAGGACGTGACCTCCTCGCACTCCAGCAGCCTTTCCGGGAGGGCGTCGAGGACCTCTGCGATGACAGCGGCGTCCACACCTGCGGCCGCAGCCGCGTCATCCACCGTCAGCCTCACCTCGCACCCGGCAAGATACGACCCCTGAGCGATCTTCGAAAGGATGTTCCCGGCCCTCACGGCCGCCGTCGCGGGCTCCAGGTCGCCTGTCGCCGCGTCGGAGTGATGCAGGGCGATGGCCGTGGCGATGGTCTCCGGGATGCGCCACGCCTCCGCCAGCATGGCCCCCACCAGTGAATGATCCGACCCCAGGACCTCCGTCTCGGCGGCGATGCAGTCGCCTCCGTTGGAGCGTGCCGCCTGGATGGACGCCGCGAAGGCTGTCGGAGCGTTGCGCGCTATGACCAGTTTGCCCACATCGTGCAGCAGGCCTGCCACGAAAGCCACCTCGCCGTTCCGCCGGCTTCCGGTCATCTGCCGGAGCAGCAGTTCGGCGGCGGCTCCGGAGGAGACGCAGTGCCTCCAGAACCCCTGCCAGCTCAGGCCCGGCACGCTCTCCTCGGGCAGGATGTGCTCCACCACGGACGCGGCCAGCGCGATGGTGCGCACGGCGCCGAAGCCGAGCGTCACCACGGCCTCCGTGACGGTCTCGGCGCGCGACAGACGCCCGTAGAAGGCGGAGTTCGCCATCCTGAGGACCTTCGTCGAGAGGCCGGGGTCCAGCATGATGGCCTGCGCCACGTCTTCCGCGGTCGCGTCCTCAGAGCCCGCCACCGAAAGCACACTCGCCAGGCCGCCCGGCAGGCTGGGGATGTCCATCCCGGTCCCGGCGGTGGTCTCATTCTTCGAACCAGTCATAAAAGCGCCTTCCTCCTTTTCGCACCGGACAGGCGCGCCGACAGAAGCCCGGCAGCGCTTCTCACCCGTCCGCAGACACTTTCCGGCCGGCATCCGGGCGCGCACGGCCGCGCCGCGCTCCGTCGCGGGAGGGGCGGCAGCAGGGGCCTGCCCGGGAGATGACCGTCCATATAGTTGTTTCCATACGGAGGGCGCGGGCGGGGCAGGATAGTTGCCGGGGTTTTCCGGAAACAGGCTGCCGGCGGCGGTGCGAACGGAACAGGCGCGACCGGCCCGTCCCTGATGGTGTAGACTGCTGGGGAGCAGCAGGCTACAAAGGAGGCATCCGCGCAATGATCTTCGGCAGAAAAGGCAGCGAGCAGAACGGCGGGCAGACGGAAGGCGGCATCACCCCGGAAAGCGTCCTGGAGGCGCTGAAGGACGTGAGGGACCCGGAGATAGGCCGCCCGCTGGTGGAGCTGGGCATGATCCGGAACGTCCGGGTGTGCGGCGGGCAGGTGGCCTTCGAGGTGCAGCTGACCACGCCGGCCTGTCCTCTGAAGGCGACCATCGAGCAGGATTGCCGCTCGGCCGTGATGAGCATCCCCGGCGTGGAGCAGGTGAACATCGAATGGTCCAGCCGGGTGCCGCAGGGACGCAGGAAGGAGCAGCGGCACGTCCCCGGCGTGAAGCACGTCATCGCGGTGGCCAGCGGCAAGGGCGGCGTGGGCAAGTCGACCGTGGCCGTCAACCTGGCGGCGGCGCTCGCCTCCTCCGGCGCGAAGACGGGCCTGCTGGACGCGGACATCTACGGACCCAGCATCCCGATGATGCTGGACATCCATGAGACCCCGATGCTGGTGAAGGTGAGAGACCCCGGCTCGGGAGAAGAAGTCAAACGGATGGCGGCGCCCGAGAAGTTCGGGCTGAAGCTGATGTCGCTGGGGTTCCTGGCGGGAGACGCCCCGGTGATATGGCGCGGGCCGATGGTGGCCAGCGCCGTGAGCCAGATGCTGCTCGAGACGGACTGGGGAGAGCTGGACTATCTGGTGGTGGACCTGCCTCCCGGCACCGGGGATGCGCAGCTCAGTCTGGCCCAGATCGTCCCGCTGACCGGGGTGGTCATCGTGATGACTCCGCAGGACGTGGCCCTGACGATCGCCACGAAGGCGCTCAGGATGTTCGAGCACCTGAACACGCCCGTGCTGGGGATCGTGGAGAACATGGCCACATTCGTCTGTCCGCACTGCGGGGAGGAATCGGAGATATTCGGACACACGGGGGCGGGACAGAGAGCCGCGGAGGAGATGGGCGTGCGGTTCCTGGGCAGGGTGCCGCTGGACCCGCGCATCGTGACCGACTCCGATGCGGGCATCCCGACGTTCATCCGGGACCCGGACAGCCGGCCGGCCAGGGCTTACGCGAGCATCGCCTCTCAGGTGGCGGCGGAAATCAGCGTCCAGACGCTGACCGGCCCGAGGAGGCCGGCGGAAGAGCCCGCGGACGCCGCCGCAGGGCCGCGCTAGGGCGGCCGGAGCCGAAAGGAAGGACCGATGACCCGAAGAATCCTGAACGCGACACTCTGCTGCGCCGTGACGGCGCTGGCGCTGCAGTCGACGGCCGCGCTCCGGTGCGAGGCGTCCGCCTCCCCGAAGAGAGTGCTGGTGGTCTCCCACACGGCGGGCTTCCGGCACGGGGCCATCCCTCTGGGCGAGAAGATCCTGCTGAAGCTGGCGCAGGAGGACAGGAGCTTCAATGTGACGTTCTGCCGGACCGCGGACGACGTGAAGCGCCTGATGTCTCCCGAAGCGCTGAAACGGTTCGATGCGGTGGTCTTCAACAACACCACCGGGAACCTGGGCATCCCGGACCTTCAGGCGTTCCTGGGCTGGATAAAGCAGGGGAACGGGTTCGTGGGCATCCACGCCGCCACCGACACCTACCATCCGGAGCAGGTCGGAGGGGACCGCAGCTACATCGACATGGTGGGCGGCCAGTTCAAGACCCACGGCGCGCAGGCCACGGTGGACATCATCGTGGAGGACCGCGACCATCCCTCCACCCGTCACCTGGGACCGGTCTGGCGGGTGAAGGACGAGATCTACGAGTTCCGGGAGAACAACCGCCCCAGGCTGCACGTGCTGCTCGCTCTGGACCGCCATCCGGACGACGGACACCCTGAAGCGGGCCAGCCGGGCGACTACCTGATCGCCTGGTGCCGCAACTACGGAAAGGGACGGGTGTTCTACACCGCCCTGGGCCACAGGGACGACGTCTGGGAGAGCCGGGAGTTCCAGCAGCATCTGCTGGGAGGCATCCGCTGGGCGCTGGGACTGGAAGGCGGCCCGGCTCGGAGATGACCTCCGCCGGAGCCTGAGACCCGAAAAGAAAAGCGAGGCCCGTCCCGAGAGGGACGGGCCTCAGTCGTGCGGGAGGCCGTGCTGACGGGGGGCCGGCGGGCGAGGGCTTACATCGCTTCGACGGTGACGGCGAGCAGGAGCGGATGCACCTGGGCGCCGGCCGTCCGGCAGGACACGACGCCGGTCACCACCACGAACTGTCCGACCCCCACGGCAGGAGGACCGGAGGTCCGGACGCGCAGGCCGGTGTTTCCGGAGCCGTCCTGCAGCGCGCTTCCGTCGTCGAAGTAGAACCCGTCGTCCATGAGCGAGGTCACGCGTCCGGCAGCGCGGACCAGCAGCCCGATGTTGTTCAGACCCCGGCCGTTCGTGACCCCCGGAGTGAAGCCGTTCAGCGCGGCGCCTCCGGCGCGCGAATGCGCGATGGACACGGGCTGCAGGGCGGGAGCCTCGCCCAGCACGTCCACCCGGCAGTCGACGAGCGCGCGCTCGATGCCTCCCAGAAGCGCCAGCCGGCCGTATACGTCCACCGACTGGGCCGGAGAGACCGGCTCGGGGCTGACGACCCTGATGCCGGAAGCGCGGTCCGGGTCCTGGGCGTAGAACGCTCCGCTCAGGACGTGCGTCACGGTCCGCGAGGGCACCATCACGGCCGTTCCGTCCGGCAGGGCCTTCGCCTGCCCGATCCCTCCGGCGGGGACGGCCACGGTGACGCCGGGGGAGCTGACGACGGCGCTCACGCGGCCCACGCCATTCACCGCCCGCACGTTGATGTGGCACGTCTGGCCGGGCGACAGCGACAGCCCCTCGATGGTCGCGCCGGTGGAGGCGCCGTTATCGGTCCACGCCCGGATGTCGGTCAGGCCGGGAGCCGAACCGACCGACACATCGAACCTCTGGATGCCCGACTCCGGGTCCTGGGCCGTCCAGGACGCTTCGAGCGAGCTTGTGGAGACGGTGTACTTCCCGTCCTGCACGGCCAGCACGACGGGCGGCGTGCCGTCATACCGGAACGGCCCCAGCGTGAGAGTGCCGTTCGGGATATGCTGGGTGTTGTATCCCTGCAGGTGCAGGTAGAAGCTGCCCGTCTGGGGCGCCGTGAGGTTCAGCGTGCCGGAGGACCAGAGGGTCTCCGACCCGCTGAAGCTGTGGGACGCCGAGGCGTTCCAGACGTAGCGGTAGTAGCTGATGCGCCCGGAGCCGAAGCCCCCGACCGCCGTGAACGAGAAGGACGGCTCCGCCTGCCAGACATCCTCCGGGCGGTTGCAGGTGACAGTGTCGCGGGAGGGCGGCACGGACAGGGTGGCCACGGGCACGGCGGAGCTCCGCGGACCTTCGTTCGATGCCCCGTCCACGGCGGAGACCTCGTAGAGATACACCGTGTTGGCGTTCAGGCCCGTCGAGTCCACGTAGGTGGTGGCGGCGGCCTCCCCCACCTTCGTCCCCGCGCGATAGATGTTGTATCGCGCAACCCCGTGGTCGTCCGTGGCGGGATTCCAGGAGAGCTGCACCGAGCCGGGCGAGAGGGCCGTCGCCGTCAGGCCGGTGGGCGCTGTGGGAGGCTGGATGTCGCCGCCCACGTAGACCCAGCGGACGGCGTCGCCCTGCACGATCTTGGAGGAATCGGCCCCGTTGTTCCAAAGCTCCACGTAGCCGGAGCTTCCCTTGTTGAAGGGGACGGACTGCGCCAGGATGGTCCAGCCGTTGCCGTTGACCTGCTGGTTCAGCCGGACGTTCTGCGTGGAGCCGGCATTGATGATCTTCCAGTAGCTGTCAGTGGCCCTGTTCGTGCCCCGCGCATACCAGACATACAGGTCCCAGTATCCGCTGACGGGCAGGGTGGGCGTCCAGCGGGCCTTGTGCGTGGCGGAGGATTCCGCCGCGTTCCCCGTGCAGCTCACCCAGAAATAGTCGGTGCCGTATTTCGACGAGGCCGAGGCGATGTTCCAGGTGCCCTGGAGGAACTGGAACTCCGGGTCCGTCGTGCCGTCCACGATGACCTCGCCGGAGAAGGCAGAAGTCCGGAAGGTGACGTTGGGCGACTGGGCGGTCCCGTATGTGTTGGTGGAGACGGCCTGGCAGTGGTAGTCCGTGTTCGGGCTCAGCCCCGAGATGGTGACCGAATGCGACGTGACCGGCACTTCGCTCACGGGCGTGGCGTTCCCGTAGGACGGCGTGGTCCCGTAGCGCACCTGGCTTGTGGCCGGCGCATTGGTGGTCCAGGTGACGGTGGCCGATGTGGCCGTGATGCCGGACACCTGAACGTTGGATATCTGCGGAGGGCCGCTCGAGACGAACGTGTGCGGTCCGGACACGCCCTCCCCGAACTCGTTGGTCGAGAGCACGCGGTAGTAGTAAAGCGTGTTCGGCTGGAGGCCCGTCAGAGTGACGGAGTGCGACGTGCGCGGCGAAGTATACAGCAGCGACGAGGCGCCGTAAGCCGGAGTGGTCCCGTACTCCACGCGGGACGTTGCCGGCACATTGGTCAGCCAGGTGATGACCGCCGAGGAATCCGTGATGTTCGACGCCGCGACATCCGAGATGAGCGGCGGCTGGTTCACCCCCAGCTGGAAGTCCCGCACCACCGCATCGCCCGCGGCGATGGTGGCGCTGGCGGTCGCGTTCGGATAGCCGCTCTGCGTCACCGTCACTGTGTAGGCGCCGGGAGGCAGGTCGATGAACGCATAGAACCCCGCTCCGTCGGTACGCTGCGTGCGCGTCACCGGACCGGTGACCGTGACCGTCCCGCCATCGATCCACTGGCCCGTGGCGTAGTCCGTGACCGTCCCCATGATGTGGCCTCTGGTCGGAGAGGTCTTCCAGGGCATGGCGGGGACGCTGGCGGGAGTGGGCGTCACCTGCGCCTTCAGGTCCGGGGCGAACTGGGCCCACGTCCCCCCGCTGAAGGGGACGCGGTAGGAATACATGCAGAAACCCTGAGCGTAATTCCCGGCGGGCGACGGGTCGCGCGTCATCTGCAGCTGCAGGATGGCATTGGACTTGGAGTTCAGATACGTCCCGGGCCCGACGGCCACGTGCCTGTTGGCCTTCCGGTCCTTCTGGAAGTTCATCCAGCGCAGGTAGTCGTTCGGCAGCGAGGCCTGGTTGTAGTAGGTCATCGGGACGGCCAGGTCGATGATGCCCTCCTGAAGCCAGCTGTCCCAGTCCGAGTAGACGTCGTAGTAGGGGCGGGTGGCCTGGAACGCGGAGCGGGTGGACGCCGTGGGAGACGGGTTCCACGTGACGAACGCTCCGGATATCTTCACCGACGGCTTGACCAGCTGCGCCTTCGCGTAGACGCGCCTGACCAGAGCGCTGATCTGGTCGCGCCTCCACTGCTTGAACTGCTCGTCAGAGGGCGAAGGCTGGCCGGTGCGTCCGTACCGCTGGTTGAACCGGGCGATGCTGACCGGATTGTAGCCCTGGTTGTTGGCCGTGAAGCGGATGTAGTCGTAATGCAGCCCGTCGATGTCGAACCGCGTGATGAGGTCCATGCAGACATCCGTGATGTATTCCAGACATCGCGGATGCCCCGGGTCGAACGCCTTGTCCGCCGTCTCATTGCCGTTCTCGTCCAGAGTCATCCAGTAGTTGTCGAGGTCGTTGGGGTCGTTGTGCTGCCAGTAGATGCTGTTCGGCGGCGGAGTGGTGCCCGAGGAGGTGGTGGCGAACGTGACGATCCACGCGTGGACCTCGATGCGCTGCTTCCCGCCGGTGGTGTCGTGGGCGGCGTTTATGACGGCCTGCAGAGCGTTGAAGTTGGACGGTGAGAGCCCGGAGAAGTAGGGCTCGCCCAGCCCGGACGGGTAGCAGACGTCCGCCCTCCGCCGCACCTGGACGAAGACCGCGTTCAGGTTCGCGTCGCGGATGGCTCCGCGGCTGTTCGGGTCGCCCGGCCGGCCCAGAAGGGCTTCCACCTCGCTCTGGGAGCGGAAGCCCGCCCCCCACGCGTCCACCCAGACGCCGCGGATCTCATCCGCTGAGGCCGGGAGGACGAACAGGACCGCCGCCGCCACGAGCCCGAGCACCAGACGGACGGCGCGGCGGCTGCCACGCAGGACTTTCTGAACCATCAAGCTGTTTCGCCTTTCCAAACCAGGCCCGCGGAGCCGCCGCATGCGTGCCGGCCCGGGACCTGCCCCTCAACCGGCCGCCATCCCGCGGCGCGGGCAGGGACGAAGCGCTGCTGAAGGGGGCAACGGAAGCGCAGCCGGCCCGTCTCCCACCCTGCGCATCGGGTCCCGGACGCGCGGCAGGCGGCGGCACGCCCCCTGAAATGGTGTTCCATAAACCAGTTTACGAGCCGCATCCGGGATAAGTCAAGATGTAACCGGTCACACAGCCGGTCTTCTCAGGCCGGGCGCAGGGTGAACAGGGTGACTTCCGGACGGCTGCGGAAGCGGAGCGGGATGCCGACCACGCCGATGCCGCGGTTGACGTAGAGGCGGGCATCGCCCCTGCTGTACCAGCCGCTCACGAAGCGTCCTCGCGACGTGATGGAAGATGTCAGGAGCCCCGTGAGCGGCCCCAGGTTGATCTGCCCGCCGTGAGTGTGCCCCGCGATGAGGAGGAGCGGCTCGTCCAGGCGCTCCAGCAGGCGGGGGTTGTGGCACATCATGATGCGCGCCGAGCCCTTCGGGATGCCGCGCAGAGCCAGTTCCGGCCTTGCGTCTCCCCAGGAGAGGTCGTCCACGCCCGCCAGAAACAGCCCGCGTTCCACTTCGACGTTCCGGTTGACCAGCAGCGGCATCCGGGCGGCGGCCAGCCTTGCACCGATGGGGGCGACCCCCGAAGCGTGGTCGTGGTTGCCCGGCACCCCGTACACGCCCAGAGGGGGCCGCAGGACCCGGAGCGCCTCGATGCACGGCCCGATGTACGTGTGGCTCCGGGAGACGAAGTCCCCGGTGAGGACGGCAAGGTCCGGACGGAGCTCCGCGGCCGCCCGGGCCGCCTCGGCGATGGTCTCCGGTCCGACCAGCGGACCGCTGTGCAGGTCGGACAACTGGACCACCCGCAGGCCGTCCAAAGAGGGATGCAGACCCGGCAGCGGGACCTCGTGATGCTCCGTCTGGAGGTCCCGCGAGCGCGCCAGAGCGACGCCGGCCGCCGGCGCCGCGGCCGCGGCGGTCAGCAAAAGAGCGCCGCGCAGCAGCCTTCTGCGCGAGAGCGTCCGCCGTGTGTGCGAGGATGTCCGTCCGTTCACATCACTGGCTACGCCGGCGGGCCGCCCTGATGTTCCCCGTCCCCCGTCCGGACGCAGGACGCGGTGCGGTATAATCGAAGGAGGAGGGCGGGACGGCGCTTACGGGACCTGCCTGCGGGTCCCGCGGAGGCAAGCCCTTGGCAATCCAGACAGGAACGTTCATCCCGGTGCTGCTATTGCTCGCCCTGCTCTCCTGCGGCGCGCAGAGTCCCGCGCCCGCGTCCGAGGCCCGGAGCCTGTACGGCATCCACGACCACGAACCGCGCCCGACAGAGTATTTGAACCGAATCAAAGCGAAGGTGGGGGCCGGCTGGGTGACCGCCACGGTGGAGGTCGGCAGCAACCCGGCCGACCAGGGAGGAGCGGACTTCCGGAGCATCTCCTCGGAGGGCCACACCGTCATCTGCCGCATCAACAACGGCTACGGCCTGAACGGCACCATCCCGGTCAAGTCGAAGTACGACGATTTCGCCCAGCGCTGCGCCAACTTCGTGCGCAACTCGCAGGGATGCAGCATCTGGGTCATCGGCAACGAGACCAACCTGGCGGCCGAATGGCCGCTGGACGGCGGACGCCTGAAGTACATCTCGCCTCAGGACTATGCGGAGTGCTTCCGCAAGGTCTACAACGCCATCAAGGCGGTCCGGCCGAACGACAGGGTCATCCCCCAGGCGCTGGCCCCCTGGGCCGGCCCCTACGGCTCGGGGACCATCGGGGGCTATCCGCACGACCCGATGCCCCTGAACTGGGTGCAGTACATGAATCAGATGCTGACGGCCATCGCCGCCACCGGGCCGCTGGACGGCATCGCGCTGCACATCAACTCGCGGGGATACTCCACGGCGGCCATCCACAGCACGGCGAAGATGAACGCCGGAGGGATGCAGCTCTACTCCAGCTTCTACGTCTACAAGGACTGGATAGAATACGGCATCCCTCCCTCTCTGTATCACCTGCCGCTGTACGCCACGGAGTGCAACGGCTGCTTCTACTGGAAGGGCGGACATCCGGAGGACCCGTCGCAGCACTATCTGGCGGGCTGGATGCAGGAGATCTACGCCGAGATAGACCGGTGGAACCGGCAGGCGGTGCTGACCGGAAAGCCGGTGTTCCGGTGCGTGAACATGTACCGCTGGTGCCCTTACTGCGACGGATGGAACATCGACGGCGCCAGCAATCCGTACCGCGGGCAGATCCTGAACGACCTGGACGCCGCGCTGGACCAGGGCTACACCTGGCCGGACCCGTCGGCGGTCATCGTGGACAACAGCGACGCAGGGTTCTCCATCGTCTCCGGCGCCTGGTCCACGGGGACCATCGCCACCGACAAATACGGGCCCGACTACCGCTGGAAGTCCACCGTAGGAGGTGACGGGTCAGGAGTCGCCCGGTGGACGCCGCAGCTGGAACGGGAAGGGATGTACGACGTCTCCGTGTGGTATTCCCAGGGCGCGAACCGCGCGCCCGACGCGCCGTACACCGTGGAGAGTCTGAACGGCGAGCAGACCGTCCGCGTGGACCAGCGCGCGAACGGCGGCCGCTGGGTCCTGCTGGGGCGCTTCCCGATGCTCCCCGGGCGGGCGAGCGTCCGGCTGTCCGATGACGCCGGCCCTTCGGTGGTGATCGCGGACGCGGTGCGCTGGGAGTATCGCGGAGAGCTGCCGTCCACGGGTTCGCTCACGGGGACGGTGCGGGACGTGAACGGAGCCCCCGTGACAGGCGCCACGGTGACCCTGGAAGCACAAGGCCGGACCGCGGTGACCGGAGCGTCCGGGAGCTTCAGCTTCACGGGACTGAAGGCGGGACTGTACACCCTGTCCGCTTCGAAGACGGGCTATGCGACGGGCCGTGTGGAGGACATCCCCGTGGGCGAGGGCGAGCGTCAGCAGGACCTGACGCTCGGGAGCCTGCAGGTGGAGCGCATCGGGCTGGTCCGCTCCCTTCCGAACGGCACGGTGGTGGCGTTGAGGGGCAAGATCGTCTCCGAAAATACGGGGTCGTGGTTCTGGATGCAGGAGCCGGACCGCTCGGCGGCTATCCGGGTGGCGGGCGCCTGGCCGGCGGTGGCCCCCGGCGACGTGGTGAGCGTGAGCGGGACCCTGGGGCTCCACGGCAACGAACGGGCGATCACCGGCGCGGCCGTGCTGCGCACCGCTGCGGCCTCGCTCCCGGCGCCCCTCACGATGCGGACGGCGGATATCAGCGGTCCTCCGGTGGCGCCGCATACGCCGGGCGTCACCCGGCCCCCGGCGAACGGACTGCACACGGTGGGGCTGAGGGTGCGGGCGACCGGGCTCGTGACGGCATCCTATCCTCCCTCCGGATTCTATCTGGACGACGGATGCGCGCTGGCGGACGGCAGCGGCAGCACCGGACTGCGGGTGACGCACTGGCCGCAGCACGTCACCCCGGCCCCCGGCCAGGCGGTGTCCGTCACGGGCAACGCGGGACTGTATCAGACATCCGGCGGCACCGCCCGGGTGCTCTGGTGCGGCCCGGCCGGAAGCATCGAAGTGCTGACCCCCTAGCCTCTTCTCCTGTCAGGATTGCCGGTTGTCGGCGGGAGGACTGATTTTCACACCTCCCGGCAGAGCCCGTCGCGCTATAATGGAAGAGAGGGCGGGAAGCGCGGCGCGACAGCTCCGCCGGGAGACCTGAAAGGAGAACCATCACCACGGACACCACACGCCGCGGCCGGCCGGCCTTCAGATTTGCGCTCGTCTGCGCACTGGCGCTCCTGCTCGCCCGCCCGCTCTTTGCGGGCCCGGCGCTCTCACCGCTGGCCGGGCGCGCCCACGCAGGCGACCAGCTCATCGTGCGCTTCAAGGCGGGACACGAAGACGCCGCCCCTCTGGTGCATTTCGCTGCCCGCACGGAGCTGCGCCGCTCCATCCCGGCTCTGCGGATGCAGACGGTGCGGCTGCGCAAAGGAGCAGACCTCGAAAAGGCGCTGGAGACCTATCGCCGCAGCCCGTATGTGGAGTACGCCGGGCCCAACCACGTTTTGCGCATCGCCTCTCAGCGCTGGCCGAACGACCCCATCCTCCTTTACGGGTGGGACTACGTGGACCTAGGCTTCATCATCCTCTACCAGTGGGGGCTCTACAACGACGGGTCGGGGAGCGGGTTCGGCTCCGGAGGGCTCCCCCGGGCCGACATCAAGGCTCCGGAGGCCTGGGCCATCGAGACCGGAAGCCCGGACGTGGTCATCGCGGTGCTGGACACGGGCATCGACTACACGCACCCGGACCTGTCCGGGAAGGTCTGGGTGAACCCGGGCGAGATACCCGGCAACGGCATCGACGACGACGGGAACGGGTTCGTGGACGACTGGCGCGGATGGGACTTCGCGAACAACGACAACGACCCGTGGGACGACCACGCCGAGAGCGGGATGGACATCCAGCACGGGACGTTCGTCGCAGCCATCGCGGCAGCCGGCACGGACGACGGAGTGGGGATGGCGGGCGTGTCGTGGGGCAGCCCCATCATGGCTCTGAAGGTGATGGACTCCAGCGGCTACGGGCTGGAGGATGACGCAGCCGCGGCGGTGGTCTACGCCGCCGACAACGGGGCGAAGGTCATCAACATGAGCCTGACCGGAGAAGACGCGCCCGCGATGCGCGCAGCCATCGACTACGCCTGGTCGAAAGGCTGTCTGGCCGTCGCGGCGAGCGGCAACTCCGGGACATCCGAGGACACCTACCCGGCGTCGTACCCGAACGTGCTCTCCGTGGGGGCCACCAACGAGTACGACCAGCGCTGCACGGCCGCGGACTGGGGTCAGGGCGGCTCGAACTACGGCAGCTATCTGGACGTGATGGCCCCCGGCAACAACATCCTGAGCGCCACGTCGATGATGGAGCCGCAGGGCTATTTCGCACTGCCCGGCACGTCGGCCGCCGCGCCGTTCGTGGCCGGGGTGGCGGCGCTGGTGTGGTCGCGGTTCCCGGACTGGAGCAACCAGGAGGTGTTCAACCAGATCGTGCGGACCTGCGACGACCTGGGGACGGCTGGATGGGACATCTTCACCGGCTGGGGGCGCGTGAACGCCTATCGCGCCCTGACGGAGACTCCGCAGGACGCTCAGAGCATCGCGTCCGTGAAGGAGATGCTGAGCGGGACGTCCGTCTCCCTGAAGGGAGTCGTGCTGTCGACGTCCAGCGGCGAGATAACGGGCAGGCTCTACGTCCAGGAGCGGGACCGCTCCTGCGGCATCCTGCTTTCGTTCCAGGGCGCGGTCCCGTCCGGGCTGCAGAGCGGCGACGTGGTGGAGCTGTTCGGCACGGTGGGTCAGGTAAGCGGCGAGCGGGCCATCCTGGGGGCGCAGATCACGAAGACGGGCTTCGCGGGGGAACCCCGGCCGCTCGGGATGACCAACCGGACGCTCGGCGGGGCGCAGATGGGCCGCCAGCAGGGTGTGGTGGACCGCTACTCCTTTCCCCGGAAGATGGCCGACGGGCTGAACAACATCGGGCTGCTGATCTCCACGTGGGGCAGGGTGACGGCGGTGGGGACGGACTGGTTCTATCTGGACGACGGGTCCGGGCTGGACGACGGCGGGGCCTACACCGGAGTGTTCGTCCACTGCCCCAACGTGGTGCGTCCGGGACTGAACCGCTACGTCCGGGTGACGGGCATCTCCGGCTGTGAGATACAGCAGGGCTCTCCCGTCCCGAGGCGCGTGCTGCGCCCGCGCAGGCAGTCGGACATCAGGCTCATCCAGTAGCGCTGCGCACGGTTTCCGTTCCTCCTGTGCTTGAGGGAAGACGGCCGGCCGGAGGGGGCATCCGATGTCCTCTCCGGCCTTTCTTTTGCGCCCATCCCGGCTCCCGGATTGCGAATGTCTGGCAGAAACAGCCCTTTCCCCCTCTGAAAGTGCGCGAGCAGCCGCCGATAATCCATGTTCGGGAGCACTCGAAGACAACGGGACCGAGCCATATGCCAGAGACCTACCCTGCGTATCCTGCGATCCGCTGCCGCGGAGTCTCCCGCGTGTACCGGCTGCCGGGAGGAGAGACGCGGACGGCGGTGCAAGACCTGGACCTCGAGGTGCCTGCCGGAGGGGTGTTCGGATTCCTGGGGGCCAACGGAGCCGGCAAGACGACCACCATCAAGATGCTCCTGGGATTCCTGAAGCCGACGTCGGGCAAGCTGGAGATATTCGGTGAGTCCTGCAGCGAGCCGGAGACCCGCCGGCATGTGGGCTATCTGCCGGAGCAGCCCTACTTCCATCCCTTCCTGTCTCCGCAGGAGGTGCTGCGCGTGCACGCGGACCTGATCGGCATCCCGGCCCGCGAGCGCAAAGCGGCCATCGAGGAGGCGCTGGAGATGACGGGCCTTCAGAAGAACCGGAAGCTGGCTCTCTCTCGCCTCTCCAAGGGGAACCAGCAGCGGGTGGGCATCGCACAGGCTCTGCTGGGGAAGCCCAGGCTGCTCATTCTGGACGAGCCGACGTCCGGGCTGGACCCCGTGGCGCGCCACGAGATGCGGGGCATCATCTCGCGTCTGCGCGACGAGGGCCGCACCGTGTTCCTGAGCTCCCACGTGCTCTCGGAGATAGACAACCTGTGCGACCGGGTGGCCATCCTCAGGCAGGGGCGGCTGGTGGCCTGCGGCGCCCCCGAGGAGATCAAGCAGGGCGGGCAGACGGTGCGGGTCTCGGCCGCATTCCTGACGCCGACGGCCGAGCGCGAGCTGCGGTCGCTGGGGGTGGACTGGGACAGCGGACACGACGTGACCATCAGGTGCCATCCGGACCAGGTCTACGCCGTCCTGCGAGCGCTGGAGAGCGGGGGCGTCCCGCTGCTGTCCGTGAACCCGTCTTCGGAAACGCTGGAAAGCGCATTCCTGCGTCTGGCTGCGTAAGGGAGGGGAGAAGATGCATCGCGTCCGGCAGATCCTGGCGATAGCGCGGGTGGCCTATCTGGAGAACCTCCGGAAGCAGGTGCTCCAGGTCACCCTCATCCTGACCATCGCCGCCATCGGCTCCACCACGCTGCTGTCCTTCTTCGACGTGGGGGTGCAGATCAAGATCCTGAAGGACCTCTCGCTGGCGGCAATCCTGTTCTGCGGCGGGGTGCTGGCGGTGGTGCTATCGGCCGGCAACATCCCCGGCGAGATCCTGACCCATACCGCCTATCCCGTGCTGGCCCGGGCCGTCCGGAGGGGAGACTACGTGCTGGGGAGGTATCTGGGCGCGATGGCCACCGCCACCCTGTGCATGGGGCTGCTGGCCATCGTGTTCCTCGGCATCCTCGCCATCTATCAGAAGAGCTTCGACGGGGCGGTGGCTCTCGGGATCCTGTTCATCCTCATCGAGGTCGCCGTCGTGGCCGCCATCGGGACCCTGTTCAGCCTGTTCGTCTCCCCGCTGGTAGCGGGCACGCTGACCATCGGGGTCTTCGTGCTGGGGCAGATCAAGATCAGCTACCTGCACGGGGCCATCGAGCGAAGCGCAAGCCCGGCGGGCACGGCGCTGCTGAAAGGCCTTTACGCCGTGCTGCCCAACCTGGACTGCTTCAGCTTCAAGGACGCGCTGGTGCACAACATCGCCGTACCGGCCTCGTATATGGCCATCGTCGCCGTCTACGGACTGGTCTACTGCGCGTTCATCCTGAGTGCATCGGGGCTCGCATTCTCGCGGAGGGACCTGTGAGGGCTTCCATCTGGCATCAGTCGGCATTCCGCGCCGCCGCTCTGGCGGCGTCGCTCGTGATGGCGGCCGCGCTTCCCGCGTCCGGGCACGAGGACCATCACCACGCCCCCCATCACTGGGAGAGCGGGGAGGTGCGGGGGCAGCTGGCGGGACAGACCGGGGCCCTGATGCTGGGCTGGGTCGTCCTCGGCGCGGCGGGCCGGGCGCTGGCGAGGAAGGAGAGGTCGCGATGCTGAGGCTGCGTGGCTGGCTACCGGCTCTCACGGCGGCGGCGCTGTTCGCCGGCGCGGCGGCCGCCGATGCTTATCTGACGGAGCGGACCGGGCAGGTGCTGCCCTCGCGAGTCCGTCAGGAAAAAGGGGCGCTCGTCGGGAACCTGCTCGGGCAGTTCCGGACCGTGGCGGCGAACATGCTCTGGATGAAGGCCGACGTCTATCACCACGAGTTCATCGAGCACGACCCGCACTGGACGAAGAACACGGACATCCTTCCGCTGATGCGGATGATCACCTGGCTGGACCCGCATTTCACCCAGGCTTACGCCTCCGCCGCCTGGATGCTGGCCCTCTACAACGGCAGGCCGGGCCAAGCGCGGACGTTCCTGCAGGAGGGGCTGCGCTACAACCCGCAGTCCGCCGACCTGCATCAGACCATGGCCATCATCGCGTGGCGGTGCGACGGCAACCCCCGTGCCGCGCTGTATCATCTGCGCAAGGCGCGCGACTACACGAAGGACGCGTTCGAGCGCCGCAGCCTGGAGCGCTCCATCGCCAGCATCGAGCATCAGCTGGCCCACGGGCTCCACAACCCCACGCTGGGCAGCCTTTCTCCGGAGAGACAGCCCCTGAGACGGCGCGGCAGCGGGACGGACTGAGTCCGGCGCTCAGGCCCGCATCAGCCACCAGGCGGTCACCCCGGCGGCGAACAGCAGGCTGTCGATGCGGTCGAGCAGACCGCCGTGTCCCGGCAGCCAGGCCCCGGAGTCCTTGGCGCCGAGTTCGCGCTTGACGGCGGACTCGAACAGGTCGCCCACCTGCCCGGCCACTCCGATGGCCGAGCCCAGGACCGCCCCGTCCGCCAGGCTCTGCCCCATCATCGGAGCGGTCAGGATGCCCGCCACGGCGGCGGCGAAGAACCCTCCCAGGGCCCCTTCCACGGTCTTTTTCGGGCTGATGGAGGGAGCGATCTTTGTTCGCCCCAGCAGCCGTCCCGCGAAGAATGCCGCGCTGTCCAGCGCCCAGACGATGATGAGCAGCGCCAGCAGGGCACGCCCGTCCGCCCCGAAGAAGCCCTCTCCGTGCTGCGGGGACCAGAACCGCACCAGCAGCAGGCAGCTCCCCAGCCCCCCGATCCAGGCCACGCCCATGAGGGTGGCCCCGATGGCGGCCACGGGGCGACGGTCCGGCCTGCCCGTCTCCACGATGAGGAACGCCCACGCAAGGAAGATGGCGGCCTCCGGCAGCCAGTCGGGCTGAGGCACGCGCGCCTGAGCGAAGAGCACCAGCAGCACGATGCCGGCGGTCCCCCACCAGATGCGGCACGGAATGCCGGCGGCGGCGCACAACCCCGCGAACTCACCGAACGCCAGGGTCAGGACCGCACCGGTGAGCAGGACGGCGGGGAGCCCGCCGGGCCACAGAACGGCCGCGCAGACCAGCGGGATGCCGACGGCGGCCGTGACCAGTCTCTTCCTGAGCATCGTCTCGCGCTCCTCCGATAATCTCCCCGGGATTCTACCCCTTCGCCGCTGCGGGCGCTCAGAACCGGTATTCTTGACTGCTTCCGCCCGGAGCCGGGCGTGGCACAAAGGGTATGGACAAACCGAATACCGCTTTACGCAGTGTATCGAAAAAGGCAAACCAGTCGAAAGGCTGGGACGCAAAGCCACCGGGTCTAAACCGGAGACGACGAGGAGCGCGGGAGTCTCAATCACCGGGAGAGTCCGCCAAGATTGTCCCCGTTAACCCCGTCTCCGGCAGGATAGCCAGGCTGCCGAACCCATCACCGACCGTCTGAGGTCCGCGAGCGGACCGCCCCGAGCGGGGCGGAGACCCCGCGCGCGGATGGAGAAAGACCGTGGAGATGGCTGCAGCAGCCTGGCTATCCGTTTTTCTGCGCGTCCAAGCGGGAACGGCCGGACAGGCCGGGCTGCCGGAGCCGGATGGTAGTAGGAGACTCACACGATCCCATGATCATCGTGTTCGAATACGGCCTGCTGACATCCCGCAGCGGGATGCGCGGAGGACGCGAGCGTCCGCCGGCCGTCAGCGGGTCCGAAGACCGCGACAGAAGCACGCGGGAGCCGCGCCCCTCCCCGGGACCGGCGGCTTCCGCCTCCCGCTGAGGGAGTTCGCGGCGCAAGGAGAGCGTCAGAGCTTCTGGCGCTCCCGAGTTTGAAGCACAGGGGAAACCTCCGACAGCAAGGGCCTGCGACCCGTCGAGTCAGCGCATCGGACCATGGTGCGCGCCGGAAGGCCGGGAAGCGGCAGACCGGCCGGCAGCCGGCAGCGCAGCAGCATCCCGCCGGGCCAGGCCCCTTTCCGAGGGGACGGCGCAAGGACCGCCGTCCCCTCCCCATCCCGCCCTGTCGATGCGGGAAAAGAGCCACGTCTATGATAAGACACCTCGGGACAACCCTTCCGGCTGAAGCTTCGACCCATCAGGCCAGACCGTCTCAGCTCGACCCCGGCGCGTGGAGGCTGGGGAAAAAATGGCGCGAGGGGCTGGGCCTGCCCCTGCTCTCCTCGCTCGCGGCGTTCGCCATCAGCTACCGCGGCCTCGGGTTCGACATCTGGGACACGCTGGCCATCTCGCTGGTGGTCTTCGGCGGCATGGGAGTGGGCCGCGTCCTTTACGTCAACGATGTCCGCCGCCGGGCGTCCGAGCGGCGGGCCAGGGACGTGATGGACCTGTACTACTCCACCCTGCGGTGTCTGGCGGCCGCCATCGACGCGCGGGACTGCCACAGCCGCGACCACGTCCGCCTGGTGGAGTTCGTGGCGATGGAGATCTGCTCCGAGATGGGACTGAAGGGGGACGATGTCGAGGGCATCCGGACCGCGGCCCTGCTGCTGGACGTCGGGATGCTGGGAATCCCGGAGAACATCCTGCTGCAGAGCGGGCGGCCCACGGCGGAGGAGTTCGCCGCCATCCACAACCACCCCGTCCTCGGGGCCGAGATTCTCGAAGAGGTGCCGTTCCCCTGGCCCGTGCAGAGGCTCATCCGCTCCCACCACGAGCGCTGGGACGGCACGGGCTACCCGGACCGTCTGCAGGGGGAGGAGATCCCGCTGGGGGCGCGCATCCTGGCGGTGGCCGACGTCTACGGAGCACTGGTGAGCAACCGCGCCTTCCGGCGGGGCTGGCCGCACGAGCAGGCTCTGGCGCACATCCGGCGCGGAGCGGGTGCGCACTTCGACCCGGACGTGGTGAAGGCGTTCCTGAAGGTAGCCTACCGCATCCCGCGCGCCGGACTGAGCCGGAGCGTCCGGGACGGCGAGGGCGCCGCATCCACCATCGCGCGCGCCACCCAGGAGTTCGTCTGGCTCTGGGACATCTCGCAGTCCGCGAGCTGCACGCTGGACCTGAACGAGACCCTGCAGACCGTGGCCCGCAAGGTGGCCGAACACCTGGACTGCGACGCCTGCGCCATCTTCCTGAAGGACGCGGACGGCGTGGGGCTCACGTGCCAGGCGGAATTCCCGGGTGAGCCGGCCGTGCTGAAGGGCGCGAAGGCCGCCGTCGGCGAGCCGGGCACCGGACAGGTGGCCCGCGACGGCCGCCCGGCCATCATCCGTCCGGGCAGGGATTCCCTCCGGGCGGGCGACGGGTCCGTCACGCAGGTCCCCTACGACTGGGCCGCCATCTCGCCCCTGGGAGCGGGAGCCGCGTCGCTCGGCACCATCAACCTCTACCGTTCCGGACGCGACTTCAGCATCGAAGAGCTCGACCTGCTGAACTCGCTGGCCCGGCACGCGGCGGTCCCGCTGGCCAACGCCTCGCTTTACGAGGCGGCCCGCCAGGGCGCCGAGCGCGACCCGCTCACCGGGCTGCACAACGTGCGCTACCTGTGCAACCGGGTGGAGCAGGAGTTCGCGCGGTCCGCAAGGACCGGAAAACCGTTCTCCATCATCGCCGTCGACCTGGACAACTTCAAGAGCGTCAACGACACGCTGGGCCATCAGGCCGGCGACGCCCTCCTGCGCGACGTCTCGCAGCTGCTTGCGTCCGCGGTCCGGGACTACGACAGCGTCGTCCGCTACGGGGGCGACGAGTTCGTCATCGTTCTCAGCGAGGCGTCGGAGGACGACGCCAGGGAGACCATCGCTCGTCTCGGTCGCATGGTGACGGACTACGCCTCGCGTCTTCCGGGGCTGGCCGCGATGGGATTCGGGGCCAGCTTCGGAGCGGCGACCTACCCTCGCGACGGCGGCGATATGAAGGCGCTGCTGGAAGTGGCGGACGCCCGGATGTACAACAGCAAGCGCACCAGCCGGGCCGCCCGCCAGGCCGCCTGACGGACGCCGCCCTACCTGATGCCGCGCCGGCCGGGCGGGGCCAGAGGCGGCGCATCTCCGGAGGACGCCGGACGGCTCCCCTCCCGCGCGAACACCGCCGAGTGCACCGGGAGCCCCCGCACGATGAGCGAGGCTCCTGCCACCTTCCATCCGCTCAGTCTGAGGTCGGAGCCCTCGCCCGGGGAGGGGAAGACCTCCCCGCCCGCGGCCCCGGCGGCAGCGATGAAGGCGAGGACCTCGCTGCGGGACGGAGCCCTGCCGGCGCCGCCGGAGGAGAGCGCTTCCAGCGCGTAGGACTTCACAAGCCGCGCGTGCAGCTTCCCGAACGTCTCCGCGCTGTCGAAGAAGTCCATCCCCACCACCTCTCCGCCGACGGCGAAGACCGCGCCCACCTGTCCCTTCACGGGCCGGAGCCGCCGGACGAACTCCTCCAGGTCGCTGCGGCGGGTCTCATAGGCGGCCTGCATGGCTCCGGTGGCCGAGGCGGCCCCGACAGCCGCGTTCTTCTCCGCCACCTCCGCCCAGACGCGGTGCTGGTCGCCCCGCGCGGACCCCGCCGTGCGCAGGCTGTCGGACACGGCTGCGATGTTCGTCTGCCGGGCCCTTGCGAAGAGCTGGGTCCCCGCCGGACGGAATCCTTCGGACGCCGCGCTCCAGCGGCCCTGCTCCACGCAGCTCACTTTCGCAACCACCGTCCTGCCCGGCGGGACCATCAGGCTGGAGTTGAACACCCGGTTCTGCTTGGCCCCGACGATCTGCTCCCCGTCCACGATGAGCACCGGCCGCCTGCCCCTGTTGACCACCTCGACATCCTCCACGCGGCCGGTGTCGCGGATCTCCAGGTCCTTCGCCGCCAGCGCCTCGTCGAGCGTGGCGTAGAACGGAGTCCGGCTGCGGCCGGTGAGCGGGAACATCGTGAGCCCGCGGAACGTGACGGGCTGTCCCGCCTGCAGCGCGCGCAGAGCGTCCCGGAAGGCCTTGAGCTCCGCGACGGGCGGACTCCCCGGCTTCTGCTGCGGCCGGTCCGCCTCTCTGCCCTGACCGGAGACGGGAGGAGCCCCTCCCGCGCATACGACAAAAGCTGCGGCCACCACGGCGAACGCAAGCATGGCCGCCTGTCTTCCATCTGTCCTGAACATCCCGGATACCTCCCCGTAGGACGGTGCGCCGGGCCCGCGGCTCCGGCCGCGGGCTCCCGGACATGCGGTCTGAGACACCCGGAGGCCGGGACCTTCAATGGTGGGGCGTCTTGGACGGGGCAGACGCGGGGTTGTATAATCTCTGACGCAATCTCAGGTCGGACAGGGGCGGACATCATTTGAGGACAGCACTGCAGTTCGGCGCCGGGAACATCGGGCGCGGCTTTACGGGACAGCTCTTCAGCCAGTCGGGATACGAGGTCGTCTTCGTGGACGTCGTCCCGGACATCGTGGAGGCGCTGAACAGGGAGCGCGCTTACACCATCACCATCGCGGCGGAGCCGGAAGAGCAGATCCGCATCGAGAACGTCCGGGCCGTGGATGGCCGGGACATCCGCTCGGTGGCCGAGGAGGTGGCCCGCTGCGACATCGCCTGCACGGCGGTGGGCGCGAACGTGCTGGGGGCGATCGCCGGGCCGCTGCGCGAGGGTCTGGCCATCCGCCGCGAACGGAGGCCGGACGAGACGCTGAACATCATCATCTGCGAGAACCTGCGGGACGCCGCGGGCACTCTGCGCTCTCTGGTGCTGGAGGGCGCCGGGGGGGAGCTGGCGGAGTGGATCGGCGAGCACGTGGGGTTCGTGCAGGCGGTGGTGGGGCGGATGGTGCCGGTGCGCACCCCGGAGGAGAAGGCGGCCGACCTGCTGGGGATACGGGTGGAGCCGTTCTGCAAGCTTCCCATCGATGCGGACGCGATCCGCGGAGGGTTCGCGCCCATCAGGGGAGTGGTTCCGCGCCCCAACTTTCAGGCTTACATCGACCAGAAGCTTTTTGCGCACAACGCCGGACACGCCTCCGCGGCGTATTTCGGGGCTCTGAAGGGGCTGGTGTTCCTGTGGGAGTGCATGGAGGATGCGGAGGTGCGGGCCAGGACCGAGGCGGTGATGACGGAGACGGGGCGGGCGCTCATCCAGCGCTACGGCCTGGACGCGCAGGAGCACTGGGACCACGTGCGGGACCTGCTTCACCGCTTCTCGAACCGCCGCCTGGGCGACACGGTGGCGCGGGTGGGAGCGGACCCGCTGCGCAAGCTGGGGCGCGATGACAGGCTGGTGGGCGCGGCGCTGTTCTGTCTGGAGCAGGGGGTGCGCCCGGAGAACGTGGCGGCCGCCATCGCGGCCGGACTGCGGTTCCGGAACGCGGAGGACCCCTCCGCCGTCCAACTGCAAAACCTTATCGCGGAAAAGGGGATACAGGCGGTCCTTGCAGAAGTCTGCGGTGTGGACCCCGGCTCGGAGCTGGGCCGGATGGTCCTGCAGGCATACAGCGGGGACTCCTGACACCCCGCTTCCTTGTCCGGGGGAGGGATGATCTTCGATGCCGGTAATGCTGGATGAGATCCACGAACAGCCGCGGATCGTTCAGGCGGTCCTGACTCAGGAGCAGCGCAACATCGAGCGGCTGTGCAAGGCGGTGCGAGGCAGGGACATCGACTGCGTCGTCATCGCGGGACGCGGCACCTCGGACCACGCGGCGACCGTCGCCAAGTATCTCATCGAGATCACGAACGGGCTGCCGGTGGCTCTGGCGGCTCCTTCGGTGGTGACCCTGTACCGGAGCCGGCTGAACCTGTCGCGCTGTCTGGTGATGGGCGTGTCTCAGACCGACTCCTCCGAAGAGGTGGTGGAGTATGTGGCCGAGGCCCGGCGGGGCGGGGCCCTGACGGTGGGAATCACCGGGGATGTGGACTCGGAGCTCGCCCGCAACACCGATTACAACGTCTTCTGCCACGTGGGCGAAGAGCGGGGCGTCGCCACGACCAAGTCCTACACGGCCGCGCTGGCCGCCTGCTATCTCTTCGCGCTGACGCTCGCCGAGAACCGGGAGATGCTGGACAACCTGATGCGCGTCCCGGAGATGATGCAGAAGACCTTCGAGACCGAGCAGCTCATCCACGACATCGCTCCGCGCTACCGCTACATGGAGGAGTGCTTCGTGATGGCCCGCGGCATCAACCACGCCACGGCCTACGAGGCGGCGCTGAAGATAGCGGAGACGAGCTACGTGGGAGCGCGGGCCTATTCGGTGGCAGACTTCGCGCACGGCCCCATCGCGGTGGTGCACGAGGGGTTCTCCTGCTTCATGTTCGCTCCGGCGGGAAAGGCGTTCTCGAGCGTGGTGAACATGATCGGGACGCTCTCGCAGAAGCGCGCGGAGACCATCGTCTACTCCAACAGCGAAGAGGCGCTCCGCCGGGCGACCATCGCCGTGCGGATGCCGGTGGAGCTCGACGAGATTCTGACTCCGCTGGTCTACATCCTCCCCGCGCAGCTGTTCGCGTACTATCTGGCCCTGACGAAGGGATACAACCCGGACCGCCCCCGCGGCGCGCACAGGCCGACTCTCAGCCGGTAGGCGCGCCCGGGCCCGCAGCCGGGAAGGAGGGACTTTTGATCGACAGAGAACGGCTCCTCAGGAGCTTTCTGGACCTGCTCCACATCAACAGCCCGTCGCGGCAGGAGGGGGACGTGGCGGCCTATGCGAGCCGGGCGCTGCGGGAGATGGGCTTCGAGGTCCGGCAGGACGAGGCGGCGCATCCGCTGGGAGGACAGACGGGGAACATCGTGGCCACTCTCCCCGGCAGCGCCGCCGGCGCCCCGCGCATCCTGCTCTGCGCTCACATGGACACCGTGCAGCCGACGGACGGCATCCGGGTCATCCGGGAGGACGGCGTCATCCGTCAGGAAGGGGCGGCGGTACTCGGCGCGGACGACAAGGCGGGCATCGCGGCCATCCTGGAGGGGGTGAGGAGCGCCCTGGAGTCCGGCGAGAAGCTGGGGCAGGTGCAGGTGTTGCTGCTGATCTGCGAGGAGATAGGCCTTCTGGGGAGCAAGCACCTGGACATGTCGCTGGTGCAGTCGGACTTCGGCTACGTCTTCGACAGCGGGAAGCCCGTGGGGCATCTGGTGTCCGAAGCGCCTTCGCACGACAACATCGCCGTGCAGATGACCGGGCGGGCGGCGCACGCGGGGGTGTGTCCGGAGGAGGGCGCCAGCGCCATCCTGGCCGCCGCGCTGGCCATCAGCCGAATCCCGCTCGGACGCATCGACCACGAGACCACAGCGAACGTCGGGGTCATCAGCGGGGGGAGCGCCCGCAACATCGTCCCGGAGAGGTGCGAGGTGAAGGCGGAGGCCCGGAGCCGGGACGAAGCCAAGCTGGAGCGTCAGGTGACGCTGATGCGGCAGGCCTTCGAGGAGGCCGCCCGCGAGACCGGGTGCACGGCGCAGATCGAGGTCTCGCGGCAGTATCTCGGCTACAGGCATTCCCGGGAGGCGCCTCTGGTGCGGCTGGCGCTCCGGGCCGCGGAGGAGGCCGGACTGGAGATGGACCTGCTTCCGCACGGCGGGGGGAGCGACTGCAACATCCTGAACGAGAAGGGTCTCCCGTGCGCGGTGGTGGGCGTGGGCTACGACCGCATCCATACCCCGGAGGAGTCCATCTCCGAGGACGACCTGGCGCGCTGCGCGGGACTCGTCCGGGCCCTGGCACTGGCGGCGGGCCGTGCTTGAGACGCGGGCCGGAGAGGTCGCCTCCTGTCAGGCGCTGGACGGGGGCACGCTGCTTCTGGAGGTGTCGGTGGAGGGCGCCCGGCACCGGGCGCTGGCCTACCGCGGCCTGACGGGCGACATCCGGGAGGGAGACCGGGTCCTCATCAACACCACCGCCGGGACGCTGGGACTGGGGACGGGCGGGTTCGACTTCGTGGTGGCCAACCTGTCCCGGCCGGCCGGAGTGGCGGGCGCCGGCCCCGGCCACATCATCAAGCTCCGCTACACTCCGCTGCAGTTCTCTGTGCTCGCCGACGAGGAGGCTCAGCCGGAGCTGTACAGTCAGGCTCAGGACCTCGGGCGGGCGCCGGTGGTGGCCGCCTCTCTGCACAGCCAGGTGGCGCTTGCGGCGGCCGGTGTGAAGGCCGCGCGTCCCGGGGCGCGCGTGGTGTACGTGATGACGGACGGGGCCGCGCTTCCGCTGGGAGTCTCCAACCTGACGCGGTTGCTGCTGGCTGAAGGGCTGGTGGACGAGACCGTCACCTGCGGCCAGGCGTTCGGAGGGACGCGCGAGGCGGTGAATCTATACAGCGCGCTCATCTGCGCCAGACACGCAGCGCGCGCCGATGTGATCATCGTCTGCCAGGGTCCGGGCAACGTGGGCACGGGCACTCCGCTGGGGTACTCGGGCATCGAGGCCGGGCAGGCCGTCAATGCGGCGCACTCGCTGGACGGACGGCCGGTCTGCGCGGTGCGCATGAGCCGGGCCGACCCGCGCCGCAGGCATACCCTCATCAGCCATCACACGCTGACCGTTCTCTCCCGCATCGCTCTGGCGGCCGCGCTGGTCCCGCTGCCGTGGATGGAGCCGCGCGACGAGGAGGAGGCCATCCGGCAGTTGGACGAGCTGAAGCTGTTCGAGCGCCACGAGATAAGGTCCTTCGACGGGGAGCCGGGCATGCGGCTTCTGGAGCAGAAGGGGCTGGACGTCTCGAGTATGGGACGCCGCTACGCCGAGGACCCGCTGTTCTTCCTGGCCGGGTGCGCGGCCGGGGCGGCGGCCGCGGCGATGCTGGACGAGGATTTCGCGGGGTAGACGCCGGTGATGGAGCGCCAGACGGGCACCAGACGCATCTATGACGGCCGCATCATCAGGGTGCGCGTGGACACGGTGCGGCTTGACGACGGCAGGGAAGCGGTGCGGGAAGTGGTGGAGCACCCCGGAGCGGTGGCCGTTGTGCCGGTGCTGGACAGCCGCATCGTGATGGTGCGGCAGTTCCGCTATCCGGCGGGGCGGGAGATGCTGGAGATCCCGGCCGGCACCCTGGAGCCCGGGGAGGACCCGCAGCAATGTGCGGAGCGGGAGCTTGCTGAAGAGACGGGCTACCAGGCGGGCAGGATGCGCAGGTTCTTCCACGCCTGGCTTGCTCCGGGGTACTCGGAAGAGCAGATGCATTTCTACCTGGCGACGGACCTGTCGCCGTGCAGCGCCGAGCAGGACGAGGACGAGGCGGTCGCGGTGGAGCTTCTGGAGCAGGAGGACGTCCTGCAGGCGCTCGAGGACGGGCGAATCTGCGACGCGAAGACGGCCGCGGGCCTGCTGCTTGCCCTGAACATCCTCTCCGAAGGCTGACAGCCGTCCGGAGGCGCACGGGAGCGCCTCAGATGCGGATAAAGACCTTCCTGCGGTAGAGCAGCCACATCAGCGCGCACCAGACCACCACGTACGTGAACCCGTACGCCGCCGAGGACCAGTAGTCCGAAGTCAGTCCGGGGAGCCAGCTGGCGTAGAACGTCTGATAGAGCCACCTCTTGAGAGGGATGGTCTCCCCTCCGGCCGCTGGCAGCCGGATGAGGATGGTGCAGTAGGCCATCGCCGAGGCCCCGACGTAGGCCGTGATGGGGTTCAGGCCGTAGACCCTGAGCGGCAGCGCCCACGTCCTGTGCTGAAGGACGTCCACGAACAGCAGCAGCGCCCCGAACACGAGCAGCGCGCATCCCGCCGTGAAGAGCACATACGACGAGGTCCACAGGTTCTTGTTGAGGGGAAAGGCGAGCGACCAGAGCAGCCCGGCGCCCGTGAGCGCCGCTCCGGCAATCAGGAGACGGGCGACCTTCGCCGACGGGGAGAGGCGGGCGTCGCCGACGGCCACGCCCGTCAGGCAGCCGAGCAGGGTGGTGCCCACGGCGGGCAGGGTGCTCAGCAGTCCCTCCGGGTCGTGTCCGGCGCGAGCGTCAGGGTCCCAGATGTAGCAGTGGGGGCCGAACAGGGTGGAATCCAGCCAGCTGGCCAGGTTTCCGGCCCGGCTGAGGTCCGGTGCGCCGAACCCCGGGACAGGCACCAGCGTCATCAGCGCCCAGTATCCGGCCAGCAGTCCACTGGTCCAGAGCAGGACGCCGCGCGTATCGTGGAACAGGAAGACGAGAGAGGCCAGGAGATAGCAGACGCCTATCCTCTGCAGGACCCCGGGATAGCGCAGATACTCCGAGCGGAAGGCCAGATACGCCAGCGCGTTGAGCGCCAGGCCCAGAAGCACCAGCAGCGCCGAGCGCCGCAGCACGTGGGCCAGCAACTCCCCCCTCCCCCGGCCGGAAGCCTGCCGGCGCGCGAAGCTGAGCGCCATCGAAGCGCCCATGATGAACAAAAAGAAGGGGAACACCAGGTCGGTGGCGGTGCATCCGTGCCATTCGGCGTGGCGCAGAGGACCGAAGACGTGGTCCCAGTCCCCGGCGTTGTTGACGAGCAGCATGCCCGCGATGGTCGTCCCGCGAAAGACGTCCAGCGATTCCAGCCGCCCGCTCTGATGTCCGGGAGCAGCCTCCGCTCCCATCCGGCCACCTCCTCCGCAGCGCGCCCCCGAGCGGGACGCGCGACGTTCTGCGAGGGACCTTCGCGCCCGGCGATCTCTTTTCCTGCCGTCGCGGTCGGCTTGCGGCAGCAGGATGCTTCTTTCGACGCGGAAGCCGCGCCGACGCTCAAACAGAAAGGCCGCCCCGGAGGGCGGCCCACTTTGTGAATCTCGACAACGGAAGCCCGGGCGTCTAAGCCTTCCGGCGCAGGCGGAGCAGGCCGAGCCCGCTCAGTCCCATCAGAGCGCCCATCTGGAAGAAGACAGGCTCGGGGATGGGAGTCACGGCCGCCAGCTCGAAGTTGTAGGTGGTCACGGTGCTGCCGAAGCCGATGGTGATGTTGTCCACGGCGCCATCGAACGAGCCGTCCCAGCCCGAGCCGATGCCGGAGCTGATGCCGAGCACCCGGGCATTCGGCATCAGGGAGGCCCAGTCGGACAGCGTGCGGTTGTAGACGCTGAACGGGTCCGGCAGACCGCCCGTCGACCAGAGGTAAGCGCCGAGAGCATTGTCGGTCACCCACTGGTCCGTGGGAACGGGCGATACGGACGGGTTGTAGGCCCGCTCGAACACCAGATAGCCCCGGTCGGTCGAGGTCGACAGGTCGCCATCCTTGTCCACGAACAAGCGGAGCGAGGGATGGTAGTGAGCGGCAGCGGTGCTCGAAGAGCTCCGGTACCAGTCATAGGAGAACGCCGTCACGTTCGACAGCAGGTAGCTCGCGTTGAGGTTGAAGTAGTATTCCGCATCCGCCTTGGCATTCGCAGGGCCGGACATCCACATCGAACCGTTCCCCGAGCGGGGGTAGGCGCCTGTTATGCCGACACTGCCGCTGTTCCGCACATTGGTGCGCAGCCACTGGTCGAACGCGAAGGGGTCCCCGGCGTTCGTGGGGCCGGCGTTGGTGAAGACTCCAGCCGGTGAGGTCACGATGACCGTGCTTGCCTGCGAGGGACAAGCCAGAACGGCAAGCATGCAGATGCCGGCCGCAGTCAGGAAGACACGTCTCATTCTCTGAGTTCTCTCCTTTCGTCCAACGAGGCCCCTGTGTGACCCGGCAACGCACACGAAGCGATACGGCTCATGCGAGGGGACTCCTTCAGAGTCCACAGATGGTTGGAACAGGGACCTCAAAATCCAGCGTAACACATCCTGCGGCGCGGCGCAAGGCCCAACATACAGCTTTTGCTTTGCTGTCTCATTTGGTGGCTCAGAACGCCTGGCCGCCCAGCTCCAGCCAGAACTTCTGTCCCCGGTTCAGGCCGTAGTCCCGGCCCTGGGGGCTCCACGTCAGACGGATGTCGAGCAGCCCCAGTGGACGCACCAGCGACATCTGCAGATAGCTGAAGCGGCTGCTGAACCCCGCGCCGAAGGAGTCCTCGAACTCGGCGCTGGAATACGTCCACGACAGGTCCGCCCTCAGGCCGGCCGCCAGGGGCCTGCTGGCTCCCGCGGTCACGCTGGTAGCGCTGATGTCGGGGAGCCAGCTCAGGTAGGCGTACCCCTGCAGTCCCCCCGCCAGGCCGCCCGTGAGCGTGGCCGTCAGCGACTTGCGGTAGGCTGACGTGAGCGTCGTCCCCTTCGCGAACTCCTGGTCCCAGGAAACCGTGACGTCGCCCCCCCGTCCCAGCGAACGCGCCAGCACCGCCCGCCCCCTCAGGCTTGCGCCGCTCCGCGCGCCGGTCAGCTGCTCGAGTCCGGCGTCCAGCGTGAGGCTGGCGAACCCGAGCGACACCGGCCGGTGGGTCAGCGAGACGCCCGCGCTCTGATAGAAGCCCGTCTCCAGCCCGGCCCGCGAGCCCACCGGTCCGCGCACCACCGACCCCGACGCCCGCCACGAGAGGCCCGTCCCGGGCACGGGACGGGGACGCGTCCGCGCGTCCAGGCGCGTGGTCAGTGTGCTCTGGCCTCTCGGCGCCGGAGCGGCCGACCGCGGCTGGCTGCTGCTCCCGTAAGCGGCCAGCGCAAGGTCCCATCCGGGCATCGGCATGGAGTAGCTGGCCGAGCCGGAGAGGGCGTTCTTCAGGAAGTCGGAGCGGGGCTGGTAGCGGAGCGAGGCGCCCAGCCGCCTCCCCGCCGTGAACGTCTGGTTGTGCACCCACTCCAGCGAGCGGTCCGAGGTGGGGAACGAGTCCACGAAGAGCCGCCCTCCCCCGCCCGGCAGGTCGTAGATCTGCTCCAGTCCCAGCGAGAAGCCCTGCCGCGGCGTCGCGAACCCTCCGTAGGACGAGCCTCTCCCGGCATACCGGACCCGGACGGCGGCGCTGCGGGTCTGCCCGAACTGGAAGAAGTATGGCATGTCCAGCACCAGCCCCTCGAACTGCGTGTAGCGCAGCTGCTGCGAGATGGGGTTCAGGGGCGTGCCGCGGTAGTCGTAGAAATAGTGGGGAAGCGCGAGCACCGGACGGCCGTTCACCAGGACCTCGGCGCGCGTGAACTGTATCCTCTCGCGCGGCCACACGGTGGCGGCGTCCGCCCGGATCCACGAGCGTCCACGCTCCACCCGGAACGGTTCGAACTGGCGAAGGTCCGGCGCCGGCTGGGGCGCCTGCAGCGTCAGGAGGTCCGAGCGGAACGGCACCGCATGAGGCTGGCGGCCGTAGATGAGAAGGGCGCCGGCCGTCTCTTCCGGGCTGTACCAGAGCGCATCCGCGTGGACGGTGATGTCTCCGCGGGAGACCTCCACATTCCCCTGCGCCCGGACCTGCCCGCGGCGCTCGTCGAACTCGATGGCGTCGGCGGCGATCCTGAGCTCTCCGTGGAACAGGACGGCCTGCGAGGCGATGAGCACCCCCTGGTCCACGCTGTAGCCCACCTCCCCTTCGACGCGCAGCATCACGTCCGGCCGCTGCTGGTCGCCCGCCACGAACTCCACTTCCGTGACAGCGGAGGCGGCGCCGGCGATGGCGGTCACCCGGGCGATGTTGGGCGTGGAGCCGGCGGTCAGCACCCCCACCGCCCGGCCGGCGGTGGTCCGCGCGACGGGGACGATGGTCCCCGCCGTCGTGGTGAACCGCACCTCGGTCCCGTCCGGAGCGGGAGCGCCCCCGGTCCCGGAGACGATGGCCGTCACCTGCGAGCTGGAGCGTCCGTCGGCGGAGACGCGGCGCGGCTGTGCATCCAGCGTGACGGTCCACTGCGCGCCGGCCTGCTGCACTGCGAACAGGGTCAGCACGGCGGCAAGGGCGGGAACAAAGGCAAACCGTTTGGACTGGCCTGCAGTCATAGAAGAAGACGGGAGCCGCGCGAAAGGCTTGCGGGAACTGCAAGCGCCGCCGGTCCGTTCCTCAATGTTAACTGACTCTCTATCGATACGCAAAGGAGCGCAGTCCGTATGTCCAGACCGTCCTATCGCATAGCAGCCGCCGTCATCGCCGCGGCTGTGGTGATAACAGGAGGCGCCGTCCTTGCGCAGAAGGCCCGCACGGGGAGCTTCGCCCCGGACTTCTCCGCGAAAGACGTGAACGGCAAGATGTTCAAGCTCTCCAGCTACAAGGGGAGGGTGGTCTTCCTGAACTTTTTCGCCACCTGGTGCCCGCCCTGCCGGGAGGAGTTCCCGGAGCTGGTGAAGCTGCACGAGAAGTATCAGAAGAACAGCAATGTGCTGGTGGTGTCGGTGGCGCTGGAGCGTCCGGAGACCATGAAGAACCTCAAGCCGTTCCTGCAGAGGAACAGGGCCAAACACGTCGTGCTGGCCGGTCCGGAGGCGGAGTCGGCCGCCACGAAATACGAGGTCCAGTACATCCCCACCAACTTCCTGATCGGAAAGGACGGGAAGGTGGCCGGCGTCTGGGGGTTCACGGGGCAGGACGACCTCAAGAAGTGGGACGCCGCCATCAAGGCGGCGCTGGAGAAGAAATAGCGTGGCCGGGCGAGTGTCCGGACAGATGCGCTTCCGCGGAGCCGCGGCGGCGGCCGTGGCGGTGGTCCTCGGCGCGATCCTTGCAGGCGGGGCGGCTCTGGGCGCCGCTCAGCCGAAGAGGGGACAGAACGCTCCTCCTCTGGAGGTCAGGGACCTGAACGGCAGGACGTTCTCGCTGAAGGAGGAGCTGAAGAACGGCCCCGTGTTCGTCAGCTTCTGGGCCACGTGGTGCCAGCCATGCAGGGAGGAGTTCCCGCTCGTGTCCCGGCTGGCGCGGGAGTGGCAGCCGAAAGGGGTCCGGTTCATCAGCGTGGCCATCCGCGACCGCGAGGACGCCGTCCGCAGGTTCGTCGCTCAGCAGAGACCGGCCCAACGGGTGCCGCTGGACCGGGACAACAAGGCTTTCAGGGACTGGGACCTGGATGCCGTCCCGGCCAGCTTTCTGGTGGGACGCGACGGCAGGGTCGTGGCGTTCTACGACCTGTTCGACGCAAAGGACCTGCCTGCCATCAGCGCGGACATCCGGAGGGCCCTGCGGGCCTACGGAAGGTAGTCGCCCGGCGCTCTCTGGACACTCTGCGTATCGCGGCTTATGATATATGGCCCCCCGGATGCCGGGGGGCCATTGCACTGGACGGGCACTCAGGAGGCGTTTCTTGGCGGAGCAACAGACCGGGCACGAGGCGGAGTTCTTCGACATCTTTACCGCCCTGTACCGGTGGGGCGGCTGCGACGTGCGGAGGGGCTACGGCGGGTGGGTCCCCGAGGTGTACGACCTGATGGAGGGCGACTTCGAAGACGACATCCCGCGCGTGCTGGAACTGGCGGAGGAGACCGGAGGCCCCGTGCTGGACCTGGGATGCGGCACCGGGCGGCTGACCATCCCGCTGCTGCAGGAGGGCTTCGAGGTCTTCGGGCTGGATTGCGACGAGCGGATGCTGGACATCCTGCGCGCAAAGACCGCGGCGCTCCCGGAGGAAGACCGGGCCAGGCTGACGATACTTCAGCAGGACATGCGGTGGTGCAGCACTCCCCGTCCGGCGTCCCTTGCCGTCTGCTCCACGAACACCTTTCTTTACCTGGGTTCGCTGGACGACCAGCGACAGGCGCTCCGGAGCATCGCGGGATGCCTGAAGCCCGGCGGGACGCTCTGGCTGGACGTGTTCGTCCCCAAGCCCAACCCTTCCGCCGACGAGCCGTACCTTACCTCCCGGCTGCTCCCGGACCGCGGGACGCTGATCCTCTACGGCACCCAGACGCGCGAGGACCACTTCTCGGAGCGCAGCCTGGTGAACGCCTTCACGATGCTCCTTCCCCGGGACGGGCAGCCGCAGGTGTATCTCCAGAACTGGACCTACGCCTGGCTGCATCCGAACGAACTCCGTCTCCTGCTGGAGAGCACGGGCTTCCGTCTCACGGTGCTGCTGGGCGACTATGACGGACGGGAGGCGGACGAATCGAGCGTGCAGATGGTGGCCATCGCGGAAAGGAACCCATGATGGGCGCGGCGGGGATCGAGGCCTACGAGAGCGAGGCGGAGCAGCTCAATGAGGAGCTGATGCGCGAGGGGCTCCTGACCGGCACGGGCGAGAAGGAGACGTACGAGGTCCGGACCATCTACGCCCGGCACGCCCGCCTGTTCGACCCCGAAAACGTGCGCGCCAGACTGGACGAGCGCTGCGACACGCGCACGATGAACCTTGCGGACTTCGCGGTGGAGGGGCACATCGGGCTTCGCCTGGCGGAGGAGTCGGAGCGCCTGGTGAACGCCGAGATGCAGGCTGTGGTGCGTCTGGACGGGCAGGACGTGCCGTACCGCTCCGCTCCGGTGCTGGTGCAGAACCAGGAGGACCGGTCCAGACGGCTGGAGTGGGACCGCGCCTGCTGCCGGGTGATGGAATCCCTGAATCCGCTCTATTCGGACATCTGGCGCCGGACGCGGGAGATTGCGCGGGAGCTGGGATTTCGCGACTACCGGTCGATGTGCGACGAGCTGGCGAGGCTGGACCTGGACCGGCTGCGGGAGGCGGCGGTGGAGATGCTGGAGGCCACCGCGCCGGGCTGGCCGGAGCGCGTGGCGCGGGCTCTGGAGAGCGTGGGGGCCTCTCCGGAAGACGGGACGACAGCGGACATCAGCCATTTCATGCGGGCGAGGCGCTTCGACGACGCATTCCCCGCGGAGCGTCTTCTTCCGTGCCTGAAGGAGACGCTGGAAGGGCTGGGCATCCATCCGGACCGCCAGCCCAACCTGCATCTGGATATCGAGGACCGGCCGCTGAAATCGCCCCGGGCGTTCTGCGCTCCCGTGCGTGTGCCGGACGAGGTGTGGCTGGTCATCAAGCCCCACGGAGGTCAGGACGACTACAACTCCCTTCTGCACGAGTCGGGCCACGCCGAACACTACGCTCACGTGGACCCCGCCCTGCCCTTCGCGCTGCGCGCGCTGGGGGACAACTCCGTCACCGAGACCTACGCCTTCCTGTTCAATAACCTCCTGTTCAACGAGCGCTGGCTGACACGGTCCGCGGGGGCGCGCGACTGGAGCGAGTTCCTCGAGTTCAACAGGTTCTGCGAGACGTGGATGCTGCGGCGCTACTGCGCCAAACTGCTCTATGAGCTGGAGATGCATTCGCTGGACGAGGACGCGGCGAGACAGCTCTATGTGGAGACGCTCGGGCGGCATCTGGGCGTGCGGATCAATGCGGAGCGGTTCCTGGCAGACGTGGACGAGGGCTTCTACGTGGCGCAGTATCTGAGAGCGTGGATGCTGGAGGCGCAGCTGCGCGCGTTGCTGGAGCGGGAGTGCGGCCGGGAGTGGTTCGCGGACCCGCGGGCCGGAGACCTGCTCAGGTCGCTCTGGCGTCTGGGAGACAGTCTGGACGCGCCCGCTCTGGCCAGGCGGCTGGGGGAGGAGGGGCTCTCTCCGCGCGCTCTCATCCGCAGCCTTGCGGGGGATTGAGCCGCCGGGGAGCCGTTCCCTGTCCCGGCCGGGTTTTTCACACGTTTTCTGCGCTCCGTGAAAAAACCCGCAGAACTACCGTTTTTGAGCGGGGGCGTCATCCAGGGCGCGGGATGGGCGCCCTGTGAGGAATATCATGATTGGACCCGGCACTCTTTCCGGGGCCGCCGGGAGGTCCCTCCCGGCTCCGACGCCATCATAGCGATTCATCCGCCACCCAGCCGCGCCCCGGGCACGGCCGGCCGAAAAAAGAACAACCGCCATCTCTGTCGCCGCTGAAGGCCGGAGGTGCACGGAGCGCAGCCGGAGGCGGAAGGACCATAGTCAGCCGATGCCCCGTCCCGCGGGGAGGAGATGCGGGGCAACCTGACAGGGGTTTGTTCGATGCGCTGACCTGATGCAGGCCCGCCGGGCTCCAGTGAGCCCGGCGGGCTTTCGTCATGCGGCGCGCACAAAAAAGAAGGGCCCGCACGTCCTGTGCGGCAGGGCCGGAGCAGCGGCCGGGGATGCGGGACGCTCCAGCCCCTTGTGTCAGTCTGCGTGGAGCCGTCAGGCGGCGGAGGACTCGGCCTGTCCGGCGGCCTCGGGCCCCACGACGCGGTTGCGGCCGAGATGCTTGGCCAGATAAAGCCGCTTGTCCGCCATCGCGATGAACTCTTCCGCGCTCCGGACGGTATCCCCCGGCACTCCGGAGACGCCGATGCTGACCGTGATGCGCAGGGTATTGCCGTCGCACACGAACTCGTGCATCGCCACGAGTCCGCGGATGCGCTCCGCGGTCATCATGGCCGCCTCCACCGGGCTGGAAGGAAGCAGCATGACGAACTCCTCGCCTCCGTAGCGCGCAAGGACATCCTCCTGCCTGGTGTTGGGACGCAGCACGGCGGCAAGCTCGCGGAGCAGGTCGTCGCCGGCCAGGTGGCCGAACGTGTCGTTGACGGCCTTGAAGCGGTCGATGTCGAAAAGCAGGAGTGAGACGGGCACGCCGTGCCTAGCATGCTCGGCGAGCGACTCCGTGACGCGTCTCATCAGGTGGCGGCGGTTGTAAAGGCCCGTCAGCTCATCGGTGGTGGACAGCTCCGCGAGTCCCTCGGCGGCCGCCCTCAGGCGCTCCCGCTCCTGTCTGGCCCGCAGGAGGACCTTCACCCGTGCGGCCAGTTCGCGAGGCTCGAACGGCTTGGTCACGTAGTCCTGGGCGCCGGCCTCGAAGCCTTCGACCTTGTCGTTCAGTTCGGTCCTTGCGGTCAGCATGATGACCGGGATGTCGAGGTCCGGAAAGCGCTGCTTCATCTCGCGGAGCACCTCGAAACCGGTCATCTGAGGCATCATCACGTCCAGGACGATGATGTCGGGGCGGAGCGTCTCGATGACGAACAGAGCCTCCGGGCCGGAGGAGGCTTCCACAAGTTTGTAACCGTCGGCCTTGAGGCCCATCCAGACCAGCCGTCTGATCTCTTCGGTGTCGTCTACGATAAGAACCGTGGGCAGCGTGCCTCTGTCTTCTGCTGGCAACATGTCCTCCCGCAGGCGCACCCGGCGCAGGACTTCCCACTCTCCGATTTTGCGGGCCTGCAGACCGGGGCCAGACTAATCTCATTATGGACGTCCGCCTGCCGGTTCCTCAGAGGAGCGGGGCCGCGACGGGGCTCCGGGCATCTGTGGTATACTCAGGCGGTTGGGCTTATGCGGAAGACGTCGTCCAGAAAAAGCTCGCAACCGGCGTTCTCCCCTCTCGCCTGCGACGTGGCGGGGATACTCATCCTGACGCTGGGGGTCATCAGTCTGGTGAGTCTGGCGTCGCCCGCGGAGGAGACGGGAGAGATAGGCCGGGACCTCGCGCACGCCCTGCGTCTGGTGTCGGGGGCGGGGGCGTATATCGTGCCGGTCCTCGCGTTCGTCGTGGGAGCGATGCTGCTTTTCGGGGGGCTGCGGGTGCGCTTCACGCGGAGGACCTTTGCCGCGGTGGCGCTCTGGCTGATCGCCATCACCTGGCTGCACGTGGCCAACCTGGAGGGCCCGGTCTCGGCGGAGCGCGTGTTCTCGCCCGAGGCGATGTCGCAGGGGGGAGGATATCTGGGAGCCGGACTCTCCTACTTCCTGCTGGTGGCGCTGGGGCGGACGAGTTCGCTTGCTCTGCTGGGCGGGCTGGCGCTGGTGGCGCTGGTGGTCATCACGGACATCCCGGTGTTCTCGATGGCAGGGCAGGTCCTGCGTCTCAGGCGGGCCGGGGAGCAGGCGCCCCGCCCGGAGGGCTCGCGGGGGGTGGCACCGCGCGAGCGCGAAAAGGATAAGAAGAAGGCCGGACCCGAGCCGGAGCCTGAGCCGGTCCCGGTCGCGGTGGAGCCGGCAGTGGACCGCCACGCGCTCATCGAGCGGGCCATCCAGAGCCGGCGTCAGGCTCTGGAGGAGGACCTCACCGAGGCCGCCTCCGCCGGAGAGGTCGTCGCCCGCCCCGCCGCATCATCCGGCAACGGCCGGGAGGAGTCGCCCTTCACCGAGGAGGCCTACGACGACGAAGGCTTCGTCCTTCCGCCGGTCTCGCTCCTCGACGACCCGCCCCCCACCCCCGCGCGGAGCGCGGAGGAGCTGAGCCAGAACGTCGAGATCATCGAGCGCACGCTGCAGGAGTTCAACATCACGGCGAACGTGGTGGAGATTGCGCACGGTCCGACGGTGACCCGCTACGAGATACAGCTGGCGGCGGGCATCCGGGTGAACAAGATCGTCAGTCTGGCGGACAACATCGCCATGTCGCTGGCCGCCATCAACGTGCGGGTGGAGGCGCCCATCCCCGGCAAGTCCGCCATCGGGGTGGAGGTGCCGAACCGGCACCGGGGGCTGGTGGGGCTGAAGGACGTCATCGAGACCCCGCAGCTCAGGAACCATCCGTCGAAGCTCGCCTTCCCGCTGGGGCTGGATGTGGCCGGCGAGCCGGTGGTGGCGGACCTGTGCTCGATGCCCCATCTTCTGGTGGCGGGCGCCACCAACATGGGCAAGAGCATCATGCTCAACTCGCTCATCTCCAGCCTGCTGCTCCGGGCCACTCCGCGGGACCTGCGGCTGGTGCTCATCGACCCGAAGAGGGTGGAGCTGAGCCTCTTCGACGGCATCCCGCACCTGTGCGCTCCGGTCATCCGGGACGCGAAATCCGCCGCGGGCATTCTGCGCGCCGCCGTCCAGGAGATGGACCGGCGCTACGACCGGCTGGCGGCCAGGGGCACGCGGAACATCAGCAGCTACAACGAGTCGGTGGGGCCCAGGGACCGCCTGCCCTACATCGTCATCGTCATCGACGAGCTGGCCGACCTGATGATGCAGGCCGCGGCCGATGTGGAGACCAGCATCTGCCGCATCGCGCAGCTGGCCCGCGCGGTGGGCATCCATCTGGTCATCGCCACGCAGCGTCCCAGCGTGGATGTCGTGACGGGGACCATCAAGGCGAACATCGCGAGCCGCATCGCATTCGCGGTCAGTTCGCAGGTGGACAGCAGGACCATTCTGGACCAGAATGGAGCGGAGAGGCTCATCGGAAGAGGCGACATGCTCTTCCGCCCCATCGATGCTCCCAAGCCCGTGCGCATCCAGGGGGCCTACGTGTCGGAGCAGGAGGTGAAGCGGCTGGTGGAGCACCTGCGGGAGCAGGGACGGCCGGAGTTCTCTCTGAAGCCGGTGGAGCCGGCAGCGGGCGGCGAGGGAGACTTCGCGGACGCGGAAGACGCGGCCTACCGGGACGAGTTCTACGAGCCGGCGGTGCGGCTGGTGGTGAGTCAGGGCCGCGCCTCCACCTCCATGATCCAGCGGCGGTTCCGCATCGGATACACGCGCGCCGCCCGTCTGGTGGACGCGATGGAGAAGCAGGGCATCGTGGGTCCGGCGGACGGAGCCAATCCCCGCGAAGTGCTGCTCTCCCCCGCCCAGATGGACGAGCTTTTCGGGCTTACCCAGGGAACGAGTGCCGCATCGCAGGATTACGATGAAGAGGAAGAATAGCCGCCCCGCGCGCGAGCCCCGGACGCTGGGTCTGGTGCATCTGGGCTGCCCCAAGAACCAGGTGGACTCCGAGGAGATGCTGGCCGTCCTGGCGCAGGACGGCTGGAGTCTGGTGGGCGACCCGGACGACGCGGACGTGCTGGTGGTGAACACGTGCGCGTTCATCGACGCGGCGCGGCAGGAGTCGCTGTCCGCCATCCGCGACGCCGTCCGCCGGAAGAAGCGGGGACGTTGCCAGACGGTGGTGGTGGCCGGGTGTCTGGCGCAGCGGTTCGCGGAGCGTCTGGCCAGGGAGATGCCCGGGGTGGACGCCATCGTGGGGCTGGGGCACACGGAGGAACTGCCGGACTATCTGCGCAGGACGCTGCGGGGCGAGCGGCCCGTGGTGTACAC
>FWWL01002428.1_pt1 | contig 38799 bp, 35 predicted proteins | sample 2228331 | NCBI WGS metagenome assembly FWWL01 (sample SAMEA103939775, study PRJEB20133) | metagenome
GCGGGAGCGGCGGCCGCCTTCGAGCAGGTCATCGCCGAGAATCCGGCCCACCCGGCCGGGTACTACATGCTGGCCCTGTGCCAGGTTTATCTCAACAAGATGGCCGACGCCGAAAAGAACCTCCAGAAGGTCATCGAGCTGGAACCGAAACATTTCGGCGCATACTACTACCTGGCTTACGCGGCCATGCAACGGAAGCAGTATAAGGCCGTCGTCCAGTACATCGACCAAGGTTTGCCGAATGCGACCAAACCGGAGGACAAGGCCCTCGTCCCGGGAGCCTTGAAGCTGCGGGGTGCGGCATACTTGGCCCTGGGCAACGTCGATAAGGCGGCCGCCGACCTTCAGCAGGCCCTCCAGGCCCAGCCCAACGACGATACCCTCCTCTACCTGAACGGACTCGTGGCCTTACGCCGGAAACAAGCCTCCGAGGCCTACCAGTACCTGAACCAAGCCTATACCCTCCGGCCCAATCATCGAGACTACGCCCGCTACCTCATCGAGGCCGCCAATCTGACTCAAAACTACGCCCGGGCCCGAGAGGTCGGGGAGGCTCTCGTCGCCCATGGGGCTGCCTCCCCGGAGGTCCTGGGTCAACTGGGGGTCGCCTACTTGGCCCTCCAGGATTACGCCAAGGCCGCCGGGGTCTTTCGACAGCTCCCGGACTCGAATCCGACCCGCCTTTACAATCTGGCCCAGGCTTACATCGGCCTGAAAGACTGGCCGAATGCCGAGGCGACCCTCCTGCAGTGGCGGCAGGTCCAGGCTCAAAATCCGAAGGTCTACGAGCTCCTGGGCTACGTATACGAAAACCAAAAGCGTTTTAAGGACGCCCTCGACCAGTACAAGAAGGCTTACGAGTTGTCGAAAGACGACCGATACCAGGACATGATCAAACGGGCCACGCAGGCTTTCCAACAACAGCAACAGGCCCCGAAACCCAACTCGTCCTCTCGGTCTCCCCGCTGAGGGTCCTCAGACGGTAATACCGGGAAGGGGCGGCAGGGGTGGCGCCCACGACCCTCAGGTCGGCGGGTCGATCCGACTCCCGGACGTGGGTCAGAGGTCCGGATATGCGTGTACTCATCACGGGGATCACGGGATTTGCGGGCAGTCACCTGGCCGAGTACATCCTCCAGCACCATCCCGACGTGGAGGTCTATGGTCTCTACCGGTGGCGAAGCCGGATGGACAACATCCGCCACCTACTCGACCGCATCCACTTGGTCGAGTGTGACTTGCAGGACGCCGCGGCCGTCTATTGGACCCTTCACCAGGTCCGGCCCGACTGGATCTTCCATCTGGCCGCCCAGAGCTTCGTCCCGACGTCCTGGCGCTTGCCCTCCGAGACCTTTCAGGTCAATGTCCTCGGGCAGATCCACCTCTTGGAGGCCTGCCGGGCCTTGGACCTGTCCGTGCGGGTCCAGATCGCCGGCTCCAGCGAGGAGTACGGCCTCGTCTACCCCCACGAGGTCCCCGTCCGGGAGACGAACCCCCTCCGGCCCCTGAGCCCTTACGCCGTGTCCAAAGTCGCCCAAGACCTCTTGGGCTACCAGTACTACATGAGCTATAAGACCCACATCGTCCGCACGCGGGGCTTCAATCACACGGGTCCCCGCCGGGGCGAGGTCTTCGCCGAATCGAATCTGGCCAAGCAGATCGCCGAGATCGAGGCGGGCCTGCGGCCGCCGGTCGTGTACGTCGGCAACCTGGAGGCCATCCGGGACTATACGGACGTCCGGGACATGGTCCGCGCCTACTGGCTCGCCCTGGAGTACGGGGTCCCGGGTGAGGTATACAACATCTCCTCGGGCCGGGGGTACAAGATCCGGGACGTCCTGGAAATGCTCCTGCGCATCGCGTCCGTGGACATCGACGTCCAAGTCGACCCCCGACGCCTACGGCCGTCGGACGTCGAGGTCCTCGTCGGGGACTCGACCCGTTTTCGGGAGATGACCGGCTGGACGCCCCGGATCCCCTTCGAGCAGACCCTCCAAGACCTGCTCGACTACTGGCGGGAACGGGTCCGGGCGGAAAAAGACGGCCCCCCCGGGTAAGGCCGCCGGGAAAGTCGGCTCTCTCGCCGGTCGTCCTACGAGGACGGTCATGGCAGTCGCCCTCGTCACCGGCGGTAGCGGCTTCGTCGGTCGTTTCCTGCTCCGTGAGCTGGTGGCGGCCGGGTACCGAGTCCATGCGACCTATCACGGGGAACGGCCCCCGCCGGAGACCTATCCCGACGGCGTCACGTGGTGGCCCCTCGACGTCGTGTCCCCCGCCGACTGGCAGACGGTCCTGGACGGCGTCCGACCGGATACCGTCTTTCACTTGGCCGGGCTCGCCCATGTCGGTCAGTCCTGGCAAGACCCCCACCGGTACTTGCAGGTGAACTTCTGGGGCGCCTTCTACCTGATGGACGCCTTGGTCCGGGCCGACCGGCGGCCCCGGGTCCTCCTCGTCGGCTCGGCCGAGGTCTATGGCATCGTGCGGCCGGAGGAGAACCCGATTCGGGAGGCCCGGGTCCTGCGGCCGGTCAGTCCCTACGGCCTCAGCAAGGCCTGCCAGGAACTCTTGGGCTTTCAGTACTATCAAGCCTACCGGGTCCCCGTCGTCGTCACCCGTTCCTTCAACCACGTCGGACCCGGCCAGCACGCCGGGTTCGTCTGTGCCGACTTCGCCTCCCAGATCGCCCGCATCGAGGCCGGCCAGGTCGAGCCCGTCCTCCGCGTCGGAAACGTCGAGGCCGTCCGGGACTTCACGGACGTCCGGGACATCGTCCGGGCGTATCGTCTCCTGGCCGAACGGGGCCGACCCGGCGAGGCTTACAACGTCTGCTCGGGCCGGGGCGTCTCCATCCGGGACCTCCTGGAGGAGCTCCTCCGGATGGCGACCGTACCGATTCGCATCGAGACCGACCCGGACCGGTACCGCCGGGTCGACATCCCGGTCCTCGTCGGCGACCCCAGCAAGATCCGGGACCACACGGGGTGGGCGCCGGCCTATGGCCTTCGGCAGACCCTGGCTGACATCTTAGACGAGTGGCGCCAGAAGACCCGGCGGGCGATAGGCGACGGGGGAGCGGCCTGAGAAGAGAAGGCAAGGCCACGCAAGGCCCTTCCATCCTCCTTCCCAGCTTGTCATCTCCCTGTCTCCTGACTACTCTCTCCTGGAATATGAGGCCAAGTCCATGACCGACGAATGGGTCATCGAAGTCCACGGCCTGACCAAGCGGTTCGGGGACGTCGTCGCCGTAGAGGACCTGTCCTTTTCGATTCGTCGCGGGGAGGTCTTCGGCCTACTGGGCCCCAACGGGGCCGGCAAGACGACGACGATCCAGCTCCTGCTGGGCCTGACGACGCCGACCGCCGGTACGGTCCGGGTCTTCGGCCTGGACCTCCAGAAGCACCGCCGGACGGTCCTGCAACGGGTCAACCTGGCGGCGACCTACGTGTCTCTTCCGACGAACCTGACGGTGTGGGAGAACTTAAACGTGTTTGCCCGACTTTACGGAATCCGGAAGCCCCGGGCCAAGATCGAGGAGCTCATGGAAGTCTTTGATATCGCCCGCCTGGCCCGACGGATCACGGGTACGCTGTCCTCGGGTCAGGTCACTCGACTGAACCTCTGCAAGGCCCTCCTCAACGACCCGGAGGTCCTCTTTTTGGACGAACCCACGGCCAGCCTGGACCCGGAGGTCGCCGCCCGAGTCCGGGACATCTTGCGTCAGGTCCAGCAAGCCCGGGGGATCACGATGGTCTTTACGTCCCACAACATGCGGGAAGTCGAGCTCCTGTGCGACCGCCTCGTGTTTCTCGCCCGGGGTCGGGCCGTCGCCCAGGGGACGCCGGAGGAGATCCGGCGCCGGGCCCGGACGCGGTCCCTGGAAGATGCCTTCATCGTCATCGCCCGGGACGGACGTCTCCACGACGTGGTCGAGGTCACGGAGGCCGACTGATGGGGCTCCGGATCTACGCTCTCGTCCTACGGCATCTGTACCTGTACCGGCGGAGCGTCACCCGCATCGGGGACATCTTCTTTTGGCCCGTCATGAACCTGCTGGTCTGGGGTTTTGTGACGGACTATCTCCAAAGGATGGCGCTCCCGAAGGCGGTCCTGTTCCTCATCGGCGGGATGATCTTCTGGGACCTCCTGTACCGGTCTCAACAGGCCATCACGCTGTCCCTGAGCGAGGAGATATGGGTCCGCAACATCATGAACGTCTTCATCGCCCCCGTGAGCGTCCTGGAGATCATGATCGCCACGTGCATCGTGGGCGTCCTGAAGGCCCTCGCCGTGATGGTCGTCCTGGGGGGCTTGGCCTATGGCCTGTACGCGTTTAACGTCCTGGCCCTGGGGTGGGCCCTGGTCCCCTTTTTCTCGGTCCTCCTCCTGTTCGGGTGGGCCGTCGGGATGTTCACGATGGGCCTGGCCCTCCGGTTCGGACACGCCGCCGAGGCCCTCATCTGGGGGATTCCCTTCCTGATCCAGCCCTTCTCGGCCGTCTTCTACCCCGTCGAGGTCCTCCCCCGATGGCTCCAGACGGTCGCCTACGGGATGCCCTCGACCTACGTGTTCGAGGGCATGCGGACCGTCCTCCAGGCCGGTCGGCTGGACCCGGCGGCCCTGGCGATGGCCTTCGGGATGAACGGCCTCTACCTGATCGGCGGGGCCGCCTTCTTCGGATGGATGCTCCACCGGGTCCGGGAAAAGGGTCTCCTCAGCCGCCTGTACCTGGAGTGATGGGGGTCCCAGGCATCTTGCATCCTGCATCCCGCATCTTGTATCCTGAGATCTCTTCCGCACCGGAGGTGCCCATGCGGCACGGGTGGGCCGCTTTGGCCTTCGGGCTGGGTACCGTCGGGCTCCTCTGGGGTCAGGTGCCGCCCTCCCCCCGGGGGGAGGAGACCGTCGAGGTCCATCTCCAGGTCATCCCCTTTTACGTCATCGACGAATCGGGTCGGCCCGTCTTGGACCTGAAGCCGGAGGAAGTCCAGGTCCTCATCGACGGCAAGCCCTATCCCATCGGTCACCTGGACCGATACGCCTTCGTCCCAGGGGCGGCGTCCGGGGACTCGGGCGGTGACCCGGCGGTCGCACGCCAGCCCACGTCGGACACGCCCGAGAGGCCCCAGCCGGGCGTGAATCCCTCTCGGCGCCACGTCTTGCTCCTGCTGGACTTGGCCTTTTCATCGCCTCGGGGGTTTCGCGTCTCCCGAGAAGTATCCCTCCAGACCTGTGAACGCCTCCTGGACACTGACTTGGTGTACCTGCTGGTCTTCAGCGGCACGAAGGGGCTCCAACGGCTGTGGGGGCCCGTCTCGGGTCGCGCCCGGGTCTGTGACCTCTTGCGGGGATCGCTGGGGCTTCGACGGGCTGTGGACCGGGCGCCATCGCCGGACGTGGACTTTCCCGCCGAAGAGGGCCGGAACGTCGACAGCACGGCCTCGACCGCCTCTGAACTGGAAGACTACGTCCGGGAGGCCCAGACGTTCAACCAGTGGACGTATCGAGACATCGCCCAGCGATTGGCGGCCACGTTCAAGCAGTTGGCGGCCTCGCTCCGACCCGTCCAGGGTCCGAAGCTCCTGATTTACTTTTCCCAGGGGGTCCGGAACAACGTCTACTTTGCGGCCGCTTATGCCGAGCCCGTCGAACAGCCCATCGTGCCGGGTCAATTCCCCCAACTGTACGGCCAGGACGACCGTCTGGGTTCATCGTTTCTCCATCAGGACTTTGAGGAGGCCGTCCGGACCCTTGCCGAGGCGGGCGTCATGACGATGGTCGTCAACCCCGAGGGGCACCTGACGGAAGCGGGCGCCCCGCTGAGCGGGGAGAACTCCCTGCGGCATATCGCCCGGGTCACCAGCGGCCTTTATATCGAGGGGAGTCAGGAGGCACACATCCGCCAGCAGATCAGTCAGTGGACGGCGGCCTACTACGAGGCGGGGGTCTACCTGCAGAATCGGGAATACAAAGGGAAGTTCCACCGGGTCGAGGTCCGCATCTTACGGCCCGGCGTGCGTCTGTGGACCCTCCGGGGATTCCGGGACCCCCGACCCTACCGGGACTTCACGCCCGAGGAGCGCCTGTCGTATGCCATCCAGCTGATTTACCGGGGCGTCGAGAACCTGACGGCCCGACCGGCTCATGCCCGGTGGTTGCCCCTGAACGGTCGGCCGGGCGGACGGGTCTCGACGGAGGAACGCATCGTCTGGTTCGACGCCGAGTTCCAGCCCGAGTGGAAGGGGAAGAAGTTAGATGTCTTTACCATCGTCATCGAGGGGGACGCCCAAGGCCGCATGGGCTCCTTACGGGACTCCCGGGCCGAACAGCGCAAGCTCCCGGACGGTACCCCCCTGCGGGTCGAAAGCCGTCTGCCCTGGCACGGGACCTTCGTGTGGGGCATCGTAGTCGTCGAACCCGCCAGCGGGACGACGTGGTGGTACCGTACCTTGGTCCACTCCCCCTTAGAGAAATGAGATTCCCCGGGTCCCCGAATCCCGAAGCCCCCGACCCCCCGGGCAGTCCCACGCCGAGTCATAGGAGACGCAGGCCCGATTTGCCCCCAGGCCTTCGGGCCCCTATGATCGAGACCCCACCCGTGCCGTACGGAGGTCGTCCCACCGGGAGGGATCGATGGACGCTCGGGCGCTCGGGTTCCGAGTCCTCGTCGGGCTCAGTGCCCTCGGCGTGGTCTTAGCCGTCGTCGGGACCTTTGGGACCCTTTCCAAGCCGACGGGCCTCCCCCGGGCCTCGGTCCTGTTCGTCACGGTCGATACGCTCCGCCGGGACTACGTCGGCGTGTACGGGGCCCCCTGGCCGGTCACGCCGGCCATCGACCGGGTCGCCCGCCGGGGCTTCGTGTTCGAGCAGGTCTTGGCGACGGCCTCCTGGACGCCCCCGACGATGGCCTCCCTCCTCTATGGCGGGACGCCCGTCGAACACGGCGTCTACGATTGGGACACGCCGCCCGCCGGGGGGACGGTCTCCTGGCCCCGGTGGCTCCGCCGGCAGTACGGCTACGAGACGGCCTTCTTCACGAATCACCCCGGCCTGGTGGCCCCGGCCCTGGGCATCGCCTCTCAGTTCGATACGGCCGTCTTTCTGGGGGACCCCTGGGTGCCGGCGGAAGGCCTGACCGATGCCGTCCTGCGGTGGCTCCGGCGGCGGACGTCGTCCCGGCCGCTCCTCCTGTGGGTCCACTACCTGGACCCCCACGAGCCCTATGATGCCCCATCGCCCTGGCCCGAGTACTGGCTGGCGAATACGGCGGACCCCTGGACCCTCCCGATGACCCTATCGGTCTGCCCCGTCGAGCTGTACTTCGGTGAAAACTGTGTACCCCCCTACGTCGGGCCCCATCTGGACCGAAATGAGTACCAACCCGCCCGTCTGGCCGCCCGCTACCGGGCCGACATCGCCTACACGGACTATCAGGTCGGGCGCCTCGTGAAGGGCGTCGTCGGCCCCTGGGACCGGCCTCGACAGCGGTGGATCGTCTCGATCACGGCCGACCACGGGCAGGTGACCGTCCGGGAGCGACCCGACGGGACCCGCATCTTCTTTTCCCACGGAACCGACCTCTTCGACGAACTCCTGTGGGTCCCCTGGGTCCTCGCCGATACGCACCGACCCGTGAGTCCCCGACGGGTGGACGTCCTCGCCAGTCAGGCCGATATCCCCCCGACGGTCCTCGCCTTCGCCGGCTTGGACCCGCCCCCGGCCTGGCGGGGCTTCGCCCTCTGGCAAGAAGACGGGTGGCGGTCTCATCGGGGATGGGCCACGGCGTGGGAGCTCCGGGTCCCGGCCGCCGCCGTTCACACGGGCAAGCAGAAGCTCTGGGTCACCCCGGGCCGGGTCCTGTACCTGGCCTCAGACGATAGACCCCTTCGAGATGAGCCGCCGGACCCGGCCTTTGAGACCATCGTCTACCGTCTGCGGCAGGCGATGAACCGGCTCCACGACGGCGGCCGCCCGGTCCCCCTCCCCAGCGACCTGAAGGCCCAGCTTCAGCAGTTGGGATATGTCGGGCCTTAATGGAGCCGTCGGGATGGCGTGGCCGGACGGGTCACACGCCGGGGAGGGAGAAGCCCAGGTCCTTCAGGATGTCCTCGACGGCCAGGTCTGTCCCGGCGCTCCAGAGGTCGAAAAGCCCCGTGCGAGCCGCCCGCTCTTTCCACCACGTCGGTCCCCAGCGGTCTTCCAAAAAGCGGTGGACGGCCTCGGCCATCCACCAACCCCGGAACCACCACAGGGGCCAGCCCCGGTTGACGGCCCAGGGGAGGAGGAGTTCTGCCTCGACCTGGAATCCCAGGCTCCGCTGGACGTCCTGCCGGAGCTCGTAAAGCTTGCGGCCGACCGCATCGGCGGGGGTCCCCATCGTCTCGACGGGGGCCAGGGCCAGGCTGGCCCACCAGCGGCCCAGCCAGGCATCCAGCCAGGTCAGGCCCGTCTGCCATTCGTCCCATTGAGGCTCCCACTCGAGGGCCCGCCAGAAGCTGGGACGGCTCAGCCACCGGGCCCACCACAGGCCCCATCCCAGGGGCACGGACGGGTCCCCGCCGGCCAGTCGAGTCCAAGTGTACTCCTCCGGCGTCCACAGGGCCGGTTGGGCCCGGCCCCACAGGAAGAGGCGTTCCCAGACGTCCCACAGGGACGCACCGGCACTGCGTAAGAGCCACAGGACCGAGCCGTCGAAGAGGGCGTGGGCCCCGACGAGACGGGTCGGCTCCGACGTCTCCCACCATCGGACCTCGACGTAGCCTTCTTCCGGCGCCTGCAAGACATGTCTCCACAGGAAATCGACCAGGGCCGGCCCCTCGGGGACCAGCCGTCGGGCGGCGGCCTCGGCCGGGGGCGGCCATCGCAGGAGGGCCGACCAGTGGGGGAGCTGACCGGACTCGCCGGAGACGTACTTCTCGTAAAGCTCAAAGTACGGGCCTTCCTGGGCGTCCAGCCACATCCGGAGCTGGGTCCCCCAGGCCGTCAGGTCCCACCCCTGCCAGCGGGTATAGAATTGACGACCATCGGCGACCTGCCATGCCCGCAGGACGGCCTGCCAGCGGGCCAGCCACTGGAGCCGGAGCGTGTTCCGAGCGTCCAGGCCCTCGACAAACCGTCGGGCGGCTTCCGGGCCTCCGGCTCGAAGCAATTCGTGCCATACTCGGGCCAGGGGGCGGTCTTCGGCCCCGACCCGGTCGCCCCAAGCGCGCCAGACCGACTCGAGGCCCTCGACCGTCGCCGACTCCCAGTGGAGCCACAGGGCCGTCCGCATGCGGGCGCCCCACTCATGGGGGGACCGGACGGCCTCGGCGCGAGCCGCCTCCAAGAAGGTCCGGACGGCGTCTTCCTTGAGGACGTCCTCAAAGGAGGCGTACAGATCGGTCATCCGGAGGGAGACCTCGCCCCGAAGCCATCGGGCCAGGTGTCGACTTCGCCAGACGACGAGGTCCTCTAAGCGTTCGACGTATTTCTGAAGGTCCATAGGGCCTTGTCGCTTGGAATTCGGGATGTTCGGTTTTCGGTGTCCCGAACATCCGACATCGAATGCTCGAAACCCAACGCGGCAAGGGGGTGGAGGGCCGTCCCGCCCAGGGGCGGGACCGGTGGCCGAGCGCCCCGACGGCTTTACGGTCCGCCAGCCGACCGGCGGCGGAGGGACCGCACGTCGTCCCACGACCACACCGCTTCCGGGTCGTCCAGGGCCCGCTGGAGGATGAACGCCGCCGCCCAGGCATCGTCCCGCTCGCCGGCGGCCGTGTAAAGCCGGGCATCCTGCGAGGTCTCACTTTCGTCGACAAATCCTATCGCCAGGCCGCGCAGACGCCGACGCAGGTAGCCCGCTTGGGCAAACACCGTCTCGGTCGTGCGCGTCCACCGGCCCCCATACAGGGGCAGGCCGATGACGACCCGGGTCACGCCGTAGTCCCGGACCCACGCCTGAATCCGGCGGACGCCGGCCGGGCGGTCGGACGCCGGCAGGACGGCCAAGGGTCGGGCCGTCCGGCGTTCGACGTCCGACAGGCTCACGCCCCACCATCGGAGGCCCAGGTCCAAACCCATCCAGCGGCCTTGGGTCATGGGGGTACTGGATACAGGGCAGTAAGGAGTAGGCAGTGAGCGGGTCGGCCGATGGGCCATCGGACGACCCGACCCGAGGGCCGGTCCCAGCCATCGGCCCGCCTGGCCTCTTCATCCCGTGTAATATTGTAGCTGGAACCCGGGCAGGGCACGGGCGTTTGGGTCGGGGCGCCGTCCTATCGACCGACCCGCCCCATTTCCCCCTCTGCCTACCCCTGGGAGGGAGCCATGGCAGTCTACAGCATGACGGGTTACGGATTCGCTCGCCGGGAGTCCCCAGACGCCATCGTGGAAGTCGAAGTCCGGACCGTCAACCACCGGTACTTCGCCTGGCACTTTCAAGCCCCGGCCGAGTGGGCCTTCCTGGAACTGCCGCTCCAGAAGCGGACCCTGGAGGTCATCCGTCGGGGCGACGTCAAAGTCTCGGTCCGGGCCCGCTATCAGAATCCGGCCTGGCTGGAGCTTCCGCTTCCCGAGCCGGTCCTCCAGGCCTTCCTGGAGAGACTCCAGGCGCTCCTGGAAACCTGGCAGGCTCTGTGGCCTACGCACTTGAACGTGGACGGCCTGCTCCGGCTCCCCGGTCTCTCGGGGCTGACCCTTCGGGTCGAGCAGGTCCAGTCGGCCCTGACGCCCGTCGTCGAGGAGGCCTTCGAGGCGGCCCTCGAGGAAGCGTGTCGGTTCCGTCGGCAAGAGGGGGAACGGATCGCCGAGGTCCTCGAGCGGGAACTGGACGTCGTGGTCCAGGTCTTAGACGCCCTGGAGGAGGCCTGGCCCGAGTACCAGGCCCAGGTCCGGGAGACATGGCGCCGGCGGGTCGAGCAGTGGCTGGCGACTTGGCCCGCCGTGCCGGAACCCGAGCGTCTCTGGAGTGAGGCGGCCCTGAGTCTCCAGAAGGCCGACGTGCGGGAGGAAATCGACCGCCTGCGATTTCACATACGGGCCTTCCGAGAGGCCTTGCTCGAGTGGCCCTGCGGACGACGGCTGGACTTCATCGTCCAGGAGCTCCACCGAGAGGCCACGACGCTGGCCGCCAAGTGGCAGGGCCCCCTCCACCTCGACCGGCTCCTCCGACTCAAGACGGCCGTCGACCACCTCCGGGAGCAGGTCCAGAACGTGGAATGAACGTTTAGTCCATCCAGGGCCCCGTACCGAACGCCAGGAGCACTATCCCACCGTACAGTAGGGGCTCTTCTCGTAGAGCGAACGGTAGGGCTCCGGCAGGTTGGGGCAGTATATGCGGATGAGGCTACTCTTCTTGAGTTCCTCGATATAGCGGTCCCGCGCTTGGTCGGCCCGCTCCTGGGCGACCCGTTCGTAGACCTGGTCCCGGACCGTCTCGAAGGACAGCTGGGCCCCGCCTTCCCGACGGTCCAACCAGAGCCAGACCCACCGGTCGTTCAGGTCCAGGGGACCGACCCACGTCTGCGGGGCCGCGGCCGACAGGGCCTGGCGGACCTCCGACCGGACCTGTTCCGGGGCGATGGGACCGACCGAGGCGAACTGGACGCCCTCCATCGGAGCGACCCTGGCCTGAAGCTCGGGGGACGGGCTCGTCGACAGGACTTCCCGCTCGAGGGTCTCCCGCAGGGCCGGGTCCTTGGGCGCTTGGAGCTGATAGAACTGCCACTGCTCGGGCGTCCGAAACTCGTCGGCATGCCGCTGATAGTAGTCCCGCAGGTCCTGGTCCGTGACGACCAGCCGGGGCTGGATGTGCGACAACAGCACCATCCGTTGGAGGACTTGGACCCGGATCGTATCGACGAAGTCCTCCAAGCGGATGTCCTCCCGTTCCAGGGCCGCCCGCAATTCCTCGTCGGACGAGAGGTTATTCTCCTTCTTGATGCGCTCGAGGGCCGCCCGGACTTGGGGTTCCGGATTCAAGCCCATCTCCTTGGCCTTCTGAAGGAACAGCTGTCGCTCGATCAAGCTATCCAGGAGCTTGGACTGGTATTCCCGAAAGACCTCGGCCCGCTTCTCGGGGAGGACCTGGGCCTGGACCTGCCGCAGGAGGAGTCCTTCCTCGTGGCGGAGGTCACTTAAGTAGATAAAGTCCCCGTTGACCTGGGCGATGACGGCCTCGACGACGTCGGCGCCCCCGGTCGGCGCCCCCGGGAGCCCTAAGCTCAGAGCGACCCCGACCGAGAGCGACCCCACCGACCTCCAGATTCCTCGCACGTTCCGACCTCGCCGGCAGAAGTCAAAGGGGGAAGGGGATGCAGGATACAAGATGCAGGCCGGAGGATGCAAGCCATAGGGCTCTCAAGTAGGGACACGAGGCTGTTCTCTGCGGCCCCCGACCATACCCCTCGGCGTGCGCTGCGATTCTGCAAGTAATTTGAGGCTTTTTCCGTCAATAAAGCGGCTCTGCCGGGCCGGTATAGCCGCACATCCCCAGGCGTGGTGAGTTGGGGATCTCGATGGGTTCGCCATAGCCCGAATGGGGATGGCCTTTAGCGTGTTGGTCGCACAGAAAGCCGGGTAGCTCGTAGTCGAATCGGCACTCCAGGCATATCCACTTGGTGAGTTGGCCGCATTCCTGGCAGGTAAACTGGGGTAACAGGTTGCGCGCCAGCAAGGTAATCGGATGCTTCGATAATGGCCTGTCGTGACGGTGACTCATGACGCGAATGGTGGTCTCAGAGGTGGTGCCGAAGTCGTAGGAGTGGGTCAGGGTCAGGCCGGGGTGGAAGACCCGATCCGCCTTACGGGCTTCACCGATTACCACGCCGCCCCATCCGCCGATATTGAATTCGCTCAGGTGGTCGCAGCATTCGAGCCAGATAGCGCGCAGGTATTTGTCCAGATGGGACAGGGTGGCCGAGCCGCGCATATCGAGTTCGAGCCAGTAATCGCTGTTGCGGGCATCTTGCACCCGCAGGCGCCAGATGGTTTCGGGGGGCTGGTCGCTCCTGGCCAGGGCTTGCTGGTAGTCGGCGCATTTCTCCAGATGCCTGGCGACACTGCGTCGTAGCAGGATTTCGCCGCAGAAGGCACAAGTGCCGCGGTTTTCCGGTTTGCGAGGCATAGGAAACCTCCTGTTTCGAAGTGGACAATACTTTCTCACGGTGTCGGGACGAGAAATGAGACAAGAGTAAAAAATCCCTCCAGAAGGAACGACTGGAAATCCCATTCTGGGGGAAACGATGAAAGTGACAGCCAGTGATGACAAGCTATCCCCTTTGGGCCAGGAGGTCAATGGGAAGTGAAGCCTGACCGTAGGACCCTTTCATGGGGCAACTCCTGCCTGCGCCGCCGGCGCGGCAGGCAGGTATTCCTCGGAAGCGCTTGACTCCCGGAGGCTTCCTCAGGATGTCCCATTTCCTGTCCCGACCCCAGGCCGATGGACTTGATTTCAAGGATGAGTTAGGAATATCCTAGTCTGTGTCGCCCCATCCGTTCGGGGGAACTGCTGGAGACGGCCATCACGAAGGCTCTGGCTCAGGGATACACGGTTTCGACCCTGCCCTTCTCGTTCGAGCACGACCCGGGCGAGGCGGGAGGCGGGCCATGCGGGGGTTATGGCCGGCGGTATGGGTATGGGTCCTGGGGGCTGGGCTGGTCGGGTGTCGGGAGAGCCGGGTGACGCTCCCGCCGCCTCGGCCGGTCCCGCCTAACGTGCAGTTGCTGTATCCGGTCGACGAGGTCTATGGGCAGTACACCTATCCCGACGCCCAGCTGGTGGGGGAGGGGGTCGTCCTGACGGTGGAGGGGAGGGCCTACGGCTGGGACCGGATCGAGGTCCTGGTCGACGGCCGGGTCGTGGCCGTCACCCGGCCGGGGGAGAACGTGTTGGGGCCGATGGACCTGAGTCGGCGCATAATGGAGGACTACGTCAACTTTCGGGTGGACGTCCGGGACTTCGGGACGCCGGGCCGGAAGGTCCTGGTCCTTCGGGCCTGGAACGGGGACTTATCGAGGGACTCTCCCTTTGAGGTCGTCCACGACGACCTGGCGCTGGACCGGAAGGCTCGGGCCTTTGCCAACCTTTACTGGCAGGGCTGGTGTGTGCCGCCGGGGTCGCCGCCGCCTTCAGGGCCGCCGGCGGCTCGGCCGGGTTCGTTTCGGATGGTCGACCGGACGATTTATTTCATCAATCGGGACTATCCGGAGTTACAGGCGGACGTGTTGATAGCCAAGTGGACGGGGCTTCGGTTTATTCCGGTTCGGGATTCAGCGCCGTTTCCCTTCATCGACTTGGTGAAGAATCCGGGGGGTGGGCCTAGGGGGGGCCCGACGAACACGGTGGGTTTTGCCATCCTGAGTGGGAGGATTTGGATACCGGACAGACTTATTGAATATCCCAGGTGGATCAGGGTCGGAAATCTCGTCCACGAGATTTTTCACGCTCTGGGGCTCACCGGGGGGAACGAGGGCGCTTTCAGTTGCGGCCATCCCAAGGACGGTTCGCGGATGGACATCAGTGGTCCACGCTATCTCTGGTTTCACGGCTATCAGCAACGGGCGGCCCACCTGGTGTATTCCCATCCGCCGGGGACCATCTTTTAGGCCGGAGGGGGTCCGTATCGGAATCCGAGGACCCAGGAGTCGGGCATGAGGGGGGAGGGCAAGAGTCGGGCCTGTTCTCGGCCCCGATGACCGCGTCCCGGATTTCCGAATGGCCGCATCGCCCAAGCGACCCAGTCGCCAAAGTCTTACGGCCGCACGGTCCGATCGCTTTCGTCCGAGGGCCAGTCCGGAGGGGTTGGGGGACGGCGGACGACGCGGATCTTCTCCAACCGTCGGTTCTTGACCTCCAGGACGGTGAACTCCAGGTCGTCCCACCGGAGGACCTCGCCGACGGCCGGCAGGTGGGGGACCATCGAGGCGACCCAGCCGCCGACGGTCTCCAGGTGCGGGGGGAGCTGAGCCGGATCCAAGCCGGCCATTTGCCAAAACAGCTCGATGGGGCAACGGCCCCGGACGACCCACTCGTTTTCGGACCACGTCTCATAATACCGCCGGGCGTAGTCCTCGGCCCCGACCTCCTTATCCGCCGTCCGGGCCAGGCTGGCGGCCAGGTCGACCCACCGGAGGAGCCCCAAGATTTCCCCGTATTCGTCGTAGACGAAGGCGACGGGGGGATAGCCCGTCGACCACGTCCGCCAAAGGGTGAGGAGGCGCTGGCCCTCCGGGACGGCCAGGGGTTCCACCCATCCGACCTGCCGGACGGAGCGCTTGGGGTCGGTCAACAGGCCGTCGATCAGGTGCTCCCACGTCACGACGCCGACCCAGCGCTCCGGGGTGGCGTCGTAGACGACGGCCCATGAATAGCGGGTCTGGAGCAGGACCCGGGCGATCTCCTCGACCGGCGTATCGACCGAATAAGCCGTCAAGTCCGTCCGGGGGATCAGGATGTCCTCGACGGTCTCCGGCTGAAACGTGACCTCCTCCGCCGGGGGGGCCGATGCGGGGGTCTCGGTCCCCCGGTCCGGGGCCGGCGTCGGGGCGAATCCCAAGGCCCGGTCCATGAGGCCGAAGGGCTCCAGCAGGAGGGCCTCGACCGACAGGACGACCAGGACGGGCCGCCACGTCCAGCCCGTCCAGGGCGGCCGACGGTGACCCCACCATCGACCCATCGCCGTACCCAGGACCGGGGAGACGTAGAGCAGTAGGGCCGCCAGTACCAGGCGGGCCGACCCGGAGAGACGGTCCCACAGAAGGCCGATCCATAGGGCGGCCGTGCCGATCAGCAGGAGGCCCTGGACCATCCGGTAGTATGGCCACATCCGGGGATGCAAGGCATGGGTCAGGACAGACCGGAATGAGGCCGGCGGGGGGCGACGCTGAAGCCAGGTCTCGATGACGTGGTCCCCTATCCACAGGTACACGGCCCCGGCGTAGGGAAGCCACCCACCCCACGTCACCCCCTGCCAGGCCCAGGCCGATAGATAGGGACCGTCCATAAAGCTTACCCGACCCGTCCGGCTCGAGTTGGGGAAGGAGCGAGTCGTGAATCGGGACCCGACCGTTCGCTACCTGCCCTTCGCCGTCGGCGATGCGCCCCTCGGAGGACGGGGTCGATGAATCGACGTCGAATCTCCCGCTCCAGGGCCGCCATCTCCCCCCGGTCGACCTCGTGGTCGTAACCCAATAAGTGCAGGAAGCCATGGACGAGTAAGACGGCCAGCTCATAGTCCAGGGCGTGCCCCTTGGCCCGTGCTTGGCGACGGGCCGTCGGGACGGAGAGGACGATGTCGCCCAGGTAGGCCTCCCCGTCCGGGAGGGTCTCCCGGAACGGAAAGGCCAGCACGTCCGTCGGGCGGGGCTCTCCCAGGTACCGACCCTTCAGACGGGCCACCCGTCGGTCGCCGGCCAGGACGATGGTCACCCCCTGGTCGGGGACCCCCAGAAAATCGGCCGTGGCGTCTAAGATCGCCTCCAGCGTCCGGCGGGGGACCGACGGTTTCCGGTGACGGCGAATCCATGTCCAGCGCATCCGCTACTTCACCCTCCGCCAAGAGGCCGACGGCCGCTCGACCTCTTCCCCCCGGAGGCTGGGCATCTCGAAGGACGGGGGGCCCTCCCCGAAGTCAAAGCCCGGATACTTCACCCGCTGGTGATACATCGTGACCAGGGTCTTCCAGAGGGCATCCCGGATGCGGGAGAGCTCCCCCAGCGTCAGCTCGGTCTCGTCGAGCTGGCCGTCCCGCAGACAGTACTCGATGATGCGGTCGACGACGTTTTCCAGCTTCTTCGGCGTCGGCTCCCGCAGGCTCCGGGCGGCGGCCTCGACGCTGTCGGCCAGCATCAGGATGGCCGCCTCCTTCGTCTGGGGTTTCGGGCCCGCATAGCGGTAGGCGCTCTCCTCCGGCGGGGGCGTCCCCGGGGGATGCAGGACCTGGGCCTTTTTATAGAAATACAGGAGCAGTTTCGTACCGTGATGCTGGGGAATCATATCGACGATGACCTGCGGAAGGCGGTGCTTCCGGGCCAGCTCGACGCCCTCCTTGATGTGCGACAAGATGATGAGACGACTGATATTGGGATGGGTCCGGTCGTGGGGATTGCCCGAATGTTGGTTTTCGGCAAAGTATCCGGGGCGGACCATCTTGCCGATGTCGTGGTAGAGGGCCGCCACCCGCAAGAGGAGGCCGTTGGCCCCGATGGCCTTGGCGGCCGCCTCGGCCAGTTGGCCGACGGCGATGCTGTGAAAGTACGTCCCCGGCGCCCGCAGGGCCAATTGCTGGAGGAGGGGATGCTGGAGGCTACTCAGCTCTAAGAGCTTCATCTCCGTGACGATGTTGAAGACGCTCTCCAAGACGGGCAGGACGATGAAGGCCAAGACGGCCGACTCCAGGCCCCCCACCAGGGCCATCCCGAGGCTCTGAAGGGCTCGCGTCGGGGAACCCGTCTGGAACTGGACCCACAGGAGTAAGCCCTCCCAGGCCATCAGCAGGAGGCCCAGCCGGAGTCCGTTGATGAAGAGGTCGATCCGACGTTGGTACCGCCGGAAGGTGACGACCGGGAAGAGGACCGCCCCGAGGACGTACAGAAACTGCCAGAAGTCTACGCCCAGCAAGAATCCGATGAGCGGCGCCGTCCAGAGGCCAAACCATCCGGCCCGGGCCCGGTCGCCCAGGAGGACCCACAGGCAGGTCCCCAGAGACAGGGGGAGGCTGAAGAAAAAGGCCGACTCCCAAGATTCGGGCAGGCCGATCGCCGTCAGACCGGCGAGGACGTACCGAGTCTCGACAAAGACCAGGGTCCCCAGGAGGAGCCAGATGGTCACCCCCGTCGCAAACAGGGGCTTATGGCTCAGGGTAATGTTCCGAAGGGGGAGGCGCGTCATCCCGTAGTACAGCAGGCCGACCATCAGGCCCGTCCACAGGGCCAGCCCGATGGCCAGGGGGACCAGGGTCCGGGTCGTACGATGGGCGGCCAACCGGGCGAGGACCCGCTCGACCTGCGGTGTCACGGTCTGACCGGCCCGGATGACCGTCTGGCCCCGGCGAATCTCGACCCGGACCTCGGGGACCGATTCCATCGCCCGCCGTTGACGGGCCAGGGTCTCCTCCATCTGAGGCCATAGGTTGGCCAGACTCTGGTCGGCCAGCCAAGCGGCTACGGCGGCCGACCCGACCCGCCTCTGCCAGAACTGACGGACGTCGGCGCCGGTCCAGAGACCCAGGTCCGCTGGACGGCCCAGGACTTCCCGGCCGCTGTAAACGTCCCGGATGACGAGGCGACCCTCCCGGTCCGTCTGGATCAGGGAGGTATCGGGGATGACGTAATGCCGGTAGACCTCATCGACACCGGCCCCGAGTCGGTCCTCCAGGCCCTCGTCGAAGTCCCGCTGTCGGAGCCAACGACGGACCGCCTCGGGGAGGGCCTCCAGCTCCGGCGAGAGGGGCGACCGACCGTCCCATGACCGTCCCGCCTGGAAGACCGCCGTCAGACGCTCCCGCAGGACCCGACCGACCTGGGGGTCCCAGGCATAGACGGGCGGCACCTCCTGACGGGCCCGCTCCCGTTGGACGCGGGTCTCCTCCTCGTCGACGACGACCAGGTGGAAGGGACTCCGGACCGTCTGGGAGGCGACGGTCCCGGCCGTCCATCGGGGAATCGAGGGGGCCTGTTGCCAGACCAGGAGCCAAAACGTCCATATCCCGGCGGCGACCCCCCACCCCAGCCGGGCATCCCGGACCCACCGGACTCCGTCCCGGACCCAACGGCCCCAGTGACGTTGCGGAGGGACTTCTGCGTTTTTCATGGCGAGTCGGCCGGACCGTCCCCGTCGGCCGCCACGGGACCGACCGAGCGACGGCCCTCATGACGCTCGTAGGCCTCGACGATCTTACGGACCAGGGGATGGCGCACGACGTCACCGGTGTCAAAAAACACGAACTGCAGGCCCTCGATCCCCCGGAGGACCGTGATGGCCTCCCGGAGACCCGAGACCTGCCCCGGCGGCAAGTCGACCTGGGTGATGTCCCCCGTGACGACGACCTTCGAGTGGAAGCCGATGCGGGTCAAGAACATCTTCATCTGTTCCGACGTCGTGTTCTGGGCCTCGTCCAGGATGACGAAGGCGTCGTTGAGGGTCCGCCCCCGCATGAAAGCCAGGGGGGCGATCTCGATGACCCCCTTCTGGTGCAGGGCGTCGACCCGGTCGATGTCCATCAGGTCATACAGGGCGTCAAACAGGGGGCGTAAGTAGGGATGGACCTTCTCGATCATCGTGCCGGGCAGGAAACCCAGACGCTCCCCCGCCTCCACGGCCGGCCGGGTCAGGATCAGGCGACTGACCCGGCGGTTAGACAAGCATTCCAACGCCATGGCGACCGCCATGTAGGTCTTCCCCGTACCGGCCGGGCCGATGGCAAACACGAAGTCGTAGTTCCGCATGGCCTCGACGTACCGACGCTGGTTCCGGGACTTGGGATACACGCTCCGCTTGGGGGACGCCCGGATCGAATAGGTCGCGTAGTACTCCGTCAGGTCGATGTCCGGGTCCTCCTCGGTCACCCGAATCAGCGTCACGACATCGTCGGCTTGGACGGGCTGACCCTCCAGGCTCATCGCCGAAAGCTGGCGGATGACCCGCTCGGTGCGGGCGACGTCGCCCGGCGTCCCCTCGATGTACAGGTGGTTCCCCCGCGTGTAGATGCGAACCCGCAGGCTCTTCTCCAAGAGGCGGAGATGCTCGTTGAGGGGGCCCATCACGGGCCGGGTGACTTCGGGCGGAATCTCTAAACGACGCATCGCAGGCTTTTGTCCCCCATCTCGGACGTCAAGGCCCACGGGACCCCAACCTCACCGGGCCAAGTCAGATGAGAAAGTCCAGGTCCTCGTCGCCCGAGGGGGCCGACGAGGGGGCATCGTAAGGCTCGTCAAAAGCCGGCGGGGGCTCGATGAGTTCCTCGACCCCCGGGGCCGCCCCGCGAGGCTCCAAGAACCCGATGTCCCGGGCCACGACCTCCGTCACGTACCGGGAAATGCCCTGACCGTCCGTATATTGACGGGTCTGCAGACGACCCTCGACCAAGATGAAGCGGCCCTTTTGGATGTACTTCTCGGCAAAGTCGGCCAGGTCACCAAAGGCGACGATGCGATGCCACTCGGTCCGCTGTTGCCGCTGGCCCCCGGCGTCCCGCCAGACCTCGTTGGTCGCCAGCGTAAAGTTGGCGACCTTCCGACCCGTCGGCGTCGTCCGGACCCGGGGGGCCTGGCCGACGTGGCCGATCAGAAAGACGCGATTCATACTCCGCATGCTTGGCCTCACGCGCCGCACGTCGATAGATCAATTTTAAGCGAAAGGGACTGACATGACAAACCGCCGAATTCCCGTCGGCCTCAGGTCCACCGGCGTAGGACTCGCTGGACGCCGACCTCCAGGACGGTCGAAGCGCCGTCCGCCACGGGCGTGACGGCGCAGACGGCCACGACGGCGGGACGGGGTTCGGCCGACCGGATGTCGACGACGCCGGGGCGGCGCCACCGAATCACGCGGACCCTTCCCCAGGGGCGGGGGACGGGGACGACGGGCACGCTGACGTAGGCGGCCACGGACCGGAAAGGGCCGTGCCACATCCAGACGCTGTGAGGGTCGGCGTCCAGGATGGCCCTCGAGACGGCCAACGGGAAGGGGGGCGTGTAGAGGCGGCATCGGGGATGGGACCGGATCAAGTCCGCCCATTCGGGCCGGACCCGGACGGGGGTCGGGACCTCATACCAGTCCTCGGTGACCGGGACCCCTGGCGGGTTCATGTGCTCCGGCCACGGGAGGGGCGCCCCCTCGGCCGGGATCAGCCAGCCGGCCCCAGGACGCCCGGTACAGGCGATGTAAGGGGGAGCCGACACCGGCAGTTCGGGGACGGACGGGGTCGGCTTCAGGAACACCTGGCGGACCAGGAAGTGCTCTGCGATGGCCTGCCGGATTGCGGCGACCGGCTCGCCCCGGGGCACATAGAGGCAGAAGATGCGGTCGCCCTCCAGACGGCAGGGGACGGCCTGGAGGGCCTGCCAGAACGCCGGGTCCTGCTCGTAGAGGCCCCTGTCGACGGCGTCGAACACGTCGGCCTGAAGGGCCTCCTCCCGACGTTCGCAGTAGCATCGCTGACAGCGCTCGCACAGGAACCCCCCGTGGAGGGGACAGGTCCCGTCCATGCGATTCAGACACGTGGGGCAAATCATTCCGGCCATACGAGCACCCGCGCGGGTTCGATGAATTCGATGACGACCGTCTCTCGGGAGACGATGACCTGATTCTGGGCGACCGGGTACTCCCGGTCCAAGAGGCGGATGAAGACGGGGCGGGCCCCCTCCTGCTGAAGGAGGGCATAGGGTGCCCGAGACTGCAGGACGTGATAGTACAGGTAGCTACAGAGACCCTCGCGGGGGTATCCGTGGGTCGCTTCCGGGAGTCGCGAGAAGGGCCGGATGGGTTGACACTGAAAGTCCGCCTGGAGGGCGCATAACTGGTCGACGACGGGCAGGACCAGGGCGGCCTGGGGGACGATGACGGCCCGATGGGTCGGCGTCGTGATCATACAGTGGTCGATGAAGGCGATGCCCGGCGGTCGGACGCTCCCGTAGCTAACCGGGTACCGGATGATGTAATGCATAGCTCGCCCCCATGCCTCCCCGGGCATCGTGACGACATAATGTCCGAAATGACGGGACGAAGACGGCTCATCGGGCGAGGGGCGAATCGGGCATCGCACCCTTCCCCGATTCACTACCCTGCGCCATCCCCGACCCCTCCCGTCGTCCCGCCGTCACGACCCCACCCCGACGTCATTCGGTCAGCTCGACCTGATAGAATCCGTCAGGCCACGAGCGGGCCGCCTCCTGGATGCGGGCGCACGCTTCCTCGTCCCGGAAGGGTCGCATCTGCAGGACGCTCACGCTCCCGGCCTGGACCTGGACCTTGGCCGCGAAGCGAACGCCCAGGCCGCCCGGAATCGTCCGTCGGACAGCATCCCTGCCGTGGACTTCCTGGATGTATGTCCGGCCCACATGGAAGGCCGACCCGGGTTCGACCCACCCTTGGGCTTCCAGCCAGCTCAGGACGACCGATTCGGGCAGGTTGTCGAGGCCTTCCCGGTCATGCTCGTGGGCCTGGAGGGCCCCGTCCAGGTCCCCCCGCTCGAGGGAGACCCGGACGCTCCCCGTCGGGCGAAACACGGACGGCACGGGGAGGACCCGGCCCTCCCGGCCCAGCCGCAGATGGACCATGATCAGGGCCGTCAGCATGTCGGCCAGGACGGCCGACCCGCCGACGGCCTGACTCAGGCGATGGAGGAGTTCCCGCAGGGAGACGGCGTGCATCGTCGTCAGGACGAGCCGGCCCATGCGGACCGGGTGCAAGAGGGCCGGGACTTCCCGTTCGGTGACCTCCTGGACGGCGACGGCCCGAAGCATGACGCGACGGTCACTCTCTAAGGCTTCCGCCAGGCTCTGGTAGTGGACGCCGCGCAGGCGGTGGAAGACGACGGCCCGGTCCGCCGGCAGGTCCAGCTCCAGGCTCTCCTCGTAGATGCCGATCCCGATGGGCTGGCGGACCAGCTCCCGCAGGAAGACCGACAGCAGGGCGCTCTTCCCGCCGCCGATGGGGCCACCGATGAGGATCAGGCCCCGGCCTTCCCCGATCAGCATCGGCACGAACCGCTGGAAGGGCTCGGGATAATCGGCCATCGTGAAGGGGAAGCCGACCCGACGGAGCACGACGATGGCGTGGATGGACTGAAAGTAGGTCGCCCGCCACATCCGCCCCCGGGCGTCGATCCAGACGGCCGTCTCGACGGGGACGTCGGCCGGGATCAGCAGGCTGGACTGGCGCCGGACCTCCTCCCACAGGGCCTCGACGGGGCGGTCCGGCCGCAGGTCGGCCAGCTCCGGGAGGGTCTCCAGATGGCCCGTCGGGGCCGACACGACGTAGTAGCCCCGGTCCGTGACCCAGAGCTCGACACAGCGGTCCCAGATGACGTCAAGGATGGCGTCCAGCACGGCTCAGTTCCTCCAAGCGGTCGGCCAACTCGCCGGCCGGGGGCCGCTGACTCCCCAAGCACCGCCGGGCCAGGTCCTCGGCCGTCGGGGGGAGGCGGCCCTTCTCGACGAGTTCCCGGAGGACGACGCCCATCGAGTAAACGTCGAACTCGGGGACGGCCTCCAGGATGCGGCCCGAGGGCCGAAGGAGCCGGGGGTCGGCGTACCGGGGCGTGAGGGCCCGCAGGGAGACCGGCAGGCACACGTTACGTCGCCACATCGCCGAAAAGTCGCCCAGGCGGCCCCGTCCCCGATGGACGAAGATGTTCTGGGGTTTCACGTCCATGTGGACCCAACCGGACTCGTGTAAGAACGCAAGCCCCCGGCAGGCGTCGGCCAGGATGAGGCTCAGGGCCGCCGCGTCCAGGGTCTCCAGGCACCGGTCTAACGTGGCGTCCATCCGCTCCATGGCGATCCAGAGGGCCGTCGGCGTCGTCCCCGTACCCAGGACGGGCACCGTCCAGGGCGACCGTAGGCGGACCCACAGCTTGGCCTCTTGAGAAGCCAGGAGGTACTTCACGGGATGGTCCATCCCGACGTCCAGGGGGATCTGCTTCAGGACGATGACGTCGCCGCCGGCCGAGGCCTCGTAGACCGTCGCCGACGTGCCCCGACAGATGGGACGGAGCGATTCCACGAACACGAAGGGCGGTTCCAGGGGGAGTTCCACGTCCCCGACGACGTGCCGCCCGACCCTCCGGCACTCCCAGCCCCGTTGCCGGCAAACGGACTCGACGAGGTCGGCGTAAGGGTCGTGCGCCGGGACGATCACCCGGAGGGGGCCCGTCTCGGGAAGGACCCGACGGGGGTGGGCCTCCTCCGACAGCGAAGAAACAAAGACCGTCCTCATGGCCGGGACTCCGGAGCACTCCCGAGACGATGCAGACATGCCCGCGCTTGCGCCTGGATCTCCGCCCATGCGGGGACCCCCTTCAAGAGTCTCAAGACGACGACCCGGCTTTCGTATCGGAGGGGGACCGGCGCCAGACGGCCCGACCGGTGGAGTCGCCTGACGGCCGTGCGTCCGCCTACGGCGTACAGGACGCCGGCGACGAGGGCGTCTAAGGGGCACCGGAGCAGTCGCATGGCCTGGCGTCCGTCGGTCCCCATCCACTCGACCGCCAGACGACGGCGCGTCCGGTCGACGACGGCCCGCAAGGCCGTCAGGGCATGTTCCAGGGCCTCGTCCCGTACGGTCATCCCGAGTCCCCCGGGGTCATCGCCTGGGCCGGGGATAGGAGGCCCCGGCCCCCTCACCGATCGCCATACGCTCACCTGAAAGGCCCGTCGGGATGGACCCGATCGGGCGGGGGCAGGTCGGGCTATTTTAACCCAAGCCCCGAACTCCCGGCCCTATATCGTCCCCAGAGGGACGAGGCGCCGGTACGCCTCCCGGTACTTCTCGATGGTCTGACGGACGACGTCCGGGGGCAGGGGCGGCCCCGGCGGCTGTTTGTTCCAGCCGAGGCGGCTCGTGTAGTCCCGGACGTACTGCTTGTCGAAGCTCGGGGGCGTCCGGCCCGGCTCGTAGAGGTCCTTCGGCCAGAAGCGGGACGAGTCCGGCGTCAGGAGCTCGTCGACGATGTAAATCTGGCCCTGTTCGTCGGTGCCGAACTCGAACTTCGTGTCGGCGATGAGGATCCCCCGCCGTTCGGCGTACTCGGCGGCCTCCCGGTAAATCTGGAGGCTCCAGTCCCGGAGCGTCTCGGCCGTCTTGCGACCGACGAGGCGGACGACCTCGTCGAAGGTCAGGGGCTGGTCGTGACCCGTCTCGGCCTTCGTCGTCGGCGTGAAGACGGGCTCCGGTAGGCGTTCGGCCTCCCGCAGGCCCGGCGGCAGGGCCACGTCCAGGATCCGGCCCGTCTCCCGATACATCTGCCAGCCGCTCCCCGTGATGTAGCCCCGGACGACACACTCGACGGGGAACACCCGGAGCTTCCGGACGAGCATGACCCGGCCCTCCAGGTAGGGATACCGCTGGCCGAGGCCGTCCGGGAGGTCGGCCAGGCGGGTGCCGACCAGATGGTGGGGAAACCGGTCCTGGAACTTCCAGAACCAGAAGGCCGACAGCGCCGTCAGGATGCGGCCCTTTTCGGGGATCGGCGTCGGCAAGACGACGTCAAAGACGGAAATCCGGTCCGTGGCGACGATCAAGAGGCGGTCGCCGAGGTCATAGATGTCCCGGACCTTCCCCCGCTTGAGAAGCGGCACCCCCTCCAAGTGGGTCTCGGCGAGGCCCGCCTCGGCCTCCCGCAGGGTCGAGACCCAGGGAGCCCCCTGGAGGACCTGAGCCTTCTGACGGGACCGGAACTCCTCCAAGTCGGCCCGGAGCATGGGATGCCCGACCTGGAGGATCCGGGCCGCCAGGAGGGCCGCATTGGCGGCCGCGTCGACGCCGACGCCGGCGACGGGCACGCCCGGCGGCATCTGCACGATCGAGAGCAGGGCGTCCAGGCCGGACAGAACGCCCGACCCGATGGGGACGCCGATGACGGGTTTCAACGTGTGGGCCGCCATGACGCCCGGAAGATGGGCCGCCATCCCGGCGGCGGCGATAAACACCTGCACGCCCCGGGCCTCGGCGTTTCGGAGGTAGGCGACGACCTCGTCGGGCGTCCGATGGGCCGACAGGACGACCGTCTCATACGGGACCCCGAGGTGGTCCAGGGTCTCCTGGCACCGGGCCAGCTTCGGCAGGTCGTTGGCCGAGCCCGTGACGATGGCGACGAGGGGATTCCGGTAGGCGTCGGCCCCGCTGTGGACATAAATGGCCACGCCGGCCCGGCGGGTCGTCCCGACGGGCGTGACCGTCACGACGACGTCCTCACCCAGGCGGTACGTCCCGCCCTGGACAAACCACTGGCCGCGCCGCTCGACCTCCTGCAGGTAGTGGACCAAATCTTGAAGGGTCGACCCCGTCCCCATCGGTCCCGACTCCTATCCTAAATATAAATATGTTTTAGGACTCCCGACGCCCGCAACGAGTTCAAACGCCTTTATTTCCAAAATCACTGGTACTACCCGAACTCCCGACTACGGCTCGACGAGGACCTTCAGGGACTCCCGCGGGCGGGCGACGAGGTGAAAGGCTTGCGCGATATCCCCCAAGGGGAACCGGTGAGTGACCACCTCCCGGACCGAGACTCGGCCCCAGCGGAGGAGGTCCAGGGCCCGCTGCATGTCCGCCGGGGCCGCCCCGTAAGAGCTCGTCAGGGTGACCTCGTTGCGCCAGAACAGGTCGTTAAAGGGAACGGTCACGGTCGCCTCCGGCGGCATGGGGGCGAAGAACAGGACGGTCCCGCCCCGGTCCACACAGCGAAGGGCCAGTTCGACGGCGGCCGGCGCCGACGTGCAGACGATGACCCGCTGGGCCGGCCGGCCGTCCAGGTGACTCCGCAGAGCGCGGACCACGTCGTCCTCAGGGTGCCAGACGGCCGAGGCCCCCATCCGGAGCGCCATCTCCCGCCGGAAGGGGTCCGGCTCGACGCCCAGGACCGGACCGGCCCCGAGGGCCCGAGCGGCCTGGACGTGCAGGAGGCCGGCCACGCCACAGCCGATGACGACGACGCTCTGGCCCGGCTCCAGACGGGCCTGCCGCTGACCCCGCAGGACACAGCCCAGGGGCTCGACCATCGCCCCGTCGGCCCAGGTCAAAGAGTCGGGTAAGGGGAAGAGGCCCCGGCGGGTCTGGAGGGCCGGCACGCGGACGTACTCGGCGAATCCCCCAGGGTCCACGTGGCCCTCCTGCAAGACCGGGCAGACGGTCTCGTGGCCCGCATGACAGTATATGCAGGCCCCGCACGGGACGTGGTGGGCCACGACGACCCGGTCCCCGGGCCGAAGGTGCGGGACGCCCGCACCGACCTCGACGACCTCCCCGGCGATCTCATGGCCCAGGACGACGGGCGCCCGGGGGCGACGGTACCACTCGAGGACGTCGCTTCCGCAGACCCCGCAGGCCCGGACCCGGACGAGGACCTCGCCGGGCCCGACCGCCGGGACGGGCCGGTCCTCCAAGCGGATGTCCTGATTGCTGTAATAGACAGCGACCCGCATGACTCGACAAGGGCCCCAGGTCCCAGGGGTCGAGTCGGCCCTTCGTAGAGGGTATCTGGGTCTACCCACCCAGCCTTCGGCGCCCGGCCCCGGGACTCCTCCATCACGCTCAGCCGACCGGGGCCCGGCCGTGCGTCAGGTCTCGCAAAAGCTCATAGGCCTGCTGGGGCGTAGCCTTCTCATGGACGATGGCCCGGATGGCCCGGATCATGGCGACCGGATGGTCGTGTTGCCAGATGTTCCGCCCCATGTCCACGCCGGCGGCACCGCCCTGGAGGGCATCGTAGGCGAGCCGCAGGACGTCCATGTCGGAGTCGAGCTTCGGTCCCCCGGCGATGACGATGGGGACGGGGCATCCCCCGACGACCTTCTCGAAGCCCTCACAGTAATAGGTCTTCACGAAGTGGGCCCCGAGCTCGGCGGCGACCCGGCAGGCCAGGGCCAAGTACCGGGCGTCCCGCTTTTCCAGTTCCTTGCCGACGGCCGTGACGGCCAAGACGGGGATCCCGTAAGGTGTCGCCTCATCGATCAAGCGGGCCAGGTTCGCCAGGGTCTGATGCTCGTAGTCCGAGCCGACGAAGACGGAGAGGGCGACGGCACTGGCGTTCAGGCGGACGGCGTCCCGGACGGACGTCGTGACCGTCTCATTGGCCAGGTCTCGGCCAACGATGGTCGACCCCCCCGAGACCCGCAGGACGACGGGGACCGTCGCCGTCGGGTCGACGCAGGTCTGGAGGATCCCCCGCGTCAGCATAAGGGCATCGGCATAGGGCAGAAGCGGCGTGATCGTCGCCCGGGGGTCCTCCAGGCGGGTCGTCGGACCCAGGAAGTATCCGTGGTCGACGGCCAGCATCAGCGTGTGGCCGTCCTGGGGCTGGAAGATGCGGCTCAGGCGATTCCGGATTCCCCAGTCCATCGTCTGCCTCCGTGGGGTCGGCGGTCTGGGCCTTCGGGAGTGCGGGATAAGGCCATCGGAGCCGAACCCCCGAATGCCGATTTCCCGGACTGCCGAATGCCCGAATGCCCGGGTCGCCTCACGTAAACGCCGACAGACCCGTGATGTGTTCCCCGATGATCAGCGTATGGATGTCATGGGTCCCCTCGTAAGTGTACACGGACTCCAGGTTGCACAGGTGGCGGGCGACCTGGTACTCGTACATGATGCCGTTGGCCCCCAGGATGTCCCGGGCCAGCCGAGCGATCTGAAGGGCGTGGTAGACGTTGTTCATCTTCCCCATCGAGACCTGCACGTGGGTCACCTTCCCCCGGTCCTTAAGCCGGCCCAGCCGCAGGCAGAGGAGTTGCATCTTCGTGATCTCCGTCAGCATGTAGACGAGCTTCTGCTGGACGAGCTGGTAGCCGGCGATGGGACGGTCGAACTGGACGCGGTGCTTGGCGTACTCGAGGGCCACCTCGTAGCAGGCCATGGCCGCCCCGATGGCGCCCCAGGCGATGCCGTACCGGGCCTGCGTCAGACACCGCAGGGCCGCCTTCAGGCCGTTGGCCTCGGGCAAACGATTTTCCTCCGGGATGCGCACGTCTTCGAAGACGAGTTCGCCCGTGTCGGAGGCCCGCAGGGAGAACTTGTCGGTGACCTTGTTCTGCCGGAAGCCGGGCGTCCCCTTCTCGACCAGGAAGCCCCGGATGACGCCCTCGTCGTCCTTGGCCCAGACGAGGGCGACGTCGGCGATCGTCCCGTTGGTGATCCACATCTTCGTCCCGTTGAGGACCCAAGAAGAGCCGTCCTTACGGGCCCGTGTGATGAGGCCGGCCGGGTTCGACCCGTAGTCCGGTTCCGTCAGGCCGAAACAGCCGATGACCTCTCCCCGGGCCATGCGGGGAAGCCAGTACTGCTTTTGTTTTTCCGAGCCGTACTCCTGGATCGGCCACATGACGAGGGCCGACTGGACGGACACGAAGCTCCGCAGGCCGCTATCGCCCCGACGTTGTTGAGGCCCGCACAGCCGTACCGGGGGTCGAGATTCGCCCCCAGCAGGTTCAGCTCGGCCATCTGGGGGACGAGATGGAGGGGAAACGTGCCGGCCTCAAAGTGGCGGGCGATGATAGGCAGGACCTGGTCGTCGACCCAACGGCGGACCTCATCCCGGACCATCCGCTCTTCGGACGAAAGCTCCTCGTCGAGTCCGAGGAAGTCGACACCCCGAAAGCCCATCGGTCGGTCCTCCCGGCCATGAGGCCAAAGGGCCATCAGGCCATTGGGCAGTAGGGCCATGAGCCGACCGGCCGACCTCGCCTAACGGCCGATGGCCCGAATCACGTCCACGTCGGGGTCCGGCGTTCCAGCCACGCCTGGATGCCCTCCCGGGCGTCCGGCGTGGTCGCATGTTGGACCAGGTAGATCTCCTCGAGGGCCGCCACGGCCTCGTCCCAATTCGGCAGGACCGACGTCCAGAAGGCCCGACGGCCATGTTGTAGGACCGACGTACTCATCCCCGTCAGGTGCTGGACGAACCGCTCCGCCTGAGCCGGCCACTGGTCGGCCGGGAGGGCCCAGGAGACGAGGCCCCAGGTGGCCGCCGTCTTGGCGTCGACGGCCTCCCCGCTGAGGGCCAGGTACAAGGCCCGGTTCTTCGGCATCAGGCGGGGATACAGGAGCATCGCCAGGGGCGTGAAGTGGCCGTACCGGACTTCCGGGTGGCCGAGGCGGATGCCCTCGGGGGCAAAGGTGAAGTCACAGACGGCCGCCAGGACACAGCCGGCTCCCAAGGCATGACCGTTCAGGAGGCCGACGACCACCGCCGGAAGGGTCAAGACCTGCCGGACCACGCGGTGGAACAGGTCGACGGTCAAAAACAGGTCCTCGTCCCGCATCGCCGCTGGGTCCAAGCCGCCGGAGAAGTACTCCCCGGTGGCCGTCAGCGTGACGACCTTCAGCCGGCTGTCGAAGGCCACCTCGGCCAGGACCCCCTGGAGTTCCCGCAGGAAGTCGGGGTTCATGTAATGGAGTGGGGGCCGCTGGAAGGAAATCTGCAAGAGGGCCGGCACCGGGCGATGGGCCTGGATGTACTGCCGACGGACGGCCTCGGCCGTGACCTCCGGCTCCCCGCCTTCGAAGTCCTCGGGTCCCCACTCATGGACCATCCTACGAAGCCTCCACGCCAGGGCGTCTTGGGGGGCGCCCGGCGGCCCTATGATAGCCGCGCCGTCCCCAAAAGTCCAGGAAAGTAACGGAGGGACGCGAGGATCGGCAACCGTCCGTCACTCGTCACTTCCCTTTTGGAACTGTAAGCGGGCCCAGGCGGCCGCCCCGACGATGCCCCCGTGACGGCCTAGGCCGGCCCGCCGCACCTCCACGGTCCGGGCCGCCGAGGGCAGGGCCAGCTCTCGAATCGTCGCCGCTACGACCGCCGGCCACTCCGGAAAGCCCTGCAGGACGCCGCCGCCCAGGATCAGGCCCCGGGGGTTCAGGACGTTGACGACCCCGACCATCCCGACGCCCAGGTAGCGGCCGATCCGGGCGTGCCAGTATTGAGCCCGGGGATGCCCCCGCCGGTACAGGTCGGCCAGCGTCTCCGCCGTGAAGGCCTCCGGGGGCCCGACGTCGCCCCATTCGGCGGGACGGTCCCGGATGTCCTGCCGGACCTGTTCGGCGATCGCCCAGCCGCCGACGTAAGCCTCCAGGCATCCCCGCCCGCCGCACCGGCAAGTCCGTCCGTCGGCGACGATGGGCATGTGGCCGACCTCGCCCAAAGAGCCACTGGCGCCCGTCTGCAAGCGCCCGCCTAAGATGACCCCGCCCCCGACGCCGGTCCCGACGAACACGCAGACGAGGTCGTCCCACCCCTGACCGGCCCCATAGGTCCGTTCGGCCCAGGCGGCCGCGTGGACGTCGTTGAGGACGAACACCGGCAGGCCCAAGGCGGCCTCCAGCTCCGCCTTCAGGGGGACGTCCCGCCAGCCCGGCAGGTTCGGAGCGTAGTAGACGACCCCCGTCCCTGCGTCCACCTGGCCGGCAAAGCCGATACCGACGGCCCGGACGGGTCCCGGGGCTCGGTCCAGGACCGTCTGGATACAGGCCCGCAGACGGTCCAGGACGGCCGCCGGTCCCAAGTCGGCCCGGGTCGCCTGCCGGTGAAGGCCCTGCAAGGTGCCGCCCTCGTCGACCAGCGCCGTCTCGATCTTCGTCCCGCCGATGTCCACGCCGACGACCCACTCCATGGGACCCTCCGGGGCTCCAAGATCCAGGATGCAGGATGCAAGACGCAGGATGCAAGATGGGGCGATAGGGGATGCGGGATGACGGAGTCCTGGCCCGGGTCTGAATCCCGTTCCCGCATCCCTATCCTGCATCTTGCATCCTACGCCCCTGGGTCCATATCTTGGATCCTGCATCCCGTATCCCGGGACCCCCCGATGCAGGTACGTCTCCAGACGTTTCACGTCGTGGCGATGGGCTGTAAGGTCAGCCAGTACGAGGCCCAGGCCCTGGGCGCCTACCTCCAGCACCAGCTCGGCCTCCGGCCCGTCTCTCGACCCGACGAGGCCGACGTCGTCGTCCTGCAGACTTGCACGGTGACCCACCAGAGCGACCGGGAAGCCCGCAAACTCGTCCGACGCTTCAAGCGGGACGGTCGCGCTCGGGTCATCGTCACGGGGTGCTACGCCCAGCGGGCCCCGGCCGAACTCCAAGAGGCCGGGGCCGACCTCGTCTTGGGCCATGGCGTCCGCCACCGGACCTGGCACATCCGGCGGTTCCTGTTCGGGGGAGACGTCCCCCCGCCGGACCTCCCCGAGTGGGCCGAGGTCTTCGGGCCTCCCGCCCTCCGGGAGGACCGGACGCGGGCATACCTGAAGGTCCACGACGGATGCGACGTCTTCTGCTCTTTCTGCGTCATCCCCCACGTCCGGGGTCCCGGGCGGAGCCTCCCGCCGGACGAGGTCCTCCGCCGGGTCGAGGCCCTCGCCGAGCAGGGCGTCCGGGAAATCATCCTGACAGGGGTCAACCTGGCGAGTTACGGCCGGGACCTGGGCTTAACCGATGGCCTCCTGCGACTCTGTGAACGCCTCGACGGGGTAGCCGCCGACGTCCAGTTCCGCCTTAGCTCCTTGGGGGCCTACGACCTGGACGAACGCCTCTTTGAGTTCGTCTGCGGGTCTCCTCGATTTGCCCCCCACTTCCACCTACCGCTCCAGAGCGCCTCGGACCGGGTCCTCCAGGACATGCGGCGGCCTTATCGTTTGCGGGACTACGACCGGATCGTGCGGTTCATCGCCGACCGGAGCGACCACGTCTGTATCGGCACCGACGTCATCGTCGGCTTCCCGACGGAGTCGGACGCCGATTTCGAGGCCACATACCGGTACGTCGAGGAAAGCCCCATCGCTTACGTCCACGTGTTTCCCTACTCGCCCCGGCCCGGGACCCTCTCGGCCAGCCTCTGGCGGGAATTGGACCCGCGCATCGTCGAGGAGCGGTCCCGCCGGCTCCGGGCCCTGTCGGCCCAGAAGCGGGAACAATTCCACCGTCGCCAAGTCGGCCGCTGGCTGAAGGCCCTGACACTTCACCGATCCGGCGCCGGACGGACCCTCCGAGCCGTCACGGGCAACTACATCGAGTTCACCCTTGATGACCCCGAGGGCCGGTGGCCGGAAAACGCGTGGGTCCTCGTCCGGTTTGGGGCCTACGAGGCCGGCCGTTGGGTCGTCGCCGACGTCCGGACCGACCTTCCTCCGGCGGAACGGTCCGACGGGAGACCCTGGACGGCGGCGGCGTCCGGGCCTACTCTTTAAACGAGTGTCGCTTTGGCTGAGAGCGAGAACGCTCAGCCCGGACCGGCTGGGTTCACCGCCCGGTCGGGCATGCGTCTCCGCCTTCGATGGGTCCGTCTCCAACCGTCCCCGCACCCCTGACGGCCGCCTCTCTGACCGTCCGGCCTGTCGATTTCCATGCCGACTGGCTCCAGCTCCAGGCCGTCTTCGAGCGGGCTTACGCCGGGATGGAGGCCTACGGCTGTCGGACCCACCGGGAACTCAAGCGCTATCTCCGGTGGCTTCATCATCGCTGTCCCCAGGGTTTCTTCGGCGTGTACGACCCCACCGGGCGGCTTCGGGCCTGGGCGGCCGCCGACGACCGGTGGTTCAACGAGGCGGGCGAGCGCGTCGGGGCGATCCATGAGATCGTCGTGGACCCCGACGTCCAGGGCCTTGGAGTCGGCACGCACCTGATGGAGTTCGTCATGGCCTGGCTGGCCTACCGGGGCGTCCGGCGGCTGGAGCTGTGGGTCGGCGTCACGAACCTGAAGGCCCGACGGTTTTACGAGCGTCTCGGCTTCCGCCCCGACGGCCCGGCCTACGGCCTGTGGCTCCGCATGACCCGTCCGGCCCCACCCCGCCCCGGTGGATGGACGGCCTGATAACGTACTCGGACGGATGGGGTGGGGCCTCCGAGCGGGAATGGATAGGGCCCAGGAATTTGGGAGGCGCCGAGCGTTTCCGTATAATCGGTGTTTGTACCCGGCGGGCCCGCCGCCCCGTGGCCCGACCAGGAGGCCCCGATGAGCGTGACTTCCCTTTACCCTCCCTTCCGCGTCTTGATGGGACCCGGCCCCACGGAGGTCCATCCCCGCGTGCTGGCCGCTCTCGCCCGGCCGATCGTCAGCCACTTCGACCCCGCCTGTTTCCGACTCTTGGACGAAATCCGGGCACTTCTCCAGTACACCTTCCAGACCCGCAACGAGGTGACCTTCGTCGTCTCCGGCCCCGGCACGGCCGGGATGGAGACCTGTGTGGCGAACCTGGTCGAGCCGGGCGATAAGGTCATCGTCTGCCAAAACGGCTTCTTCAGCGGTCGGATCCGAGAGATGGTCGAGCGTCATGGCGGGGCCGCCGTCGCCGTCGAGGACGAGTGGGGCCGTCCGGTCGACCCCGAAAAGCTGGAAGCCGCCCTGCGGCGACACCCGGACGCTAAGGTCGTCGCTTTCGTCCACGCCGAGACCTCGACGGGGGCCCTCTCGGATGCGGCCACCCTGGCCGAGGTCGCTCACCGACACGGGTGCCTGACCCTGGTCGACACGGTGACCTCTCTGGGCGGCGTCCCCGTGAGGGTCGACGAGTGGGGCCTGGACGCCGTCTACTCGGGGAGCCAAAAGTGCCTTTCGGCCCCGCCGGGCCTCTCGCCCGTGACCTTTAGCGAGCGGGCGATGGAGGCCATCCGGCGGCGGAAGACGCCCGTCGTTAGCTTTTTCCTCGACGTCCGGGCCCTGGCCGACTACTGGATCGGTCGCTCCCCGGGGTCGCCCGCCGCCGGGAGCTCGGCTTGCGGGGTTCCCAACGCCTCCCGGACGTATCATCACACCGTTCCCATCGCCCTACTATACGCCTTCCATGAGGCCCTGACCCTCCTCCGGGAGGAGGGCCTCGAAAACGCTTGGGCCCGGCACCGGACCCACCACGAGCGTCTTCGGGAGGGCCTCGAGGCGATGGGTCTGACCTACTGGGTCCGTTCCGAGGCCGACCGCATCCCCCATCTCAACGTCCTCCGGGTCCCCGAGGGCGTCGACGAGGGCCGGGTCCGTCAGCATCTCCTGGAGGACTTTGGGATCGAGATCGGGGCCGGTCTGGGGCCCCTGGCGGGTCGGGTCTGGCGGGTCGGTCTCATGGGCTACGGGTGCCACGCCCGGAACGTGGCCTACTTCCTAAGCGCCCTCCGGCAGGTTTTGGCGACGTGACGGCGTAACGGCGGGAGGCGCCCCGGCCCCGTCAGCATTCGGAACGCCGCAAAGCCACCCACTCGACGACCCACAAGTCGAGGCGGAGACGGGAGTCTTCCAGGGCCACATAGACCCGCTGGGGGACCCGCAGACACAGGTCGATGACCCCGGCGTCATCGGGCAGGCAGACGGCGGCCTGCCCGTCTGGGTCCTCGGCGAGCCAAACCCGGGTGCGGCGGAGCTTTGGCGGACGGACGACCCGGTACCGCAGAGTTACCCGCACCGTGGCCCGCGAGAGGTCGACCTCCCGGAATGCCGGGCGCGCCCCGTCGGGCCCGGGGCCTTTCGCCACCCGCACCGTCGCCCGATGGACATGGGGGAACAGAAAGCGCTGGACACAGCCCATGCGGAGGGGCTCCCGAAGGCGACGGCCAGACCGTACCGTCCGTCCCACCCGGACAGGCCGACCCGACCGGCGACGACTCCCAGGGCCGTCGGATTCAGGAGCTCGACGGCCGTCGGGACTAACGGGCCATCCAGGACGCCGTCACGTCGTCGAAGGCCATCAGCCACGTCGCCTCGAAGGCCGGGCGGGGATAGACCCGGAAGGTCGCCTCGACGATGACCCCTAAAGTGCTGAGAGAACCAATGTACAGCTTGGGCATGTCGTAGCCGGCGACATTCTTGACGACCTTGGCCCCGCCGCGGGTGACCGTCCCGTCGGCGTGAACGACCCGAACGGCGAGGACGAGGTCCCGGGGCGTCCCGTACCGGTGGCGCCACGGACCGCTGGCGGCCGTAGCGAGGATCCCCCCGAGGGTCGCCCGGTCGGCGGCCGGACTGACCGTGGGCTCCCAAGAGGGACTGAGCGTCCTGGAGGGGCGTGCCAGCCCGGAAGGAAGCCGTCATGTCTGCTGGCTCGTAATCGACGACGCCGGTCAAATCGGACAGGTCGAGGACCAGGTCCATCCGGAGGGGCGCCCGGCCCAGACCGATCATCGTCCCGCCGCCCCCAGGGAACGACTTTGAGGTCGTGTCGGTAGGCAAAGGCCAGGACGGCCGAGACCTCTTCGACCGTCCGGGGCCAGACGATGATGCGGGGCGTCTGCCCGTCGACGTTATACTGGGGAGCCTCCAGGGAAGCCCCCACGCGCTCGGGGCCGACGATACGGCCCAGGTCGGAGATGAACCGGTCCGTGTTCGACAGTCGGGAGATGATGACGTCCACGGATGGCGGGGACGGACTCAGTTCCCGGCCCGGGTCCGGCAGGTAGTCCCGGGGGAAGCCTTGCCAGGATTCAAGAGGCCCAGGGGTAGTCGACCTCCAGGATGCGGTCCATCCGGTTCAGGGCAATGAGCACGCCGCTGGCCAGGGGGAGCGCCCCGCCGGAAAGGCCCGTCCCGGCCCCCGGGACCTTCTTCATCATTCCGGCCCCGTCGGGGCCCCACCCACGGTCAGACGGCCCACGTCCGTCCGGCCCCGAATCTCCGGTCGGTACATGACCTGGGCCGAGGCGGCGGGCCGGAAAAACTCGCCGGGCGTCACGACGCGGACCAGGTAGTAGTACGAACGGGGACCGGGGAGGCGGCCGAACACGACGACCCGGTCGTCCCGGACGTCCACGTATTCCGGGACCCACAGCCGATTCCGGTCGACCCACGTCAGCAGAGGACTCCCGCCCAGACGGGGATTCTGGACCTCCAGGCCCGCCGGGAGCCGGTCCTCGACGGCCACGTTGTCCAAGACGACGGGTTGCGCCGGCGTGACCGCCAGTTCGACGACGACCAGGTCCGTGAGGCGGAAATCCTGAACGGGTCGGCCCCCCAGGGTCCAGTAGCGACGCTCGACCTGCAGGCCCGCCGATTCGGCCGGCGGCGTCGCCGGTCCGGCGGGGAAGCCCTCCGTCTCGACGGTCAGGTACAGCTCGCCCGAGCCCTGGTGTCGGAGTACGAGGCTCTCGAGGGCGGCCGCGTTTTCGACCGTCCACGTCCGGCCCTGGGGCGTGACCACGGCCGGGACCGGACGGCCGTCGGCCCGGAGCTCGGCCTCCGGGGAAGCTTCGTATCGCACGTTGTGGACGCGGAGTCCCAGGGCGAGGACGGCCCAAGCGAGCTCCTGCGTGCTGTAGAAGTCACTGGCCTTCCGGAGGCGCTCGACCAGCGTGCGGACGAGGCCCTCGTGTTCCGGCGCCCCCGGCCGGAGGGTCTCCATGACGTAGAGCTGTACGCCCAGGGCCCGTAGGGGCGAGTAGAAGTCGTCGGCGAGGCGGCGGTCGGCTTCCGGACGCTGTCGGAGGGCCGCCTGGAGCGCCTTCTCAGCCGTCGCCGTGCGGCCGCCGTGGTAGAGGGCCCCGGCGAGGAAGAGACGGTCCTCGAAGCTGAGCTTCTGTTCGAGGAGCTGAGCGACCCGGTCCAGGTCGGGCCCCTGGAGCCGACGGCCCAGGGCCAGGACGTAGTAGCCGAAGGGTCGGGCCCGGGCGTGGCCCTCGATATAACGAAGGGCATCCTCCAGCGTCGACGCCGGCACGGGGTAACCGGCCTGACGGGCGACCAGGAGGACGAAGGTCGCATAGATAGACGCCCACTCGGCCGGGTCGGACCCGCCCGGCCAGAAGGCAAAGCCGCCCGAGGGCGTCTGGAGGGCGACGAGCCGTCCGATGCCCCGCCGGACCCGGTCGGCCCAGTTCAGTTCTTGGGCGAAGGCCGGGTCGAGACGCTCGACGACCGGCCCAAGCCGCAAGAGGGGCAACAGCGCCGAGGCCGTCTGCTCGACACAGCCGTAGGGGTATCCCGTCAGGTACTTTAAGTGGGCCAGGGACAGGAGGCCCTGGACGGGCGACAGGAGGATGCGGGTCTTCTGCATCGAGGGGAGCCAGTCCCGGACGTAGGGCCGTAAGTCGGTCTCCCCTGGCGGGACGGCGACGTAGGCGACCCGTCGTTCGTAGGGCCGGTCCGGCCAGACGGGCAGACGGAACGTGTCGGCATACCGGTCGCCGGACCAGGCGGCCCGGATGCGAACCTCCAGGGTCCCCATCGGCCGGGTCACCCGGAGGGCGACCCAGACGGTGTGGGTCCCCTGGGGCGGCAGTTCGACCGTCCGGGGCGGTCGGTCCGGGAATTCGGCACCGTCTGCCTCGACGTCGAGGCGGACCGTCTCCGGACGGGCCGTCGTGTTCATGAAGGCTATGGGGAACCGGAAGGTATCCCCGGCGTGGGCGAAGCGGGGAAGCGTCGGGAGCACGACGACGTCCGAGCTGACCCGGACGGACCTTTCGGCACCCCCGAGGCGTTCAGCGTCGGCCGCCACGACCATGACGCGAAGCCGTCCCTGATACGGCGGGACGGGGAACGTCACCTCCAGACGCCCCCGGTCGTCGCTTCGGACCAGCCCGCTCCAGTAGGAGACCAGTCGCGTCAAGGTCGGCGTCGGCGTCGGGACGGGTCGCTCGCCGCCGCCCGTCGCCTGGGCGACCTTGCTGATGACCCAGCCCAGCGTCTCGGCCGTCCGGACGACGGCCGCCCAGGGACCGAACACGGCCCCGTATACGTCCGGCGTGGCAAAACGGGTGACCTGCAGGATTCCCTCGTCCACGATGGCGACGGTCGCCTGGAAGGGTCGGTCGCCCCGGAGGCGGACTTTCAAGTCCGAGCCGGGCCGGACATGCTCGGGCGCCTCGACCGACAGGTTCAGCCGATGCCGGGCCGGCCGTACAAGCAAGCGCCGGACGCCGAAGGCTCGCGTGACGACGTAGTTCGGGCCCGTCCGGAAGAGGAGGGCCGACACGTAAGCCGTCGGGACGCCCGTCGGGACCTGAAATTTCCACGAGGCCGTCGTCCCCCGGGCGTCCTGCCATTCGGAACGGACGAGGACGTCCGTCTCGAGGGTCCACAGGATGCGGCCCTCAAAGGGCAGGCGGGCCTGGGCCTCGACCGTCGCGCCGTAATCGGCTTCCGCCCCGTCGAGCCGAATCTTCAGGACCTCGGGCGAGTCCGGCCGCTCGGCCTCGCC
>FWWL01002429.1_pt1 | contig 38797 bp, 38 predicted proteins | sample 2228331 | NCBI WGS metagenome assembly FWWL01 (sample SAMEA103939775, study PRJEB20133) | metagenome
GGCGGCGCGAGCGGGGCGGATTCGACCGGCGAGGGCGGCGCGACGCGGGTCTGCGCCCGCGGCGCCGACATGGCGAGCGCCGCTGCGAGGCCGAGCCCCGCCAGACTGCTGATCCGAGAATGCCGCATCGCCTTGATCCTGATCGCCTGGCCGGGAGCCTGCTCGATTCGCGCTCTTGCAGCGCAACATAGACTATCCATGTTTGTGCGGAACGGCCGAGACACGCCAGCGAGAGCGCCGACGATGGCTTTTTCGCGTCGCTTCGGTCTATACAGCCGCTATTCCACGGACATGTGACCCAATGAACGCCCTCGCGCAGCGCCGGTTCCTGAAGATGAACGGACTCGGCAACCAGATCACCGTGCTGGACCTGCGCGGCACGAAGCTGCGCGTCTCCGACAACGACGCCCGCGCCATCGCCGCCGAGCCCCGCGCCCGTTTCGACCAGTTGATGGTGCTGCACGATCCCGTCACGCCGGGAACGGACGCCTTCGTGCGCATCTACAATAGCGACGGCTCGGAGGCTGGCGCCTGCGGCAACGGCTCGCGCTGCGTCGCCTGGGCGATGATCGCCGACCCCGAAATGGGCGACCCGACAAAGGCGGCGCTGACGCTCCAGACGAAGGCAGGGCTGCTGCCGGCCATTCGGGAGAGCGACCTCGTCTTCACCGTCGACATGGGCGCGCCGAAGCTCGGCTGGGAGGACATCCCGCTCGCCGAGCCGTTTCACGACACCGCCCATTTCGAACTGCAGATCGGTCCGATCGACTCACCCGTCCTGCACACGCCCTGCGCCGTCAATATGGGCAATCCCCATGCGGTCTTTTTCGTCGACGACCCGTATCGCTTCAACCTGGCCCAGATCGGCCCGCTGCTTGAAAACCATCCAATCTTTCCAGACCGCGCCAATATCGAACTCGCCGCCGTCACCGCGCCCGACCGTATCGTGCTGCGCGTCTGGGAGCGCGGCGCGGGCATCACCCAGGCCTGCGGCTCCGGCGCCTGCGCGGCGTTGGTGGCCGCGGTCCGGCGCGAACTCTCGGCTCGCAAGGCGACCGTCAGCCTGCCCGGCGGCGATCTCGAAATCGAATGGCGCGAGCGCGACGGCCATGTCCTGATGACCGGCCCTGTCGCGTTCGAATGGGACGGCGTACTGGACCCTGGCCTGTTCGAGCGCGCGGCCTGATGGCGGCCGAACTCGTCAATTTCGGCTGCCGGCTCAACATCGTCGAGGGCGAGACCATCCGGCGACATGCCGAGATCGCGGGTTTGCGCGACGTCGCGATCGTCAACAGTTGCGCCGTCACCTCCGAAGCCGTGCGGCAGGCGCGGCAGACGGTGCGGCGGCTCGCCCGTGCCGACCCCGGCCGCCCCGTCATCGTCACAGGGTGCGCCGCGCAGATCGACCCGGCCGCCTTTGCCGCCATGCCGGAGACCTCACGCGTGCTCGGCAACGCCGAGAAGCTGAGGCCCGAAAGCTGGGCCGCGCTCGCCCGCTCGAACAGCCTACTCGGCGGCGATGGCGCAAGCCCGGACGACAAGATCGCGGTGGGCGACATCATGGCCGAGGCGCAGCTTGCGCCGTCGCTGCAGGAGCGTGCGCAGAACCGCACGCGCGGCTTCGTGCAGGTCCAGAACGGCTGCGACCATCGCTGCACCTTCTGCGTCATACCGTTCGGCCGGGGCCGTTCGCGCTCGCTGACGCCAGACGCCGTGCTGCGGCAATGCCGCCAACTCGTCGCGGACGGCGTGCGCGAGATCGTGCTGACCGGCGTCGACCTGACGAGCTATGGCCATGACCTGTCCGACCGGCCGATGCTTGGCACGCTGGTGAAGGCGATCCTACGTCACCTTCCGGAGCTGCCGCGCCTGCGGCTCTCCTCGATCGACGCCGTCGAGGTCGACGACGCTCTGCGCGACGCCATCGCGAGCGAAGCCCGCCTGATGCCGCATCTCCATCTCTCGCTGCAGGCCGGCGACGACTTGATCCTCAAGCGGATGAAGCGCCGCCACGGCCGCGACGATGCGATCCGCTTCTGCGCCGACATGCGCGCACTTCGTCCCGACATCGCCTTCGGCGCAGACCTGATCGCCGGCTTCCCGACCGAGGACGAGGCAATGTTTGAGCGCTCGCTCGACCTCATTGGCGAATGCGACCTCGCCTATGTCCATGCCTTCCCCTATTCGCCGCGCCCCGGTACGCCGGCCGCGAGGATGCCGCAACTTCCGGGCACGCACGTCTCGGAGCGAGCGACGCGCCTTCGCGAGGCGGCGGCCCAGGCGCATCGCCGCCACCTCGAGGCCCGCATCGGCAGGCCCCTTTCGGTGCTGACCGAGCGCGGGAACACCGGCCGCGCCGAGGATTTCACGTTGGTGCGGTTTGGGCAGGACGTGGCTGCAGGCGAGATCGTGCCGGTATCGGCACATTCAGCAGATGAGAAGGCGCTGATCGCGGCCTGACGCGGCGCGCGATCAGGCAGGCCGGCGCGGGCTCAGCGACCCATCACCCCTTCCCCGCAACCTCCTCGCGCAGCGCCCGGCGCAGCACCTTGCCGACATTCGTCTTGGGCAGGCTCTCGCGGAAGACGATCTGCTTGGGAACCTTGTAGCCGGTCAGGCCCTCCTTGCAGAAGGCGCGCAGGACATCGGCCGTCAGCGCCTCGTCGCGCTTGACCACGAAGGCTGTCACCGCCTCGCCCGAATGCTCGTCGGGCAGGCCGATCACGGCCGCCTCCAGCACGCCGGGATGGGAGGCAAGCACGTCCTCGACCTCGTTGGGATAGACGTTGAAACCCGAGACCAGGACCATGTCCTTCATCCGGTCGACGATCCTGACCTCGCCATTGGGCAGCATCACGCCGACATCGCCGCTGCGAAAGAAACCGTCTGGAGTCATCACCTTGGCGGTCTCGTCGGGACGGTTCCAGTAGCCGACCATCACCTGCGGCCCACGGATGCAAATCTCGCCGGGCTCGCCATAGGGCATGTCGTTGCCTTCGGCGTCGCGGATAGCGAAATCGGTCGAGGGCAGCGGGAAGCCGATCGTGCCCGTGAACTCGGCCGTATCGGGCCGGTTGATCGAGGCGACGGGCGAGGTCTCCGACAGGCCATAGCCCTCGACGATCGGCTTGCCCGTGACATCCTTCCAGCGCTTGGCGACGGCCGCTTGCGTCGCCATGCCGCCGGCGACCGCAAAGCGCATCTCGGAGAAGTCGACGTCCTTGATTTCGGGATGGCTGGCGAGCGCATTGTAAAGCGTGTTGACGCCGGAAAAGAGCGTGATGCGGCTGGCCTTCAGCGTCTTCACGAAGCCGGCGATGTCGCGGGGGTTGGCGATCAGCAGGCCCTTGGCTCCGATCCGGAGCATAAACATGCAGCAGCAGGTCAGCGCGAAGATGTGGTAGAGCGGCAGCGCCGTCACCATAACGTGCTGATAGTCGCTCTTGCCCAGCGGCGGCTCCAGCGCCCAGCCGAGCCAGAGATTGGCCTGCTCGACATTGGAGGCGACGTTGCGGTGGCTCAACGTGGCGCCCTTGGCGACGCCAGTGGTGCCGCCGGTATATTGCAGGAAGGCGATGTCGTCGGGCGTCACGGTGACGGGCGTCATTGCGGCGGGGCCCGCCAGAATCGACTTCAGCGACACCGAGCCCGGCAGGTTGAAGGGCTTGACCACCTTCTTGACCTTGCGCGCGACGAAATTGACGATCGTGCCCTTGAAGCCCATCAGGTCGCCGGCGGTGGCTACCACGATCGCCTCCAGCGTCATGTTGGGCCGGGCCTCCTCGACGACATGGGCGAAGTTCTCGATCACCACGAGCGCGCGCGCGCCGGAATCGTTGATCTGGTGGGTCAGTTCGCGCGCCGTATAGAGCGGGTTGACGTTGACGACGGTGAAGCCGCCGAGCAGCGCGCCGAAGATCGTGGCCGGATATGCCAGGATGTTGGGCATCATCAGCGCGATGCGGTCGCCCTTCTTGAAGCCCTTAGCCTGCAGCCATGTCGCGAAGGCCTGACCGGCGCGGCCGGTTTCGGCAAAGGAGATCGTCTTGCCGAAGCTCTCGAAGGCGGGCCGGTCGGCATAGGTCGTGCAGGCGGTGCGGATCAGGTCGGCCAGAGTGCCGACCTTGTCGGCGTCGATCTGTGGCGGAACGGCCTGCGGATAATGCGCCAGCCAGGGCCGCTGCTCGGGTTTCGGCGCGCCTGTCATCGCGTTCATGGTCGATATCCTCCCTTGCCCTCCGCATTCCGGCCGCGATAGCGCCCGTTGCGGACTGTTTTGCTGACCACACACTGCGAAACCGCGACGGCGGACGCAAGCGCCCGCCATCGCTAAATCGATACAAGGTTTAGATATGAACCTTTTTCGACACAGTCGGCTCAGCGCGCATGGGCAAGGGGATGGGCGCTGGCATGGGTCTGGGCCTGCGCGGAGACGATCGCGTCGGCCGGTTTTCCGGCGAGTTCGGCAAGGTGGTCGAAGCGCGCCGAGAACGAGCCGACGCCGGCGGTCGCCGAGCGCAGCTCGACGATAAGCCCCGCCATCTCCGCCTCCGGAATCAGCGCGTTGATCTGGTCCCAGCCGCGCCAGCCCGGCCGCGAATCGTAGCCGAGAATCTGGCCGCGCCGGCTGGAGACGATCGCGGACGCCCGCGACATCGCGTCGGACGGCACCACGACCTCGACCATCAGGATCGGCTCCAGCAGCACCGGCTTCGCCTGCGGCACCGCCTCGGCCATCGCGATCCGCGCCGCCTGGCGGAAGGCCATGTCGGAGGAATCCACGCTGTGATGCGAGCCGTCGGTCAGCGTCACCGCAAGATCGACCAGCGGGAAGCCGAGCGGGCCGTTCTGGCAATAGTCGCGCACGCCGGCCTCGACGGAAGCGATGTAGTTGCGCGGCACGGCCCCGCCGACCACGCGGTCTATGAAGCGGATGCCCTCCCCGCGCGGCAGCGCCTCGACCTCCAGCACGACATCGCCATACTGCCCATGCCCGCCGCTTTGCTTGCGGTGTCGGCCGCGTGCCGAAGCCTTACCCCTGATGCTCTCGCGATGGCCGATCTGCGGCGGCCAGCTCTCGACACTGACGCCATAGCGCCCGGCAAGCCGCTCCAGCGTGACGCGCAGATGCATCTCGCCCTGCCCCGACAGTCGCGTCTCGCCGAACTCCGGCAATTGCGTCACGATCAGAGCCGGGTCTTCCTCGGCGAGCCGGGTGAGCGCGGCGGCGAGCCGGACATCGTCCTTGCGGTCCTTCACCGACACGGCCAGCGCATGCACAGGCTCCGGCGGCGCGATCGAGACCATCAGCGGCGGCCGGACCTTGCCTGGGGACAGCGCCTCGCCCGTGCCGACGCCCTCCAGCCGCAGCAACCCCGCAACCTCGCCCTCCTCGACGGCGGGCCGGCGGCTGTGTTCGAAACCCTTGAGATCGACCACGCCGGCGATCCGCGCCTCGGCCCCGCCAGAGGCTGTGACGACGTCGCCTTCCGCCAGCCGTCCGCGCAGCATCCGCGCCAGCGAAACCTTGCCGCCATGGCTCGAATGCCAGGACTTGATCACCTGGGCCAGCGGCGCTCCGTCATCCACCACGCCGATGCGCCCGCGCGTCGTCGCCAGACCCGGCGCCTCGTGGCGCAGCGCCTTGAGCAGCCGCGTCACGCCATTGCCGCGCTCGGCCGAGCCGATCAGCACCGGCACGACATGGCCATGCTGCAATTCGCGCGCGAGATCGTCGAAAACGCGGTCGCGAGGCGGCTCCAGATCGCCGAGCAGATCTTCCATGAGCGCATCGTCATGGTCGGCGAGCGTCTCCAGCATGGAGAAGCGCGCATCCTTCTCGCGGCCGATCTCGGCCTCGGCCAGCGGCACGATCTCGCTGGGCGCATGCTCGCGATAGATGAAGGCCCGCTCCAGCGCGAGGTCGATGAAGCCGACCGCGATACCGTTCTTCCAGATCGGAATCTGGCGCAGCAGCAGCGGCGTGCGCGAGGCGCGCTGCAGCAGCGGAAGCGTCTCGCGGACGCGGCGCGAGGCCGCATCGATCTTGTTGAGGAACAGGAAGCGCGGGATGTCGGCTTCCTCCAACTCACGCAGCACCAGTTCCAGCGCCGGTATCTTGCGGTCATCGGCCTCGCAGACCACGACGGCTGCATCGATCACCGGGAGGACATGGCGCATCTCGTGCAGGAACTCGACCGAGCCCGGACAGTCGATGAAGCTGAAGCGCTCGCCGAGAAACTCGACGGCCGCGACATTCGGCTCCGTGCTCATCTGATGGGCGCGGGCCTCCGGCGCGGCGTCGCCGAGGCTGTTGCCGGCCTTCACCGAACCTGATCGGGACAACCCGCCGCAGCGTTCGACGATGCTTTCGAGCAATGTCGTCTTGCCGCTCTGGAAGGGACCGACGAGCGCAATGCATCGCGGCCCCGTCCCTCTGACGCCGTTGCCGTCTCCTGCGCTCCGGGTGGTCTGACTCATGGTCGTCCTCCTTCGGGTGTGAGCCGCTGGATCGGAGGCGAAATCCGGTCTCGCGCGGCGGGAGGCCGGCGGAGCGCGACATAACACAAGCGCCCACGCCGGTCGGGCGGCGGTCGCTCCGGCCCGACGGAGTCGGGCGGCCGTCGAAGAGGGATGTCGAGAAAGAGGTTCGCGCCGTTGGAGGCGCTGCGCAAGGGGGAATATCTGTTGCGCTGCGGCGAATGGGCGACGAGCCAGCAACGCGCCCAGACCGGCAGACTCCGTTGCCGCCGATGACGCTCATCGCCCCTGTCGGGCCGTCCAGCGCGCAGACCCTCGAACGGGCCGGCCCGGTCCGCGCGCGCGAACCGGGCAGAACTCCGACGTCTCCGTTACGCCGGCAGCACGATCACCTTCGTCTTCACCGGCGTGCGATCGTACAAATGCATCATGTCCTGGCTCAGCAGGCCGACGCAGCCGCTGGTGACGCCGTCACCGATCGTATCCGGATCGCTCGATGCGTAGATCGTGTAGAGCGTGTAGCGGCCGTTCTGGTACATGTAGAGCGTACGCGCGCCGAGCGGGTTTTCGAGGCCGCCGGGCATGCCCTTCGCCCACACCGCAACCTCCGGCTGACGCTTGATCATTTCACGCGGCGGCGTCCAGGTCGCCCATTCGGCCTTGCGCCCGACATAGGCGTCGCCGCTCCAGCGGAAGCCGTCGCGGCCGACATTGGCCCCGTAGCGCGTGGCCGAGCCGTCGCCCTCGAGACGATAGACGTAATAATTGCCCGGATCGACGATGATCGTGCCCGCCGGCTCCTTGCTGTCATAAGCGACCGTGCGGCGGTAGTATTTCGGATCGAGCCTGCTGATGTCTGTGGCCGGGATCGGGAATTTCTCGTTGGGCGCCGGCCCGTAGAGCTTCTGCGCCTCGGCGAGGCTCATGCCGTCCTGCGTCATGCAGCCGCCGAGTCCCAGCGCGCCAAGGCTTGCGGCAGCGCCGGTCAGAAAGGAGCGGCGGCCGAGAAGACCCGCCCGAGGCCCCGAGAGGCCGGGCTCGTCCATGGTGCCGGCATCGGCATTGCGGCTGTTCATGATCATGATGCTGGACTTTCTTTGTCTCACTGCCCGGAGAAACACGCACGCCGGGGTCGCTGCTCATCCAAGATTGCCGTCACGCGCCCCGGCTGGCAAGCTCGGCCGATCCTCGCAAAGACCTTATCCTGCGCCAGATTGGCTAACGCTTTGCGCATATCTCACTCTGGAACCGAAGTCCCGCAGCCTAAGGTGCGAGCCAGCGAACAGGCGCCTCACCGGTTCCGCCGCTCGCCCCGCAGCGTCGCAAGTCCGATGCCGACCGCGTCGAAGCCGCCATCGACAGCCAGCACCTGCCCTGTGATATAGCTCGCCTTGTCGCTGCACAAAAACACGATCGCCTGCGCCAGTTCCTCCTCCAGCCCGTAGCGGGCGAGCGGGATGGCGTCGCGATAATCGGCCCTGATCTCAGGCGAATGCACCGCCTTGGCCATGGCGGTATCGACCGGTCCGGGCGCGACTGCGTTGACGCGGATGCCGAGCGAGGCCAGTTCCGCCGCCTGCTGCTTGGTGAGATGGGCGAGCGCCGCCTTCGAGGTACCGTAGGCGACACGCAGAGTCGAGGCGCGAAGCCCCGAGATCGAGGTGATGTTGACGATCGCGCCGCCGCCATTGTCCGCCATCAGCGCGGCCGCCGCCTGGCTCGTCAGGAATGGCCCGGTCAGGTTGACCGCCATGACGCGGTTCCACTCCTCCAGCGTGGTCTCCAGCAGCGGCTTGAACACTGCCGTGCCGGCATTGTTCACCAGCGCATCGAGCCGCTCGAAGCGGGCGGCGAGCGCGGCAAAGGCGGCGGTGATCTGGGCCGGGTCGCCGAGATCGCAGGTCAGCGCCAGCGTGGCGTCGGGCCGCCCGATCTCGGCCACGGCCTGCGCCAGCAGCTCGCTCTCGATGTCGAGCAGCGCGACGCGCCAGCCCTCGGCAAGAAGGAGCTTTGCCGTCGCCAGCCCGATGCCGCGCGCGGCCCCGGTGACGAGAGCGACGCGTTGACCGCTGTCCGGCATGATGGTTCGACCCTTGACGCTTCTGTTCCGGTTGGGCGAAAGCCTATGCACAGCGCGAAGCGCCAAGCCAAGCGTGCCATCGCCAACGCAGCGGCTCGACAAACCGCGCGCCCTCCTGTATGGCCCGCGCACTCAACTGAAAACAGCGCGCCGTAACGCCCGCGTGTGCACACGCGACAACGGCATATGGAGATGACACGTGAACATCATCGAGCAGCTCGACGCCGAGCAGGTCGCCCGCCTCAGCGAGGGCAAGGACATCCCGCATTTCCAGCCCGGCGACACCGTTCAGGTCAACGTCAAGGTCAAGGAAGGCGAGCGCAGCCGCGTCCAGGCCTATGAGGGCGTCTGCATCGCCCGCAATGGCGGCGGCCTGAACCAAAGCTTCACCGTCCGCAAGATCAGCTATGGCGAGGGCGTCGAGCGCGTCTTCCCGCTGTTCTCGCCGAACCTCGATTCGATCAAGGTCATCCGCAAGGGCAAGGTGCGCCGCGCCAAGCTCTATTACCTGCGCGATCGCCGTGGCAAGTCGGCCCGCATCGCCGAGCGCGTCGAGGCCCGTCCCGCCAAGGGCGCCAAGGCCGAAGCCAAGAAGTAAGCTTCCGGGCTCTAGCAGAGAGTTTCAAACGCGGTCCTTCGGGGCCGCGTTTTTTGCTGCCGTATCCACCGGCACGGTCGGTCCGCGAAACGCGTGCAGTCTTGTGGCCGGCGGCCCGCACAGACCCAGCCTCACCGGCTCGGCTAGATCAGCAGCACGACGGAACGGCCCGCAGCCCTTACAAGGCCTGCGACGTCGTCCCCTTCGCCACGATCGGGCCTGTCGGGCGGCCCGTCGGCGAGCCTGTCGCGGGCTCGATCGTGATCTCGAAGAGCTGGTCGCGGCCGAGCGGGAGCTGGTCGAGACGCAACGGTGTGGTGCGGGCGCGGTCGATCAGGCCGACCGAGCGCGGGCCGACCGAGCGGTCCCACAGCGTCCAGATTTCCAGCGCCATGCCCGGCGGAACCGCAATGTTCTGCAGCGGCACCATCTCGACGCGGCGGTCGGAATACGTGTTGACGACGGCGGTCGCGATGCCGGCTTCGGTCAGCAGGACCGCGACATAGACCGGCTGGCGCTGCGCGCGGTCGAGCGCCGCGATCAGACCGACCGCCAGCAGCAGGCTCGCCAGCGCGCCGGCGAGCGCCGCGCCGCGCCAGACGAACAGGCTGTTCCACCAGTCGGCGAACCGGCTGCCGGCCGAAGGCGGGGCGATTGCCGGACGCGCCGCCGTCTGCGCCGTCATGCCAAGATCGGCCTCGATACGCGGCCAGAGGCCCGGCGGCGGCGCTATCGGCCTTACCACGGCGTCGATCGGATGAAGATGAGCGCGCCAGCGCTCGACCGAATCGGCCAGAGCCCGGTCGCTGTCGAGCCGGCGTGCGAAGGCAACGAGGTCGGCGCCCTCCAGCAGCCCCAGCACATATTCGCCGGCCAGCGCATCGCGCTCGGGCGGGGTCAGGATCATGTCTGCCGAGGCGCTCATCCGAGGCATTCCTTCAGCGACATCAGCGAGCGCCTGATCCAGGACTTCACGGTGCCGATCGGCATGCTCAGTTTGCCGGCGATCTCGCCATGGGTCAGCCCCTGCACGAACGCAAGCAGCACGATTCCACGCCGCTGCGGGGGCAACGTCTCGAGGCAGGCGCGCAGTGCCTTGGCGTCCGACAGCTTAGACATCACCGTCTCTGGATCGTCCTCTTCGCTCGCCAGATCCTCGGCGACAGGGTCTTCGCTCGTCTCGGTCCGCTTCTCGTCCCGCAGGATCGACAGCGACCGGTTGCGCAGGATCGCGTAAATCCAGGTCAGGCCGCTTCCGCGCTCGGGGTCGAAACGCGCGGCATGCCGCCAGATCAGCACGAACGCGTCCTGCACCGCCTCCTCGGCAAGCGCCCGACGCTTCAACAAACGCTGCGCCACTCCAAGCATACGCGCCGACTCGACGTCATAGATGCGCTTGAGCGCTAATTTATCGCCGGCGGCGCAGGCCCTGAGCGCGGATTCGATCTCGCTCGCCTTGCCCAAAGGCGCTTTGGCCGTGTCCGACGACGTGGCGTCGCTCGCCATCCCTGTCTCCCTCGCTGGCGAAGATCGCCTGCGGGCTTTACCCGCGAGATTTTTGCCAACCCGTTGTTACACGCCCGCACCGGCTGCGGATGCCCGTCGATTTTTTATTTTTTCGGACGCATCCGCAACCGTCGGTCGGCGTTATCCGTCACATCGCTGCAGCGGATACCCGTCACTGACCCTGAGGATTATCAGTCATGAACCGGACCACCCGCCACGCCCTCCTCGCCACGACGCTGCTCTGTGCGGCTGCGAGCGCGACCCATTCCGCCCAGGCCGGCACGCTCGCCGCCCTGTCTGGCGACAACACCCTGACCATGATCGACACGGCGACCATGAAAGCCGGCAAGTCGATGAAAGTGAGCGGCATCACCGGCAAGATCGCCGGCATCGACGTCCGCCCCGCCGACGGCATGCTCTATGCGCTCGCCGCGGACGGCACGATCTACACCGTCGACAAGGCTGGCAAGGCGACGATGAAGTCGAAAATGGACACCGTGCTGGACGCCAAGGCGATGGCCACCGTCGACTTCAACCCTGCCGCAGACCGCCTGCGCGTCATCGGCTCGGACGGCACGAACCTTCGCGTCAATGTCGAGGACGGCAAGGTCGTCACCGACGGAAAGCTGAAATTCGCCGAAGCCGACGTGAACAAGGGCGCGCCGATGATCGTGGCTGGCGCCTACACCAACTCGGTCAAGAGCACGAAGGAGACCGCGCTCTACGATATCGACGCCACGACCGGCGCGTTTCTCAAGCAGGCGCCGCCGAATGACGGCGTCCTCGGCGCGGTCGGCAAGCTCGGCGTGATGCCCAAGGCGATCGCCTTCGACATCGAAACCGATGCCTCGGGTGGCAACACCGGCTGGCTGCTCGCCGATGGCGCGCTGCACAAGGTCGATCTCGCCACCGGCAAGGCCTCGATGGTTGGAAAGGTTACCGGGCTGAGCGCGCCTGTGCGTGATGTCGCGGCGCTTCCGGCGTCGTAACGCCTGAGAAGACCTGTCCAATCGTTCGGGAGCGCCGTCGCTTCGCAAGAAGCGGCGGCGCTTTTTTTGTCGTTTTCGTCATGTTTTGGCTGGCGGTAACGCCAACCCTCCGGAAGACATCGCGATTTGTCGGCGTTCGGTTCCGGTTTTCGCCACAGTTGGACAGGCACATTGCAATTGTCTGATCCGTATTCGATCGCAATCGGAGACAGCGCATGGCGTCCGACCCGAGAGCCGGGAGCATCGGCCTGCAGCGTTTCGGCCTCGGCTACCGGGCCGGCCAACCCGACGACCTGCGTCTTCACGCCCGTGACGTCCTGCTTGCGGAGGTCGCGGCTGGCCCGCCACCGCAGCCGCAGCCGCTGACCTATTCCGGCGCGGCCGAGATCGGGGCTGCGCTCTACGCCTTCGAGGATGAGGAGAAGATCGCGCGCGAGACGAGGCGCGTCGCCGAACAGACCGCTCCTGGAACGCAGGTCGCCGCCGTTTCGCAGAATCAGATGGCCCAGCCGACGCGAGCGCCCAATGAGCCGGCGCTGCCCTACCGGACCTTTCGCGACGAGGCGAAAGCGCGCGTCGAACTGGCGCTTCTGCCCGATGGTGGATTTGCCGAGCGGCTGGTGCAGTTCTGGTCGAACCATTTCTGCATCGCCGCGACCAAGAGCAACATGACCCGGATCATGGCCGGGGCCTATGAACGCGAGGCAATCCGCCCGCATGTCTTCGGCCGCTTTGCCGACATGCTGGTCGCCGCCGAGAGCCACCCGGCGATGCTGGAGTTCCTCGACAACAGGCTCTCGATCGGGCCGGGATCTTCCGCAGGCAAGCGGCGCGGGCGCGGGCTCAACGAAAACCTGGCGCGCGAAATCCTCGAACTGCACACGCTCGGCGTCTCGGGCGGATACGCACAAGCCGACGTCACCAATCTGGCGCGCATCATCACGGGCTGGACCGTGGTCGGGCGCGAAGGCGTGCTCGGCTTTCCGGGCTCCTTCGCTTTCAATCCCGGGCTCCACGAGCCGGGCGCGCATCCCTTGTTGGGCAGGAGCTACGACCAGCCGGGAAAGGCGCAGGGGCTGGCGGCGCTGAACGATCTCGCGCGTCATCCCGTGACCGCCAACTTCATCGCCTTCAAGCTCGCCCGGCATTTCGTTGCGGACGCGCCACCGCCGGGGCTGGTCGATCTGCTGGCGCAGATTTTTCGCCGGACGGAGGGTGATCTGGCCGCCGTCTCGCGCGCGCTGATCGAGTCCGATGAAGCGTGGGGCGCGGAGCAGACGAAGATGCGCTCCCCGCAGGAATTCCTGATCGCGTCCTTCCGCGCGCTCGGGCGCAAGCCCGATTTCGGCCAGATCGTCGGGCCGCTGACGGCGATGGGTCAGATGCTCTGGCAGCCCTCGGGTCCGAATGGCTATCCGGACGGAAACGAGTCCTGGGCGACGCCGGAAGGTATCAAAACCCGGATCGACGTCGCCGCCGGCTGGGGCCGGCAGGCGGCGGGCAGCGCTCCCGATCCGCGCCTGCTGGTCGATCAGGCGCTCGGCCCGCTCGCCTCAGCCGAAACGAGGCAGGCGGTGGCGCGGGCCGAGAGCAAGCCGCAGGCGCTCGCGATCCTGCTGATGTCGCCCGAGTTCCAGCGGAGATGAGCCGATGAGCGATCTTGACGACGATTGCGAGGCGATGACGCCGTCGCGGAGGGCAGTGCTCGGGTCAGCGGGCGCGCTGTTCGCATGGTCCTTCGTGCCGAAATTCGCCTATGCGGCAGCGGGCGCGCGCGATCCGCGCTTCCTGCTGGTGGTGCTGCGCGGCGCGCTCGACGGGTTGTCGGCCGTGCCTCCGATCGGCGACCCCAATTATGCTGCTCTGCGCGAGAGCATCGCGCTCACCAGAGACGGGCCGGATGCCGCGCTGCCGCTCGACGGCTTCTTCTGCTTGCACCCGGCGATGCCGAATCTGGCGCGGCTCTATGCGGCAGGCCATGCGGCAATCGTCCATGCGGCGGCGACCGGCTATCGCGAGCGCTCGCATTTCGACGGGCAGGACGTGCTCGAGAGCGGGCAGAACGGGCCGGGCCAGACCGGGAGCGGCTGGCTCAACCGGCTGATCGCCAGCCTGCCGCCGGGCGAGACCATCGCGCGGCGCGGCGTGCTCGGCGTCGGCGTGGTGCCGCCGCTGGTCGTGCGGGGCGAGGCGCCGATCCTCGGCTGGGCCCCGCCGCGCATGGCGCGCGCCGGCTCCGACCTGATGACGCGGCTCGGCGATCTCTATAGCCAGCGCGATCCGGGCCTGGCGCGGGCTCTGGCTCAAGCCGTCGAAACCGATGCGATCGCGCAGCGGCGCGGCATGAGCGGCGAGGCGCGGGGCGGTCAGGGACCGGATACGGCCGAGGGCATGAAGCGCATCGCCGAGGGCGCGGCCGAGTTGGTCGGGGCCGATAACGGCCCGCGCATCGCAGCGCTTGCCTTCGAGGGCTGGGACACGCACGCCAATGAGGGCGGCGCGCAGGGGCGGCTGGCGCAGTTGCTCGGCGGGCTCGACGGCGCGCTGGCGGCCTTCGAGCAGGGGCTGAAACCGGTCTGGCAGGACACGGTCGTGATGGTGGTGACCGAGTTCGGCCGAACCGCGAAGGTGAACGGTACGGTCGGCACCGACCATGGTACCGGAACCGTCGCCTTCCTCGTCGGCGGCGCGGTCAAGGGCGGGCGGATGATCGCCGACTGGCCGGGGCTGAAGCCCGAGCAACTTTACGAGAAGCGCGACCTGAAGCCGACGACGGACATCCGCGCCGTGGCGAAGGGCGTCGTGTCGGACTTGTTCGGCCTCTCGGGACCTGTGCTGGCCGAGCGGGTGTTTCCGGGGACGGAAAGGATGGGGCCGATATCGGGATTGGTCGTGTAGAGCCCCAAGTCATGGTCGGGAAAGGCCCCGAGCATCGCGTGCCGGAGGTTCTCGGGTCGCCGCTTCGCGACCCCGAGATTGACGTCCCAGTTCAAGCCCACTCTCTTTGCGCCAGCTTCGCCTCATAGGCCTCGATCTTGTGAGCCTTCTCCATGGTCAGGCCGATATCGTCCAGCCCGTTGATCAGGCAGTGTTTGCGGAACGGGTCGATCTCGAAGCGGATTTCGCCACCGTCCGGCCCCTTGATCGTCTGGTTCTGGAGATCGACCGTCAGCGTCGCGTTCGAGCCGCGATCGGCATCGTCGAAAAGCTTTTCGAGGTCCTCGGGCTTCACCACGATCGGCAGGATGCCGTTCTTGAAGCAGTTGTTGTAGAAAATGTCGGCGAAACTCGTGGAAATCACGCAGCGGATGCCGAAATCGAGCAGCGCCCAGGGCGCATGCTCGCGCGAGGAGCCGCAGCCGAAATTGTCGCCGGCGACGAGAATTTCCGACTTGCGATAGGCCGGCTGGTTCAGCACGAAATCGGGATTTTCCGTGCCGTCTTCCTTGTAACGCATCTCCGAGAACAGCGCGGTGCCGAGACCCGTGCGCTTGATCGTCTTGAGATACTGCTTGGGGATGATCATGTCGGTGTCGACATTGATCACCTTCAGCGGCGCGGGCGTTGAGGTCAGCGTGGTGAAGGGCTGCATCGGGCACTCCTGACGGGCAGCGACAAAGTCATTGAAACACTGTCGTCATCCCGGGCTTGACCCGGGATCCATCGTAAAGCACGGCAGCGCTCTATGATGGATCCCGGATCTGCGCCGCTGAGCGGCTTGTCCGGGATGACGGCGTATTGCCTTGCAAACGCGATAAGGAAGGTCTTAGCCGAAGACCACCCGCTGGCAAACTCAGATATACGCGATGTAGCGCCCCGCCGCCGCGACGCCGAGCCAGACCGCCAGCGACAGCGCCGCCGGAACTCGGGCCGCGTGGGCCGTCATGCCGGGATAGCCGCGCTTCAGCGCGCGCTCCAGCCAGATCACGTTGAGAGCCCCGATCGCGATCAGCGCCAGCTTGATCTGGAAGGAGGGGTTTTTGATGATCGCGCTGGCTTCCGGCGTGAACAGCACAATGCCGCTCGCAAGCAGCGCGCAGAAGGCGCCCAGCGCGACAGGGCGGAACCTTGCGATCACCGCCTCGCCGGCGTCCGCGCGCAGCGCGCCGAGCACGCGCAGATCCATGATCGCGACACTGGCGAAAAAGACCAGCGCCGAGAGCACATGGACGACATTGGCGATCGGGTAGATCAGCACCGCGTCGCGGATCAGCAGGCCGAAGCCGGAGCGCTCCAGAAGCTGGAAGAGGTTGGCCAGGAAGCCGGAGACGCCATGCTCCACCGCCTCACCTCAACTCGTAGCGCTTGCCCGCTACCTCGATCCATTCCGCCCGCATCTCGCCCGGCTTGACCCGGCTGGGATAGCCATAGGCCGTGAGCGTGCTGCCGACCTTGATCAGGCTTTCCACCGCGCCGCGCGATTGCATGCGCGAGGGCGGGGCGAAGGTCAGCTCCCACGCCTTGCCGTCGGCGGCGGTGATGTCGACATGGACATGAGGGTTGGCGAATTCCAGCGTCTTCACAGGACCGGTCAGCGTCACCGGGTTTTGCGCGTCGTAGGAGCCCCAGCCGTGATGAGCGAGGGCTGCGGCGGGCAAGGCGATGGCGAGGGCTGCGAGGGTGAGGCGGCGCATGGGCTGTCTCCGGCTTTTCGTCTGACCCAACCAACTAGAAGCGGCGAAGGCGTCGTCAATGTGGCCGGCGCTGCCGTCAGGATTGCGCCGTCAGCAGCTTGAACCCGGCGAATGCGAACACGGCCGCAAGGCAGGCCTCGGCGCGCCGCCGGACCCTGCGGTAGCCCGCGATCATCGACGGCGTCGAGAACAGGATCGCATAGCCCTGGTTGATCGCCAGCGAGATCAGGCCGCAGCCGATGACGATGGCGCAGATGATCACGAAGGGGGCATCGGGCCGCAGGCCGAGCGCGATGATCGCGGTCCAGCCCAGGATCGCCTTTGGATTGGTCAGGTGCATCAGGTAGCCGCGCAGCCAGGTCCTGCGGCCGGACGCCACGGCCGGCGGAGGCGGCGGGTCGCTCCGCAGCGCCGAGCGGGCCGAGCGCCAAGCCAGAAAGAGCAGGTAGAGCCCGCCCACGAGCTTGATTGCGTAGAGCGCGCCGGGATGAGCCGCGATCAGGGCCGAGACGCCGAGCGCCGCCAGAATGCCCCAGGTCAGCGAGCCGGTGGTGACGCCGAGGCCCAGGATCATGCCGGCGCGCCGGCCGCGTTCCATCGCGGTCGCCATCACCATCAGGTTGCTCGGGCCGGGGCTCGCGACCGCGAAAATCTGGGCAGAATAGACCAAGGCCAGTTCCGGCCAGTGGCGGATCAATTCGTCGAGCATTTGCTACCGCTCCGCCTCCGCCTCGATCGCTTCCATGTCCTCGTCGGAGAAGCCGAAATGATGGCCGATCTCGTGGACGAGCACATGGGTCACGATATGGCCCAGACTCTCGTTGTTCTCGGCCCAGTAGTCGAGGATTGGGCGGCGGTAGAGATGGATGGTGTTGGGCATCTGGCCGGTCTGCGGCGCGTAGCCCTGCTGCGGCAGGCCGACGCCCGAAAACAGGCCGAGGATGTCGAAGGGGCTCTCGGCCTCAAGCTCCTTGACCACGTCGTCCTCGGGGAACTCCGTGACATTGAAGACGACATCGGCGCAGAGCGCGCGGAACTCTTCGGGCAGGCGGTCGAAGGCGGCTTGGGCCATCATCTCGAAATCGGCGATGGCGGGTGCCTTCGCAGCGTCCCAATCGGTCGCGGCTTCGGCATGAGCGCTGCTGGACGCAGACGACGCGGCGGTAACCGAGGGAACGCTGCCCATCACCAGATCTTCAGCTGATGGCCGAGCCACCAGGCCAGCACGACGACGCCGAACAGAGAGAGCGCACGCCCGACGCGGCGGCCCCAAAGCTCGGCCGCGTTGTCGTGCGGTGCGTCCTTGCCGGAGAAATGATCTGCGGCGCGGGCCATGGACGAGCCGAGGAAGCTCTCATTGTCGCGCTTGACGCGGTCGAGCGCAGCCTTGGCCTCGGCCGCGCGGGCGGCTTCGCGGGGGTCGTTGGTCATTTTGTCGATCCCCGCGAGAGACGCATCACCCCATCGTCCTGACATCGACGAACCGCCCCGCCAGCGCGGCGGCCGCCGCCATCACCGGCGAGACCAGATGCGTGCGACCCTTGAAGCCCTGCCGCCCCTCGAAATTGCGGTTCGAAGTGGACGCAGCGCGCTGGCCGGGCTTGAGCTGGTCGGGGTTCATACCAAGGCACATCGAGCAGCCCGGTTCGCGCCATTCGAAGCCGGCATCGAGGAAGATCTTGTCGAGACCCTCGGCCTCGGCCTGCTGCTTCACGAGGCCCGAGCCCGGCACGATCATGGCGTAGTCGAGCGAGCCCGCGATCTTTTTCCCCTCGACGACCCTCGCTACAGCACGCAGGTCCTCGATGCGGCCATTGGTGCAGGAGCCGATCCAGATCACGTCGAGCGGGATCTCGGTCATCTTCGTGCCGGCGGTGAGGCCCATATAGTCGAGCGCGCGCTGCTTGGAGCTACGCTTGGTCTCGTCCTCGATCAGGCCGGGGTCCGGCACCGCTCCCGCGACCGAAACGACGTCCTCCGGGCTCGTGCCCCAGGAGACGATCGGCGGCAGATTTCCGGCATCGAGCTTCACGACACGGTCGAAGAACGCGCCCTCGTCGGAGCGCAGCGTCTCCCAGTATCGAACGGCGGCATCCCAGGCCTCGCCCTTTGGGGCCATCGGGCGACCCTTGAGATAGGCGTAGGCCTTGTCGTCGGGCGCGACCATGCCGGCACGCGCGCCGCCCTCGATCGACATGTTGCAGACCGTCATGCGCCCTTCCATCGAGAGCGCGCGGATCGCCTCGCCGGCATATTCGATGACCGAGCCGGTGCCGCCGGCGGTGCCGATCTCGCCGATGATGGCGAGCGTGATGTCCTTCGCGGTGACGCCGTTTGCCGCCACGCCGTCCACCTGGACGAGCATGTTCTTCGCCTTCTTCTGGATCAGCGTCTGGGTGGCGAGCACATGCTCGACCTCCGAGGTGCCGATGCCATGCGCGAGCGCGCCGAAGGCGCCATGCGTCGAGGTGTGGCTGTCGCCGCAGACGATCGTGGTGCCGGGCAGGGTGAAGCCCTGCTCGGGGCCGACGATGTGGACGATGCCTTGGCGGATATCGAGCTCGTCGAAATACTGGACGCCGAAATCCTTCGCGTTTTTCGCCAGCGCCTCGACCTGGATGCGGCTTTCCTCCTCCGCGATGCCCTTCGAGCGATCGGTGGTGGGAATGTTGTGGTCGACCACGGCCAACGTCTTGTGCGGCGCGTGAACCTTGCGCCCGGTCATCCGCAGGCCCTCGAAAGCCTGCGGGCTCGTGACCTCATGGACGAGGTGGCGGTCGATGTAGAGCAGGCAGGTGCCGTCCTCCTGCCGATCGACGATGTGGTCGTCGAAGATCTTGTCGTAGAGGGTGCGGGGTGCGGAAGCGGACGTCATGGCGTTCGAGCCTTTTGCGGATCTTGAGTAGCGGTCGAAAAAGTCCGGCGTTCGGGCCGGAGGGCGCAGCGCATCGGCCTGTCGCCGGCCGCCGACGGCCGGTCTCAGGCGCGCCTAAGGCCCGCGGCGATAGACGCCGTGAAGCGCCCGAAGAAGCGCCAGGGCAGGCGGGCGTGATCGTCGATCGCGGCGAAGCCTTGCGTCGTCGGAATGCGGCGCGGGCTCGCATCGCGGCGAACGATGCGGCGGCTGCCATCCTCGACCTGTCGGGCTCTCGTCATGGCGCGGTTCTAACAGTTCCAGACTGGGGCGGCAACGAAACGCACGGCCTCACGCGCATGCGGACGCAATCGGCGTGAATGGCCCGCTCGGCGTCTTGCCGCTGCCATCGAAACAGCGCAAGCCTTTTGGCGATCCGGCGCAACGATGCGCCGCTTGCGAGGCAGGTGACGCGATGCTGCGGTTCTTCCCCTTCATGGTGCTGGCGGTCGTCGCCTATGCCGTCCCCGTCGCGATCACAGGCGTGCCGCTGTCGCGCGAGCTTCTCGGGTTCACCCTGCCGTCCGGGGCGCGCTTCGTGCTGACGACGAGCGAACTGGTCATCGCCATCGCCACCATCGTGCTGTTCTTCGAGATCATGAACGCGACCAGCGCGAAATCGAGCTCGATCCTCAATCATGGCCTGTCGATGCTGGTCTTCATCGCCTGCTTCGTCGCATTCCTGATGCTGCCCGGCTTCGGCACGGGCACCTTCCTGATCATCACGCTGATGGCGCTGGTCGATGTGGTGGCGGGCTATTCGATCTCGATCCTCACGGCGCGACGGGATATGACCTTCGGCGGGCAGGAATAGTTGCCGCCGGCGCTTGCTGGGCGGCCCGAGCTAAACCACCACCGTAATCGTCTCCGCCGCCCGCGTCAGCCCCGTGTAGAGCCACCTGGCCCGGTGCTCCCGGAATGCGAAATCCTCGTTGAACAGCACGATGTCGTTCCATTGCGAGCCCTGCGCCTTGTGGACCGTGAGCGCGTATCCGAAGGTGAATTCGTCGGTGTGGCGGCGCAATTCCGAGGCGACCTCGTCCTCGGTGCCGTCGAAGAAGTTCGGCAGCACCGAGACCTTGACCGGCTTTGCAGCCGTGTCGTCCTCGGGCGTCACGCGCATGGTGACGAGGCCCTTCTTCGAGGTCTTCAGCTCCTGCACGATCCATGAGCCGCCATTGAGCAGGCCCTTGCTCTTGTCGTTCCGGAGGCAGACGAGCTTTTCGCCCGCCACCGGCACGGTCTCCGTGCGGCCCATCAGTTGCCGGATGCGGGCATTGTAGTTGCGGCGCGTCTTGTTCATGCCGACCAGCACCTGGTCGCAACCCAGCACGATCTCCGGATTGACCTCCGCGCGGCGGATCACGCGGCTTGGGCCATAATCGCCGACCTCGAGACGCCCGCCCTCGCGCACGATCATCGACATCCGCACGATCGGGTTGTCAGCCGCCTGACGATGCACTTCGGTCAGCATGATGTCGGGCTGGACTTCGGTGAAATAGCCGCCGCCCTTGACCGGTGGCAATTGCGCCGGGTCGCCCAGCACCAGCACCGGCGTACCGAAGGAAAGCAGGTCCTTGCCGAGATCCTCGTCGACCATCGAGCACTCGTCGATGATGATCAGCTTGGCCTTGGCGGCCAGGCTCTCGCGGTTGAGCGTGAAAACCGGGCTTTCTTCATCGACGCCGCGCGAGCGGTAGATCAGCGAATGGATGGTCTGCGCGCCCGCGCAGCCCTTGTTGCGCAGCACCAGCGCCGCCTTGCCGGTGAAGGCCGCGAAGACGACGTCGCCATCGACGGCCTCGGCGATGTGGCGCGCCAGCGTGGTCTTGCCGGTGCCGGCATAGCCGAACAGCCGGAAGAGCTGCGGCGAGCCCGCCTGCAGCCAGCGCGCGACCTCGCTCAGCGCTGCGTCCTGCTGCGGCGACCAGTTCATCGAATGCGGGCGATCTCAAAATCCATGCCGCAATGGGGCCGAGTCGCTATCGACTGGCAAGCCCTGTCCCGACCGCTACGCTATGCGGCGCGCAGCCGGCGGGCGAATTCGAGCGCCTCGCTTTGCAGGGCGGCAATCCGCTGATCAAGATCGCGCGCCCCTTCGGCGCCCCGGTCGGCCTGCCTGACCGCTTCGCTGTTGGCGTCGACGATCTCCGTCATCGCACCGCCCGCCGTGCCGATGACGTCGGAAATGCGCGAGACCGTGTCGCCGAGCGAGCCGAGCTGCTCGGTATGGGACCCGACCATGGTCGAGATTTCCGTACTGGTCTGTTCCAGCGCGGTCAGGCTCGTGACGATGGCGGGGATCGCTTCGGCAGCATGCGACAGCGCATCGTCGACGGCGCCGATCCGCGCCACGATCCGGGCCGTGGCGGCCGCCGTCTGCCCGGCCAGCGCCTTCACCTCATTGGCGACGACGGCGAAGCCGCGACCATGCGTACCGGCTCTCGCCGCCTCGATTGTGGCATTGAGCGCAAGCAGATTGGTCTGCCGGGCGATCGCCTCGATGATGCCGACGACGTCCCGGATCTGACCGGCGTTTTCGGTCAGCCGCTCGACCAGATCGCGCGTGCCGGCGGCTTTCTGCGTGGCGGCCGTGGCCATGACCGAAGCGCGGCGCACTTCCATGTTGATCTGTCCGATCACCTGTTCCAGCCGCACCGAGGCGTCCGCGCTGCGGCTGGCCCCGGCCGCAGCGCCGCCGACGGCGGCGGCCGCCGTCTCGGTGCTCTGCGAGACCTGCTGCGCCCGAACCGCCGAATCCTGCAGCGCTCGGCGCAGCACGTCGCTGGACCCGGCAATCTGGCCCAGCAGCGCACCGATCCGCGCCTCGAACTCGTCGGCGATCCGGGTCAGTTCCCGCGTCCGCGAGCGCTGATGCGCGACGGCGAGATCGGCCTCGGCCTCGCGCGTCATCAAGGTGGCGCGCACCTCGCTCAGGCTTCTCACGGTGCGGGCAAGTTGCCCGATCTCGTCGCCCCGCGTTTGATGCGGCACCTCGATGACCCGGCTCGATGAGCTGGCCTGATCGATCGCAGCCATCAGTTCGCGCAAGGGGCGGGTCAGGCGGGCGCGCAGCAGATAGATCACGAACAGCGCGCCGATGAGCGGCAGGCACAGCGCGGTGACGATGACCCGCAGCCGCAGCGCCCCCGCAAGCGCGTCGGATCGCGCCGCGCTGAGTTGCGCGCCGCGATTCAACTCGTCCGTCAGCTTCGCGGTCGTCGCGATGATTTCGCGGACGTTCTGGCGCGCGGCGTCGGCACCAGCCTCGACCAGCGCGGCCTTGGGCGAGACTTCACGCCCCATGGTGACGATGTCGCGCTGAAACGCGATGAAGGTCCTGATGCTCGGATCGAGCGTCGGATTGTCGCGCCTGATCATCTCCGGGAGGGCCGCGATCAGGCTGGCGCGCGCCGAATCGGTCAGCTCGACCGCTGCGTCAATCTGGTCCAGCGCCATCGCCACGGCACGGTCGCCAGCCGTGTCATCGAACCGGCTCAACAACGAGGTCTGGGCGACGCGGTTGGCAAGGAGGGCCGCCTTGTTTGCCAAGGCGAGGTCGGCCAGAGCCTGCCGATCGATCTTGCGGATTTCGTCGATCCCTCGGACGGCGCTGAACAGTCCAAGCCCGGCCGCCAGACCGAGCAGCGCAAAAAGCAGACTGATCTTCGCCGTCAAACCCAGTTTTCGCATAGCCGCCGCCGTCGAAGTCCGATGCGATCCGGTTTCGCAGGCGCGAACGAACAGCGGGTTAACGCGACTGAAAATTACTCATCTATTTCAATAAATTAGCCGAGTAACGAAGAGGAGGAATCTGGCAATGTCGATCAATCTTCGTGCGGCGCAACATGCCGTTCAGCCCATCAGGCTGTCGAGTCCGCGCCGCAGGCCGGCCTGCTCGGACACACGCCGCGCCGCCAGCAGCGTCCCGCCAACATAAGGCGCGGCAGAGGTTCCCGCATCGTGGCGGATCACCAGCCGCTCGTCGGGCAGCCCGAACACCGCCTCGCAGGACAGCACGAATCCAGGCATCCGCAGCGAATGAACCTGCACCGGGTTGGGCGCGCCGATCGCGCCGCCCCGCGTCTCGCGCACGCCGCCGAGATCGGCGACGGGCTTCGAGGTTGCGGCCATCCGCTCGGCAGCCAGCGTCTCGCCCAGTTCGCGGCCGGTGCCCGACGGCGTATCGGGCTTGGAAGGCGAGGCGTAATCGATGATCTCGACATCGGGGACGTATTTCACCGCCTCGCGGGCGAAGCGCCGCAGCAGCGTCGCGGTGATCGAAAAATTGCCGGCCGCCAGCACGCCGACGCCGGCGGCCAGCGCCGCAGCCTCGATCTCGGAATAGTCCTCGCCCGTCATGCCCGACGCGCCGACGACGACATGCCGGCCGCCGGAGATCGCCGCCAGGACGTTGCCCTTCACGCTGTCGGGCTTGGTATAGTCGATGACGACGTCGGAGGGCACGAACAGCGCCTCCGCCATGCTCGCAAACACCGGCAGGCCATTGGCGGACAGCCCTGCCGCCTCGCCGAGATCGCGGCCGGCGGCCTTGCGCGAGATGCCGGCGACGAGTTCGAGATCGGGCGCCGCGGCGATGGCGGCGACGAGCGCCTTGCCGACCCAGCCGGTGCAGCCGGCAAGCGTGATGCGGATCATGGTGGGCTCCTCATTCGGACGACGTCGCTTGTTGAGCGAATCCGGAGCGTGACTATCCTTGCAGCGTAAACCGAGGCAAGGGACCATCGCCATGTTCGTCAGCGTCAATGGCGTGAGGCTTTATGTCGATGTCGAGGGCGCCGGCCTCGTGCCCGACGGCAGGGGGATGCGACAGAAGCCGACGCTGGTGCTGCTGCATGGCGGCCCAGGCGCTGACCACAGCCTGTACAAGCCCGCCTTCTCCGCGCTCTCCGACGTCGCGCAGATCGTCTATTACGACCATCGCGGCTGCGGACGCAGCGAGGACGGCCCTCGCCACGGTTGGACGCTGGCGCAATGGGGCGACGATGTGAAGGGCCTCTGCGATGCACTCGGCATCGAGAAGCCGATCGTGCTCGGGACTTCTTTCGGCGGCTTCGTGGCGCAGGCCTACGCGACGCGCCATCCCGGCCATGCGGCCAAGCTCATTCTGATCACCACTGCGGCGAAGGTGGACTTTCCGGCGATATACGCGGCATTTGCGAAGATCGGCGGGCCGGAAGCCGGCGCGATCGCCGAGGCGTACTGGTCGGCGCCGTCACCGGAAACGCGCACTCCCTACCTCGCGACCTGCCTCCCGCTCTACAGCGCGCGGAAACGCGGCCCAGCGGAGTGGATGACCCGGGCGATCACGCGAAACGACACCGGAGCCTGGTTCAACGGGCCATTGAACGAGCAGGGCCGCATGGATTTTCGCGATGCTCTCGCCTGGGTCACCTGCCCTGTCCTCGTCATGGGGGGCGAACTGGACCCGATCATGCCGATTGCCTTCAGCGAGACGATCGCTTCCAGCCTTCTACCCGGCCTCGTCCGCTTCGAGCGATGCGCCGACTGCGGCCACGGTATCGTTGGCGACGATCCAGACCTCGCCTTCAGCCTGATCCGCGAGTTCATCGCCGCCTGACGGCTCTCACCACGCGATGGCCTCGCCGGTCCAGTTCCGGAAACTGTTCGTGTCCGCCATGCCCGAGGCGTCGATCGTTGCTATCAGCCCCGCGGCGCTTTCCTGCGGCGCGATGTCGGCCCCGCCGCCGCCCATATCGGTTCGGACCCAGCCGGGATGGAACAGCAGCGAGGCGATGTTGCGCTCGCGCACGGCGTTGCCGAACACGACCATCGTCATGTTGACCGCCGTCTTGGACGAACGATAGGCGAGCGAGCCGGACGGGTTGGCGCCGATAGAGCCCATGCGGCTCGAGATCGTGGCGATCTTGCGCCCCTTTCCAGCCTCGACATTCGGCAGGAAGGCCTGCGCCACGCGCAGCGGCGCGTAGACATTGACCTCGAAGACCTCGCGCCACATCGCGAAATCCATCTTGAGCGCGCTCTCCTCGCCGCGCGCACCGAGCACACCCGCATTGTTGAGCAGCACGTCGAGCGGCTTTTTCCCGACCGCTGCCTTCGCCGCCTCGACGCTCTCATCGGAGGTGACGTCGAGTTCGAGCGGCGTCAGCGCACCGGTATGCTCGGCGGCAAGCTCCGCCAGCGCTCCACCCCAGGGGTTGCGCGCCGCCGCCACGACATGGTCGCCACGCCGCAGAAGCTCTATCGTCAGCGCAAGCCCGATGCCGCGATTGGCGCCGGTGATCATCCAGGTCTGGGGCATGGGGCGGTCTCCGTTATCTCAGATCGACCTAAGCCTCATAGGCTGGGTTTGCCATACCCCCCCGCCGTCGGCGTCATCACCGTCACCGCCTCGCCAGCCTGCAGCAGGGTCTGGTCGGAGGGCGCCAATTCCTCGACCGCACCCGACAGCCTGCGCACCATCGTCTTGCCGAGCTGCCCCGGTTCGCCGCCCTTCATGCCGAAGGGGCGCACCTTCCGGTGGGCCGAGAGGATGGCGCAGTCCATCGTCTTGCGGAAGCGGATGGTGCGGGAGGTGCCGTCGCCGGCGTTCCACTCGCCGCGCCCGCCAGAACCCGGCCGGATGTGGAAGTCCTCCAGAACCACCGGGAAGCGGGTCTCCAGAATCTCCGGATCGGTCAGACGGGAATTGGTCATGTGGACATGCACGCCCGAGGTGCCATGAAAACCCGGGCCGGCCGGCGAGCCCGAGCAGATCGTCTCGTAGTACTGGTACTCGTCATTGCCGAAGGTGAGGTTGTTCATCGTGCCCTGGGAGCACGACATCGCCTCCAGCGCGCCGAACAGCGTATTGGTCACGGCCTGCGAGACCTCGACATTGCCCGCGACGACGGCGGCAGGATAGCGCGGCGACAGCATCGAGCCCTCCGGTACGATGATCCTGATCGGGCGCAGGCAGCCGGCGTTCATCGGGATCGCGTCGTCGACCATGACCCGGAAGACGTAGAGCACGGCGGCGCGCGTCACCGGGGCGGGCGCGTTGAAATTGTCGCCGCGCTGCTCCGAGGTGCCGGTGAAATCGACCGTCGCCTCGCGCCGCTCGCGGTCGATGGTAATCTTCACCTTAATCGCGCAGCCCTGGTCCATCGGATAGGTGAACTCTGCATCGTGCAGACGGGTCAGGAGCCGCGCCACGCTCTCGGCGGCGTTGTCCTGCACATGGCCCATATAGGCCTGCACCACGTCGAGCCCGAAGGAGGCGATCATCTTGCGCAGCTCGGCGACGCCCTTCTCGTTGGCGGCGATCTGCGCCTTCAGGTCGTTGACGTTCTGCACGACGTTGCGAACGGGCCAGCGCGCGCCTTTCAGCAGCGCGACGAGGTCGTCCTCGCAAAAGCGGCCCTGATCGACGATCTTGAAGTTGTCGATGTAGACGCCCTCCTCCTCGATCACGGTCGCGAGCGGCGACATCGAGCCCGGAGCGGTGCCGCCGACATCGGCATGGTGGCCGCGGCTCGCGACCCAGAACAGGATGGTCCTGTCGTCGGCGTCGAAGACCGGCGTGCAGACCGTGATGTCGGGCAGATGCGTGCCGCCATTATAGGGGGCGTTGAGACAGTAGACGTCGCCCGGCTTGATGACGGGATTGTTCGCGATCACCGTCTCAACCGACTTGTCCATCGAGCCGAGATGCACCGGCATATGCGGCGCATTCGCCACCAGCGCAGCGGTCTGGTCGAACACGGCGCAGGAGAAATCGAGCCGCTCCTTGATGTTGACCGAATAGGCGGTGTTCTGCAGCGTCACCCCCATCTGTTCGGCGATCGACATGAACAGGTTGTTGAAGATCTCCAGCATCACCGGATCGGCCTTCGTCCCGATCGCGGCGCTCTGAACCAGCGCCCTGGCGCGCACAAGCACGAGATGGTCTTTCGCGGTCAGCTTCGCCGACCAGCCCTCCTCGACCACGACGGTCTGGTTCGGCTCGATGATGATCGCCGGGCCCGAAACCTGCTGGCCGGGCGACATCGCTTCGCGCCGCACGACCGCCGCCTGATGCCATTGGCCTTTGGAAAAGAGTCGGGTGAACTCGGCGATCTTCGGCTCGCCGGCGACCTCGTCTGCCGACGGCTCCTCGAACTTCGCTCCGCCGCCGATCGCCTCGACCTCGACCGCCTCGACGACCAGCGCCTTGCTCGCATCCATGAAGCCAAAGCGCGCCTTGTGCGCCGCCTGGAAGGCCTCGCGCATCGCGGCCTCTTCGCCGGCTGGCACGGCAATCGCGGTATCGGTGCCGGCATAGCGGATATGCGCGCGGGTGAGGATCGTGATTTCGGCAGAGGAGACGCCCTGCCCGGTCAGTTCGGCCCGGGTCTCGTCCGCGAGTTTTTCGCCGACGCCTTCGATCGCGGATTTCGCACCACCATCCAACAATGCATCGAGCGCGGCGGTCCGCGTGGAGCGGATTTCGGCCAGTCCCATGCCGTAGGCCGATAGCAGGCCGGAGAACGGGTGCAGCAGCACGGTCTTGATGCCGAGCGCGTCGGCAACGAGGCAGGCATGCTGCCCACCCGCGCCGCCGAACGAGTTCAACGCGTAGCGCGTGATATCGTAGCCGCGCTGGACGGAGATCTTCTTGATCGCCTCGGCCATGTTGGCGACGGCGATCTGGATGAAGCCGTCGGCGACCTCTTCCGGCGAGCGCCCGTCGCCGACCTCGGCTGCAAGCGCCTCGAACTTCTCACGCACGGTTTCGACGTCGAGCGGCTGGTCGCGGGTCTCGCCGAAAATCGGTGGGAAATAGTCGGGGATCAGCTTGCCGACCATGACGTTGGCGTCGGTCACCGCGAGCGGCCCGCCGCGCCGATAGGCGGCTGGCCCCGGATTGGCCCCAGCGGAATCCGGGCCGACGCGGAAGCGCGCGCCGTCATAGTGCAGGATGGAGCCGCCACCTGCGGCGACGGTGTGGATCAGCATCATCGGCGCGCGCATGCGCACGCCGGCGACCTCGGTCTCGAAAGCGCGCTCATACTCGCCGTCGAAATGGGCGACGTCGGTCGAGGTGCCGCCCATGTCGAAGCCGATCACCTTGTCGAACCCGGCCGAGCGCCCGGTCTCGGCGAGACCGACGACGCCGCCAGCGGGACCCGACAGAATGGCGTCCTTGCCCTGGAAGAGTTCGGCGGCGGTCAGCCCCCCCGACGACATCATGAACATCAGGCGGATGCCGGTGCGGGCGATGTCGAGTTCGCCCGACACCTGCGCGACATAGCGCCCGAGGATCGGCGAGAGATAGGCATCGACCACGGCGGTGTCGCCGCGCCCGACCAGCTTGATCAGCGGCGAGACCTCATGGCTGACCGAAACCTGCGGAAAGCCGATCTCGCGGGCGATGCGGGCGGCGATCTGCTCATGGGCCGGATAGCGATAGGCATGCATGAAGACGATCGCGACGGCCCGGAAGCCGGAGTCGTATTGCGCCTGCAGGTCGGCCCGGATCGCCGCCTCGTCGGGCGTGCGCTCGACCTCGCCATCGGCCAGCACCCGCTCATCGACCTCGACCACGGCGTCATAGAGTTGCTCGGGCTTGACGATCTCCTTGGCGAAGATGTCGGGCCGCGCCTGGTAGCCGATGCGCAGCGCGTCGCGAAAACCCTTCGTGATGACCAGCAGCGTGTGGTCGCCCTTGCGCTCCAGCAGCGCGTTGGTCGCGACCGTCGTACCCATGCGGACCTCGTCGACGAGACCTGACGGGATCGGATTGCCGGCTTTCAGCCCGAGATGGTCGCGGATGCCCTGCACGGCGGCATCGCGATAAGCGCCCGGATTTTCGGACAGGAGCTTTCTGGCATGGAGCTTGCCAGCAGGGTCGCGGCCGATCACGTCGGTGAAGGTGCCGCCACGGTCGATCCAGAAGTCCCAGCGACCCGTCGTCATGTGAATGCTCCCCGCCGCGCCGACAGGCGGACACAAGGCCCGCTGACGTTTCATCGATAAATCGTCGATGAAACGTTGACAAGCCGATTTCGCCGGCTAGGATCGCGATTGTGACCGGAACATGGCTGAGGGGCCGGGCCGGTCAATGAAGGTGGAGGATGCGATGACGGGACCACTCCTGGCAATCGACGCATGGCGAGCCCGCCATGACGGGTGCGGCCGATGATCCGCCGCTCGCTCGATGCACTCTATCTCCTCGCCGGCTATGCCGCCGGCCTCGGGCTCGTGACGATCTTCGTACTGATGATGCTCCTGTCGGTCGGGCGGGAGATCAACTTCAACGTTCCCTCGGGCGACGACTTCACCGGCTGGGCGCTGGTCGCGATGGCCTTTCTCGGCACCGCGCATACCTTCAAGAAGGGCGAAATGATCCGCGTCGGCCTCCTCGTCGAGCGACTGCATGGCCCTGCCCGGCGCGCGGCCGAGCTGATTTCGCTGACGATCGCGGCTTCCTTCCTGGCCTATTTCACCTTCCAGTCCGGCAAGCTCGCCCATGATTCCTGGCGGTTCTTCGACATGTCGACCGGCGTCGTCTCGGTGCCGCTCTGGATGCCGCAGATGGGCATGGTCGTCGGCCTCGGCATCCTGCTGATCGCGGTGCTGGACGAACTCGTCATCGTCGCGCGTGGCGGCAGGCCGACCTACGAGCCCGAGCCGCCCAAAACCACCGAGGAACTGATCGAGCGCATTGCGCAGGGCGGCGGAGTCTGACGATGAGCCTTCCCCTTCTTTCCATCTGCCTGCTCGCCTTCATGGTGCTGATCCTCGCAAGCGGCGTCTGGATCGCGGTGGGACTCGGTCTCGTCGGCCTGCTCGCCATGGTTCTGGTCACCGACATCCCGATCGGCCAGGTGCTGGCGACCTCGGTCTGGAGCGCATCCTCCTCCTGGACGCTGGCCGCCCTGCCCCTATTCATCTGGATGGGCGAGATCCTGTTCCGCACCAAGCTCTCGGAGCAGATGTTCCAGGGCCTCTCGCCTTGGCTACAATGGCTCCCGGGGCGGCTGATCCACACCAACATCGTCGGCTGCGGCATTTTCGCGGCCGTCTCCGGCTCCTCGGCCGCGACCTGCGCGACGATCGGCAAAATCGCCCTGCCGGAGCTGAAGAAGCGCGGCTATGACGAGAAGATGTCGCTCGGCACGCTCGCTGGCTCCGGCACGCTCGGCCTGCTGATCCCGCCCTCGATCCCGATGGTGGTCTACGCAGTCACCGCCAACGTCTCGGTGCTGCAGGTCTTCCTCGGCGGCTTCCTGCCCGGCCTGCTCGTGATGGCGCTCTATATGGGCTACGTCATCATCTGGTCGCTGCTGAACCCCGAGAAGACGCCGCCGCGCGACCCGGTCCTGCCCTTCGTGCAGAAACTCAGGCAGTCGGCCAAGCTCGCGCCCTGCCTTCTCCTGATCGCGGCGGTCTTCCTCTCGCTGGTGCTGGGTTTCGCCACCGCGACCGAATGCGCAGCCTGGGGCGTCAGCGGCGCGCTCTTCCTCGCCTGGTGGAGCGGCACGCTGACCTGGTCGACGCTGTTCGAGAGCATCATGAGCGCGACGCGCCTGACCTGCATGATCATGCTTATCCCGGCGGGCGCGGCCTTCATGACGGCGGCGATGGCCTATACCGGCATTCCCGCCGCGCTGGCCGAATGGGTCAAGGGCCAGTCGCTCTCGACTCATGCCCTCGTGCTGGCTCTGACCTGCATGTACATCATTCTCGGCTGCCTGATCGACGGCATCTCGATGATCGTGCTGACCGCCGTGATCGTGCTGCCCATGGTCAAGGAGGCCGGCATCGACCTGGTCTGGTTCGGCGTCTACCTCGTCATTCATGTCGAGATGGCGCAGATCACCCCACCTGTCGGCTTCAACCTCTTCGTGCTGCAGAACATGAGCGGCAAGGATACCTGGACGGTTGCGAAAGCCGCGTTTCCGTTCTTCATTCTGCTGAACGTCGCCGTGCTCATCATCACCACCTTCCCGCAGATCGTGCTGTATCTGCCCAAGCTTGCCTTTCCGGACTGAACCAGAAGCCTGCCAACAGAGGGAATACGCGTCATGATCAACCGCAGACATCTGACCGCCGCCGCATTCGCCTTCGGTATCAGCGCGCTGGCGCTGGCTGTCCCCGCGGCCGCGCAGACCAAATGGAACCTCCCGGCCGCCTATCCGGTCGACAATCCCCATAGCGAGAACCTCGCCGCCTTCGCCAAGGATGTCGAGGCCGCGACCGGCGGCAAGCTCTCGATCACCGTCCATCCCGGCGCCTCGCTGTTCAAGGCCCCGGAGATCAAGCGCGCCGTCCAGAGCGGCCAGGCCCAGATGGGCGAGGTGCTTCTCTCGATCCACGAGAACGAGGACGCGGTCTTCGGCATCGACACCGTGCCATTTCTGGCGACCTCCTTCCCCGAGGCGATGAAGCTCTACAAGGCCTCGAAGGCCGCCGTTGAGAAGAAGCTCGACGCACAGGGCATCAAGCTGCTGTTCATGGTGCCGTGGGCGCCCCAGGGCGTCTACACAAAGAAGGACCTCGCCACGATCGACGACATGAAGGGAATGAAGTGGCGTTCCTACAATGTCGGGACGGCGCGACTGGGCGAGTTGCTCGGCATGCAGTCGGTGACGATCCAGGCTGCCGAACTTCCGCAGGCGCTGGCGACCGGCGTGGTCAACTCCTTCATGTCCTCGGGCGGCACCGGCTATGACAGCAAGGTCTGGGAGTCGCTGACGCATTTCTACGACGTGCAGGGCTGGATTCCGAAGAACGCGACCTTCGTCAACAAGGCCGCCTTCGCCGCGCTCGACAAGCCGACGCAGGACGCCATCCTCAAGGCGGCCGAGACCGCCGAGGCGCGCGGCTGGAAGGCCTGGGAGGACAAGACCAACTGGTATCTCGACCAGCTCAAGGCCAAGGGCCTGAAGGTGCTCGCCCCCTCGCCCGCGCTGAAGAGCGGCTTCCAGAAGGCCGGCGAGACCCTGACCTCGGATTGGCTGAAGAAGGCCGGTGCCGACGGCCAGGCGATCGTGGACGCTTATAAGAAGATGTGAGGCAGGGCGCGCTCCTCCTTCTCCCGCCCATCTCGGGCTTGCCCGAGATGGGCGATAACCGTGTCAAAGTCGGCAACAGCCGACTTTGATAGGGGAGAAGGAAAACGAGCGTCTCCTCCGGCTTACGAAGGTGCCTTTGTCTCCGACGAATAACGACCTCGGCCCAATCGTCTCCTCCGGCCATCTCGCCTCCGGCGCGATGCCGGCGCTGTCGGAGTTCGAGTTCGCGCTGAGCATGACCGTGCACGCCTTCCAGCGCTGGATGGTGCGCTGCATGGCGGCCGCGGGCCATCCCGACCTCTCGGCGCTCGACGTGCTGGTGCTGCACAACGTCAACCACCGCGGAAAGCCCAAGCGGCTGGCCGACATCTGCCTCGTCCTCAACATCGAGGACACGCATCTGGTCAACTACGCGCTGAAGAAGCTGGAGCGGCTGAAGCTGCTCAAGGCCGGCCGCAAGGGCAAGGAGAAGACCGTCACGGTAACGCCCGCCGGCGAAGAAGCCTGCCTGCGCTACGCGCAGATCCGCGAGCAGCTCCTGGTCAAGCCGGTGCTGGGAACCGGCATGGACCCCGCCCGCCTCTCCGAAATCGCCGCAGCGATGCGTTCGCTCTCGGGGCAATACGACCAGGCGGCGCGGGCTGCGGCGAGCCTTTGATGAGTTTCGCAGTGAGGTTGAAGCCGAGGTGATCGGGCTCGGGAGCTCGACCGCAACCCTTTTCCCCTGTGGACAGGGGTTAGAGCAGTAAGTCCCGCGCCACGACTTGCATGGGAACCTCTCTAACCTCCCCTCTGGCGCTCCGCATACTCCGCCATCAGCCCCTCATGCCGCGACCAGAAGCCCCCGGGCTCCCGCCCCAGTAGCTGGTCCTCCAGCAGGTCGAGATGCAGGTGCCAGCCGCTGCCGACCATCGCCATGCGCTGGGCCGTCGCCAGCCTGCGATGCGTCAGCACAAGGCGGACCTTGTCGCCGGCCGGCGTCAGCACGAATTCGACATCCGAATCCGGATCGCCCATGCCCACCCAGTTGAAGGCCAGCCGGTGCGGCGGCTCGAAGGCAGTGATCGTGCCGCCCATCATGGCGCCCTCGTCGTTCATCTTGCGCGCGCTCTCCGGCGGGGGCTCGGTCGTGATCAGCGAATGCTTGAAGAACAATGCGACATGGCCGCCGATGCGGGCTTCCGTCTCGCCACCGCAAAACCATGTCGCGCGCTTGTCACCCTCGACCAGATAGGCCCAGACCCGCTCGATCGGACCTGGCAGCAGACGCTCGAAGCGCACCGCGCCGCTTTCCAGAACCACGCCATACTCACCTGTCGCCACTGTCATCACTGCCTCCATCGGGTTTTTCGTCAATTGCGGCGGCCTTGTCGTCGCCTGCGGCGGCTTTCGCCAGTTGCTCTTCCAGCCGGTCGAGATGCGGGGTCCAGAAACCACGCACCTTCCTGACCCAGGCGTCGAACTCGTCGAGCCCGGCCGGATCGAGCCGGTAGATCCGGCGCTGGCCTGCGACCTCGACCGTGACCAGACCGGCCTCGCGCAACACCTTGAGATGCTGGGAGATCGCCGGCGCGCTCACGCTGAACCGCGCCGTGATCTCGCCTGCGGCCAAAGCCTCGCTCCCCAGCATCTCGACGATGCGGCGGCGTGTCGGGTCGGACAGGGCGAGAAAGCGATCCATGACTTCTTATTTCATGATTTACTTATTTAAGTCAACGACGAAATTTTGGCCCGGTTTGCACGCCGCGCGGGCTCTCCTGCGCCACGCGCCCTTGCCCGACGAGGAGTCATGCGCGAAAGCAGCCTCCCCGCCTTGGACTGCCGACAGCCGATGCCCAGCCGCAACGCCACCCTCGCCGGAATCGGCATGATGCTGCTCGGCATCCTGCTGTTTTCGCTCAACGACGTGATGGGGAAATGGCTGGTCGCGACCTACACGGTCGGGCAGTTGCTGCTGATCCGCAGCGCCGCCGCGCTCGCCGTGCTGGCGCCCTTCATCGTAAAGCAGGGGCTGATGCGGACGCTGAAGCCGGAGAAGCCCGGGCTGCAATTTATCCGCGCCGCGCTCGGCTCGGTCGAATCAGGCCTGTTCTATCTGGCCGTCGTCTATCTTCCGCTCGCCGACACCATGACAATCTGGATGGCGGCCCCGGTCTGGGTCGTGGTGCTCGCGGCGCTGCTTCTCGGCGAGAAGGTCTCGCCCGGGCGCTGGCTCGTGGTGCTCGTCGGGTTCGTCGGGGTCATCGTGACGCTGGCCCCGTCCGGCGCCAGCCTCTCGATGCCGGCGCTGGTCGCGCTGCTCGGCAGCGTGCTCTTCGCCGTGCTGATGATCGCCGGACGCTATTTGCGCGGCACGCCTGACGTCACGCTGGTCGGCTGGCAGACATTCCACACACTCCTGCTCGGTCTGTGCCTGATCCCGTTTGGCTGGGTCACGCCGACGCCGCTCGATTTCGGCCTGCTGGCGCTCCTCGGCATCGTCGCGATGGTGGCGCATCTGTGCGTCACCCGTTCGCTCAAGCTTGCCGAGGCCTCCGTCGTCGTGCCCTATCAGTATACGCTGATCGTCTGGGCGCTTGTCTTCGGCTGGCTCGTCTTCAACGACTGGCCGACGCCGCAGATGCTGGCCGGCGCGGGGCTTATCGTGGCGGCCGGGCTGGCGCTGATCGTGATGGAGCGGCGGGCCGGCAAGCCCTGACGCGATCGGCGGGAAGGCTGAAATGCAACAGAGCTCGCCCGCCTTCGCGCGCGACGCGAGGCAACCTTGACCCCGACTCCCCGGCCAGCCATCGTGCAGATATCATTCGCCGATCCCGCACGAGGCTTTTCCCATGCGCCGCGCTCTGCTGCGAACCGCCCTCCTCGCTCTCGCCGGCCTCGGCCTGGCCGCGCCCGCCGAGGCGGATCACCGCCGTGAGGTCTATTCGGCCCGACAGGTCCACCCTGCCGACCGGGCCGAGAACCGCATCATCCCGATGTACGGCAACCTGCCAGCCTGCGAGGATCCGGCCGTGCTGGGCGAGATCACGAGCTGGTTCAACTCGCGGGAGGCCAAGTTCTGGGGGCCGCTGCAGGCGGTCGCCTATGACAAGGTGCGGCCCATCGGCTTCCGTCCGCTCGGCGACGACTTCATTCCGCGCCGCTTCTGCACCGCACGCATGGCGCTGAACGACGGCACGATCCACCGCGTCGACTATTCGGTGCGCGAGAATCTCGGCCTGTTCGGAATGACATGGAACGTCAACTGGTGCGTCTCGGGCCTCGATCGCCACCGCACCTATGCGCCCGACTGCAAGATGGCGCGGCCCTGAGCCGTCGGCCGTGACCGCATTCGCACGAACGCTCTGGCTTCTCGCCGCGATGTGTTGCGCTGGCACGGCCGACGCCCAGCGCAACGAACGCGGCGGCGCGCCTGGTGAATTCGACTTCTATGTGCTGGCCCTGTCCTGGTCGCCGGGGTTCTGCGAGCTCGATGGCGGGCGCGAACGCAACCGCGAGCAATGCGGCGAGGGCGCCAATCTGCGCTTCGTCGTGCATGGTCTGTGGCCGCAGAACGAGCGCGGCTACCCCTCCGATTGCGGCCCCGCCGGGCGCACGCCCTCCCGGATCGCCATGGAGCAGGCTCAGGGGCTGTTCCCCAGCGAAGGCCTCGCCCGCCATCAATGGCGCAAGCATGGCACCTGCTCGGGGTCGAGCCCGAGCGACTATTTCGCCGACACCCGCCGCGCCCGCGAAAAGATCGTCGTGCCGCCGCAACTTGCAGGCGTCGAGCGCGACCAGAACTGGACCGCGATCGACCTAGAGCGCGCATTCGTCGCCGCCAACCCGGGCCTGCGCACCGACATGATGTCGGTCGCCTGCCGGCGCGGCGTGCTGCAGGAGGTGCGGATCTGCTTCACGAAAGACCTTCGCAATTTCCGGACCTGCGAGGAAGTCGACCGCTCCGGCTGCCGCACGCGCGACATCACCGTGAACGCGCCACGCTGACAGCAGCCTTCATCCCGCGTAAGAGCGGGCGATGAACTACCGTCACGGCTTCCACGCCGGAAACTTTGCCGACGTCCTGAAGCATGTCGTGTTGACGCGCATCCTGGCGCATCTCAACGCCAAGGATGCACCCTACCGTATCGTGGATACGCATGCCGGCGCGGGGCGCTACGATCTCGGCTCGGAAGAGGCGTTGCGGACCCATGAGTGGAAGGACGGCGTCGCGCGCATCGACCGCTCGCCGCTGGCGCCTGCCGTCGAGATCATTCTGAAACCGTGGCGCGACGCGTTGTCGGGCGCACGCGCATTATTTCGGCAAGACGCCTATCCCGGCTCGCCCTGGCTCTGCCGACAGGCGATGCGCGCGGACGACCGGCTGATCGCCGCCGAGCTTCACCCGCAGACGCACAAAAAACTCGCCGCCGTGCTCGGGCGCGATACGCGCTGCAAGGCGCTGGCGATCGACGGCTGGAACGCGCTGCGCGGCAATGTCCCACCCAAGGAGCGGCGTGGGCTGGTGCTGATCGACCCGCCCTTCGAGGAGAAGGACGAATTCGCCACGCTGGAGGCCGAATTCATCGCCGCCCACCGCAAATGGCCGACCGGCATCTATGCGCTCTGGTATCCGGTCAAGGATCGCCGTGCGGTCGAGAACCTGCTGTCTGCGATCATGGCGGCGGGAATCGGCCGACTGCTGCGGCTCGAGATCGACGTCGACCGTCCGGAAGCCGCCGGCGGGCTGAGCGCCACCGGGCTGCTCGTGGTCAACCCACCCTGGACGCTCGCCCACGAAGCCCGCATCCTGCTGCCCGCCCTGACGGAACGCCTCGCACAGGGGCCGCGCCCACGCTACCTTTGCGAGCCGATCCGTCCGGATGGCTGACGCCATCCTGCCTTCGCTCATCCTCACGACTCAAGGTGCCAACGCCGATGCTGATCCTGCGCTCCTCCCCCGCCTCGCCCTTCGGCCGCAAGGTCAAGATCGCCGCGGCCGTGCTCGGCCTGAGCGACAAGATCGAGATCGTCGCTGCCGACACCAACGACGCGGCTGAGCCGCTGCGGCAGCAGAACCCGCTCGGCAAGATCCCAACGCTGGTTCTGAAGGACGGCACGACTCTGTTCGATTCGCGCGTGATCGTCGAATATCTCGACCATCTGGCCGGCGGAGGACGGATTTTCCCTACGGGCGAGGCCCGCTTTGGCCAGCTCCGGCTGATGGCGCTGGCAGACGGGCTCTGCGACGCCGCGCTGCTGCAGGTCTACGAGGTACGCTTCCGGCCGGAAGCGAACCGCGATTCGGCCTGGGTCGCAAACCAGGCCGGAAAAGTCTCGCGGGCGCTGACCGCGCTGGAAATCTCGCCGCCATCGATCAGCGACACGCCGCAGATCGGCGAAATCGCGCTCGCCTGCGCGCTCGGCTATCTCGACCTGCGCTTCGAGGGCAAATGGCGGGCGGACCATCCCGCGCTCGTCGCCTGGCTCGACGCATTCGCGGCAAAGGTGCCAGCCTTCGAGGCGACGCGCTTCAAGGGGTGATAAGCCTGCTACGTCTCACACAACGAAAAACCCGGTGGCCGAAGCCACCGGGTTCGCAACATCCCCGAATGGGATATTGAATCAGAACCTGTAGTTCAGGCCGGCACGGACGACCGAGAACTTGGTGTCGACATTCGAGGTGAACGTGCCACCCGGAACCGTGAACGACTCCTTGTCGAGATCGACGTAGAGATACTCGATCTTGGCGGAGAGGTTGTTGGTGAAGGCGTATTCCAGGCCGGCGCCGACCGTGTAGCCGTACTGCGTGTTGTCGTCGCGGAAGGCGAAGCCCGGGCCCGTGACGCTGTTCTTCACGTTGCCATAGGCGAAACCGCCGGTGACGTAGGGCAGGAACCGATCGAACGAATAGCCGACGCGGCCGCGGACGGTACCGAACCAGTTGAGTTCGTTCGAGGCGGTGACGGTGCCGGCAAGGTTACGCGCGGTCGCCTTCAGGTCAGCGCCCTGGAAGTCGGCCTCGATGCCGAAGACGAGCTGGCCGACCTGGTAGTTGTAGCCGATCTGGCCGCCGCCCACGAACCCGTCCGGATCGGAGAAGGGGTTCACGATGCCGAGATTGGTCGAGTCGATCTGGCCCCAGGCGTAGCCGGCATTGGCGCCGACGTAGAAACCGGTCCAGGTGAAGATCGGGGCATAAGCGATCGGGGCCGCGACCGGGCCCTTGCGGGACGGCAGATCGGCAGCAGTGGCGGCGCCGGCGGCGACGAGACCGAGCGCAGCAACGCTCGCAAGCAGATACTTCTTCATGGGAAACTCCTTAGTCGTCGCTGACACCGGTTTGCGGCCGGCGGTGGATGTCGATGAGGCTGATATAAGAGCAGCCCCGCTCTTTGTCTGTTGCGTTAGAAGCACATCTGCCATGCGGACCACGGCGGAAATGCGGCACGAATTGGGATGACTGTGGCGAAATGATTGAGTTGCATTAATGATTGCTAGGCCTCGTGGACAAAGCTTGACCTGAGACTCGCGGATTGATTCAAGGCTTCTTTTTGGAGGAAGCCTTGGGCGAGCG
>FWWL01002430.1_pt1 | contig 38790 bp, 38 predicted proteins | sample 2228331 | NCBI WGS metagenome assembly FWWL01 (sample SAMEA103939775, study PRJEB20133) | metagenome
GTTGCCTGACGCTGGCGATCCCGGCCTGCGCCGGGATATGGTCCGCGCTGACGCGGCCCAGGGGCCCGCGCCAGCGCGGACCTAGTAGATTCCACCCTCGCGTTGCAAGAAGTCGCTGTCGCGCGGTCCGTCCTGCTGCACCGCTTTCTTCTTTACCTCGGCCTTGGGGGCGTCCTCTTCGCGGCGGCTGCGGCGGCGCGGTTCGCTCTCGGGCTTGAACGCTTCCCAGATTACCGCGCCCTTGGGATCGGTGCCGGGCCAGGCGCCGAAGACCCGCTTGCCGGTGGTGCGGTCGATGCGGACCATGCGGATGCCGGCCGGCGCGGGGAAGGGCAGGACGTCCTCCTTCTCCAACGCCTTTTGTGCGAACGCCTTGAAAATCGGCGCGGCGATCGTGCCGCCTTGCGCATAGCCGCCCAGATTCACTGGCGTGTCATAGCCCATGTACAGGCCGGCGATCATCTGCGGCGTGCCACCGATGAACCACACGTCGCGCGGACCGGACGAGGTGCCGGTCTTGCCCATGATCGGGCGGTTGAGGTCGCGCAAGACCGTGGCGGTGCCGCGCTGAATCACGCCTTCGGTAATGTGCACCATTTGATACGCGCTCATCGCGTCGAGCACCTGGCGCGCGCGATTGACCGGGCGCGGCATCGGCTTGCCATCCCAATCGGGCATATTGCAGCGGTCACACGGGCGCCAGTTTTCCGGCCACACCACCTTGCCATGGCGGTTCTGCACGAAATCGATCAGCGTCGGATTGAGCGCGCGGCCATGGTTGACCAGGATCGAATAGGCGTTGACCATCCGCGTCACTGTCGTCTCACCTGCGCCGAGCGCATAGGAGAGATAGGGCGGATATTTCTGCTGGCTGACGCCCATGCGCTGCATCAGGTCAACGACCTTGTCCATGCCGGTCTGGTTCGCCGCCTGCACGGTCATCAGGTTGCGCGATTGTTCGATGCCCCAGCGCATCGTCTTCGGCCCCGCACCCCGCGTATTGCCGAAGTTGCGGAAGCATTTCTCGCCCAGCGCCGCGCCCTGCCACACGCAGAACGGGCCATCGACGATGATCGACGCCGGGGTCATCCCGTTTTCGAGCGCGGCGGCATAGACGATCGGCTTGATCGTGGACCCCGGCTGGCGCTGCGCCTGGGTCGCGCGGTTGAACGCCTGCACTGTCGCGTCGAAGCCGCCCTGCATCGCCAGGATGCGGCCGCTGCGCGGGTCCTGCACCACCATGCCACCCGAAATCTTGGGCACCGATCGCAGGCCGAACACGCCGCCCTCGGGCGCGACCGCGATCACATCGCCGGGCTTGAGCGCCGCAAAAGCGGTGCCGCCCTTGCCCCGCACCGGCATTTGCGCACCACCGCGCGGCAGCACGCCGGTGCGGCCATCACCAAAGCCGATCTGCGCGCTGCCCGCCGTCTTGGAAATGACGATCGCCGCGCGCCAATCCTCATAATCGAGGTCAATATTCTCGTTGAGCAGCGCGCTGCGCCAGCCATCGCCCTCGAACGGCTTTTCGCGCATCGGCCCGGACCAGCCGCGCCCGCGATCATAGCGGAGCAGGCCGTCGCGCAGCGCCTTTTGCGCGGCCTTTTGCAGTTCGGGATCGAACGACGTGCGGACCCACAGGCCGCCGGCATAGACGCTGTACGGGCCGTCGGTTTCCTCGTCGCCGAACTTGTCGATCAGCTGGCGGCGCACTTCCTCGATGAAATAGCCGCCGAGCGGGTCGGTCTTGGGCGTCTTGCGCGGCACCGCACCCAGCGGCGCGCTGACTGCGGCATCATGCTGCGCCTGATCGATATAGCCATTTTCGCGCATCTGCCCGAGCACCCAGTTGCGCCGCTCGATCGCGCGCTTCTCGTGCCGCTCGGGCATGTAATTGCTCGGGCCCTTGGGCAGGATCGCGAGATAGGCGAATTGCGGAATCGTCAGCTCGCGCACGCTCTTGTCGAAATAGGCGTTTGCCGCGGCCTCGACCCCGAACGCGTTTCGCCCCAGCGCGATCTGGTTGAGGTAGAGTTCGAGGATCTGCTCTTTCGACAGCGAATTTTCGATGCGGAAGGCGAGGATCGCCTCGCGCGCCTTGCGGACATAGCTGACCTCGTTGGTCAGCAGCAGGTTCTTCGCCACCTGTTGCGTGATGGTGGACGTGCCGCGCGGCGTCTCACCGCTGGTCAGCCCCTGCCACGCCGCGCGGACCAGGCCCGGATAATCGACGCCGCTATGCTGGAAAAAGGTCTTGTCCTCGGCGGAGAGGAAGGCGCCGACCAGCAGCTTGGGATATTCCTCGTACGACAGCTCGACCCGGCGATCGCGGGCGTAGCTGCGCAGCGGGGTGCCGTCACCGGCGCGGATATTGGTCGGCAGCGGCGGCTCGTAGCTGCGGAGCTTGTCGACTGACGGGAGGTCGCGCAGGAACAGCGCCCACAACACGATCGTCCCGACGCCCGCGAGCAGCGCCAGCCACGCGAGCAGCTTGAACCACCAGGTGCGGCGGATCGCCGCAAAGCGGTCGCCAGCATCCTCACGCGTGAATTTCAGCACGAAATTGGGTTGGGTGTCGTCCGCCATCGGGCGCGGGGTTTAGCAGGAAAGCGCCGCCTTGCCAGCGGGGGATGCGACGGGGTGAGGGGAGGGGGATTGGGACTGCCCGCGTCATTCCTCGCCTGAGCTTGCTCAGGGGAGGGGGACCGCCCGCGCAGCGGGTGGTGGAGGGGCGGCCGCGCAGACGGCCGTGAACAGCTCGGCAAAATTCCGCCCTCTGCGAGGCGGCCTCTCCGTCAGCTTCGCTTCCACCTCCCCTGCGCGGCAGGGGAGGAATGCAAGGGCCTCCTACCGCGCGGCCATCCGCGTCGCGAAATGGATCGCCACCGCGCGATCAACGCTCTGTGCCACGCGCTTGCGGCCTTCGGCAGTGTTGAGCAGCGCGACGTCGTTCGGGTTGGAGATATAGCCCGCCTCGAACAGGATCGAGGGCATGTCGGGCGCCTTGAGCACCAGCAGCGACGCCATGCGGTGCGGGCTGTCCTTGACCGGGATCAAGCCTTGCGCCTCCCGACCCAGCAGCCGGGCGAACTTGGCCGATGCGTTCATCGTCTCGCGCTGGGTCAGGTCGATCAGGATCGATGAGACGTCGCGATTCGTGCCCGCCAGATCGATTCCGGCCAGGATGTCGGATTTGTTCTCGCGCGCCGCCAGCCGCGCCGCCTCCTTGTCGGACGCCACTTCGGACAGGGTGTAGACCGTCGCCCCGCTTGCCCCGGGATGCAGCGCCGCGTCGCAATGGACCGAGATGAACAATGCCGCGCCGAGTGCACGGGCAACCTCGAACCGGTCGCGATGCACCAGATAGCGGTCATCCTCCCGGGTCAGCGCGACACGCACGCGGCCCGACGCAATCAGTTCGTCGCGGATGGCCTTGGCGATCTTGAGCGCCAGTTCCTTTTCCTGAATCCCGTCGGCGGAGATTGCGCCGGGGTCATGCCCGCCATGGCCGGGGTCGATCACCACCAGCGGGCGATCATCGTCGGCGCCATAGATGCGCGGCATGGCAAACGGCATCGGCTTGGGTGGTACCGGCACCGACACGCTGTAGCTGTGCCGGGATGATGCCCGCACGAAGCTGAACGGTGGCAGGAAGCTCAGCCGGCTTTCGGCAGCGGCGCGGGCAAAGCGCGCCTCGTCCACCGTGCGCAATTCCAGCGTCAGCGTCGACCCGTCGGCGCCGAACTTGCCATCGGTGACGATTGCCGGGCGCGCCAGATCGAACACGACGCGCGCGCCATCGCCCTGCGCCGCCTGTCGCACCGCTGCGACGGGACCACGGTCGAGGTCGGGCGTCGCGCCGGGGCGCGCACCCATCAGGTCCAGCGCGATCCGGTTCGGACCTGCCAGAACGAAGCTGCTGGCACCGGCGACGCGTTCGTCAAACCGGATGACGATCCGGTTCGACTGCACGTCGATGGCACGTATGGTTCCTGCCCAACTCGGCGCGCCGTTTAAAAACCCGGCGAGGAGGGCAAGGAAAAAAGACACCCGGGCGATATGCCGCGCCGGGCTGGGGGGGGTCCAGCCCAAAAGCATGCACTCATACTCACAAAATATATTCTCCCTGACGCGACCGGAATAATCACCCGGACCTTCCGGCGCGGTGAAGCCTTGCGGTTAACCCGGCATTCGGCATCTTTTTGCCGGCAAGCGGCAAAGGCTTGCCGGAGGCGGAGCGTTGTTTTTGCATCGCACGCGAAATGTTGCCGCGCGGTCACACCGATGCTAGGCATTGTGCCGACCGATCCCGATTTGGGTTATTCGGTATCCATCGCCGGGCGCATTCGCTCCGGTAATTTCAGGTTGACGCTGCATGAGGCAATTTCCGTCCATCCCGCATCGCACCGCTCAGGCGGTCGCGCGCGAGGCGGCGGAGGCGGGCACCCACGGGTCCGGCCGTGCCAATGCAGCAGAGGCATCACCAAACCCCTGCGCCCCCGATTTGATGGGGCGCAATCTTGTTCGCGCGCCGCGGCTGACACCCGCCTGGCGCGCCCGGAGACCAAATAATGACCATGCGTATGCTGATCGACGCACGCCACCGGGAAGAGACCCGCGTGGCCGTCGTCAAAGGAAATCGAATCGAGGAGTTTGATTTCGAGAGTGCCGAGCGCAAGCAGCTCAAGGGGAATATCTATCTTGCCAAGGTGACCCGCGTCGAACCGTCGCTGCAGGCGGCGTTCGTCGAATATGGCGGCAATCGCCACGGCTTCCTGGCGTTCAGCGAAATCCACCCCGATTATTATCAGATCCCCAAGGAAGACCGCGAAGCACTGCTGCGCGAAGAGGCTGAGCATGCCGCTGAGGAAGCCGCGCTGCGCGAGGCGGACGATAGCGACGATCACGACCATGACGACGAGGATGGCGACGTCGAAGTGGTCGAGCGTCCGTCCGACGAAGACGAAGAGGGTGGCGAGGCTGCCGAGGGCGAAGGCGAGGGTGAAAACGGCAAGGGCCGTCGCCGCCGTGGCCGCAAGGGCAGTGACGATCAGGTCGAGGCACTGCGCCAGCGCCGCATGAATCTGCGCCGCCGTTACAAGATTCAGGACGTGATCCGCCGCCGCCAGGTGCTGCTGGTTCAGGTCGTCAAGGAAGAGCGCGGCAACAAGGGTGCGGCGCTGACCACCTATCTGTCGCTCGCCGGCCGTTACTGCGTGCTGATGCCCAACACCGCGCATGGCGGCGGGATCAGCCGCAAGATCAGCTCCGCCGCCGACCGCAAGCGTCTGAAGACGATCATGGCGGATCTCAAGCTGCCGCCGTCGATGGGCTGCATCGTCCGCACCGCCGGGCTGCAGCGCACCAAGACCGAGATCAAGCGCGACTTCGACTATCTCGCCCGGCTGTGGGACGAGATCCGCGAGAAGACGCTGCAATCGTCCGCGCCGGCGCTGGTCTATGGCGACAGCGACCTGATGAAGCGTGCGATACGCGATATCTATAACAAGGATATCGACGAGGTGATCGTCGAGGGCGATGAAGGCTATCGCCAGGCCAAGGACTTCATGAAGCTCCTGATGCCGAGCCACGCCAAGAAGGTGAAGCATTACAGCGACGCCGTGCCGCTGTTCCAGCGCGCCGGGGTCGAGGAGCAATTGTCGGCGATGTACCACCCGGTGGTGCAGCTGAAATCCGGCGGTTACCTCGTCATCAACCCGACCGAGGCACTGGTGTCGATCGACATCAACTCGGGCCGTTCGACTCGCGAACATTCGATCGAGCAGACCGCGACCGCCACCAACCTTGAGGCCGCGCAGGAAATCGCGCGCCAGCTGCGGCTGCGCGACATGGCCGGCCTCGTCGTCATCGACTTCATCGACATGGATCATTCGTCCAACGTCCGGAAGGTCGAGAAGGCGATGAAGGAGGCGCTGAAGAACGATCGCGCCCGCATCCAGGTCGGTCGCATCTCCGCCTTTGGCCTGATGGAAATGAGTCGCCAGCGGCTGCGCACCGGCGTGCTCGAAGCATCGACCCGCCAGTGCCCGCATTGCGAAGGCACCGGCCTGGTCCGCACCGCATCGTCGGCGGGCCTGTCCGCGCTGCGCCTGATCGAGGATGAGGCGGCACGCGGTCGCGGCTCGCACATCACGCTGCGCTGCAGCCAGGAAGCGGCCTTCTACGTCCTCAACAACAAGCGCGCCGACATCGCCGAGATCGAGGATCGCTACGGCGTCCGCGTCGAGATCCTGTCGGACGGCGAACTGGAGGGCGCGCGCATGTCGGTCGAGGCGAGCGGTCCGCCGCCGGCGCATGCGCCGAAATTCGCCGCTGCGATCCAGGAGATCGAAGAGGACATCGTCGACGAGATCGACGAAGAGGAAGACGAAGAGGAAGAAGAGGCCGAAGCGCGCGCGCCGCGTGAGCGTCGTGACCGTGGCGAGCGAGCCGATGGTGAGGGCGAAGGGCGCAAGCGCCGCCGCCGCCGCCGCGGCCGTCGTGGTCGCCGCGAGGATGGCGATGCGCCGCAGGCTGGCGATGCCGAGCAGGGCATGGATGGTGAAGCTGCGGAGGACGAGGTCGACTCGGCTGAGGCTGTCGAAGCCGCTGCCGAAGCTCCGGTCTCCGAGAGCGAAGGCGAGGGCCGCAAGCGCCGTCGTCGCGGTCGTCGCGGCGGTCGTCGCGGTGCGGGCGGCGAGGATGCTGGTGCCGACACCGAAACCGCCGATGCCGAGGACGCAGCTCCGGTCGAGGCAGAAGTTGCCGAACCGGTGGCTGACGAAGCACCCGCCAAGCCGAAGCGCAGCCGCCGGAAGAAGGCCGATACCGAACCGGTGAGCGAAGCGGTCGAGGCGGCTCCGGCGGAAGCGCCGATCGAACCCCCGGCGGCCGAGGAAGCGCCCGCCAAGCCGAAGCGCACGCGCCGCAAGAAGAGCGATGAAGCTCCGGTTGCCGAGGCCGTGCCGGTCGAGGCTGTCGAAGCTCCGGTCGCAGAGGAAGCGCCGGCCAAGCCCAAGCGCAGTCGTCGCAAAAAGACAGACGAAGCGTCGGCTGCGGAAGTGGCGCAGGACCTCGCTCCCGCGGCAACGGAAGCGGCACCGGCTGAGGTCGCTGAAGCTGCGCCGGTCGAGGCAAGTGCCGCCGAAAGCGGCGAGGCCGACACCGCGCCACGGCGCGGCGGCTGGTGGCAGCGCACCTTCGGGGCCTGATCGCGAAACCAGGGGCGGGGGCCGATGCTCCCGCCCTTTTTTCATCGCGGGTTCATTGCGCCCGGGGCAGGCCTTCAAAATGGCGCTCGGTCGTGCCGACTGTTGATCGCCGGGGAAAAACCACCATGATGGGCGGCATGAAGCGGCTTGTATCCCTGTTCGCGTTGCTGCTGCTGTGCATCACCAGCCCAGCCTATGCCCAATCGATCCTGCGCGACGCGGAGACCGAGGCGCTGCTCGCCGATATGTCGCGCGACATCATAAAGGCGGCGAACCTGTCCCCCGCCAATGTCCGCATCGTCCTGATCAACGACCAGTCGATCAACGCCTTCGTCGCGGGCGGACAGACCGTCTATGTCCATTCGGGCCTGATCGACGCGGCCTCCAGCGCCAATGAGGTGCAGGGGGTGATCGCGCATGAAATCGGCCACATCACCGGTGGCCACGTGCCGCTGGGCGATCGCATGGGCAAGGGCGCGACCGGCATCACCATCCTCAGCCTGTTGCTCGGTGCGGCTGCGATGGCGGCGGGTTCCGCCGACGCAGGGATGGGCCTGATGCAGCTCGGCCAGCGCGCCGCGATGGGCAATTATCTTGCCTTCAGTCGCGCGCAGGAGGCGACGACCGACGCTGCCGGGGCCAAGTTCCTGTCCGGCGCGGGCGTCAGCGGCCGGGGCATGATCGACTTCTTCAAGAAGCTGCAGCAGCAGGAATATCGCTGGGGCCTCAAGCGCGGCAGCGACACCAGCTATGTGATGAGCCACCCGATGTCGGGTGACCGCGTCGCCACGCTGACCGCCGATCTTCAGGCTGATCCGGCATGGAACAAGCCCAGCGATCCGCAGATCGAGGCGCGGTTCAAGCGCGTGCAAGCCAAGCTGCGCGGCTATGTCACCGAGCCCAAGGATACGCTGCGGCGCTATCCGGCGAGCGACACCAGCGTCACCGCGCGCTATGCCCGCGCCTATGCCTATCATCTCGGCGGCTATCCCAAGGAAGCGGCGGGCGAAGCTGCGGCATTGGTCCGCGCCGAACCCGAAAATCCCTATTTCCTGGAGCTGGAGGGGCAGATCCTGCTCGAATCCGGCAAACCGCGTGATGCGCTGGCCCCGCTGCGCGCCGCGACGGCAAAGACCAATTTTCAGCCGCTGATCGCCACCACCTTCGGCCATGCGCTGCTCGCGACCGAGGATCCGGCGCATCTGGCTGAGGCAGAGACGGTGCTGCGCCAGTCGGTGGTGCGCGACAAGGAAAACCCGTTCGCCTGGTACCAGCTCGGCATGCTGTATGAGCGCAAGGGCGACAGCGCGCGGGCTGCGCTGGCCACCGCCGAACGTGCCAGCATGATCGGCGATATCGGTCGCGCGGTCCCCAGTGCACAGGCGGCAATGGCCGGATTGCCGCAGGGTACTCCCGACTGGATTCGCGCGCAGGACATCGTCATGGCGGGCCAGGCGATGATGCAGGACAGGAAGCGCAAGTGATCGAAAAACTGGCGAAGAGCCCGCTGGCGCTGGCCGGCACCCTGGTGCTGTCCGGCGTGGTCGGGGGCCTTGTGGTGGTCGGCGTCCAGGCGCTGATCCCCGATCAGGCCGCGCGCGATGACAAGGCGATCGGTCAGGTCGTACGCAACTATGTCCTCGAAAATCCGGAAATCCTGCCCGAAGCGATGAAGCGGCTGCAGGAGCGCGAAAGCGGCAAGGCAGTCGCCGCCAACCGCGCCGCGATCTTTGACGCCTATGCCGGGGCGTGGGAGGGCAATCCGTCGGGCGACGTCACCGTATCGGTGTGGATGGACTATGCCTGCGGCTATTGCCGCGCCAGCCTGCCGATGATCGCGCGGCTGGTGGCGGAGGATCCCAAGGTCCGCATCGTCTATCGCGAGCTTCCGGTGCTGAGCGAGGGTAGCCGCGTCGCCGCACGCTGGGGCCTCGCCGCCGCCGAACAGGGCAAGTTCAAGCCGTTCCATATGGCGCTCTATTCGGGCGGTCAGCTGAGCCAGGCCTCGATCGACGCCGCCGCCGCATCCGCCGGGCTGGACGTCGCGCGGGCGCAGCAGTCGATCGCTAGCGAACGGGTCGAAGCGGAGGTGGCGCGCAACCTCGACGTCGCGGGCAAGCTCGGCGTTACGGGCACGCCCAGCTGGGTGATCGGCGACCAGATCATCTCTGGCATGGTGCCCTATGAAGCTCTGAAGGAAGCCGTCCAAACCGCTCGCCGCAGGGGGAAATAGCCCCCCGGCCTTGTTCGGCCTGTGCCCCGTCCCTAGATGGCGCCCTCCACATGCGGGGGCCAAGCATGCAACCCATCCTATCTGTTCGCGGCGTCAGCAAGACCTATGCCTCGGGGCACCAGGCGCTGGGCGCGGTCGATCTCGACATCAACAAGGGCGAGATTTTCGCCCTGCTCGGCCCCAATGGCGCGGGCAAGACGACGCTGATCAGCATCATCTGCGGCATCGTGACGCCCTCGTCCGGAACGATCAGCGTCGGCGGGCATGACGCGATCGCCGACGCCCGCGCCGCGCGGATGATGATCGGGCTGGTGCCGCAGGAATTGTCGGTCGACATGTTCGAAACCGTGCTGGCGACCACCCGCTACAGCCGCCGCCTGTTCGGTCGCCCCGCCAATGACGCGCACATCGAACAGGTGCTGAAGGACCTGTCGCTGTGGGACAAGCGCAATTCCAAGATCATGGAGCTGTCGGGCGGAATGAAGCGCCGCGTGCTGATCGCCAAGGCGCTGGCGCACGAGCCCGACATCCTGTTCCTCGACGAACCGACCGCCGGCGTCGATGTCGAACTGCGCCGCGACATGTGGAAGCTGGTCCACCGCCTGCGTGAACGCGGCGTGACGATCATCCTGACCACCCACTATATCGAAGAGGCCGAGGAGATGGCCGACCGGGTGGGCGTGATCAACAGGGGTGAATTGCTGCTGGTCGAGGACAAGGCGGTGCTGATGAAGAAGCTCGGCAAGCGCGAACTCGACCTGTCGCTGGTCGAGACGATGACGGTGATCCCGCCCGAACTTGCCGAATGGCAGCTGACGCTGACCGATGAAGGGACGCGGCTGCGCTACACCTTCGATGCGCAGGCGGAGCGGACTGGGATCCCCTCGCTGCTGCGCAAGCTCGGCGAGCTGGGCATCGCGTTCAAGGATCTCGACACATCCAAGTCGAGCCTTGAGGACATTTTCGTCGACCTTGTGGCGGCCAAGCGGGAGGAAGCGGCGTGAAGGGATTCAACCATCACGGCGTCTGGGCGATCTATCGCTTCGAAATGGCGCGCGCGCTGCGCACCCTGTGGCAGAGCCTGGTCACGCCGGTCATCACGACCGCACTCTACTTCGTCGTATTCGGCGGTGCGATCGGGTCGCGGATGCAGGAGCTGGACGGGGTCTCGTACGGCAGCTTCATCGTGCCCGGCCTGATCATGATGAACCTGTTGCAGCTGTCGATCTCGAACGCGTCGATCGGCATCTACTTTCCCAAGTTCACCGGCACCGTGTACGAGCTGCTGTCCGCGCCGGTGACTGCGTGGGAGATGGTGATCGGCTATGTCGGCGCGGCGGCGACCAAGTCGATCGCGATCGGCCTGATCATCCTGTTCACCGCGATGGCATTCGTCGATGTGCCGATCGCGCATCCGTTCATGATGCTGACGATGCTGGTGCTGACCGCAGTCACCTTTTCGATGCTGGGCTTCATCATCGGGATCTGGGCCAAGGGGTTTGAGCAATTGTCGTTCGTCCCGGCGCTGATCGTCACGCCCCTGACCTTCCTGGGCGGCGCATTTTACACGATCAACATGCTGCCCGAGCCGTGGCGGACGATCAGCCTGGCCAACCCCGTCGTCTATCTGGTCAGCGGGTTCCGCTGGGCATTCTTCGACAAGGGCGATGTCGCGATCGGCGTGAGCCTGGGCTTCACCGCCGCGTTTCTGGTGGCCTGCCTCGCGGTGATCGGCTGGATCTTCAAGAGCGGCTGGCGTCTGAAGAACTGACGGGCACCAGCAGCGGCCGCAGCACCAGCGCGTTGAGGTTGAGCAGCGTGTGGACCAGCATCGCGAACCATAGCTGGCCGGTGGCGAGGTAGAGGATCGCTACCGTCACGCCGACCAGCGCCGACGCTGCCATCCCCGCCCAACCCTGATAGCGGTGCGCATAGGCGAACAATGCCGTGGCGAGCGCCATGCCGAGCAGCGCATCGCCCGTGACCAGCGCCGCGAACAGCGGCAGGGCAAGGCGGAAGAATAGCTCCTCGACCACGCCAGCCGTGACCCCGAGCGCGGCGGTCCAGCCGGTCTCGCCGGGGGTGCGCGGGAGCAGCGCGGCGAATTTGACCGGCATCAGCTGCCGCTGACCGCGATGCGCGCGCCACCAAGCGATGCCCAGCCCAATCACTGCCCCGGCCGCAAATCCCGCCAGCACTGCAACCTTGAGATGCACGACATTGTCGCCGAACCCCGCGAGCCGCCGCGCGCCGGGGATCAGCGGCGCAAATTCGGGCGGCAGTACCGCGATCGCATCCCAACGGCCGGTGAGCAGCAGCGCGACCAGCGCACTCGCCCCGAACGCAAGCGGCGCCCGGAGCATCCAGCGGCGATAACTGGTGATCCGGTCGACGGGCGCCCGCCCGCTGCGGTCGCCACGAATATACCAGAGATACGCGCCGATCAGCGCGATGAGCAGGACGGCGTCGAAGAGCGCGACGCCCATCAATCGATGCGATGCTCGCCCTTGACCCAGCGCACCGTGCCGCTGCTGGCGCGCATCACGACGCTTTCGGTCGTCATCTTGCCCTTCTTGCGCTTCACGCCCTGCAGCAGCGACCCGTCGGTCACGCCCGTCGCGGCGAAGATGCAGTCGCCCTTGGCCAGTTCCGACAGGTCATATTGCTTGTCGAGGTCGGTGATGCCCCATTTGCGCGCACGGCTGCGCTCATCCTCGTTGCGGAACAGTAACCGGCCCTTGAACTGCCCACCAACGCAGCGCAGCGCGGCGCAAGCGAGCACACCCTCGGGCGCGCCGCCCTGGCCCATATAGACGTCGATCGTCGTGTCGGGATCGGTCGTTGCGATGACGCCAGCGACGTCGCCATCGCCGATCAGCACCACGCCGCAGCCGAGCGCGCGCAGCTCCGCGATCAGCTTTTCATGGCGCGGGCGGTCGAGCACGCATGCGATGATCTCGCGCGGCTCCACGCCCTTGGCGGCGGCGATCGCGCAGATATTGTCGGTGACCGATTTGTCGAGGTCGATCACGTCCGGCGGATAGCCCGGGCCGACCGCGATCTTGTCCATATACACGTCGGGGGCGTTGAGCAGATTGCCCTCCTCGGCAATGGCGAGGACGGCGAGGCTATTGGGACCAGCCTTGGCGCAGATCGTGGTGCCCTCCAGCGGATCGAGCGCAATGTCGATCTTCGGCCCCTTGCCCGGCGCCGATCCGACCTTCTCACCGATATACAGCATCGGCGCTTCATCGCGCTCACCCTCGCCGATCACGACGGTGCCATCCATGTACAGCTCGTTGAGCGAAGCGCGCATCGCCTCGACGGCGGCGGCATCGGCGGCCTTTTCGTCGCCGCGACCGGTCAGCGTCGATGCGGCGATGGCGGCGGCTTCGGTCACACGGACCATTTCGAGGACGAGAACGCGGTCGAGAACCTGGCTGGCGGTTTGCATGGGGCTGGCGGATCCTGTTCTGCCTTGGATGATGGCGGCGATAGGAGTGCGAGGCAGGCTTGTCGATGCCCGCCAACGCTGTCATCGCGCGCAAAATTCACATTGGCGTGCGATTGGTAACTGGCGTTACGGACTCGTTGACGCGATCCATCTTGCAGTGCAGCACGCGCGACATGGCCAGTGCACCCCCGATCACCAACAATCCCGATGTCCGTTTCCTGGGTCGCGTCCTTGGCGACGTGATCCGTGCCTATGGCGGTGAGGCGCTGTTCCGGCGGATCGAATATATCCGGTCGGCGTCGGTCGACCGGCATCGCGGAATTGCGGGCGCGGACTCGATCGATCCCGGCCTCGATAGCCTCAGCCTCGACGAGACGCTCGATTTCGTGCGCAGCTTCATGCTGTTCTCGATGCTCGCCAATCTGGCCGAGGACCGGCAGGGCATCGCGGCGGAGCCGGGTGCGGATATCGAGCACGCTGTCGCGAAGCTCAAGGAACATGGCATCGGGCGCGAGCGGATCGCCGAGCTGCTGGCCGATGCGCTGGTCGCCCCGGTGCTGACCGCGCACCCGACCGAGGTGCGACGCAAGTCGATGCTCGACCACCGCAACCGCATCGCCGAACTCATGCGGAAGAAGGATCAGGGCGTTACCGAAACGCTGGACGGCGATCTGGTCGATGAGGCGATCGTGCGGCAGGTCGCCCTGTTGTGGCAGACCCGCGTGCTGCGGTTCGAGCGGCTCTATGTCGCCGATGAGATCGAGAATGTCCTGTCGTACCTGCGCGACGTGTTCCTGCCGACGCTGCCCGCGCTCTATGCCCGGTGGGACCGCGCGCTGGGCAGCCGCGTGCCGGCCTTCCTGCGCCCCGGTAACTGGATCGGCGGCGACCGCGACGGCAATCCGTTCGTTACCGCCGATTCGATGCGCCTCACCATGGCGCGCTCGGCCGAGACGGTGCTGACCTATTATCTCGACGCGGTCCACGCGCTGGGCGCGGAGATTTCGATTTCGGCGCATCATGCGCAGATCGACGCCGGGGTGCAGGCGCTTGCCGACGCCAGCGGCGACGATGCCGCGAGCCGCAGCGATGAGCCTTATCGGCGGGCGATCTCCGGCATCTATGCCCGCCTCGCCGCCACCTATCGCGATCTCACCGGCAAAGCGCCGTCGCGTCCCGGCGCGCTGAAGGGCGAGCGTTATCCCGACCCGGCGGCGTTCCGCGCCGATCTGTCGGCCATCGCCAAGGGGCTGGCCGCGCAGGGTGGCGAGACGCTGGCGTCGAGCGGGTCGCTCGGGCGACTGATCCGCGCGGTCGATATCTTCGGCTTCCACCTCGCCACACTCGATATGCGCCAGAACAGCGCGGTGCATGAGCGCGTGGTCGCCGAACTGCTCAAGGTTGCCGGGGTCGAGGCCGATTATACCGCGCTCGACGAAGACGCGCGCATCGCGCTGCTCCGCCGCGAACTGGCGAGCCCGCGCCCGCTGACCAGCCGCTACGCCGACTATTCCGACGAAACCGCGTCGGAACTCGCAATCGTCCATGCCGCTGCCGAGGTCCACGCCCGCTACGGCCGCGCGGCGATCAGCCAGTATATCGTGTCGATGGCGCAGTCGGTGTCCGACCTGCTCGAAGTCCATGTCCTGCTCAAGGAAGCCGGGCTCTACATTCCGGGCGAACCGGCGCAGGCGCATATCATGGCGGTGCCGCTGTTCGAGACGATCGGCGATCTCGAAGCCGGTCCCGACATCATGCGCGCCTGGTTCGCGCTGCCCGAGGTCGCGGCGATCGCCACCGCGCGTGGCCATCAGGAAGTGATGATCGGCTATTCGGATTCGAACAAGGATGGCGGTTACCTCACCTCGACCTGGGGGCTGAGCAAGGGATCGACCGCGCTGCGCCCGGTGTTCGAGGAGGCCGGGATCGGCATGCAGCTGTTCCACGGCCGTGGCGGCGCGGTCGGGCGTGGCGGCGGATCGTCCTTCGCGGCGATCCAGGCGCAGCCGCCCGGCACGGTGCAGGGCCGTATCCGTATCACCGAACAAGGCGAGGTGATCGCCGCCAAATACGGGACCCGCGAGAGCGCACAGACCAATTTGGAGGCGATGGCATCAGCGACTCTGCTGGCCAGCCTTGAGCCGCAACGGCTGTCGGATGCCGACGCCGCGCGGTTCGAAGCCGCGATGGAAGAGCTCTCGACCACTGCGTTCAAGGCCTATCGCGGCCTCGTCTATGGCACCGACGGTTTCACCACCTTCTTCCGCCAGCTCACCCCGATCGCCGAAATCGCCGGCCTCAAGATCGGCAGCCGCCCGGCGAGCCGCAAGAAGAGCGACGCGATCGAGGATTTGCGCGCGATTCCATGGGTGTTCAGCTGGGCGCAAGCGCGGGTCATGCTGCCCGGCTGGTATGGCGTCGGACAGGCGCTGGCGGCCTTCCCCGACCGCGGTCTGCTGCGCGAGATGGCGGCGGGCTGGCCGCTCTTCGCCTCGACGCTGGCGAACATGGAAATGGTGCTGGCCAAGTCCGACATGGGCATTGCCGAGCGCTACGCCGCCTTGGTCGAGGACCGCGCGCTTGCTGACGGCATTTTCGGCGATATCCGCGATGGCTGGCGCACGACGCATGACCAGCTGCTCGAAGTGACGCGCCAGACGCGGCTGCTCGAAAAGCACCCCGCGCTGGAAACGTCGATCAAGCTGCGGCTACCCTATATCGAGCCGCTCAACCTGCTGCAGGTCGAGTTGCTCAAGCGCCATCGCGCGGGCGAGACCGATCCGAAGATCGAACAGGGCATCCTGCTGTCGATCAACGCGATCGCGACCGCGCTGCGCAACAGCGGCTAAGCGGTCTCGATCAGGAGTCCGCGCTGGCCTTAGCCAAAAACTGGCGTGCCGAGACGTTCATGCGCAGCACGCCCCAGCTGTCGATGCCGATCGAGTCCAGCGGCACTTTAGTTGCGCCCCGGCTGTGACGGATCACGACGCCGTCTGCGGCGACCGTCTCGATCTTGCCGATACGATACCCCTTTCGATCGAGCACCACTTCGTTCGACACGAGGCGTTCCATCGGCGCATCGCCGGCACGAACGCGCTGGGGAGCCAGAAAGGGTGAAACCGGCGTCGGCGGAATGCCATACATGCCCGCATCGGCATTTCCGGTATGGGTCGGGCCGACAAGGTTCTGCGCCGTAACGGGCGCGGAAAGAGCGACGAGGGGAAGAGCAATTAGGGCGTAGCGCATATCGACTCTCCGGATTGAGTAGAACGCAGCGGACACCGTTTTACCTGAACTGCAGATTAATCGAGGAATGGTGCCGCAATCTCCGGTCGCACGCGCACGAGTCGCCCGGTGGCGCGATCGAGCATCGCCCAGGTCGATACCGCCTCGACCTTCACCCGGCCATCGGCATCGGTGAAGCGCATATGGCGGTCGAACCGCGCGCCCTTTGGCGGATCGGGCACCCAGGTTTCGGCCGTCACCGTCTCGCCAACACTCACATTGCCGCGATAGTCGATCTCATGCCGCGTCACGACCCAGACATAGGCGTCGCGATGCTCGGGTGCGGCGACCGCAGCCCAGTGTGAAACCGCCACGTCCTGAATCCAGCGAACCCACACCGCATTGTTGACATGGCCAAGCTCGTCTATGTCCTCGGGCGCGGCGGTGATCGTCTTGGTGAAACGGGGCATCATTGACGTTTACGGTAACTTCGCCGCGCTGCAAACAGGCGTTGGATCAGTCGATCTTCATCCGTTCGTTACCGACAAAAGCCAGCTTGGTGACACCCGCGCGCTTCACCTGGGCCAGCACGTCGTCGAACCGCGCATAGCGTGTGGCTTCGTCGGTCTGGATCAGCAACGCGCGGTCGGCCGCAACCCCGGCTGCCAGTCGCCCAGGCAATTGCGCGTCCGTCATCCGGGCGCCGTCCCAAAGCAACGAACCGTCGGCGGTGATGTCGAGCCGATGCGGTAGGCCCGGTGGGGTAACGCTGTCGCCCTGCGGCAGGTCGACTGGCACCTTGTGGGTCATGCTCGGGATGGTGACGATCAGCATGATCAGCAGTACCAACATGACGTCGATCAGCGGGGTGATGTTGAGCGCGCTGAACGGTTCGGCATCCGCAGCGCGGCGATAGGCAAGAGCACGGGGCATCGATACCTCCTCACATAACGTGATGATGTATCATGCCACAAGCGGGGCCGAGCGCAACGATTAACCGCGCTCATACTTCCAGTTGCGGCGCTTGCCGTCGCGAATCCACGCGATTGCCTCGGCCACGCGCTTGTCGCGTGTCGCGTCGCGCTTTGCTTCGGCGATCCACTCGCAATATTCGCGGCGACAGCTTGGTGGAAAGGCATCAAACGCGGCGACGGCTGCAGGATTACGCACCAGCGCTTTGGCAAGAGCAGCGGGAATTTCGGCTTCGGCCTTGGGCACTGTGGCGGCCCGTCGCGGCACCACGCCCGACTCGATCAGTGCGATGACGGAGCGGATCTGCGCCTCCATCGCCGCCGCGTCGGGAAAATCTGTGAGCGATGTGATCCGGCCGTATTGGCCCATCGCTTCACCCTCTTTCCCGGTCGCCGTCTGGTCGCGGTTCCAGAAACCAAAGCCGGCATGGGCTTTGAACGCGGCCATGTTGGCAAGCGGGCGGCCACCATATGAAAAGAACGGCATGCCCCATTTGATGCTTTCATCGACCTCCGCACAGGCGGCGTGGACGCGTGCGCGCAGCCAGGTCAGGATCGGTCGGGCGAAGTTGGCCTGTCGGTCGATATAGGCGTCAATGCGCGGGTCCGTGGCCATGGCGCGGCTCCTCTCCACGCCACGGTCGGTCGTGACCCGCGCTCTGTCAATCGGCCGGTGTTACGGGTTCAGTGTTATGGCCTCGGAATCATCGATATCGTGGTCGTCGATCTCGCCGTCCTCGAGGTCCTCCTGCAGCGAATCCTCGATCGCGTCTTCATCTTCGTCGGGGTCGCCAATGGCTTCATCCGCCACGTCGTCCTCTGCCAGCAGGACCGCATCTTCGTCTTCATCCGCATCGATCTCCGCACCGAGATCTGGCGCAAGATCGGTCAGCAGCGTGCCGTTGCCCGGGCCACCGACCGTTGCTTCCAGAATCTCTGCGCGCTGGCTTTCGTCATAGCCGTCTTCGTCATAGCCGTCATCGCCGGTTCCATGACCTTGCACCTGGTGACCACCCATTGCCGTCTCCTTGCATTCAACTGAAGGCGCGAACGGTGGGCGGGGCGGCTGGTTCCGTGCGGTGCGACGGACGGCGTCAGCTGCGGCGAAACAATTTGCCGCGCTCGGTAACGAACACGATGACCAGCGCAGTCAGGCCCAGCGTGGTGAAGCCGATATAGAGCGGCACGGTCGTCCCATCGAAGGCCTGGCCGATTACCGCTCCCAGGACAGCCGCACCAAGCGTGGCGATGAATCCCTGAAGGCTCGACGCGCGCCCGGCGATCTCGCCCATATTCTCCATCGCCATGGCGGAGAAGTTCGAGTTGGCGAGGCCCATCGCGGCCATCATCGGCGCCTGCAGCACGATGAAAATCCACAGCGTTTCCCCGTAAAACAGGATGATCGCGAGGTGGATTGCCGCGAGCAGCGTCGTCGCGACGATGGCGAAGTGTGACAGAAAGCGCATCCCAAACCGCATCACCAACCGTGAATTGGCAAAGGCGCTTGCCGCCATCAGCCCGGCGATCGATGCGAATACCACGGTCAGCAGCTCGGGCCGCTTGAACACATCATAGACGATTTGCTGGATCGAACCGATGAACGCGAAGAAGCAGCCGGAAATGGCGCAACTGGCAAAGGTATAGCCCACGGCCCAGCGGTCGCGGAACATGATGCGGTAGCCGCGCCAGATTTCCTTGAGGTCGAGCCGATTAACCGAGGCTGGGTCCAGCGTTTCGGGCATGCGAATCAGGAACCAGGCCAGGACGATGGCGGCGATCGTGCCAATCCCCGCGAAGATGATCCGCCACGAATCGAACAGCATCACCATCAACTGGCCCCAGGCGGGCGCGAGCACGGGCACGACCATGAAGGTCATGAACGCGAGGCTCATCACCCGCGCCATCGCGCGCCCCTGAAAACAGTCGCGCACCAGCGCCACCGTGACGACGCGGCCGGCCGCAACCGCCGCGCCACTCGCAGCACGCGCCACCAGCAGCAGTTCGAAGCTGTTTGCGCTCGCTGCGACCAGGTTCGTTACGACATAGAATGCCAGCGCGACGCCAATCACCGGCTTGCGCCCGAAGCGGTCGGCCAGCGGCCCGTGGACCAGCTGCGCGACGGCGAAGCCCAGCATGAAGGCGGTGATCACATATTGCCGGTGGTTCGGCTCGCTCACTCCCAATTGGTCGGCGATCGCGGGCAGGGCCGGCAGCATCGAATCGATGCCGAGCGCGGTCAGCGCCATGATCGACGCGATCAGCGCGACAAACTCGCCCATCGGGATTGGCGACCGATTTTCCGGCGTCTTGGCCTCGGCAGACTGGGTAAGCGCGTCCATGCGCGGCCCATGCCGCATTGCAACCAATGCGTCACCCCCGGGATTTGACCTGTGCACAAAAGCGCGATAGTGTATTGTTCAAATAACACGCTTGGAGTTTTGCGATGAAACCAATCTGGCTTGTGCTTCCGGTCGCGGCCGTGCTCGCCGCCTGTGGCGGGGACGGTGAGGGGACCAGCATCTCGATCCAGGGCGACAATGGATCGGTCACCGCCCAGGCCGACAAGGACGGCAAGGTGTCGGTCAAGGCACCGGGCTTTGAAGGCTCGATCAAGCTGCCCAAGTTCAACATCAGTGCAGAGAATTTTGAGATCGACGGCGTCAAGCTCTACCCGGGCGCGACCGTCTCCAGCCTCAACATCGACGATCGGCAGGACGGCACCAAGTCGGGCGGCGTCAATGTGACGTTCGATGCTCCGGCCGATGCCGCGCGGGTGCGCGACTGGTTCCGCGAGCAGATGGAGGGCGCCGGCTTTACCGTCACCGGCAATCGTGACGAACTGACCGGCAAGACCAAGTCGGGCAGCCCCTACACGCTCAAGATCGACGGCACCGGCGATGCAAAGAGCCGTGGCACGCTGACGGTTTCCGGAAACTGATCCACTAATCCGTCGTCCACGCGTAGGCGGACGGCGCAGCGGGAGGGGTGCAAGGCACCGCGCCTCTCCCGCGCTTTTCCATCCGGAATTTCCCGCCCCTGTTCGAGTCTGATCAAGGCGACTATTTGAGGGAGATTCGTTTCCCGGAGTCGCTTTGCAATGCCCGATACCATTCTCGCCGAAGTCCCGCTCGTCAGCCTCGCCGATCAGGCCAGTGACCCGCAGGGATTTGCCGCCGCATTGGGTGGATCGTTCGAGCGGTTCGGCTTTGCGATGGTGTCCGATCACGGCATTCCGCAGGACCTGATCGACCGCGCCTGGGCAATGACCAAGGCGTTTTTCGACCTGCCCGAGGATGTGAAGCGCAGCTATTTTGTCGCGGGCGGTGGCGGCGCGCGCGGCTATACCCCGTTCAAGACCGAGATCGCCAAGGGCGCCACCCATGTCGACCTCAAGGAATTCTGGCATATCGGTCGCGAGCTGGCGGCGGGGCACCGCTTTTCGGAACTGATGGCCCCGAACATCTGGCCCGACCAGCCCGCAGGCTTCCGCGAGACCTTTATCGAGCTGTTCGCGGCATTCGACACGGCCGGCGACAAGCTGCTCTCGGCGATCGCCGTGCATCTCGGCCTCGCGCCCGACTGGTTCGATCATGCCGTGAAGGACGGTAATTCGGTGCTGCGTCTGCTGCACTATCCGCCGGTCACCGAGGATGCGCCGAACGTGCGCGCTGGCGCGCATGAGGACATCAACCTCATCACCCTGTTGCTCGGTGCTGAGGAAGCGGGTCTGGAGCTGCTCGACAAGGATGGCGAATGGCTGCCGGTCAAGCCGCCCGAGGGCGCGATGGTGGTCAATGTCGGCGATATGCTGCAGCGGCTGACCAACCATGTCCTGCCCTCGACCACGCATCGCGTGGTCAACCCGCCGGTCGAGCGGCGCGGTCATTCGCGCTATTCGATGCCCTTCTTCCTCCACCCCGCGCCCGATTTCCTGATCAAGGCGCTGCCGCAGACGGTGACCGCAGAGAATCCCGAGCGTGAGCCGCCGATCACCGCGCACGACTATCTGGCCGAACGACTGGCCGAGATCGGGCTGACGAAGAAATAGAAAAAATATCTCCCCTCCCGGTAAGGCCCGGGAGTATGGGCGGAACAGTCGGCTCGGGCGATGCCCGGGCCGTTGCCGCTTACAGGGATGAAGACATGACCGAACCGCTCCGCGTTGCACTGGCTGGCCTTGGCACGGTGGGCGCGGGCGTCATTCGTCTGATCGACGCCAATGCCGACCTGATTGCACGCCGCGCAGGCCGACCGATTGAGATCGTCGCAGTCTCAGCGCGCGACCGGTCCAAGGATCGCGGCGTCGACATCACCCGGTTCGACTGGGTCGATGACATGCGCGAGCTGGCGCAGCATCCGCGCGCCGATGTCGTGGTCGAGCTTATCGGCGGGTCGGACGGCCCGGCACTGGCGCTCGCCCGCGCGACGCTGGCGGCGGGGAAGGGGTTGGTCACGGCCAATAAGGCGATGATCGCGCACCACGGCCTCGAACTCGCCCATGTCGCCGAACAGGCCGACACGCCGATGAAGTTCGAGGCCGCGGTCGCGGGCGGCGTGCCGGTGATCAAGGGGCTACGCGAGGGTGCCGCGGCGAATGTAATCGACCGCGTCTATGGCATCCTCAACGGCACCTGCAATTTTATCCTGTCGAAGATGGAGGCGGAGGGCCGCGACTTTGCCGAGGTGCTGGCCGAGGCGCAGGCCAAGGGCTTTGCCGAGGCGGACCCGAGCTTTGACATCGACGGCGTGGATGCCGCGCACAAGCTGTCGATCCTCGCCAGCCTTGCCTTCGGCACCCAGCCGGCGTTTGGCGATGTGGCGATCCACGGCATCCGCAACCTGCTCGCCGCCGATATCGCCGAGGCGGCGGCGCTGGGATATCGTGTGCGCCTGCTCGGGATCGCGGACCTCAATGGCGACGGGTTGTTCCAGCGCGTCCACCCGCACCTCGTCCCGCTCGCCCATCCGCTCGCGCACGTCACCGGTGCGACCAATGCGGTGGTGGCCGAGGGCAATTTTGTGGGCCGCCTGTTGTTCCAGGGCGCGGGAGCCGGAGATGGCCCCACCGCTAGCGCCGTGGTCGCCGACCTGATCGACATTGCCCGCACCGAATTTGGCCCGCCCTACGCCATGCCCGCTGCCAGCCTCGCCAAGGAACCCGCCGCGCCGAGCGGGGAACGTCGGGGCCGCGCCTATCTGCGCTTCACCGTACCCGACAAGGTTGGCGTCCTCGCCGAGATCGCGGCGGCGATGCGCGATGCCGGTGTGTCGATCGAATCGCTGATTCAGCGTGGCGCGATGGCCGATGGCAGCGTGCTGCTCGCGATCGTGACGCATGAGGGGCCGGAGCGCTGCGTCGCGCAGGCGCTGGAAAAGCTGCGCGGCTCACAGAGCCTCGCGGGCGAACCGATGTGGATGCATATTCTGGGCGAGTGAGAACGGCTTAGGGTGCTGGTTCGCGTTTGCGCACCACCTTGCCGTCAAATCCGACACCCACGGTCACGCCCACCATCCCCTTGCACTGGGCAAGGAACGGGCCGGATACGCCGCACTGAAACATCGTGTCCTCCAGCACCCGCTCTGTCTGTGCGGGGCGATTATCCTCCGCGCGGGCTGTGACGAACGGGACGCGATATTTTTTGTCCGCATCACGCAGCGCGCAGATCGTCACCTCATCGGGGTCGGCCGTCTTTTCGCAGGGAATGGCGGCGCGTGTCTTTTCGCGATGGATGCGCAGCAGCGAGTCATCGGCACCGGACTGGAAAGCGAGGGCAAGCAGCAACAGGGACATGGCGTCGAACCTCCCGGCGCGACGATAGCATGGCCCTTACATGCCCGAAACGGGAATCAGTTGGTTGCGGTTGCCTCAGCAGCGTCCGCCAGCGCGATCTCGACCAGCGCGCGACCGCGGCGGACGATGCCCAGCTCGCGCGCGGCGGCTTCGGACAGGTCGAGAATGCGGCTCTTGTGGAAGGGCCCGCGGTCGTTGACGCGAACGATCACGCTGCGTCCGGTCGACGGATCGGTCACGCGCAACTTGGTGCCGAAGGGCAGGCTGCGATGCGCAGCGGTCATGTCGCTGGGGTTGAAGCGCTCACCGCTGGCGGTGCGGTTGCCGGCGTGCGCGTCACCATAATAGCTCGCCATGCCGCTGGCGAGGACAGTGGCGGTGCCGGAGGCAGCGGGGGCAGGCGCGGCGTCCTGCGCTGCGACAGGCGCAGCAGCGGTCAACATCATGACAGCGATGATCGAACGCATTGTCCCCGGCCCCTTTCGGTCCGGGGGTGAAACAGACGCGGCGCCGAACGGCAATCCGTCCAGCGCCGCACTGTTTGGATTCTGCGGTCAAACGTCGAGATTGGCGACGCTGAGCGCGTTTTCCTGGATGAACTCGCGACGCGGTTCGACGACATCGCCCATCAGGCGCGTGAAGATCTCGTCCGCGACGTCGGCCTGATCGACCTGGACGACGAGCATCGAGCGGTTGGCCGGGTCGAGCGTGGTTTCCCACAGCTGTTCGGCATTCATTTCGCCCAGCCCCTTGTAGCGCTGGATCGACAGCCCCTTGCGGCCCGAGGCGAGAATCGCGTCGAGCAATTCGCTCGGGCGGGCGACCAGGGTTTCGCCCTTGGCGGCGGCGACGGGCAGTTCCTCCTCACCCTCCGCGACCGCAGCCGCTTCCTCGACCTGCGCGACCTTGGCGGAGACCAGCTTGGCGATCTGCGCATAGCTGTCGGCTTGTTCCGCCGCGAGCGCGTGGAGCTTGCGTCCTTCGGCCGAGGTCAGGAACGCCGCCTCGATGATGTGGTGATCGGTCACGCCGCGCCACCAGCGCTCGAAGTGGAAGCCGCCATCTTCGGTCACCCGCGCGGTCCAGCGCGCATCGGCATCGGTCAGGTCGAGCCGCTGCGTCACCGCCGCCAGCCGCTCGCCACGCTGCTCGCGCGTCGCTTCGGGATCGAGCGCGCGGCCCAGTGCCAGCGCCTCGATGATCGAGGAATCATAGCGGCGCGGGACGTAGCGCATCAGCGTCTTCATGCGGCGGGCATGGTCGACCAGGCTCGCCAGATCGTCGCCGAAGCGCGTGCCCGTGGCGGTCTCCAGCCGGTTGCCCGCAACCCCCGCCTCGACCAGATAATCGTCGAGCGCGGCATCGTCCTTCAGATACACTTCCGACCGGCCCTTGCTCGCCTTGTACAGCGGCGGCTGGGCGATGAAGAGGTGCCCGGCCTCGATAATCTCGGGCATCTGGCGGTAGAAGAAGGTAAGCAGCAGCGTGCGGATATGCGCGCCGTCCACGTCAGCGTCGGTCATGATGACGATCTTGTGGTAGCGCAGCTTTTCGAGGTTGAAGTCGTCGCGCCCGATGCCGGTGCCCATCGCCTGAATCAGCGTGCCGATTTCCTTGGACGACAGCATCCGGTCAAAACGCGCGCGCTCCACGTTCAGGATCTTGCCACGCAGGGGAAGGATCGCTTGGAAATGGCGGTCGCGGCCCTGCTTTGCCGATCCGCCGGCCGAGTCACCCTCCACCAGGAACAGTTCGGATTTGGCAGGATCGCGCTCCTGGCAATCGGCGAGCTTGCCGGGGAGCGAGGCGATGTCCATCACGCCCTTGCGCCGGGTGAGTTCGCGCGCCTTTTTCGCCGCCTCACGCGCGGCGGCGGCGTCGATCACCTTCTGAATGATCATGCGGGCGTGGGCGGGATTTTCCTCCAGCCAGTCGTTCATCTTGTCGGCCATCAGCGCTTCGAGCGGCTGGCGGACTTCGCTGCTGACCAGCTTGTCCTTGGTCTGGCTGCTGAATTTGGGATCGGGCAGCTTGACGCTGACGATCGCGGTCAGACCTTCGCGCATGTCGTCGCCGGTCAGCGTGACCTTTTCCTTCTTCAGCAAGCCCGACTTGTCGGCATAGCTGTTGATCGTGCGGGTCAGCGCGGCGCGGAAGGCCGCCAAGTGGGTGCCGCCGTCGCGCTGCGGGATGTTGTTGGTGAAGCAGAGGACGTTTTCATAGTAGGAGTCGTTCCACTCCAGCGCGACGTCGATGCCAATATCGTCGCGCTGCCCGGTCACCGAAATCGGGTCGGGAAACAGCGGCGACTTGTTGCGGTCGAGCCACTTCACAAAGGCGGCGATCCCGCCCTCGTAATAGAGTTCGACTTCCTTGACCTCTTCGTGCCGCGCGTCGCGCAGGAACAGGCGCACGCCCGAGTTCAGGAACGCCAGCTCGCGATAGCGATGTTCGAGCTTGTCGAAATCATATTCGATCTGGTTCTTGAACGTGCCGCCATCGCCCGGCGTCTTCTCGGTCGAGGCGAGGAAGGTCACGCGCGTGCCCTTTTTCCCGTTCGCCGGACCGATCACCTTGAGCGGGGCGACGGCGTCGCCATAGGCAAAGCGCATGTAATGCTCTTCGCCATCGCGCCAGATGTTGAGATCGAGCCATTCGCTGAGCGCGTTCACGACCGACACGCCGACGCCGTGCAGGCCGCCGGACACCTTATAGGCATTGTCGTCCGAGGTGTTTTCGAACTTACCGCCGGCGTGGAGCTGGGTCATGATGACCTCCGCCGCCGACACACCCTCTTCGCTGTGTATGCCGGTCGGGATGCCACGACCATTATCCTCGACCGAGACCGATCCGTCGGCGTTCAGCTGGATGATGATCTTGTCGCAATGCCCGGCAAGCGCTTCGTCGATCGCATTGTCCGAAACCTCGAATACCATGTGGTGCAGGCCGGAACCGTCGTCGGTGTCGCCGATATACATGCCCGGCCGCTTGCGCACCGCGTCGAGGCCCTTGAGGACCTTGATGCTGTCGGCGCCGTAGGCGTTGGAGTTGGGGGCTGAATCGGTGGTGTTGTTGTCGTCTGATGCCATGCCCAGCATATAGGGTCCGCCGTCACAAAACGGAAGCGAAATGGGCCTTAAGCGGGGTGGATCGCGCCGTCGTGAACGGTAAGCCGAATCGCCGCCCCTGCTTCTGCAAACAGCGCCGGTTCAGTGCCGGTCATCCATACCTGTCCGCGCCCGGCGAGCCGTTCGAACAGCGCCGCGCGGCGGGCGGGATCGAGATGCGCGGCGACCTCGTCCAGCAGCAGGATCGGGGCGCGGCCGGTGCGGTCCGCGACCAGTTCGGCATGGGCAAGGACGATGGCGAGCAGCAGCGCCTTTTGCTCGCCGGTCGAACAGAGATGCGCGGCCTGGCCCTTGCCGAGATGCGTGACTGCCAAGTCCTGACGATGCGGCCCAGTCAGCGTGCGCCCGGCGGCGGTGTCGCGGGAGCGGCCAATGCGCAGCCGCTGGGCGAGGTCGGTCGCATCGTCACCTTCGATGGCAAGGCCGGCACGGGCGAAGGGCCCTTCGGGTTGCGCGACGAGGCGTTCGGAGAGCTGGGCGACGGTGGTGCGGCGCGCCGCGTCGATTGCCGCGCCATGTTCGGCCATGCGCGCCTCCAGCGCGCTCAGCCAGTCGGGATCGGCGGGCTCCTCCGCGCCGAGCAGCCGGTTGCGCTCGCGCATCGCGGCTTCGTAGCGCGCGCTGTGGTGGGCATGGCTGGGGACGAGCGCGAGGGCCAGCCGGTCGAGGAAGCGCCGCCGCTCGCTCGCCGGTTCGGCGAACAGCCGGTCCATCGCGGGCGTGAGCCACAGCACGGTCAGCCACTCGCCCAGCGAGGTCGCCGCGGCGGTCGCGCCATTGACCCGGACGATGCGACGCTCAGGCGCAGAGGGCTGGGTGCCGGTGCCGATCTCGACCTCACCATCGAGTTGCGCCGCCACCCCGAACCCGCCGCTGCCGCCCTGTCGCGCCATTTCGGGCAGCGGCGCGCGGCGCAGGCCGCGGCCGGGGGCGAGCAGGGACACGGCCTCCAGCACATTGGTCTTCCCCGCGCCATTGTCCCCCGCCAGCACGACGAAGCCGGTCCCGACGTTCAGGATCGTGTCGCGATGGTTGCGGAAATCGGTCAGGACAAGGCGGGTCAGGGCCATGCGCGGGCTGTAGCGTTCCCGCTTGCTGCCGGCCAGCATTTGCGCAAGCAATGGCGTCGGGGGGACTTATGAAGCGACTGATTCTGGCGGCAATCCTGCTCGGCACGGCCGGATGTGGGGGCGATCCGGCGACGCGGGTGATTGACGGGATCGAAGCGAGCTACAGCAAGGAGGGGCGCGCCGACGCGATCACGATCAACTTCGATGACGATGGCAATGCGCGGCTGTGGGCGGGCAAGCGGCGCGGCATCATCGTCCGCGACGGCCAGGATTATCTGATGAACGAGCGCCGCGTCGCGATCGACAAGACCAAGTACAAGATGGAACCGGTCGCGGCGCTGCGCGGCGATGTGATGGCGGCATTGTCTGCGTTGGCGGATGCGCAACGCAAGCGCGTGGAGCAGGCCGAGGCAGCGGCGAAGGCGTCGGGCGAGTTGCGCCCGGACGGCACACGGGTCGTACGCCTGTACGATGGGCGCGAAATGCTGATCACGCCGCCGCCGGTGGTCACGTTTCAGGTCGTCCCGGTCGGCACCGAAGAAGTTGGCGGTCGCAGCGGCAAGGTCTGGCGGCTCAGCGCGGTCGGCGACCCGCGCCCGAACGGGTTGGAAGCGGTGATGTCGAGCGATCCGGAGTTGGCGCAGGTCGGACGGCTGATCCGTATGCACATGGCGCCCGCCGATGTCGCCGCGCTGGAGCCCGAGGGGACGCGCCGCAACCTGGCCAAGGCGGCGGCGGAATTATTCGGCAAGGGCACATTGCTGCGCCTGTCGGTGCGGGGTGCGGCGGGGCAGACGATGGAGTTGTACCGGCTACAACGCTTCGGTCCGGCGAGCTTCCGGGGCGCGGTGCTGATGCTGCCGGCGACGGTGCGCGATCGCAAGACCTTGCGCGAAGACCTCAAGGTGCTCACCCCGGTCGAGGATGACAGCCCGATGCGCGGGGTGCGGCGTTAGGGCGGGCATGGCTAAGCCACCCGCCCGTTTGCCCTGAGCTTGTCGAAGGGCGTGCCCGACATCAGCGGCAGGAGCGGTGCTTCGACAGGCTCAGCACAAACGGAACGTTGCTTTCAGATCCCGATCAGGCCCTTGTCGCGCAATTCGGCCTGCGCCGCGCGGTACAGCACCGGATCACCGATGTTCAGCCGCTTGCGCACTGCGAGGAGCGGTTCGGCGAGCAACAACTCATAATCCTCGCCCGACAGCCAGCGCGCGGCCTTGCCGTGGCGATAGCCTTCGCGCACCGCCTTGGCGAAGCTGCGCGTTCCGGTGACGCGCAGACTCTTGAGCGCCGCCCCCAGCGCAATGAATGCCCAGCCAAGCCCGCCGGTCTGCGCATAGGAAAAGGCGACGAGGCACGCTTCGCCGAGCGGTTCGTCGGCCTGGTAGCCGGTGACGACGTGCCAGATGTCGTGAATGTCGCGCTCGCGCCGGCCATACCAGGCATGCGGATGCTCGATCCCGCGTTCGACATCGGCGTCGGCATAGCTCACATCTGCCAGCCCCTGAGCCGAATAGCCGGTGCGATCGAGAAAGGCGCGATAGGCCGCGCCGACGCTGCCTTCGGGCAGCGAGTCGAGCCAGCCGCGGTCGGAGAATTTCTCGGCAAGTTCGGTCCGGCGATAGGCGATTCGCCCACCCTCCGCGGTGCTCAGCAACCGACGATAATTGCGCGCCAGCGTGTCGCCGTTGAGCGCGCGCATGATGCGGAACACCTGCACCGTATCATCGCCATTGGCAAGCAGGCGACGCAGCGCGGCGAGCGCCGTCCCCCATTCGCGCTTGCGCGGTTTGCTCCAGTCGATTGCCTGCGTTGCCATGGAAACCACCGTTACTGACAGATGTGTCAATAAGTCGTTAGTCCCGCTATTGCAAGGTGACAAGAGCTCTTGACAGGTCGCGGCGAATCATGACAAGAACTCTTGTCATATGGACAAGAGCTCTGGACAGTCCCGGTGAATAACCGGTTGCGTATCTTGCGGGCGGAGGCGGGCCTTAGTCAGGGCGACCTGGCCCGTCTGCTCGGTGTCTCGCGTCAGACCATCAATGCGGTCGAGACTGACAAATATGACCCCAGCCTGCCGCTGGCGTTGCGGATGGCGAAAATCTTTGGAGTGGCAGTCGATGAAATCTTCCTCGATGACTGGATTGCACCCGAGCGTGACTGAGATGACGCGCGGGCAACGCATGCGGCGGCATGCCGTGGAGGTGCTGATCGGCGGCGTAATCGGCGCAGGATTCGGCTTTGGCATCGCCAGTTTTGTCGATGCGACCGGGTTCGAGCGCTGGACGATCGCCGAACTTGCCTCGCTCGGCATCGCATTCATGCTGTTCTTCATGGGCGGTTTCGTGCTGGTGATGAGCGCGTCGGAAGATCGCTGGCGGCGGCTGGTGGCGTTTCGTCAGCCGGGCAGCGAGCCGCCCGACCGCGACTCGATGCTGGCGATCCGGCGTCAGGGCGTGATCATCGCGCTGACCGGGCCGATCCTCGCCGCGCCGCCGGTGCTGGCACATCTGGGCTTGGGCGATAACGGGCGCGCGATCGGTGCGGCGGCGGTGTTGGCGGTGCTGGCGTTCCAGACCTGGCTCAACTGGCGGCTCTATCGCACCAGCGACGAGCTTGTCCGGCAGGTGACAGTGATGGCCGGCGCAGTGTGTTTCTGGGGGGGCGCAGCTGGCGCTGTTCGTGTGGGCCACGCTGGCGAAGCTCGGGCTGGTGGCGGAGGTCGACAGCTGGACGCTGATCACACTGGTGATGGCGGTGTATCTGGTCGTATCGACCTGGATCGGTTTCCGCCGGGGGCTGGGCCAGCTCTGAACGTGACGGTCGGGAAGGCGCGCGGTGCGCCTTCCCGGTCCGGTCAGACGCGCATCGGCATCAGCACGTAAAGTGCCGGCGACTTGTCATTCTCACGAATCAGCGTCGGCGCTGCCGCGTCGGCGAGGTGGACTTCGACCAGGTCGCTTTCGATCTGGCCGAGAATGTCCATCAGATAGCGCGAGTTGAACCCGATCTCGAACGGCTGCGCGGCATATTCGCCGGGGACGTCTTCGGCGGCAGTGCCATTGTCGGGGCTGGTGACCGACAAGGTGATGCGGTCGCGGTCGAGCGCCATCTTGACCGCGCGGGTCTTTTCCGTCGCGATGGTCGAGACGCGGTCGACGCCCTGCATGAAGCTGCGCGGGTCGATCTTGAGGATCTTGTCGTTCCCCGTGGGGATGACGCGGCTGTAATCGGGGAAGGTGCCATCGATCAGCTTCGACGTCAGGATCGCGGCGCCGAGGTCGAAGCGAATCTTCGATCCCGACAGCGACACGCCGACCGATCCGTCGACCTCATCGAGCAGCTTGCGCAGCTCGGCCACGCACTTACGTGGCACGATCACATCGGGCATTGCCTCGGCCCCTTCGGGGCGCTGCACGGTGACGCGGGCGAGGCGGTGGCCGTCGGTCGCCGCGGCCTTCAGCATGTCGTCGGCGACGTGCAGGAAGATGCCGTTGAGATAATAGCGCGTCTCTTCGGTCGAGATCGCGAAGCGGGTCTTGTCGATGATCTGCTTCAGCGTTTCTGCGGGCAGCTCGAACACGGTGGGCAGTTCACCCTCCGCAATCACCGGGAAATCGTCGCGCGGCAGGGTTCCGAGCTCGAACTTCGCGCGACCGGCATTGACCTTGATCTTGCCCTCCGCCGCGGTCAACTCGACCTGCGACCCTTCGGGCAGCTTGCGCGCGATGTCGAACAGCGTGTGCGCGGGCACGGTGATCGCGCCGGCCTGATCGACCGCCGCAGGCACGGTTTCGTCGATCTGCAGGTCGAGGTCCGTCGCCATCAGCCGCAGCGATCCGTCCAGCGATGCCTCGATCAGCACGTTGGACAGGATCGGGATGGTATTGCGCCGCTCGACCACCGACTGGACGTGGCTGAGGCCCCGAAGAAGCGTGGCGCGTTCGATCGTCGCTTTCATGTGTATTCCAAACCCCCGGGCGGTCGCCCAAATTCAACAGACGGCGCGTGGATTGCCGTCGGAAGTTCAAGCTATCCTTAACGCGAAAAAGGGCCGGAGCAAGCGGCTCCGACCCTTCGTCGTATTCATTTGTGGACAGGCGTGCGCTCAGAAGCGGAAGCCGACGCCCACGGCGATCTGGTGACGATCGGTGTCGATGTCGAAATCTTCGGTAATCGCACCGTTGCTATATTCGAAATTCGCGTTCGAATAGTTCGAGTAGCGATACTCGAGCTTGGCATAGCTGTTGGTGCCGATCGCCTGCTCGATGCCCGCGCCGATGCGCCAGCCGTCCAGCTCGAAATTGTCGCGCAGTTCGGTGGTGCCATCGCTGGCGAGGACGTTCAGGCGGGCGTTGGTGTAGCCGCCCTTGGCATAGACCAGCGTGCTGGGCGAGGCGAGGACACCGGCGCGCAGACCGACATAGATGTCGCGGCCCGCACCGACTTCACCGAAGCCGAAGAAGTTCGGATCGGTCGACTGTGCCTCGACCTTGCCGGTCGAATCCGATAGCTCGGCCTCGACGCCGACCACCGCGCCACCGACGCCGATGTCATAGCCGAGTTCGACGCCGTACAGGAAACCGTCGACATTCTGGTCGTCGCCGTCGATGTCGCTGTCCTCGGTGCTGCCCGGACGGACGATGTCGTAACCGCCGATGACGCCGGCGCGGAAGCCGGTGAAGGTCGGATCGGTGTCCTGGGCGAAGGCCGGGGCGGCGATCATGGTCGATGCGGCCAGTGCGGCGGCAATTGCGATACGCATACTGAAACTCCTTAACTCAACCCGTGCTCGGGTCGGGGGCTCTAATGACGCTGCGCCGCACAAGTTGCATGAACGTTGGATAAACACGGAAAACCGTTGCTTTTGTGCCACAGGGCACCCATCCATGGGGCCATGCGAAAGGGACGCGACTTCATCGCCCGGCATGGCGAAACGGTGTTCAACGCCGCCCGGCGCTTGCAGGGCGATCATCTTCACACGCCGCTGACCCGCGCCGGGTTTGCGCAGGCGGATGAGATGGGACGCGCGCTCGCTGGCCTGCTTGGCTCAGCGCCGACCCTCACCCTATGGGCGTCGGACACCGGCAGGGCGTTGCAAACGCTGGCGGTGATCGCCGAACATCTCGCTCTCGACTGGCACAGCGCGCGGCACGACCCGCGGCTGACGGAGATCGGCATGGGCAGCTGGGGCGGTCGCACATATGCCGAGCTGATGGCGGGGGATCTACCGGTCGTTGCCGCCACCGGCCTGCTCTATCCGGCGCCGGATGGCGAAACCTATCCTGAAATTGCAGAGCGCGTTTCGGCCTGGCTGGCAGACACCGAAAACGATCCGGGCGACCGACTGATCATCATGCACGGCATTTCCAGTCGGGTGCTGCGCGGCGTGATGACCGGGTGCGACGTGCATCCGGAGTTTGCGACGCCGGTTGCGGACGGATTGCCGCAGGGGTCGATCGTCATGATCGAGCAGGGGCGCGAGACGGTCGTGCATCTGGGCAGCGGACGGGCTCCGGCGTGACCACGCTGCTGCTCGCGATGGCATTGGCGGCGCAGGCGCAGGGCCGCCAATCGCTGGGCGTGTTCGACGCCTGGGGTGCGTTTCGCGATGCCGCTCCGGCGCGCTGCTATGCGATCGGGCAGCCTGTGCGCACGCGGAGCGCCGCCTTTGCCAGCATTGCCAATTGGCCGCGATCGGGTGCGCGCGGACAGATCCATATCCGCCTCAGCCGCGCGCGCGATCCCCGGGCGAAGGTGACGCTCGCGATCGGCGAGCGGCGGTTCGAACTGATCGCCGGGGCGAGTGACGCCTGGGCCCCGGACGCCCGGACCGACCGCGCAATCGTGGCGGCAATCCGGTCCAGCCGCTCGATGAGCGTGGAGAGCGTTGCACGCAGCGGCGGTGCGTTTGCCGATGTCTATGCCCTCAAGGGCGCTGCGACCGCGATCGATGCGGCGGCAATGGGGTGCGCGCGGCGGTAAGTGCCGCGTTCGGCCCGCTGCGCCGTTCCGCGCGCTACCCGCCGGCGGGGCATGGAAATACACCCCCACTTCGTCTATATGCGCGCGATGCAATCAGTCTCGACGCCGCTCATGCCCATCCCCGGGCACATTGATCCCGTGCCCGTTCCGCGCAGCCTGAAGCCGCGCGCCGACGGCCGCATCGACCTGCTCGGCCTGTCCAAGGCCGATCTGCGCATGGCGTTGGAGACATCTCAGCTCGAGCCGAAGCAGGCGAAATTGCGCGCCAAGCAATTGTGGCACTGGATCTATAATCGCGGCGTCACCGATTTCAGCCTGATGACCGATATCTCGAAAGCAATGCAGCCCTGGCTGGCGCAGCGTTTCGTGATCTCGCGCCCTCAGGTGGTCGAGGCGCAGGTGTCGACCGACGGCACGCGCAAATGGCTGCTGCGGTCCGACGATGGGCAGGATTACGAGATGGTGTTCATCCCCGACGCGGATCGGGGAACCTTGTGCGTGTCGAGCCAGGTCGGCTGCACGCTCAACTGCCGGTTTTGCCACACCGGCACGATGCGCCTGGTCCGCAATCTCGAGCCCGGCGAGATCGTCGGACAGGTGATGCTGGCGCGCGACGCGCTGGGTGAGTGGCCGAGCACGCCGGAGGGGCGGATGCTGACCAACATCGTGATGATGGGGATGGGCGAGCCGCTCTATAATTTCGACAATGTTCGCGATTCGCTGAAGATCGTGATGGATGGCGACGGGCTGGCGCTGAGCAAGCGGCGGATCACGCTGTCGACCAGCGGCGTCGTGCCGATGATGGCGCGCGCGGGTGAGGAGATCGGGGTCAACCTCGCCGTCTCGCTTCACGCGGTGACCAAGGAGGTGCGCGACGAGATCGTGCCGCTCAACCGCAAGTTCGGGATCGAGGAGTTGCTGCAGGCGTGTGCCGACTATCCCGGCGCGAACAACGCCCGGCGTATCACGTTCGAATATGTGATGCTGAAGGACAAGAATGACAGCGACGAGGACGCGCGCGAGCTGGTGCGGCTGATCAAGCAGTACAAGCTGCCCGCCAAGGTCAATCTGATCCCGTTCAATCCCTGGCCCGGTGCACCCTATGAATGCTCCACGCCGGAACGGATCCGGGCGTTTCAGGAAATCGTGTTCGGTGCGGGCATCTCTGCCCCGGCGCGCACGCCGCGCGGTCGCGACATCGACGCCGCGTGCGGTCAGTTGAAGACGGCGAGCGAGAAAAAGAGCCGCGCCGAGCTGGACCGGCTGGCCGAAGAGAAGCAGGCCGCGCTCGGCTGATCGAGCGAGTGTGGCCGATATATCACAGTATTTCTACAATGTTGCAAAATTGAACCGTGTTACTCTTGTAACGCACGCGGACGCTGCCTAGTTGTGCCTCCGCAACGACATGTTGCGTAAACCAAAACAACATCCTGCTGGGGAAATCTGTTATGCGTAAGATCGCAATTCTTGCGGCGCTTGCTGCCGCCACCTTCGCTTCGCCCGCGTTCGCTCAGGACGCAGCCCCGGGTGAAGGCCGCGTCGAAGTCCGCGGCGGTATCGCATGGGCCGACGGCGCTGAAGAAGCGTTCGCTGGCGTTGCAGTCGGTTATGACTTCGACCTGGGCGACACCGCGTTCATCGGCGTTGAAGGCGGGGCCGACAAGGTCCTGACCGAGGGCGCAGACGTGTTCTGGACCATCGGTGGTCGCGTCGGCGCCAAGGTCGGCGACGCCGGCCGCGCTTATGTGCTCGGCGGCTACGGCTTCGCTGACGGCGACGACGGCGCGTTCGCAGGCGCTGGCTACCAGCACAACCTGGGCTCGAACGTCTTCGCCAAGGTCGAGTATCGCCGCACCCTGGTCGAGGGTCCGGACGTGAACTTCGCCGGCGTCGGCGTCGGCTTCCGCTTCTGATCTTTCGGTCGAAGTGACAAACGGAAAGGGCGGGCCGCAAGGTCCGCCCTTTTTGATTCAGGCGAGTTCGGCTCCGCGCGCCACGGTGGCCGTGCGTCCGCCGATCCAGACCTGGCCATCGGCGTCGATCCGCGCTTCGACGCGACCGTCGCATCCGGTCATGCGGCCCTGCGCGGCGGTGTAGCTGCTCGACGCCAGCCCTGCGCCGAACAGATATTGGGCGGTCGCGGCATTGAGACTGCCGGTCACCGGATCTTCGACCAGGCGGCCATTGCCGTCGGTGAAGAAAGCGCGGACTTCGAACGCAATTGCGCTGCCCGCAGGGTGCGGTCCGACCAGCCCGATATCGGTGCCGAGCGGTGCGCGCGCGGGCGGATCGACCGCGAGCACGTCTGCGGCGGAGCGTAGCCGCAGCAGCTTCCAGCCAGGGCCATTATTGGCGTGCACCGCATCGACGATCGCTTCCGCCGGGACATTGGCGAGTCGCGCCACCTCAGCGCATTCGGCTTCGCTGAGCGGGCCGGAGCGGACCAGCGGTGGGGCGCGGAACGACAGCATGTCGCTTGTCCGAGCGACCGGCACCAGCCCGACGCCGCATTGCTGGACGATGCGGGTCGGATCGCGCGGCACGCCGCCCGCTTCGAGCCAGGCATGGCAGGTGCCGAGCGTGGGATGCCCGGCAAAGGGCAGCTCGCCTGCGGGGTAGAAGATGCGGACCTGATAGTCCGCCGCCGGATCGGTCGCGGGAATGAGGAAGGTCGTTTCCGAAAAGCCCAGCCAGCGGGTGAGCGCGAGCATGGCATCGGGGTCCATCGCCTGGGCGTCATGCACCACGGCGAGCGGATTGCCGGTGTTCCCGTCCGCCCCGAACACATCGACTAGATCCAGCTTCATGTCGCGCTCCTCATTCCAGCCCGGCGGATTGGACCGCGATGCGGGCTGGCGCAAGGGGCAGATGCCGGGGGCTCAGGCGAGTTCGGACGCCGCCTGAAGTTCGCTCTTCCACAAGGTCAGCGCGCGGATCAGCGTTGCCGAACGATCGGTATACTCACCTTCAAGGAACGCGCGCGCACGCGCCTGATCGCCGCGCTTGACCAGATCGAGCACCGCGCCAGCGCACTGGTGGAACTCTGCATGGAGACGCCGAACGACCTGATAGGGTTTGCTTTCGCGCGTGGCAGGATCGATATCCGGGCCGTGCAGCCATACGCCGAAGCGACACAGGTCGTCGCGGCACACCGAGGCAGGTTCGTCGTCGCTGCGGCCGGTCGACACCGCAGTGCTCAGCTTCAGCTTCCACGCGCCATGCGCGCCAATTGCTGCCTGTACCTGTGCCAGCAGATCCCGTTCGTGCATGAAATCCTATCCGTTATCGTTATTTACCGATACCATCTTAGACCGCGCAGCGCCCGCCGGGCTGCCTGAACGCCAAATCATCTACCCAAAGCGAATGCCGCGCGCGGTCTTTGCATTTATGCGCGCCGCGCTTAGTGGCGCAGAATGGAATGGTCCGCATTGTTTCTCGCCGCCGGGGCCGGGGTCGTCGGCGGCGTGATGAACGGGCTGGCCGGCGGGGGCACCTTTGCGACGCTGCCCGCGCTGATCGCGCTGGGTTTGCCAGCAAACATCGCCAATGCGACCTCGAACGTGGCGCTGCTGCCCGGCGCGGCGGCGAGCGCATGGGGATTTCGCGACGAGCTGGGGCCGGTGGCGGGGCTGTCGGTGCTGCTGCTGGCGACGATCACCTTTGTTGCGGGGCTGGGGGGCAGCCTGTTGCTGGTGCTGACCCCGACCGACACATTCGACGTCATCATCCCGTGGCTGCTGCTGTTCGCGTTCGTCGTGATGGCGTTTGGGCGGCGCGCGGCGGACTGGCTGCATGCGCGTGTGACGATCGGGCGGCGCACGCTGATCGGGGCACAGGGGCTGCTGGGCATTTATGGCGGCTATTTCGGGGGCGGCGTGGGGTTAATGACGACCTATGGCCTGCTCGCCAATATCGAGCCGCGTGCGTTGTTCGCGATCCGCACGCTGATGCTGGGGGTCGCCAATCTGGCCGCCGCATTCGTGTTCATCGGTTTTGCGATGGTCGAGTGGCGCGCGGGCCTGCCGATGCTGGCGGGGTCGATCCTTGGCGGGTTTGGCGGCGCGGCGATCGGGAAGCGACTGTCGGCGCGGGTCGTGCGGATTTGGACCTTGCTTGTCACCGCCGGAACGACGATCCTGTTTTTCGCCCGGCTGTAACCTTTTCTAATCCTCCAGCGAAGTGGTGGACATGAGCGAACCGGAAGGCACCGACGTCATTCGCCGCCACACGCTGGCGACACGGCTGTGGCACTGGACGACCGCAGTCAGCGTGATCATTCTGCTTGGCAGCGGGCTGATGATCCTCAACGCGCATGGCCAGCTTTATTGGGGCGAATATGGCGCCAATTACGACCAGCCCTGGTTCAAGCTGATCTGGTTCTTTGACACCGCGCGCGTGCCGGGGTGGCTGACAATCCCGTCGAGCTACAGCCTGTCGATCGCGCGACGCTGGCACCTGTTCTTCGCGCTGGTGCTGGGGTTCGCGCTGCTCGCGTACATGATCGTCAGCCTGATCAACCGGCATTTCCAGAACGATCTGCGCATCCGGCGGAGCGAGCTGTCGCGCGGCCATCTGATCGCGGATTTCAAGTCGCATCTCGCGCTGCGCTTCCACGATCCCGAGAACCCTCGGGCTTATAATATCTTCCAGAAGATCAGCTACGCGGGGGTGATCTTCGTGCTGCTGCCGCTGGTGATCTTTACCGGCCTTGCCATGTCGCCGGGGATGAATGCGGCGTGGCCGTGGCTGCTCGACATTTTCGGCGGGCGGCAGAGCGCGCGGTCGATCCACTTCATCGTCGCAATGCTGCTGGCCGGGTTCATCATCGTGCATCTGGCGCTGGTGATCCTGGCCGGGCCGCTGAACGAGGTGCGGTCAATGCTGACCGGCAAATGGCGCGTGCCGCCGGTGGAGGGGGCATGACGCTGATCACGCGCCGTAATCTGATCGTCGCGGGGGCGGGCGGGCTGCTCGTCGGATGCGATCGGGTTGGCAGCAGCGAGACCGGGCGCGACATCCTGTTCAAGGCCGAAGCGGTGCATCGCAGTCTGCAGCGCGTCATCACCAACCGCAATGCGCTCGCCCGTGAATTCTCGCCGGAGGACATGTCGCCGCGCTTCCGCTCGAACGGCACGCGCAATCCGGGCACGCCCGCCTATCAGGCGCTGGCCGCCAACCGTTTTGCCGACTGGCGGCTACGGGTCGACGGGCTGGTCACACGGCCGCTCAGCCTGTCGCTCGCCGACCTGCGCTCCATGCCGCAGCGCGCGCAGATCACCCGACACGATTGTGTCGAGGGGTGGAGCGCGATCGGCAAATGGCAGGGGCCGAAGCTGTCGGGGATTCTGGACGCGGCGGGGCTGCGTGACAATGCGCGCTATCTGGTGTTCCACTGCGCGGACAGTCTGCGCGGCGGAGCTTATTATGAATCGATCGACCTGATCGATGCCTTCCACCCGCAAACGATCCTCGCCTGGGCGATGAACGATGCGATCTTGCCGATCGCGCATGGCGCGCCGGTGCGGCTGCGGGTCGAGCGACAGCTGGGCTACAAGCACGCCAAATATGTCATGCGGATCGAGGCGGTGGCATCGCTCGACGGGATCGGCCGCGGCAAGGGCGGTTATTGGGAGGATGTCGCCGATTACGAATGGTATGCGGGGATTTAGAGTCGCTTCTAGTTGGGCGGCACCGGCCCGCTCCCCCACCCGGCCACCCA
>FWWL01002431.1_pt1 | contig 38787 bp, 34 predicted proteins | sample 2228331 | NCBI WGS metagenome assembly FWWL01 (sample SAMEA103939775, study PRJEB20133) | metagenome
AACCCCCTCGCATTCCTCGCTCCAGACCCTCGGTTCGCCGCGGGAGACGGGGTGAGTGCGGTTCGGGAGTTCAAGGCCATGGTGCGGACCCTGCACCGGGCAGGGTTTGAGGTAATCCTGGATGTGGTTCTGAACCACACGGGAGAAGGCGACCACCTCGGCCCTACGCTCTCCCTGCGGGGGCTCGACAACCGCGCGTACTACAAGCTGCGGCCGGAGGATCCGCGATTCTATGAAGACGTGACGGGAACGGGAAACACCCTGAATTTCGCAAATCCCCTCGTGGTCCAGCTTGCCCTCGAGACCCTCCGGTACTGGGTCGTGGAGATGCACGTGGACGGCTTCCGGGTAGACCTCGCACCCGTCCTGGGCCGGGTGGGAGGTCGGGTGAATTTGCACTCTTCGTTCTTCGAGGCGGTGGCCGCGGATCCCGTGCTGTCACAGGTGAAGCTCATCGCGGAACCTTGGGACTTAGGCCCGGACGGGTACCAGCTGGGCCGGTTCCCGCGGCCGTGGCGGGAGTGGAACGACCGGTATCGCGACGCGGTGCGGCGGTTCTGGCGGGGGGAGCGGGGCGTAAGCCGGGAGGTGGCGGTGCGGCTTGCGGGGAGCCCGGATCTCTTCGGCCGTCGGGGGCCGCTTGCGTCCGTGAACTACGTCACCTGCCACGACGGGTTCACCTTGCAGGACCTGGTGAGCTACGCGCGCAAGCACAACGAGGCGAACGGCGAGGAAAACCGCGACGGTCCCGTGGAGAACTACAGCACGAACTGCGGGGTCGAAGGTCCCACGGAGGACCCCGCGGTAGTGCGCTGCCGGGAGACCCTCAAGCGGAGCCTCCTCGCCACCCTGCTGCTCTCCCAAGGAGTTCCGATGCTGCTCGGCGGAGACGAGCTCTCCCGCACCCAGCTCGGGAACAACAACGCCTACTGCCAGGACAACGCGCTCTCGTGGTACGACTGGAGGTTGGACCCGCGCCGGGCAGCCTTTCTGCGGTTCGTGCGGGAGCTGGTGGCCTTCCGGAAGCACCACCCCGCCTTCCGGCGGACCACCTTCCCCTCCATCCGGTGGTGGCATCCCCAGGGCCGGGAGGTAGCAGAGGAGGAGTGGGAGGGCCTGCACGCCTTCGGCATGCTCCTGGACGAAGCCTACCTCGTGCTCCTCAACGGCGGCAAAGACCCCGTGCGGTTCCGGCTTCCTCACTCCTCGGATCCCTGGACTCAGGTCCTCAGCACGAACCCGCACGTCTCACACCAAACCGTACCGGTTCAGGATACCCTCCTCCTTCCGCCGCACGAGCTCGTGGTCCTGCAAAGAGGAGCCCCGTGACCTGGTGGCGTCAGACCGCGATTTACGAGATCTACACGCTCTCGTTCCAGGATTCGGACGGAGACGGGTTCGGAGACCTGCGGGGCGTACGGTCGCGGCTCGATTACCTCGTAGAGCTCGGAGTGGGGACCATCTGGCTGTGCCCTTTTTACCCCTCGCCCATGCGGGACTGGGGATATGATGTGGCGGACTACTGTGATGTAGACCCGCGCCTGGGAGACCTCGGAGAGTTTGATGCCCTCCTACGGGATGCCCACGCGCGTGGCCTGCGGGTGATCCTGGACCTGGTGGCCAACCACACGAGCAGCGAGCACCCCTGGTTTTTGGCGTCCCGTCATAGTCGCACAAGCCCCAAGCGGGACTGGTACGTGTGGCGGGATCCTGGGCCGGACGGCGGTCCCCCCAACAACTGGCTGAGCTTCTTCGGAGGACCGGCTTGGACCCTGGACCCCAAGACCGGGCAGTACTACCTCCACCACTTCCTCCCCGAGCAGCCCGATCTGAACTACCGCAACCCCGAGGTCCTCGAGGCCATGCTGGAGGTGATGCGGTTCTGGTTGGAGCGAGGGGTGGACGGGTTTCGGGTGGACGCCGCCGCCCACCTCATAGAAGACGCCCACTTCCGCGACGAGCCCCCAAACCCCGCCTGGCGGCCCGGCATGCGGGAACGCGACCGATTGTTGCACCTCTATACCGAGCACCAACCGGAGACCCACGGAGTCCTCCAGCGATTTCGGGCTCTGCTAGATCGCTACAGCGAGCCGGGCGCCGAACGCGTGCTGATCGGGGAGGTGTACGCTCCCGTTGAGGTGCTGATCCGGTACTATGGCAGCGCGGAAGTTCCCGAGTGCCACTTCCCCTTTCACTTCACCTTGGTGGACCTCCCGGCCGAGGCGTGGACCGCGGAGCGGGTGCGGGAGGTGGTGGAAGCGTACGAGGGTGCCCTTCCCGCGTGGGCATGGCCCAACTGGGTCTTGGGAAACCACGACCGTCCCCGGATCTCAAGCCGCCTGGGGGAGGAGCGGGCCAGGCTCGCGCACTTCCTGCTTTTCACGCTGCGGGGAACTCCCACCCTCTACTACGGAGACGAGCTCGGCCTTTCCGACGTGGAGATCCCCCCGGACCAGGTCAAAGACCTCCCCGGGTTTCGGGAGTACGGAGGCCGGTGGTCCCGGGATGCGGCCCGGGCTCCGATGCCGTGGGACGGCTCTCCGGGAGGAGGATTCACCACGGGGACTCCCTGGCTTCCGCTTCCTCAGGATTTCCGCACCCGGAACGTCGATGCCCTGCGAAAGGATCCCAGGTCCTTCCTCCACCTCGTTCGGCAGCTGCTGCACCTGCGCCGGCAAACCCCTGCCCTGGCCGAGGGCGCCTACCGGTCCATTCCTGCCCCTCCTGGGGTCTACGCGTACGAGCGCGTTTGGGGGTCTGAGCGGCTGCTCGTGGCCCTGAACTTCTCGGACCGTCCGCGGGTCCTGGAGGCTTCCGGCGACGTCCTGCTTTCTACGCATCTGGACCGGTCCGGCCGGCAGCGGGGCCTTCTTGCCCTGCAGCCGTACGAGGGGATTCTCCTACGGCCCAGTTCCTCAGGTGGTACCATGGAGGTGACCACGGACGGCGAGGAGGCGATATGATCGGCTTTCGCAAGGGACCCACTCGGGAGCAGGTGCTCGAGGCCCTCCGGGACGTGCAGGATCCAGAGCTCCACTGGTCCATCGTGGAGCTCGATATGATCCGAGACGTGCAGATCAAGGGGGGCGTGGTGCGGGTAGAAGCCCTGCTCACCATCAGCGGGTGCCCGCTCCGGGAGACCATTGCCCGGTCTATCGAGGAGCGGGTCCGGAAGCTGCCGGGTGTGGAGCGGGTGGAAGTGCAGCTGGGGGTGATGACCCAGGAGCAGCGGCAGGCCCTGATCGAGAAGCTGCGGGGTCCGCAGCCGCCGGGCCAACCTTCCTCCTTCCTCCGGCCCGAGAGCGGGGTCCGCGTCCTCGCGGTGGCAAGCGGCAAGGGAGGGGTCGGCAAGTCCACGGTGACCGCGAACCTGGCCGTGGCGCTGGCGCAGCGGGGCCTGCGGGTAGGGGTGCTGGATGCGGACGTGTACGGGTTCAGCATCCCGAAGATGCTGGGGATGCAGGGGCATCCCACGGTCATCGACCAGATGATCCTGCCCCTGGAGCGGGACGGGGTGCGGGCCATCTCCATGGGGATGCTGGTGGATGCGGAGGAGGCCGTGATCTGGCGGGGCCCTCTGCTGCACAAAGCCCTCACCACCTTCGTCCAGGAGGTTCACTGGGGGGACATCGAGGTGCTCCTGTTGGACCTCCCGCCGGGGACCGGAGACGTCTCCATCTCCATCGCGCAGCTGTTGCCCCACGGCGAGATGGTCATCGTGACGACCCCGCAGGAGGCCGCGGTGGAGGTAGCCCAACGGGCCGCCCGGATGGCGGAGAAGGTGAAGATGCGGGTGGCCGGGGTGATCGAGAACATGTCCTACTACCAGCCCCATCCCGAAGCCGAGCCCGTGTACGTCTTCGGGAAAGGTGGGGGCCGGAGGCTGGCGGAGCGCCTCGGCACGGAGTTGCTGGCCGAGATCCCGCTCGATCCGCGGATCCGGGAGGGAGGCGATCGGGGCGAGCCCATCGTGCGCACGCACCCGGAATCCGTAGCCGCCAAGGCCTTCTTCCAGGCCGCGGACCGGCTCCTCGCACAGCGCCCGGTCCGGAGGTGAGGTCGGATGCCGGAGGTCTACCACAACTACATCCGCGGCCGGTGGGTGCCGGCCCGCTCTGGGGCCGTCTTTGAGTCCATTAACCCGGCCACCGGCGAAGTCCTCGGGATCTGTGCTCGGTCTGGACCTGAGGACGTGGCGGAGGCCGTGGCCGCGGCGAAGGAGGCCTTCCCGAAGTGGCGCAAGGTCCCGGCTCCCCGGCGGGCGGAGATCCTTTATCGGGCCGCGGAGCTCCTGGTGCGGCGCAAGGAGCACTACGCGCGCCTGATGACCATGGAGATGGGCAAGATCCTCCTCGAGAGCCGGGGAGATGTGCAGGAGGCCATCGACATGACCTACTTCCTCGCGGGCGAGGGGCGCCGCCTGCACGGGTATACCACGCCCAGCGAGATGCCGAATAAAGCGGCGTACTGCGTCCGCCAACCCGTGGGCGTGGTGGGCGTCATCACCCCCTGGAACTTCCCCTTCGCCATCCCCAGCTGGAAGATCATCCCGGCCCTCGTCTGCGGGAACACCGTCGTCTATAAGCCCGCGCCTGAAGTGCCCATCCTAGGTGTGGAGTTCGTGCGGCTGCTGGAGGAGGCCGGCCTTCCGCCCGGCGTATTAAACCTCGTCCTCGGCGGGGACGACGCGGGTGCTGCCCTGGTGGCGCACCCGGACGTCCGCCTCATCTCCTTCACGGGGTCCACAGAGGTGGGGCTGCAGGTGGCGGAAAGATGCGCCCGGATGGGCAAGCGGGTCTCCCTGGAGATGGGAGGGAAGAACGCGGCCATCGTGATGGAGGATGCGGACCTGGACCTGGTGGCGGACGCCCTCACGTGGAGTGCCTTTGGGACCACGGGCCAGCGGTGCACCGCCTGCAGCCGTATCGTGGTCCACCCGAAGGTGCACGGGGACGTGGCGGATGTGCTGGTGGACCGGGCACGACGCCTGCGCCTGGGAAACGGCCTGGATCCGGAGACGGAGGTGGGGCCCCTCGTCAGCGCGGCGCAGCTCGAGAAGGTCGAGCGGTACGTGCGGATCGGACAGGAGGAAAGGGCGGTGGTGCTGGTGGGCGGGGAGCGGGCCACGGAAGGAGCGCTCGCGCGGGGCTTCTTCTTCCGGCCCACGGTCTTCGACCGGGTGCACCCCCGCATGCGGATCGCCCAGGAGGAGATCTTCGGGCCCGTGGTGGACCTCATCCGGGCCGAGACTCTGGAGGAGGCCATCCAGATCGTGAACGACGTCCCTTACGGGCTTAGCGCCTCCATCTTCACCCGCGACATCTACAAGGCCATGCGGGCCATCGAGGACCTCGATACGGGCATCGTGTACGTGAACCACGGGACCATCGGCGCGGAGGTCCATCTGCCCTTCGGCGGCACGAAGTTCACGGGGAACGGCCACCGGGAAGGGGGACTCCAGGTGCTGGACGTATTCACGGAGTGGAAGTCCGTCTACATCGATTACAGCGGGCGGCTGCAGCGGGCCCAGATCGACCTTGAGCCCGTCACCTTTAAGCTGGAGGGATCGGCATGAGCGCACCACTCGGCTACACCCGGCCTCTGTACATCCTGGCCTTCGACCACCGGGAGTCCTTTAAGAAGCTTGTGGGTGTCTTGGGGGAGCCCACACCGGAGCAGCACCGGAGGATCTCGGAGGCGAAGACGGTGATCTTCGAGGGATTTAAGCGGGCCTTGGCGCAGGGCGCCCGGCGAGATGCATGCGGCATCCTCGTAGACGAGGAGTTCGGCGCCGAGATCGCCCGGACCGCCAAGGCGAAGGGGTACCTCTTCGCCATGCCCGTGGAGAAATCAGGACAGAAGGAGTTCGACTTCGAATATGGGGAGGACTTCGGGGCCCACATCGAGGCCTTCGACCCTACCTTCGCGAAGGTCCTGGTCCGCTACAACCCGGAAGGAGACCGCGCGCTGAACCAGCGTCAGGCCCAAAAGCTCCGGTTCCTCTCGGACTGGCTCCATGAGCGAGGACGGCGGTTCCTCTTCGAGCTCCTCGTTCCTCCCGAGGACCACCACCTCCGGGCCGTGGACGGAGATGTGGAGCGGTATGACCGGGAGCTCCGGCCTTCCCTCATGCTTGCGGCCATCCGCGAGCTCCAGGAGGCTGGGGTGGAGCCGGACGTGTGGAAGATCGAGGGCCTGGAACGCCGGGAGGACTGCGTGCGCATCGCTGTCCAGGTGCGGCGCAACGGCCGCACCGGGGTCTCCTGCGTGGTGCTCGGAAGAGGCGCGGACGAAGCCGCGGTGGTGCGCTGGCTGCGGGCCGGGGCAGGTGTGCCAGGCTACATCGGGTTCGCCATCGGCCGGACCATCTGGCACGACCCCCTCACGGGATACCTGGAAGGGAAGCTCGACCGGCAGGCGGCCATAGGACAGGTGGCGGCCAACTACCTGCGGATGATCGAGGTGTACACGGAGGCGGAGCGGGCCGCCAGGGCGGGAGCGTGAGATGCGGGCGGTTCGCATCCACGCACACGGAGGACCAGAGGTCCTCCGGTGGGAGGAGGTGGCAGATCCCCGACCGGACCCAGGCGAGGTCCTCGTCCGGGTGCAGGCCGCGGGGATGAACCACCTGGACTTGTGGGTGCGGAGGGGCCTTCCCACGGTCCGGCTTCCCCGCATCCCGGGGTCCGACGCGGCCGGAGTGGTGGAGGCGGTGGGAGAAGGGGTCCGGGGTGTGCGGCCCGGGGATGAGGTGGTCCTGAGCCCCGGAGTCTCCTGCGGTCGGTGTCCTCAGTGTCTTGCCGGTCAGGACAACCTCTGCCGAGCGTACGAGGTGCTGGGCGAGCACCGGGACGGCACGGACGCGGAGTTCGTGGTGGTTCCGGAGGTCAACGTCCTACCCAAGCCCGCGCGCCTCACCTTCGAGGAGGCCGCGGCGTTCCCTCTTGTGTTCCTCACCGCCTGGAACATGTTGGTGACCCATGCCCGCCTACGGCCCGGTGAGAGCGTGCTCATCTGGGGCGCGGGATCCGGAGTCGGCAGTGCCGCGATCCAGATCGCAAAGGTCTACCACGCCCGAGTGATCGCGGTGGCGGGCGAGGACTGGAAGCTCAAGCGGGCACGGGAGCTCGGCGCGGATGAGACCATCAACTACCGGACCCAGGACGTCCTGGAGGAAGTGCGGCGGCTTACGGACCGTCGGGGCGTGGACGTAGTCTTCGAGCACGTGGGCTCCGCCACCTGGGAGGTGAGCATCCGGGCCCTTGGTCGAGGCGGGCGGCTCGTGACGTGCGGGGCCACGAGCGGCCCGGTGGCGCAGACGGACCTCCGGTACGTGTTCGCCCGGTCCCTGTCCATCTACGGCACGATGATCGGAACCAAGGCGGAGCTCTGGCAGCTCCTGCCGCTCGTAGAGCAGGGCGTGCTGCAACCCGTACTGGACCGGGTGTTCCCCATGTCGGAGGTCCAGGAGGCGCACCGGTACTTAGAAAGCGGCCGACACTTCGGAAAGGTGGTGCTTGTGCCCTAAGCCTCCTCGACACCCACCCACCGGGCGCCCACCGTCCACACCTCTTTCTTCCAGATGGGAACCCGGACCTTGAGGGTGTCGATGGCGTACCGGGCCGCTTCGAACGCCTCCTTGCGGTGGGGGGCGGAGACCGCCACCGCCACGCTCACCTCTCCCACCTCCAGCCGGCCCGTCCGGTGCACCATGGCCACGCGGAGGGCCGGCCACCGCTCGAGGATCTCTTGAGCGATGCGCACCATCTCCCTGCGGGCGAGCTCCCCGTACGCCTCGTAATCCAGGTACACCACTTGAGGTCCCTCCGCGTTCTGCCGCACGGTACCCAAGAACAGCACCACGGCACCCGCATGGGGATGCTCGACCCGCCCGATGAGCTCCTCCACCCGGATGGGGTCCTCTACCAGGTCCACGAACACCTCCGCACCGCCGCTCACGGGCGGGATCAGGGCCACCTCGTCCCCTTCCCGCAGCGGGAAATCCTCGGGGACATACTCATCGCCCACGGCGAACCGGGGAAAAGGAAGGCCTTGCAGCCGGGGGTAGCGGCGCACCAGGTGCTCCCACACGGAGGCGGGATGCGCGATCCCGTCCGCCTTGAGCTCAAGGACGGAGCTCCCTACCGCTTCCCGGTAGACGGCGAACAGCCGCACCCGAACCCGCATCCCCCTCCTCCTCAACTCATTGTATCCTGGTAAGCTGCGATGCACATCCGAGACCCTTACGCGGTACCGGGCACGGACCGCAAAGCCCAGCTCCACTGCCACACCACCGTCTCCGATGGGGCCCTTCGGCCCGAGGAAGTGGCGGAGCGCTACCGCAAAGCGGGGTATGCGTTCTTGGCCATCACGGACCACGACCGCCTGACGACCGTCGAAGGGATCGGGGATTCGGAGTTCTGCGTGATCCCCGGGGTAGAGCGGACCGTGCCCCGTCCCCTCCGGCCCCTTGGTCCCCACCTCGGGTGCCTATTCGTGGCTCGGCTTCCGGAGGGCCGCACCGCCCAAGCCCTCATCGCAGACGTCCGGTCTCAGGGCGGGATAGCCTGCCTCAATCATCCCAGCTGGCGGGGGAACCTCTGGACCGCCCGGTGGACGGACCGCCAGGTGAAAGCCCTCGAAGGCTACCACCTCCTGGAGGTCTGGAATCCGCACTCCGATCCCCAAGAGGACGTGGCGCGGTGGGTGGCCGCCTGCCGGCACCACGGCCCAAGTCGCGTCCTCTCGCCGGTGGCCTCCGACGACTTCCACGGACCTGAGGATTTTAACCGAGGGTGGGTGGTGGTGCGGGTAGAGGAGGTGTCACCGCAGGCGTTGCGGGAAGCCCTCCTACGGGGAGCCGTGTACGCCAGCACAGGGCCTCAGGCGCGGTTTTGGGCACAGGAGGACAGCGTCTGGGCGGAGACCGACGCCCCGTGGATCCGGTTCTACGATGCCTCGAACCGGCTCCGCCACGAAGCCCGTGGTCCGCAGGCCGGGTATACCCCATCGCCTGAGGACGAGTTCGTCCGGGTGGAGTGTGTGGGGCGCAGCGGGGCCCGGGCCTGGTCCAACGTGTTCTGGGTCCTTACGCCTCCTCCTTGCCCTCCGCGATGTACTGCTGCTTGATCTCCTCCACCACCTTCGGGTCCGTAAGAGTCGTGGTGTCTCCGAGGGCCCGGCCCTCCGCGATGTCCCGTAGGAGCCGGCGCATGATCTTCGCGGACCGGGTCTTCGGCAGGTCCGCGCAGAAGAAGACGTCGTCCGGCCGGGCGATGGGGCTAATCTTCTGGGCCACCCACTCCCGCAGCTCCCGCCGCAACGCCTCACTGGGCTCGTATCCGCTGCGCAGGACCACGAAGGCGGCGATGGCCTGCCCTTTCTCGGGGTGGCTCCGGCCGATGCTGGCGGCTTCGGCCACCGCGGGGTGCGAGACCAAGGCGCTCTCGATCTCGATGTTGCTGAGCCGGTGGCCTGCCACGTTCACCACGTCGTCCACCCGCCCCTGGATCCAGTAGTACCCGTCCTCGTCCCGCCGGGCCCCGTCCCCCGTGAAGTACTTGCCGGGGAACCGGCTCCAGTAGGTCTGGACGTACCGCTCCGGGTCTCCCCAGAAGGTGCGCAGCATCGCCGGCCACGGCCGGGTGAGGACGAGGTACCCTCCTACATTAGGCGGAAGCGGGTTCCCGTTCTCGTCCACGATCTCCGCGCCAATCCCCGGGAAGGGGAGGGTGGCGGATCCGGGCTTGGTGGTGGTGATGCCCGGAAGCGGTGTGATCAGGATCATCCCCGTCTCCGTCTGCCACCAGGTGTCGACGATGGGGCAGCGGCCCCCGCCGATGTGCTCCCAGTACCACATCCACGCTTCCGGGTTGATGGGCTCGCCCACGGTCCCCAGCAACCGCAGGCTAGAGAGGTCACACCGCTTCGGGTATTCCGGACCCCACTTCATCGCGGTGCGGATGAAGGTAGGAGAGGTGTACAAAACGTTGATTCGGTACTTCTCCACGATGCGCCAGTACCGGTCCTTGTCCGGCCAGTCCGGAGCGCCCTCGTACATTACGGAGGTGGCGCCGTTGCTCAGAGGACCGTACACGATGTAGCTGTGGCCCGTGACCCACCCGATGTCCGCGGTGCACCAGTAGTAGTCCTCGTCCTTGAGATCGAAGATCCACTTGGTGGTGAGATGGACGCCCAAGAGATACCCGCCCGTCGTGTGCAACACGCCCTTGGGTTTCCCCGTGGTTCCGGAGGTGTACAAGATGTAGAGGGGGTGCTCGCTGTCGAGAGGCTCAGGAGGGCAAGTCGGTTCGGCTTCCGCCATGAGCTCGTGCCACCAATAGTCCCGGCCCGGCTGCATCTGGACCTCGTTTCCGGCCCGCCGCAGGACCACCACCTTCTCCACGGAGGGGCAGCTCTGCAGGGCCTGATCCGCGTACTGCTTGAGGGGGACGATCTGGCCGCGCCGCCACGCGCCGTCTTGGGTGATGAGGACTTTGGCCTCCGCGTCCTGGATGCGGCCGGCCAGGGCCTCCGCGCTGAACCCGCCGAACACCACGCTGTGCGGTGCGCCGATGCGGGCGCAGGCCAGCATGGCGATCGGCAGCTCCGGAACCATCCCCATGTAGATGGTGACCCGGTCGCCCTTCTGAACCCCCAGGCGCTTCAGGACGTTGCTGAACCTCTGGACCTCCCGGTGGAGGTCCTGGTAGGTGAGCACGCGGTGATCGCCCGGCTCCCCCTCCCACACGATGGCGGCCTTGGTGCGCCGCCAGGTCTCCACGTGTCGGTCCACGCAGTTGTCGCAGACGTTCAGTTGCCCGCCGACGAACCACTTAGCCCATGGCACGTTCCACTCCAGGACCCGGTCCCACTTCCGGAACCACCGGAGCTCCTGCTCCGCGTACTTCGCCCAGAAGGCCTCCGGATCCCGCTCCGCCTCTTCGTAGATCCGGGGATCGTTAAGGTTGGCTCGGGCTACGAACTCCGGCGGAGGCGGGAACCGCCGGGTCTCCTGGAGTAAGGCCTCAATGGTGGCCTGGGTCTGCACGCCCGTCCGCTCCATAGGACTCCCCCTTTCCCTGAATTCCTCCGGTTCTAAGTGTAGACCATTCTCCGCCCAGTTCGGTTCTACCTACCGGGCAGCTCAGATCGGAGTCGTTGCCAGGCGGCCCGGGCCTCCTCCACGGACCCCTCGTCCTCGATGGTGGTGATGTCCCCGGGGTCCCGTCCCAGGATCACGGACCGCAGGACCCGCCGCATGATCTTGCCGCTGCGGGTCTTGGGGAGGACGGAGACGAAGTTCACCTCCCCGATGACCGCCACCGGCCCCAGCTCCCGCCGCACGGTCTCCACGAGCTCCTGGCGCAATTGCTCCGTGGGCTCGTACCCCTGCTTGAGCACCACGAAGGCGGAGATCACCTCGCCTCGCACCTCGTCCGGCCGGCCCACCACCCCCGCCTCGGCGACGGCGGGATGCTTGAGGAAGGCGGTCTCCACCTCGACGGTGCCGATGCGGTGGGCCGCGATCTTGATCACCTCGTCCGCCCGGCCCGCAAACCACACGTAGCCGTCCTCATCCACCTGGGCCGCGTCTCCGGTGAAGTACACCTCCTGACCGGGGATCCGCTGCCAGTACTCCCGGGCGTACCGTTCCGGCTCGCCCCACAGGGTGGGGGTGAGACTGGGGAACGGCCGGCGGATTACCAGGATCCCCCGCTCCCCCGGTCCGCACGGTTGACCGTCCGGGGTCAGGACCGCCACCTCTATCCCCGGAAGGGGGATCCCCGCGGACCCAGGCTTGATGGGGACCATGGCGATCCCGTAGGGGTTTCCCACCACGGGCCCACCGGTCTCCGTCTGCCACCAGTGGTCGATCACGGGGACCCGGTCCTCGAGCACCCGCTTCTGCAGCCACTCCCAGGCAGGCGGGTTCAGAACCTCGCCCGCACAGACCACCCGTTCCAGGGAGGAGCGGTCCCACCGCAGGGCGGGTTCTTCCCCGTACTTCATGAGGAGGCGTACCGCGGTGGGCGAGGTAAAAATCCCGCTCACCCGGAACTCCTCTACGATCCGCCAGGGCGTGGTAGGATCGGGGTAATCCAAGGCGCCCTCGTAGGCCACCGTGGTGCAGCCCACCAGAAGCGGCGCGTACACGATGTAGCTGTGGCCCACGACCCAGCCGATGTCGGAGGTCGACCACCACACGTCCTCGGGCTTCATCCCGAAGCACCACCGGCCCATAGCCCAGATCCCCACCTGGTAGCCGCCGTGGGTGTGGACCGCGAGCTTGGGCTTGGCCGTGGTCCCGGAGGTGGCGAGGATGTAGGCGGGCTCGTTGGCCTCCATGGGCTCCCACCTGGAGCTCTGCCCTTCTGCTTTGGCCAGGAGCTCCTCCCATCGCAGGTCCCGGCCGGGCTCCAGGGAGGCTCCGTCCGCGCTGCGTTCCAGCACCACTACGTGCTCCACTCCGTCCGGGATCTTCCGGAGGGCTTCGTCCACCACCTGCTTGAGGGGGACCTGGGCACCCTTGCGGTAGGTCACGTCCGCGGTGACCACGAGCCGGGATCCGCTGGCCCCGATGCGGTCCGCCAGGGCCCCAGCCCCGAATCCCGCGAACACCACGTTGTGGATCGCGCCGATGCGCACGCAGGCCAGCATGAGGGCGATGGCCTCCGGGCAGGTGGGCATGTAGATCGTGACGCGGTCGCCCTTCCGGATCCCCATGCCCCGCAGGGCCGCGGCCAGACGTTCCACCAGGTGGAGGAGCTGGGCGTAGGTGTAGACCCGTCGCTCCCCGCGCTCGTTGACGTAGATGAGGGCCGCCTGTCCGGACCGGCCTGCCCGGACGTGGCGGTCCAAAGCGTTGTGGCAGAGGTTCGTAAAGGCACCCTCAAACCACCGGAAAGAGACCCCCTCCCGGCGGTAGACCCGGTCCCACGGCCGGAACCACGGGAGGGCCGAGGCCGCCCGGGCCCAGAACCCCTCCGGGTCGGCCCGGGCGGCCTCCACCATTGCTTTGGCCTGCGGAGGGATCAGCTGCAGGCCCATAGACCCTCCAGGCATCCGCTACGAGGTCTCCACGCGGTCTCCCTCCGGCGAGCCGCCCGCCACCGCGGGGACCCGCACAAGCTCCGGCAGCCGCATGCGGTCCACGAACCGCATCACGGGCTCGGGCTCGGGCTGGGTCAGCAGGGACACCACGACGGCCACCACCAGGTTCACCGCGAAGGCGATGCAGCCCCATGCGATGGTGCCGATGTTCCAGAGGGGCTTCGCGCCGAACACCCCCACGGCCAGCACGTACGGCAGGGCTGTACCCATGCCCGCGATCATCCCCCAGACGATGCCGTACCGGTTGAGCCGCTTCCAGAAGGTGCCTAACACCACGATGGGCGTGAAGCTGGCGGCTGCGAAGACGAAGGCCCAGCCCACCAGCAGGGCCACGTAGAAGGCGAACCGCGGATCCCCGATGGCCAGGAATGCCAGGAAGCTCGCGGCCACGGAGAGCACGATCACCAGGACCCGGGTGATTCGGATCTCGACATGCTCAGGGACGTTGGGGTTGATGAACCGGTGGTAGATGTCCCGCACCAGCCCCGTGGTCATCACCATCAGCAGCCCGTCCGCGGTGCTTAGGGCGGCCGCGAGCCCTCCCACCGCCACGAAGGGCGCCCACCACCAGGCCAGATTCCACATGTCCGGCATCCCGATCACCACGATGTCCCCGTGGAAGGTGAGCTCCGCGGGCTGGAGGATCCCGTCTCCGTTCGCATCCTGGATCTTGATGAGGCCCGTGGGCAAGAACTTCGCCACCCACGGTACGGTCTGAACCTCCGCGATGGGCTTGCCCCACAGCCCGCTGAAGGCGTACCGAGCGAGGGCCGCGTACATGGGCGCGGTCGTGTACAGGAGGCCAATGAAGAACAGGGCCCATCCCACGCTCACCCGAGCGTCGGAGGCCGTGGGGGTGGTGTAGGAGCGCATAAGGATGTGCGGGAGGCCGATCGTCCCCAGCATCAGCAGCAGGGCAGAGAGGATCCAGTTCAGCTGCCCCGTAGCCCCACCGAGCGGCTTCGCGAAAGGCGTGGTCCAAGGCACAAGCCCGAAGGCCTTCTCCCGGCTCTCCAAGGCCTGGATCACTTCCCCGTACCCGAACCACGGGAGAGGCTTCCAGATGCCCACGAAGGTGGCGACCAGAAATGCCGCGCAGACGTAGGCGATGATCAGGACGATGTACTGGGCGAACTGGGTCCAAGTGATGCTCTTCCACCCGCCCGTGGCCGCGTACACACCCATGCCGAACAAGGCCCCGAAGACCCCGATCTGGGCGGGGATCCCCAGGAACCGGCTGAACACCACGCCCGCGCCCACGAGCTGGGCCACGAGGTAGGTGAGGGAGGTGATGAAGAGCATGATGACCGCGATGACCCGGGCTGGCCCATAGCCTCCCGCCCGGCTCTCCACCAGGTCCGGCACGGTCCACGTGTGAGACTTCCGGACGTACGGCGCGATGAAGAAGGCGTGGATGGTATAGCCCAGGGTCCAGCCGATGATGTAGGGTAGCCCATCGTAGCCCAAAAGCGCGATGGCGCCCGCCATGCTCAGGAAGCTTGCCGCGCTCATCCAGTCCGCGGCCGTGGCCGCCCCGTTGACGATGGGCGGGATCCGGCGCTCTGCCACGTACACCGCGGAAGCCGTAGCACCCCGGGACACGTAGGCGATGGCGATGTACATCAGGATCGAGGCGATCACCATGAAGCCCGCACCGACCCGGGGACTGATCGCTCCGAGGATGGCGGAGATCACGATCCATCCGAGGATCGCGGGGATCAAGATCCGGTACACGTCGGGATGGATCCGCATCGGTACCCTCCTTTGCTAGGACCGCTGCCCGCCGGCCGGGGCCACCCCGGCCAGTCGCAGGCTCATCCGCACGTCCTCCGGGAGCGCCTCCCAGTCCTGAAGGGCCAGCGCCCGGAAGGCCTCGTCCACCCGGCTCATGATCGCGTGGTAGATGAAGATCAGGGCGACGCCTATCCAGATGCTGAAGAAGGCGGCCAAGTACCAGTGCAGGGGCATGTTGCCGAAGACAAGCACATTCCGCCACGCATGCGGGGCTGGGATGTGCCACCAGACCGCAATCACGGTCCACAGCAGGAAGAACACCCAGGTGACCCGCGACAGGCGGCTCCAATACCACTGCTTATGGTGCTCGGGCAAGTGTTCCTCGGGGAACTCCACGACCTTTGGCATACACCTCCCCCCTTCCCCCGAAGCGGGCGATGTTCAAAGGACTTTATTTTGAGAGGCCTCTCGCCGCCTCGTGTAGTGCCTTTTGATCGGGCTGTCAATGGTTTTCGCGTGAGCGGGAGGATCTGAGCCGCGAAGCCCGTGGTCCGGCCGGTGAGTGGAGGGTTCCGGGGGGTTGAACCGGATAAAAACACGGGTGAATGGACCGGTGAACGGTCTTCTTGAAGGGGTGAAGTGAATTTTTCCAGACGGCGCCGATTTGGTTTTGATATATTTTTGGGGAAGAGGGAGTGGGCGTTATGCTACGGGTTGCGGCCGCAGGGGCCGGCCTCCTGACGCTTCTGGAGACCGTCGTGCTGTACTCCCTGGTTCGTGCGGATCCCCTCTCCCTCGTCGTGACCCTGGGGCTCTTCAACGCGGTTCTCACCGTTATGGTGGGGCATCTGAGTATTGCCCACGTAGGCTACCACCGGCCCCGCAGGGGGATCGGCCTCCCCTTCCTGGAGTCCCTCCCCCTGTTACGGGGAGGGCTCAACCGGGAGGCGGCTCAGGAGGCGGTGCGGATGTTGGCCCGGCTGGAGGGGGTGCAGGGCGTGGCCCTGGCCAACCGGGAGGAGCTGTTGGCTCGGGAGGGGCTGGAGGACCCTGAAGTGCTGGCCTCCATGGAGGAAGCCCTCCGCCAGGCGCGGGAGCACAGGAGTCTGCAGCAGACCACGAAAGGGGAGGTGGTCCTGGTCGCGGCCCCGCTCCTCCACCGCCGTGGTGCTCTCGGGGCCCTCGGGTTCGCGGTCCGCAGGGACGGCTCCTCCGTGGAGGACGTCTCCCGGGCCGCGGAGGTGTTCGCACGGTTCCTCGCGATGCAGCTGGAGCTGGCGGAGATGGAGCAGCAGGCACGTCTGGCGGCGGAGGCGGAACTCAGGGCCTTGCGGGCCCAGATCAACCCGCACTTCTTCTTCAACACCCTCAACACCGTGATCAGCTACATGCGGGACGACCCGGAGTTGGCCCGGCGGCTGCTGCTTCGGCTCGCGGACCTGTTCCGGATGAACATGCAGCTCCAGGGCCAGATCATTCCCTTCGCGGACGAGTACCAGTACATTCGGGACTACCTGTTCATCGAGCAGGCCCGATTCCGGGACCGGCTGCGGGTGGTCTACGACATCGATCCCCAGGTGCTGAAGATCGGCGTCCCCGCCCTCTCCATCCAGCCGCTCGTGGAGAACGCGGTGCGCCACGGAATTGCCCCCAAGAACGGCCCCGGTACCGTGGAGATCCGGGCCCGCCTGGACCTCCTCACCCTCCGGGTGCACATCACCGTGCGGGACGACGGGGTAGGGATGAGCCGAGAGCGGGTGGCAGAACTCCTGGAGGGCCGGCCGGGGGAGGGGACTCGGAGCCGGAGGGGGGTGGGGCTGGCAAACGTGGTGGAGCGGCTCCGGCGCCTGTACGGGGATGCCTACAGCCTGGAGATCGACAGCGCCCCGGGCCGGGGAACCACGGTGCACCTGCGGCTGCCTATGCGTTAGGAGGACCCCGTGGAGCCCCTCGAGTTCGTCGAGCGCACCGCCCCCTTCGGGCCGCTTTCCCGAACGGCCCTGCTGCAGCTTGGGACGACTCTGGAGATCCTGTACTTCCCCAAAGGTGGCCGGGTGATCCGGTGGGAGCCGGGTACGCCGCACGTGTACCTGATTCGGAAGGGGGTCGTGCGGCTCGTCCGCGAGGATGGACCGCCCGCGTACCTCGAGGAAGGAGAGGTCTTCGGGGGAGGACAAAGGGCCCCGGGGCCCCTCCCCGTGGAGGTGGTAGCGGAGGAGGACCTGCTGGTGTACCGATGGCCCGCGGAGGTGGTGGCGGAAGTCCGGGCAAAGGCGGTACATGCCGCGGTGGAGGAGACCGCGGAGTTCCTGGCACCGGTCAGTACCCTGGTCCGCCGGTCTCCCGTGTGGGTGGTCCAGGACGCCACGGTGGGGGAGGCCGCCCGGAAGATGGCAGAGGAAGGGGTCAGCTCTCTCCTGGTGGTGCGGGAGCCCGTGTCCGATGCCCGGGTCGAGGTGGAGAAGGTGGTGGGGATCCTCACGGACCGGGATCTGCGTTCAAAGGTGCTGGCCCGAGGGCTGGGTCCGCAGACTCCGGTCCGGGAGGTGATGACGAGCCCCGTGCACACCGTGCCCGCGGAGACCCCCGCCTTCGCCGCGGTTCTGGAGATGCTGGAAAAGCGCATCCACCACCTGCCCGTGCGCCGGGAAGGGACCCTCGTGGGAATGGTGACCGATACGGACCTCATGCACCTCCAGGCCCGTAGCCCCCTCTTCCTGCGGAAGCGCCTAGAGGCGGGAGAGATTGACCGGTATGCCCGGGAGGTGGCCTCCGTGGCGGACTCCTTGTTGGGAGCCGGGCTCAAGGTGGACCGCATCTGCCAAGCCGTCAGCCACCTACACGAGGCCCTGTACCGCCGGATCCTCCAGGAAGCGGAGGCGGAACTGGGCCCTCCGCCCGCGCCGTATGCCTGGCTCGTGTTTGGGTCGGAGGGAAGGGGCGAGCAGGTCTTGCCCACGGACCAGGACAACGCCTTGGTGTATGCGGACGGCGCGGACGAGGAGTACTTCCGGGATCTGGCGGAAGCGGGAATCCGGCGGTTGCTCGCCGCGGGCTTTCCACCTTGCCCGGGCGGCTACATGGCCGTCCGGTGGCGGATGCCCATGGGGACGTGGATTCAGCACTTCTCGCAGTGGATCCGGCAACCGGAGGGGCCGCACCTGCTGAATGCCCACGTGTTCTTCGACTTCCGAAAAGTGTATGGGACGCTGGAGGTGGAGCCCCTGGAACGGGCAGTACTGGCTGCCTCGGAGTTTCCCGCCTTCCTCTCCCACATGGTGCGCAGTTGCCTCCGGTTCCGGCCTCCCCTGGGTCCCTTCCGCCGGCTGCGGACCCAACAGGGGAAGCTGGACCTGAAGTTGGGGGTCCTGGTCCCCGTGACGTGCATGGCCCGGGTTCTCGCTCTCCAGGGTAGGATTCGTGCCCGCAGCACTGTGGAGCGGCTGCGGGCAGCAGCCGATCAGGGCATACTGAGCCGGGAGGATGCGGAAGCCCTCTCGGAAGCATTCCTCCAAACGATGGAAATCCGGTTGAGACAGCAGCTTACGAGCTGGCGGCGCGGCGAGCCCCCCTCGAACCTGGTAGCGGTAGACGCCCTTTCTCCGAAGGAGCGACAGGACCTGCGGCAGGCCCTCTGGGTGGTGCAGCAAGTGCAAGAGGGGCTGCGGCTCCGGTTCCAGGCATGGGGATAGCGCGAATGCGGTTCGGGTGGCGCGAAACGGTGTACTGGTGTGTGGACTTGGAGGTCTCCGGGCTGGACCCTCGAAAGGGGGAGATCCTTGCGGTGGGAATGGTGCCGGTGCGCGGCGGATCCATCCGCTACGGGGAACTCTTCTACACCCTCGTGCGCCCAGAGACGCGGATGGGGTGGGAAGGGGTGGAGGCGCACGGACTCATTCCCGCGGATCTCTCCGCAGCCCCCCGGTGGGAGGAGGTCCTCGAAGAGGTGGATCGTCGGGTACGGGAGGGAGTCTTGGTGGTGCACGGCGCGCACCTGGACCTCCTGTTTCTCCGGGAGGCCTACCGCCGGGCGGGATGGGTCTGGCCGCGTCCGCCCGTGGTGGACACCGTGCGGCTCCTCCAGCGGCTGGATGGCCGTCTCCGGTGGCTGTACGGCGAGATGGAGGAGAATGGGTGGGAACTGGCCCGAGCCCGGAGGCTGGTAGGTCTTCCTTCGTATCCCCGCCACCACGCGGGCACCGACGCCGTGGCCACCGCAGAGTTGTTCCTGGCCCTGGTCCACCGACTCCAAGTCCGCACCTTCCGAGACCTTCGACCGTGGGGGGGATGAACGGTGCGCGTGCTCATCGTGGATGATGAGTACCCGGCCCGGAAGGAGCTGCGGGCGCAGCTCTCCCAGTTTCCGGATGTGGAGATCGTGGGGGAAGCGGCTACGGCAGAGGAGGCCCGTAAGCTCATCGCGGCCATTCCGTACGACGTGGTGTTCTTGGACATCGAGATGCCGGGGCAGAACGGTTTGGACCTCGCCCGCGAGCTCGCGGCCGTGGGCGGCCCCCGGGTGGTCTTCACCACCGCCTACCCGCAGTATGCGGTGGACGCGTTTGAGGTGGGGGCTGTAGGGTACCTGCTGAAGCCCTTCGACGAGGAGCGGCTGGCCCAGGTCCTATACCGGTTAGGCCTTCCCGTCCGCGGTCCTCAGACTCCACCGAGGTTGATCCCGCCCCGCATCCCCGCCTTCCGGAACGAAGTCACGGTCCTCATCGCCCCGGAGGAGGTCGTCTTTGCGTACGCGGAAGCAGAGCAGGTCTACCTAAAGCTCCACCGGGAGCGCTTGGGGTGTCGGTTCACCCTTCAGGAGCTCGAGGAGAAGTTGCGGCCCTTCGGCTTTCTCCGGGTGCACCGCCGGTTTCTGGTGAACCTTGCGAAGGTACGGGAAGTGGTTCCGTACTTCAAAGGACGCATCGCCCTGGTGGTCGACGATGCCCAGCGCACGGAGATCCCCGTGAGCCGCGCCCTCACACCGATTGTCCGCCGTTCCCTGGGTCTGCGGGAGGCTTGAGGTGCTAAGCCGCCAGGGCCCGAAGCCGCTTCAGAAGCCGCTCCTGTCGTTCCTGGGCGGTTCCGTGTAGCCGCAGCCAGATCTCGTCTACGTGCGGGGGCATGTTGCGCCGGTCCAGCAGGGAGACTCCGATCACCGTAAGGAAGGCGAGGGGCGCGGTGAAGAGGGTAGGAAGCCGAGGCCCGCTCAGGGCACTCAGAAAGGGAGTGGTGAGCCCGTGCAGGATCGAGGCCAGGTTGACCACCAGGAGCACGAGACAGCTCCCTCCTCCTACCACCATGCCTGCGAGTGCCCCCCGCAGGGTCACCCCCTTCCACCAGATGCTGGTGATGAGCACGGGAACGATGCCGCTTGCGGAGATGGCGAAGGCCCAGCTTACCATGAGGGCGATGACTGCGGGAAAGACGCGAAAGAGCGCGACCCGTGGGATCGACAGGCCGATGGCCAGCGCCACGAGGGCCATGGCCACTAAGGATGCCTTTGCCACCCGCACCCGCAGTAGCTCCGGTGCGTCCGGCCGGAGGTACTGCTCGAACACATCATGCCCCCAGGAGGCCGCAGACGCCAGCAGCAACCCCCCGATGGTGGAAAACATCGCGGCGAAGGCACCCGCGGTCACGTACCCCAGCAACAGGCTTCCGCCTAAGCTTTGGGCGAGGAACAGGAGCACCTGGTCCGGGTAGAGGAGGAGCCCGTCCACCACTTGGATGAGCAGCCCCAGGGAGCCGTACCGAGCGGCCAAGTCCGGCGTGAGGGCGCGACCCGCGATGCCCGCGGCGCTTGCCAGCCAGTAGAAGATGCTGGTGAATAGGATCACGTACACGGTGGTGCGTCGGGCCATGGCACCAGTCGGGTTGGTGTAAAACCGCATCACCACGTGGGGCAGTCCCGCGGTTCCCAGGACCAGGGTGAGGAGGAGGGAGGCGTGGTCGAGGGCGGTGTACAGGTGGCCGGGCCGGTTGAACACGGCAGGCTCCGGCCGCAGGCGGCTCCGCTGCGGCATGAGGACGATGACCTCTGCTTCCGGGTCCGCAAAATGAGGGGCGATGTGCGTCTGCCAGTAGGATTCCCGCATCACGGAGCGGGCGAGGTCGAGTGGCCGTCGGCCGGACGGGTCTGGCCGAAGGAGGTCCCGCACCCGCCACCGCTCAGGGTTCACCAAGGGGGCCGCGCTGAGGTCGCGCAGGGCGCGCGTGTAGCTGAAGCCCGCAGCGAAGGCAAAGCCCAGCACCAGACTCACCGCGCTGACCATAATCCAGAACTGGAGGGCCTGGTTCCACGTCATCCCCCGCATTCCGCCCAGGATGCTGATCAGGATCATGCTGAGGGCTGTTATGGCCACGCCTGTGGCGTAGGGACTGAGCCCGAACAGGCCCTGTCCCACCAGCAGCTCCCACACCGTGCCCGCGCCCACCATCTGCGGGGCCAGGTAGAAGAGCACCACCAGCTGCACCAGGACCACCGCAACTAGGCGGGCCGTGTGACTCTCGAACCGGGCCGCGAAGTAATCTGGGAGGGTGTACTCCCCGAACCGCCGGAGGGGGGAAGCGGTGAACAAGAGAAGGGGCACGAACCCACCCGCAAAGCCCACCCCGAACCATACCCCGTCCAGCCCGGAGGCGTACACGGCACCCGCCACCCCGAGGAAGGAGGCGGCGCTGAAGTAATCCCCGCAGACCGCGGAGGCGTTGAGGAACTCTCCTACGGTTCGACCCGCGAGGTAGAACTCCAGCTTCGTGCTGGTGGATCTCCGTGCGTACCAAGAGAGGGCCAGGGCACTGATCAGCACGAGGAAGGTGGTCGCTAAGGCTGCAGGCTGCACCTTACCGTGCCTCCTCCGCGGGCGCCTTGGAAGGGAGGGTCTCGGGGAGCGACGGACGCTCCAGGAGATCCTCTTCGAGGCGGTTCGCCTGCATGGTATAGGCGGCCGCCAGGAGAAGGCAGAAAGCAGGGTACAGGATGGTAGCCGCGATGAAGGCCGGAGTGAGGCCACCCCACACGGGGCGCGTGACCCACGCCTCCCACACCACATGGAGGATGGGAAGGACCAGAGTCCCTAGGAAGAACAGCAAGGCATATCGGAGGGTGAGTCTCCGCTGGGCCCGGAAGACCGCCTCCACTTCCTCCGGGGTGTCGAACTCAGAATAGTTCCAGAGAAGCGCATCGAGCTCATCCCGCCTGAGGCCATCCGTCATCCTGCTTCTCCCCCCTAGGTAAGAGTTAGACGGGATCCGACGGGTCCCCTCTCACGATCCCGCTCACCAGCCGGTCCGCGGCCCCTCCTGGACCCATCCGCGCCCGTCCCGTCTCCCCCCGCCTTGTCCGCTCCTCGGGATCCGTGAGCAACCGCAGGACGGCCCGGGCCGCCTCCTCCGGCCCTTCTGTGGGCACCAGGGCCTCCCCCAGGAGCCTCGCCTGGAGCGCCAGGAACTTCCGGGTAAATTGAGGGCCAGGGCCCGGTAGGGCCACCACGGGTTTGCCGAGCCCCGCGGCCTGCTCGTTCGCGGTCCCGCTCATTCCCAGCACCACCGTGGCCCGCCTCGCGGCGTCCGCGAAGGCTCTAGTGATCCGGATGCGAAGCCTCCGCCAGATCAGGTGGTCCTGCACGATCCGGGCACCCACGGCGCGGGCGAGGAAGGCGGGATCCACGGTGGGCGAGAGGGCGCACAGAAAGCGGACCTCCGGACGGGCCTCGGCCACCCGCTCTGCGACCCGCAACAGCAGGCGGAAGTTCGTGGGAGCATCCCGGCGGCTTCCCGGAAGCAGCAGGACCACGGGTTCGTCTTGGGCGAACCCGAAGGTCTCCCCGGTAAACACCAGGCAGTCCATCATGAGGTTCCCTACGTATTCGGCCGGTAGGCCGGCCTTCCGGTAGCGCTCTGCAGTAATGGGATCCCGCGGAAAGGAGATCCGGGCCCACCGCCGGATGAGGCCCAGTTCCCAGGGCTGGTGAGGCTCACCGTACTCAGATTTGGCCGTAGGGACGTAGATGGGGCGCTTACCCGTGGCCGAGGCCATCCACAGGCAGAAGAGGTCCCCGATGGCCACCACCTCGTCGCACCGCCCATGCTGCATCCGGAGGGTGCGGCGCTGGGCCAGGGTGAGGGAGATCCATCCGGCCCGTAGGTCTTCCCACGCCTCCCGCCAGCCCGTCCGGAATCCGAACCCCGCCGTCGGCAGGGTTCGGCGCGGGTCAAGGACAGGGAATCCCGCACCTTCGTACGCGTGCCCCATGCCCACGAGGGGATAGGCCACGACGTCCGCCCCGTACCGGCGGAGGGCGCGGCCGAGTACCGCGCCCATAGCATCTTCACCGTACCCGTTCGAGACGATCAGGACCCGCATTTCACCCCGCGCAGGGCCTCCCAGACACCCTCGTAGTACGCCTGCCAGAGGAGGTGGGTGTAGCACTCGCTGGCTACCAGCAGCCACAGCTTCCGGGAGATCCCGGTGGTGGACCCTACCCTCTGCTCCGTCCGCCTGAGGACCTTCCACATCCAGGGGGTGAAGAGGCCACTCCGGTATACGAGCCACTTGAGCGGGAGGAGCAGGGGGTGGAGCTCAAGGAAGAGGCCGAGGCCCAACGGGCGACCGTGCTTGGTCCAGAAGTAGACTGCCCCCCGCCCCGCCTCCTCCATCTTGCGCCGTGCCGTTTCGAGGTCCTCCACGTGGTAGTGCCAACTCACCGCCTTCGGTTCCCAGTGGATCCGTACTCCTGACCGTCGGAGCCGGATGCCCAGCTCGATGTCCTCCCACCCGTATCCCACGAACGCCTCGTCGAACCCTCCGACCCGCCAGAAGTCCTCGGCCCGCACGGAGAAGTTCCGGGTGATGACGTGGTAGGGGGAGAGGTCGCGCGGCCGGCGCGGGGTGAGGTCCGGGAACAGCTCCTTGACCTCCATGAAGAGGTTCACCTTGCTGGCGGGATGGGTGCGGCTGGGACCCTGGACCGCGACACGGCCGCCGTCCCGGTAGTGCGCGGCGTGGGCGGCCAGCACCCCCTTTTCCGGCCATACGTCCGCGTCGAGGAAGAGGAGCACCGCAAACCGGGCCGCCCGAGCACCCCGGTTGCGGGCTGCGGCCCGCCCGGCGTTACGCTGATGGAGGTAGCGTACGGACAGGGCATCCGCCCACCGGGCCACCACCGCCGCGGTGTCGTCGGTGCTCCCGTCATCCACCACCACCACCTCGTAGGCGTCCCGGGGATAGTCCTGACGGCTCAGGTGCGCGAGGGTGGCCTCCAGGACCCGAGCGCAGTTATACGCGGGGATCACCACGCTGATCCCGATCGGCTCCATCCCGTGGGCCATTCCCGGCTGAGGGTCTCGAGGTAGTGACGGAGGAGGACGCTGCGGAGGAGCAGGTACCTCCGCGCGGGCGGAAGATGTGAAGCTTCCAGAGCCGCCCGCAGGCGCTCAGGGTCGAGGCGTCCGCCCAGGGCCAGGAGGGAGGCAAGGGCCCGGTGGAGAGGGGTGAGCTGCACCGCCCACCGCGTGCGCCAGCCGGGGTGCTTTTGGAGGAGCCGAACCGCCATCCGGGCCCGCTCCTCCTCCTTCCGGAAAAGGGCTTCCAGGCTGTCCGAGGTCAGGAGGGGTTGGTAGTGGTAGGCAAAGGCACGGCGGCGGTAGATCCGGCGCAGGCCCAGGCGGGCAAGCCGCACCCCCAGGTCGAAGTCCTCCCACCCGTACTCCCGGAACCCCTCGTCGAACCCGCCTGCCTCCAGCAGGTGCTTCCGGCGGACGGAGGCATTTGCGGTGTCGAGATAAGCCGGGGAGGGGTCCCGCAAGTACGGTGGTCTGCTGAAGGGATCGTCCAGGTGCTCGGTCAAGAGGAGGGGCCCCCGGCCCACGGCTCGCGGGTGGTGCGCGTGGATCTCCGCATGGGCTGCAAGGAATTCCGGGGGCACGAAGACGTCGCTATCGACGAACACTACTACTTCTCCCTGGGCTTCTGCGATTCCCCGGTTTCGGGCGGCCGCCCGCCCGAGGTTACGGGGCTGCGCCAGGACGCGAACCCGCAGGCTCCCCGAAAATGCCCGGACCACGGGCGCGAGAGGTGGGGAGGACCCGTCGTCCACCACGATCACCTCGTAGCGATCTTGGGGAAAGGTCTGACGGCTCAAGCACCTCAGGCAGACCTCTAGGACCTGCGGCTGGTTGTAGGCGGGGACTACCACGGAGAGCTCCATGGCTAGGATCCCGGCACCGTCAGCAACTGCTCTGTAACGAGGCTCCGGAACAACCCCCCGGCCCGCACGAGCTCCTCATAGGTTCCCTCTTCCACCACGCGTCCTGCCCGTAGAACCAGGATGCGGTCCACTTCCCGCACCGTGCTTAGGCGGTGCGCGATCACGAGGACCGTGCGTCCCCGGAAGAGTTGTTGCAGGGCCTGCCGGATCGTGGCCTCTGCCTCCGCGTCGAGCTGGCTTGTGGCCTCGTCCAGCACGATGATCTCGGGATCTAGCAGAAGCGCCCGCGCGATGGCCAGGCGCTGCCGCTGGCCGCCGGAGAGGTTCTGACCTGCCTCCCCGAGCGGGGTGTCGTAGCCTTGGGGAAGGGCTCGGATGAACTCGTCCGCGTGGGCCGCCCGGGCAGCCCGGATGACCTCCTCGAGGGTCGCCTGCGGCCTTCCGTAGGCGATGTTTTCCCGAACGGTGCCCGCAAAGAGGATAGGGTCCTGGGGGACGTATCCGATGCGGGCGCGCAGGGAGCCGACGCGTACCTCCCGGAGGTCCACCCCGCCGATCGTAATGCGGCCGCGGGTCGGGTCGTAAAACCGTAAGAGCAGATTCACCAATGAGGTCTTGCCCGATCCACTCGGCCCCACCAGGGCCACCCGTTCCCCGCGGCGGATCCGGAAGGTCACGCCCTGCAGGGCCCACCGCCCGGGTTCATATGCCAGCCACACATCCTCGTACGCGATGTCTCCCGCGGGCCGAGGAAGATCCCGAGCGCCAGGAGGGTCTGCGTGGACCGGGACCCGGAGGACCTCCTCGATGCGGTCCAAAGCGGCCTGGGCCTGCCGGAGGTTCGCGTACATGCGGGTGAGGCTGATGCCGGGCTCGATGGCCAGGGCCACGTACGCGATGAAGGCCACGAGACTCCCAGGGCTCATCCAGCCGGAGGCCACCAGCCGCGCTCCGATCCACAGGAACCCTACGAGGCCCAGGGCCGTTGCCAGGGTGACGGCGCACACCTCCCGGGCTACGAGCCGGCTTGTCTGCAGCTGCTGCTGCACAAGCCGCGCGTTCTCCTCCGCGAACCGGGCCTCCTCCCGTGCTTCCTGCACGAATGCCCGGACCACCCGGGCGCCGGCTACCACGTCCCGCATCCGGCCCGCCAGCTCCGCGACTTGCTGTTGAGCCCGGGCGCTGGTGCACTGGATCTGGGTCCCGTAGTGGCGGGCCACTAGGGCCACCGCGGGCAGGATGGCGAGGGTGATCACCGCAAGCCGCCAGTGGAGGACGAACAGCATGACTACGGTCCCCACGAGGGAGGCTACGGTGCCGAGGAGGTCTACGAGCCCAACCAGCAGGTGCGTGTGGACGAGCTGGGTGTCGGACAAGGACCGGCTCAGCACCTCCCCGCTGTGCCAGTTGCCCAGGTGCCGCAAGGGCCACCGAAGCAGGGCGGAGAAGAGGCGGTCGCGCAGTCGAGCCGTAGCCCGGTGCGCGAAGGCGAGGTTCGCGTAGACGGACCCGTACAGGAACAGGGTGCGCAGGGTGAGGATCCCCAGGACCCCCAGCCCGGCCCGCTCGATGAGCCGGAAGTCCGAGCCGGCGATGAGCTCGTCGATGGTCCGACCGAACACGAAGGGGACCGCGAGGCCCAGTCCGGTCACCACGAGGGTGCATCCCGCGGCCACGGACAAGATCCCCAGGTGGGGCCGGATGGCCTCCCGCAGCACGGAAGAGCCCTTCATGCCGCCACCTCCGCGATCCGACGGGCGATGCGCTCCGCGGCTCCAGGCACGCAGGGGAAGCGCAACCTCAGCCGTTCGTGCATCGCCGCAAGCTGCTCGGGCGCCTGGAGGAGCGCGATCAGCCGCTGTGCCACGGCTTCCACGGGAGCGTCTCCGACTACCTCCTCCACCACGGGCTCGGCGGCCAGGCGGTTCGGCAGGGACACGGGCCGAGGAGTCCGGAAGTACCGCCGCACCACCGCCGCCTTCGCCGCCCGACCAACGACCGGCACCCGACCCACCCACTCCACGATCCCCTCCACGGGCAGGCGGGCCGGATCGTAGAGGGGCAGCCACACCACCATGGGGGTGTGGAGGAACGCCAGTTCGAGCGTGCTCGTGCCCGGGACCGTGAGGGCCAGGACCGCCCGCCGGTACGCCTCCACGCGCTCCGCGTCATCGAAGACCACCCGTACTCGGCTTTCCCGCTTAACTTCCTCCACAAGCCCCACAGGCAGGAAGGGAGAAGCCACCAACGCCACCTCCACGTCCGGGTGGGCCCGTCGCACGTGCTCCCCGATCCGGACCATGAGCGGGACGAGGTCCCGGACCAACGAGGCCCTGGAGCCGGGGAGGAGGAGCAGAAGCCGCTCCCGGTCCGTCCAGCTCGAGGGGAGAAAGGAGCCGAGGGCAAAGAGCACCGCGTCCGCCCGGAGCTCGCCCACGGTCTCCACCTTCTCCTCCGGGACCCCGAGGGCGACGAGCCGACGGGCGAGGGCTGCGGTGTTGGTGCCGATCCAGGCAAAGGCGCGGTGTCGAGGGGCGATCAGAGGACGCTCCACGTAGGCCAGAACGGGACACCCTGCCCGACGGCCGAGCCGGACCGCGTACCACAGGTCTCCGCCCAGGTGCACCACGCAGTCCGCAGGACGCTCCCCCAGGCCAAGACTCAGGCGCACGCACACCCTGGGTTCGATCACCTCCGCGAAGAGGCCGCTCCTCCGGGCCAGGTCCGCCTCCGTACCCGTGGCGTACTGGCAGGGCGGGAGGGCGAGCCGTACCGTGGCCCGAAAGAGCCGTCGTAGGGCCCTGGCCACCGGGAAGGCCCATCCCCACACCTCGCCCGGCCCGTTGCTCACCAACAGCACGTCCACGCGGCCATTATAGACGGAGGACGGCCGCGGTCCGGCCGAGAATTCCTGGAATCCGTGCGCCGGCGCTGGAGTTTCCTCGTGCTGATGGTCCTCCTTCTGAGCGGGGAGCTCCGGGCCCAGGAGCTCGTCCTGGAGGCGGACCGCGTCCAGTACGACACCAACGCCCGGACCCTCGAGGCCACGGGGAACGTGCGGGTGCGGTACCTGGACGTCCGCCTGTGGGCAGACGAGGCGTTTGTGGACCTGGCGCGAGGCGAGATCTGGGTGCGGGGGCGGGTGGTCTTGGAGCAGGCGGGAAGGCGCCTTGTCGCAGACCGAATCCGGTACCGTTTGCGCACCCGGGAGGCCTTCGCGGCGCAGGTCCGGACCGTCGTGGACGGGATTTACTACCGGGCCGAGGAGGCGAGGCTTCAGGGCAACGTCCTGGAGGCCCTGAATGCCCTCGCCACCTTGTGTGACCCTACCTCGCCTCTCGTGCACGTCACGGCCCGGCGCATCACCCTCGTCCCCGGCCAGTCCCTCGTGGCGGAGGACGCGGGCCTGTGGGTGGGCAACACGCGGTTCGTAGGCCTGGGTCGGCTCGAGATGCCGCTGCGGGAGCGCCCCTTCGAGGAGAACCTCCCCAGGCCTGAAGCTGGGTACGATGCGACGAGCGGGTTCTGGCTGGCCCTGCGGTACCCCTACCGAGCCGGCGACGTCTTGGGAGAGGCCTACCTCCGCTACGGGACCCTGTTGGGGGTTGAGGGTCGTAACCGTCTGCGGTATCCCGCGTGGTCCTTAGAGCTCGTGACCGGGGCGTTGCGGGACGAGGAGAACCGTCCCTACGACGCCTTCGAACTCCGGTACGCACCGCCTCCCGGGCCACTCCCCCTTTTAGCGGCCGACACGGCACTGACTATGCTCGTGGGCGCCTACCGGGAGCGGAGTACGGGGGCAGAGGGCTTCAAGCTGGACGGAGCCCTCAGCCTCGCGTGGGCTCCAATTTCGCTTTCCCCGCAGACCACCCTCGCCTTTTCCGCCTCCCTACGCGCAAGCCTCTACCAAGACCGGTCCCTGATCGTCCCCGCGGGGCACGTACGTCTCACCCACCGGCTGGATGACCGCTCCGCGGTGACGGGGTCGTATGTCCGCACGGACCTCGTGGGCACTAGCCCTTTCCTGTTCGACCTCCCGGACCGCACGGAGGCGGTGTCCTTGGGCTACACGTACATGGGACCCGGATTCGGGTTTAGTACGGGCGTGACCTACGATGTCGTTCCCCGGCACCTGAAGCTTTCAGGGAGTGCTTCCCTAGACCTCTCCTCCAGCTGGCGACTCACCGTCTCCGCCGTCTACAACGCCACCCTCGCCGGCTTCGAGGACCTGGACCTCAGCGTGGGCACGCGGTGCGATTGCCTGTCGGTCTCCCTGACCTACCGGGTGGTCCGCCGGGAGCTCTTCCTGAACTTCACCCTTCTTCCCTCTCCTGCCCTGCGGGCCGCCCTTCCCGAGCCCCCGGAGTAGAATGGAAGAAGACGTCGAGGAGGGAGCGCATGGTCGCCCAACCCCGTATCTTCCGGGAGTACGACATCCGGGGCGTGTTCGGCGAGGATCTCACGCCCGAGGTGGCCTCCGCTATTGCCCGGGCCTATGCCCGGTACCTGGCGGACCGTGGGGTTCGGGAGGTGGTGGTGGGCCACGACAATCGTACCTCCTCGCCCGTGCTGCGGGATGCGGTGGTGGAGGCCCTGGTGCGGTCTGGTTGTGCGGTCACGGACATCGGGATGGTCATTACCCCGGTGTTCTACTTCGCCCGGGTCCACCTCGGGATCGACGGTGGGATCATGATCACCGCGAGCCACAACCCTCCGGAGTACAACGGGTTCAAGCTGGCCCACGGGTTCGGCACCCTGTACGGCCCGCAAATCCAGGAGATCCGGCGGCTCGTGGAGGCGGGCGCAGAATTCGACGGCAAGGGGAGTGTGCGCAGGGTTGACGTGCTGCCCGCCTACCGGGAGATGCTGCGGGAGAAGGTCAGGCTTGGGCCGCGTCGGCTGCGGGTGGTGCTGGACTGCGGGAACGGGACTGCAAGCGTCATCGCCCCCCAAGCCCTCACAGACCTGGGCGTAGAGGTCATCCCCCTCTACTGCGAGAGCGACCCCACCTTTCCCCACCACCACCCCGATCCCATCGACCCCCGCAACCTCCGGGACCTGATCGAGACGGTCCTCCGGGAACGGGCCGATGTCGGCATCGGTCTCGATGGCGACGGAGACCGCATCGGCGTGGTAGACGAGCGGGGGCAGATCGTCTGGGGGGATCAGCTGATGATCCTGTACTGGCGGGAGATCCTCCCGAAGTCCCCCGGAGCCGTGGCCCTTATCGAGGTGAAGTGCAGCCAGGCCCTGGTGGAGGAGGTGGAGCGGCTCGGAGGAAGACCGGTCTTCTACAAGACCGGGCACTCCCTCATCAAGGCGAAGATGCGGGAGATCGGGGCGGTGTTCGCGGGCGAGATGAGCGGCCACATGTTCTTCGCGGATGAGTACTACGGCTACGACGACGCCGTGTACGCCGCCGCACGACTCCTCCGCATCCTTTCCCATACGGAAAAACCGCTCTCGGCGTTGCTGAGCGACATTCCCCGGTACTTCGCAACCCCGGAGATCCGAGTCTCATGTCCGGACGAGCGGAAGTTCGAGGTGGTGGCGGAGCTGGTGCGCCGTTTCAAGGCACAGTACCCCGTGATCGACGTGGACGGTGCCCGGGTGATCTTCCCGGATGGATGGGGGCTGGTGCGGGCCAGCAACACCCAGCCCGTGCTGGTGGTGCGGGCGGAAGGGAAGACCCCCGAGGCCCTCCGGCGGATTAAGGGGATCCTGGAGGAAGCCCTGCGGACCTTTCCCGAGTGTGGCCCTATTGATTGGCTCGAGGCCGCGGCCACGGCGCATTAGGAGGCTCGGTGGGACGGAAGGCGTGGGCAGCTGTCTTCTTCCTGCTGGTGCTCGGCGGCACCGCGGGGGCGAACTCGGACGCCGCGGTCCGCGTGGCGTTCGCGCGGTTACTGGGGCAGCCGCTCGAGCTCCGGATCGAGCTCGTGCCCGATCTCGTGGAGGGGATGTACGCCCGGGTCTCCCTGTACGCCCACCAGGCCCGGATCGGCGGACTTACCGTGGACGAGCTGTGGGTGCGGCTGCGGGGGGTAGCCTTCGACCCCGTGGCCTTGGGCCGGCAGGAGCTCAGGGTCACCATGCCACGGGAGAGTAACCTCCACGGCATCGTCGGAATCCGGAGCCTCGAGGAGTACCTGGCCCAACGTCCGGACGTGGAGGAGGTGCATCTGGCGTACGACCGGGGACTGATTGCGGGCCAGGGGAGGGTGCGGATCCGCGGCGTGCCCGTTCAGGTGAGCATGCGGGTGGGGTTTGAGGCCCTGAGGACGCCCGCGGTCTATATCCGGGTGCATGCCTTGCGGGTGAACGGGGTACCTCTTCCGCCCGCGGTGGTGGCGGAGTTTGAACGCCGCATCAACCCGCTTGTGGACATGCGCGCCTGGCCCGTGCGGTTTGTGATCCGTTCCGTTCGGATCACCCCCACGGCCGTGGTGCTCAGCACCCTAAAGGACGCGGCCACCTGCGACTTCTGCGGAGGGATCCCGTGAACCCCTTCCGGGACCGCCTCGAGCAGGGCCTCCTCCTCGCGGACGGTGCCATGGGGACGCTGCTGTACGCCCGCGGGGTTCCCTTCGACCGCCCCTTTGAGCTCCTGAACGTGGAGGAGCGGGAGCGGGTCCTTGAGATCCATTTGGAGTACATCCGGGCCGGCGCGGAGCTCATCGAGACCAACACCTTCGGCGCGAACCGCATCAAGCTCAGCGCGTACGGGCTTCAGGAGCGGGTTCAGGAGCTGAACCGAGCGGGAGCCCGGATTGCCAAGGAGGCGCGGGACGTTGCAGGCCTCCCCGTGTTTATCGCAGGATCGGTAGGCCCTCTTGGCAAGCCCCTCCAGCCCTTCGGCCTCCTCTCCCGGGAGGAAGCCTACCGGGCCTTCCGGGAGCAGATCGAGGCCCTCGTCGAAGGTGGGGTGGACCTGATCCTGCTGGAGACCTTCGGCGACCTAGAGGAACTGAAGTTGGCCGTCCAGGCCGCGCGGGAGGCCACAGACCTCCCCGTGGTCGCCCAGATGACCTTCGACGAGGAAGGCCGGACCCCGCACGGCCATACCCCTACGGAGGTGGTGCGGGCCCTGGAGCCCCTCGGGGTGGCCGCGGTGGGCGCCAACTGCAGTGTCGGGCCGATTCCCATGGTGGATGTGGTGGCCCAGATGGTGACCGTGGCCAGAGTCCCCGTCTCCGCCATGCCCAACGCGGGATTCCCGGCCCGCATCGAGGGCCGGTACGTGTACGTGGGGAGCCCCGCGCACATGAGCCAGCAGGCCCGGAAGATGGCGGAGCTGGGAGTGCGCATCCTGGGCGGATGCTGTGGTACCACCCCGGAGCACATCGCGGCCATGAACCGGGCCCTACAGGATCTCCGGCCTTCGCGGACGTCCGTGACCGTGGTGATCCCCAATCGGGAACCCCCGCCGATACCTCCCACAGGCCCCACGGAGCTCAGCCGCAGGCTCGGCCGGCAGTTCGTGATCAGCGTGGAGGTGGATCCGCCTAAGGGGACGGATCCCACGAAGGACCTAATGGGAGCGCGGCTCGTGGTAGAGCGGGGCGCAGATGTGATCAACGTAGCTGACAGCCCCCTCGGCCGGGTGCGCATGAGTGCGGCGGCGATGGGCGTGCTCCTCCAGCAGCAGGTGGGTGTGGAGGTCATCCTCCACTTCACCACCCGGGACCGGAACCTCATGGCCCTGCAGTCGGACCTCATCGGGCTTCATGCTCTGGGGATCCGGAACATCCTGGCCCTTACTGGAGATCCGCCCCGGGCCGGGGATTACCCGGCTGCCACCGCGGTCTACGACACGGACTCCGTGGGACTTGTACGCATCCTGAAGCGGTTCAACGAGGGTGTCGACCTCGCGGGCAAACCGATCGGCCAGCCCACCTCCTTCTTCGTAGGGGTGGCCTTCGACATGCATCCGGAGACCTTAGACCGGGAGATGCGACGGCTGGACCAGAAGGTGGAAGCAGGCGCGGACTTCATCATGACCCAACCCATCTTCGAGCCCGAGGTCCTCGACCACTACCTGCGCCGGGTCGGGCAACCTCCCCGGCCGATGCTGGTGGGCATTCTCCCGCTCCAGTCCGCCCGGCACGCGGAATTCCTGCACAACGAGGTCCCGGGCATCCACATCCCGGAGTGGGTCCGGAGGCGGATGCACGAGGCGGGCAACCGAGGACGGGAGGAGGGGCTTCGGCTCGCCGCGGAGTTGTTGGAGGCCATCGCGGACCGCATCCACGGCGTCTACCTCATGCCCTCCTTCGGACGGTACGAGGTGGTGGCGGAGCTCGTGTCCCGGTTGCGCCGGCACTCCCGCCTCGCTGCCCGAAGGGACTGATGGGAGGGGGACGTGCCGTTCACCTTCACCCGGCTGGAGATCCCTGAGGTCATTCTGATCCAGGCGGAGGCCTTTGCGGACGCCCGCGGGTTCTTCCTGGAGGCATACCGCCGGTCGACGTTTGTGGCAAACGGGATCCCGGTGACCTTCGTCCAGGACAACTTCTCCCGATCCGTCCGGCGTGGGGTTCTCCGGGGGCTGCACTACCAGCTGAACCCCCGGGCGCAGGGCAAGCTGGTGATGGTGCTGCGCGGAGAGATCTATGACGTGGCCGTGGACATCCGGCGGGGCTCCCCCACCTACGGCCGGTGGGTGGCGGTTCATCTGTCGGAGACGGACCACACCATGCTTTACGTGCCGCCCGGATTCGCCCACGGGTTCTGCGTGGTGAGCGATGGGGCGGACGTGTTGTACAAGTGCACGGAGGAGTACGATCCGGCGCTGGACCGGGGCATCCGGTGGGACGACCCGGATCTTGCAATCCCCTGGCCGGTTCCGGATCCCGTGCTTTCCGCGAAGGACCGCGCTTGGCCACGGTTACGGGACGCGGAGAACAACTTCGTGTATGCGGGACTGGAGGGTGGGTGGGCATGACATCTCCCGTGAGGCGGGTGGCGGTGATCGGAGCTACAGGCCAGCTCGGACGGGAGGTGGTGCGGGCCTTCCAGGAGGCGGAGGGGGTTGAGGTGGTGGGGTTGGGGCATGAGCAAGTGGAGTGCACGGATCCCGCCTCGGTAGCGGAGGTCCTGTTCTCCCTGCGGCCGGAGGTGGTGGTGAACTGTGCGGCCTTCGTGCGGGTCGACGAGTGCGAGGATCGGCCGGAGGTGGCCTTCCGGGTGAACGCCCTGGGAGCTCTGCACGTGGCCCGGGCGTGCCGGGAGCTGGGCGCCCGATGCGTGTACGTGAGCACGGACTACGTCTTCGACGGCTCAAAACCCGAGCCCTATCAAGAGGAGGACCGGCCCAACCCCATCAACGTCTACGGTGCGTCTAAGCTGGCCGGAGAATACCTGGTGCAGCAGACCTGTCCAGATGCCCTAGTGGTGCGGGTAGCGGCGCTGTTCGGCGGGCGCGGGGCCCGGGGAAAGGGCAGCAACTTCGTGCTCGCCCTGCTCGAGCGGGCGCGTCGCGGGGAAGTCCTGCGGGTGGTGGCGGATATCCGGACTTCTCCCACTTACGCCGTGGACGCGGCGCAGGCCCTGGTGGCCCTCGTGCGGCAGCGGGCGGAGGGGATCTTCCACGTGGTGAACGAGGGGGCATGCACCTGGTACGAGCTCGCCCACCACGTGCTCTCTGTTTGCGGACAAAAGACCTCCCTCCAGCCTATATCCCGGGAGGTGTACCCCATGCGAGCCCGACGCCCCGCCAACTCCGCCCTCGCCACCGCGAAGCTCCGCGCCTTCGGAATCCACCTCCGGCCGTGGTCCGAGGCCGTCACGGAGTACGTGGCTTCCCTTTCCGGTTCGGAGGCTACGGGATGAGGCAGAAACTGGAGGATGCCGTGTGCCGGAGTACCTGGAAGCCGTGGTGCAAGCCCTGAGGCACCGCCTCGGCCCTCGTCTCCTCTTCCTCGACCTGGTGGAGGAAGGAATCCCCCTCTTTGATCCCGAGGGGTTTTGGGCCAAGCGGAGGGAGGAGATCTGACGCCGGCTGGAGGAGCTGGTGGCCTGCCGGGTCTTCCTCCCAGACGGCACGTGGTACTGGGACCTGAAGCCGGATCTCACCCTCGGTGAGGAGTTCGTGCTGTGACGAACCGTGAGCTCGGAGAGGCCCTGATCCGGGAGGCGGAGCGCATCCTCAACCGGGATCTGGAGGCCGCGTGGAGGGACGGAGACTACAACTATTCACAGAGCACGTGCGGAAAAAGGTCTGGGCTCACCTCGGGAGCGGCTTCACGGACCGGATGAGGGTGGATGCCGCGAGCTGGAGCCCCACGATCCCGAGCCATGCCGCCGCGTACGCGCCGCCCATTCGCTGGACTGCCCATCCGAAGAGGGGCGGGGTCAGCATGGTGAACACGTAGAGCACCGTCATGCTCAGGCCCACCATCACCGCGGAGGAGGCCCCCGCAAGCTCGGAGAGAAGGGTGAGGTAGAGACCGTTCCACCCGAGGAGGGTGAAACCCGCCAGGGTTGCAAGCCCCGCCGCGGTCCAGATCGGAACCTCCTTTCGGAATCCCAGCAGGGCCAAGACCACGATGACGCCCGCCCCGCACACGCCGGCGAGGGCAAGAGGCCTCACCCGGTCAGTCCCAAACCACCGGTCGGAGACCCATCCCCAGGCCATCCGGCCGGCTACCCCGCCGAGGTGTACCAGCAGGAGGAGCCGCGCGGCGTCCGCGGGCCGCCAGGAGAAGACGTCGACGAAATACAGGGGCAGGTATCCCGTGAGGCCGAACTGCCCCGCAGCGAGCAGGCACGCGGTGAGGGTGGTGCGCATGAGATTGGGGTTCCGGACGAACCGTGCGGGGGCGGTCTGGAGGTCTCTTGGGGCCGTCCGCGGCGGATCCTCCGAGCCGCTCAAGCCCGCAGCGGTAACCAGGCCCGCAAGGGCGCAGCCTGCCGCGGCCACCAGCATCGCTTCCCGCCAGCCCCACCGGGCTGCCACCCACGGCAGCACCAGGGCCGCCAGTAATCCTCCCACGGGCAGTCCCGCCTGCCGGATCCCCATGGCCAGGCCCCGTTCTCCTGGGGGGAAGGCGTTCATCACCGTGTAGCTCCCCGCCACCTGGCTTGTGGGAAACCCCATTCCTGCCAGCGCAAGCCCCACCACCAGTAGCGCCCCAGAAGGCGCGAAGGCCGCCAAGGCGGCGAGGAGTCCGGTGCCCAGTGCGCCTGCGGCCATCACCCACCGCCCGCCGAACCGGTCCGTGGCCACGCCCGTGGCGTAGAACGCCAGGAGGGCGCCGAGATCGAAGGCTCCCAGCACAACCCCTGTCTCCGCCAGGGAAAGCCGCAGGTCCTGCCGGATGAAGGGAGCCAGGGCCGGGAGTCCGAATCGGACGAAGGTCAGGCCTGCCTGCTGCAGGGTCGCAATCCCGAGGACCCACCACCGGCTCGGCACGGTCAGTGCGCGAATCAGGGTTGGAGGCACGATGAACCGAAGAAAGTATACTGGACTGGGTCTGGTGTCCCCAATGTAGGGGGAGGAACGGACGGCTGTCGAGGGACGATCCGGTTGGCGCAGGTTTCGGGACGTGCGCGTCGAACACCCCACTGAGACAGAAGAGGAGGGAGCTCCGTGCGTGCCATTGTGCCCGTGGCAGGATTCGGAACCCGGTTGCGGCCGCATACCTATACCCTTCCCAAGGCCCTCATCCCGGTGGCGGGAAAGCCCATCCTGGGCCACATCCTGGACACCCTGCGGGGGCTCGGGATCCGTGAGGTGGTGCTGGTGGTGGGGCATCTGGGGGAGAAGATCGAGGCGTACGTCCGCGAACAATACACCCTCAAAGCCCACTTCGTGCGGCAGGATCAGCCCCTCGGCAATGGACATGCCATCTACGTGGCTCGGGAGTACCTCGACGGAGACCCGGTCCTCATCCTCCTCGGGGATACGATCCTCCGTGGAGAACTGCGGCCGGTGGTACATAGCCCTGTTTCCCTCATCGGGGTGCGGGAGGTCGCGGATCCCCGCCGATTCGGCGTGGTGGAGCTAGACGCGGACGGGCGCGTGCGACGGTTCGTGGAAAAACCTACTCATCCCATCAGCAACCTCGCGATCGTAGGGCTGTACTACATCACGAATACGTGCCTCTTCCGCCGGTGCCTGGAACGCCTGGTGGAGGAGGATCACCGGGTGGCGGGGGAGTACTGGCTCGTGGATGCCCTCCAGTTCTATGTGGATGCGGGCGAGGTCATCCGTCCCTACTCGGTCGAGGAATGGTACGACTGCGGGACCGTGGAGGCGGTCCTGGACGCCAACCGGGCCCTGCTGGGTCTCCTAAACCCGCCTCCCCCGGTCCTTCCCGGCACGCTCGTGCAGCCGCCTGTGGCCATCGCGCCGGGTGCCGTGATCGAGGCCTCCGTGATCGGCCCCTACGTGTCCGTGGCGGAGGGCGCCCGGATCGTGCGGTCCGTGGTCAGCAACTCCGTGGTGAACCGCTATGCCACCGTAGAGCAGGTGGTCCTGGAGGGCTCCCTCATCGGAGAGCGGGCGTACCTCTCGGGCCGACCCACCCGAGTGAACCTCGGGGACCAGTCGGAGATCGAGCTGGGAGGCTAAGGCCCGCATTTGACCTCCCCGTAGGTGCGTGGCAATCTGGCAGGTGCCCGGTGGAGACATGATGCAGTCGGTTCGGGAGGTGGTGGTGAGCCGGGCCGCGCGGGCAGGCCTGGATCTGCGGGCCTACCGGACAGGACCGATCCCTGAGGACCTGTTGCGGGCCTTGAGTCTGGTGGTCCTGGAGGCCCGGTGTGCGATCTGCGCAAGGCCCCTGCGAGGGGAGGGGGCGGTGAAGGCGCAGGTGGGGACGGGCCGGCGGGTGTGGTGTGGGAGGTGTGCAGCCCGCCGGGCGGCTGCCGGAACCGCACTCCGGCCGGCCGCCTCCCGGACGTGAGGAACCGGCCCCCGCAGGGTGTCAGGATTTCCGGGCTCCGTGACGTCGGCGGGTGGGAATTTGCATGGCTCGGCGCCTTCTGCGGCGCGTGCCTCCCAGCACCTGCTCGAGGGCTTCCACGTCCTCGGGTCGAATGAGGTAGGACCGGCCCACACGCCGGGCCGGCAACCGGCCCTGATGGATGTACCGGTAGATCACCAGCTTGCTGCGGCCAAGTATCCTCGCCACTTCCTCTACGGTGAGGGCCCTCTCCCGGACAGCCTCTTGCGACTCGGCGGTTTCGTATAGGGCTCCCGGCTTAGGAGGGTACTCAGGTGGTGCCGGTTCTACGGGTGTGGGCTCTGCGGGTGCGGCCTCGGGAGGCGTGCCCGCAGCGTGGATTTGAGGAGGGGCCGTGACAGAGCGTAGAGCGGAGGCGGTGCGGCGGATATACTCTTCGATCTCCTCTGGGCTCATAGAGCGCAGGGCCGCTTGGGCCTTTACGATCTCCACGACCAGCTCGGGCAACTTCGCCACGGGTCTCCTCCACAGGTAAGAATCGGCGTCGATGTTATGATAACAGAGTGCTTGGCTTTCGAAAGTAAGGACCGGAATGGCATCTTGAAATTCACCGGGATGCCATGTTTATAAGGCGGCGTGCCCATGAGAGTTCCGGGGTACCTTCAAAAGGTGTGGAAATCGGGAAGGCGGTGTACCCTCCTCCTTGAGAGAAACTTCAGGACCACCGCCGTGGACAAGCGGACCACAAAAGCAGGCTTGAGGTCAAGCCCCACCTGGGAGGGACTTGGGGAGTGGCTGCGGGAGCGGGTGCGGGAGTTCATCAC
>FWWL01002436.1_pt1 | contig 38772 bp, 31 predicted proteins | sample 2228331 | NCBI WGS metagenome assembly FWWL01 (sample SAMEA103939775, study PRJEB20133) | metagenome
CCCTCGCTCCCAGGCGTCTCGCTTTCACTGGCAGTCGAGGGCGGGACGCCTTCGCTCCCAGGCGTCTCGCTTTCACTGGCAGTCGAGGGCGGGACGCCTTCGCTCCCAGGAGCAGTCTGAACAGTTACAACCAGATGTCCCTTTGACAGTGACCGTCAGCTATGCTAGAATCGGAGTGCACGGCGACGTAGCCAAGTGGTAAGGCAGGGGTCTGCAAAACCCCCATTCACCGGTTCGAATCCGGTCGTCGCCTCCACAACCGTTGTGCGCTGACATCGTTCAGCGTATATACAATCCGCCAGTATCCATACAATGCGCGCGGTTCAACCACCGAAAGCGCGCACAGGCGGCGACGTAGCAGCGGGCATGCCAGGTTTGCCCGCAGGAGCCTTGTCGTCCCTTACCAGTCACAAAAACAGCAAGAAGCTACGAGGCTTGGACGCCAATGGCACGCGTGTTTGCGTCTGCCGACAGGTGTGATTGCTGCGCTCATGCGAGGATGCATCGGCTCGACGCCATCCTGCCATCCAGGTTCCTCCGGCGCAACGTACCATATGGTATTGGTTCATTGCAGAATATCATCGAATTGTGAATAGACTGTCACACAATTGTTCACGTTGGGAGCTGCAATCCCTGCTATCATGGAAGCGGGTTCGCCGGGAAGCGACCCGCGTCAGTGGCATATCACCTGTCGTGGTATCGGTTCTACCACGACCCATAAGGGCGGATGTCGTCTCGCAACGGTGCGTACACTGACAATCGCGCACAGGCGCGACCGCTCCTGGAAAGGACGCATCGGCTATGAGAATGCCCATCGATATCGACCTGGACGCGCTGGATGTTCCGGAACTCGAACGCCTGCGCGATGCCATCAACCGCCGTATTCTGCAAAAGCGACGCACCAAGGGTCTGACACTGCCAGAATTGTTGCGTCTCTTCGAAGAAACGAAGGCGGTACTCGCTGAGCATCACCTGGAGTGGCGCTCGCTCGAACGCTGGCAGTGGATGGATGGGGAGATCAAGTTCTGGCTCAACCCGGTCGACCAGGAGTCCTATCGCGCAGGGTGGTACTCGATCGACGATCTGATTGCGTGGATATACAACGAGGGACCGATCGTCATTCATCACGAAGCGGACGAAGACGACGATCCCGATGAGCAATGGGACACACGCGACACGGTGGTGATCCGCTGGTTGCCCGACAGCGAAGCGCACACCATGTCGCACTGAAAGGCGTTTATCCCACCCGCAGACCGCAGTTCGGGCAGAAGACCGCAGTCTGCGGCATCTGAAAACCGCACGATGGGCAGACTTTGCCCCCGGCGACCGGTTGCAGCGGCGGTTCGGGCGTCGCCGGACGCGGCGGCTCGACGCTCACAGGAACCTGCTGCGCACGGGGTGCAGGAGCCGGTTCGATAAACGCCTGTCCCTGCACATTGCGCAACTCTTCTTCTTTCAACGTCAGACTCGCCTGCAACGCTTCGATTTCGCGCAGAAGCGCCGCCAGGGTCGGTGATTGAATGGCGCCGGCTCTGAGCAGTTCGATCGCCCGATCGCCAAACTCCAGCCGCTTGGCATCGACCTGGCGGCGCAGATTACTGATCTCGCCCTGAATGGCAGTCACGCGTTGAAATTTTTCCGCCTCGAAGCGAGCACGATCAACCCCTTCGGACAGCTTCCGGCTCAATTCATCGAGAAAACCCATCGTTCACCCCCTGTTTTTCCTGTATCATACAGGAGCATCCTGTATAAAAAAGAGGTTCCATGTCAGATCAACCTGAACGGCGCGTAACGCGCGGGTGTATCGGCATCGTCATCGTGGCGCTGAGTGCGCTCTTCGTTAACGCCTGGCAGACCGGCTGGAGCACGGTAACGATTGCATTGATCGTGGTTCTGGCGGCGGCGATTATCGCCGCTATCGCCATCAACATCGTCGAACGCAAACGATGAGCGTGATCCCTGCCTGCAGTGTGAGTCGCCCGCGAAATGTGCCGCATCCTGCGCGTCACGGACAACCTATGGCGTTGCTGGCACAAGAATGAACCCGGTGATCGAGGCGCGATACTTGACACCACTCGCATCCTCGGCAATCTTCTGTGGTTCGCCTCCGATGAACGACAACGGCACGTTGGTATTAATCCGCGCCTGTGATCCGAACTGCTCCTGAACCACACGCGTATATGCTACAACAAACGCCTTGTGAACGTCTTCGTTTGGCGGCACAACAACCTCGATATTTTCGATCGTGAATGGTTGCTGAATAAAACGCTGCGGCGTGGGTGTCGCCAGCGCTGGAATACTCTGAATGGCGCGCGCAGCAAGATCGGGAAACGCCAGCGCAATGGTCGCTGCCAGAAGCGCGATGACGATGAGCACAAACAGTATCCTTCCCAACCCAAACGAGCGACGCGCCTTCCGGGGTGCGGCAGGTTTTGGGGCAGGCGCTGCAGCCGGGGTGGATGGCTGCGCTGCAGCTGGCGGCACTCCTGGCGCCGCGCGCACGGTCGGCGCTGCGGTTGGCTGAACTGCCGGTGAAGCCGCTGGTGCGGCGACCGGTTGCGGCGTGGCCGGCGCAGCGACCTGTGCCGGAAGCGCCTGGGTCGCCGGCACAACCCGCACCTGCGCGGGCGCGCGTTCTGGCAGCAGCGCACGGCGAAACTCCGCCACACCCCGGTACCGTTCCTCCGGCTTCATCTTCAACGCCTTCATAATGGCGTCAGACGTGCGCTTGGAGACGTTCGGGCGCAGCGCGTAGACCGGAGGGAATGAAAACGGCGGTTCATCGCGCGGGTCACGCCCCGTAAGCATGTGGTGCAGCGTGGCGCCAAGCGAAAAGATATCCGATTCGGGACTGGCAATGCCCTGATATTGCTCCGGCGGCGCATAGCCGGGTGTGCCGATCTGCGTACCGCGTTGCGATGGCTGAAGCACTTTCGCAATACCGAAATCGATCAGTTTGACATTGCCGTCTGGCTCGATCATGATATTCGACGGCTTGATGTCGCGGAAAATGATCGGTGGTTTCTGCTGATGGAGATACTCCAGCACATCACAGATCTGATCTGCCCATCGCAGGGCACGCTCTTCGGGGATGAACCGTTCGCGCCGGATGATGTCTTCCAGATCGGAACCGCGAACGAAGTCCATCGCCAGATAGTGATACCCCTCATCTTTGAAGTCAGCGTAGACCCGCGGAATGCGCGGGTGACTCAACTGCTCGAGCATTTTCGCTTCTGCCTCGAACCGTGCAATCGCCTCATCGCGTTCGTGCGGGTCGGTGAAACGATCCAGCATCTGCTTGACGGCGTAGATCCGACCATCATCCCCGATTGCCTCAAAGACTGCCCCCTGCCCGCCTTCTTTGATAACGCGCGTGATGTAGTAGCGTGGACCGACGTTGTTCAGGATGACATCGTGTCCGCAATGCTGACAAAAGCGAGCACGCCGCAGATTCGGTTTATGACATTTTGGGCAAAGGATCTGCTGTACGTCGGTCATAGGCAGACCTGTGGCAGACATCATGAGCGTCTCTGCAGGTAGGGTAGCACACCTGAATGGAAACGGCAACCGGTTCTCTTTACCTATACGCGCGAACAGACGCTGGAGTTGCGGTCAGGAACCGTGGGACGTGGAATGTGGAACGTGGAATGTGGAACGTGGAATGTGGAACGTGGAACGTGGAACGTGGAACGTAGAATGTAGAACGTCCACCGAAGACGTTCCCGATCCTTGAGGTCTGCGCTGGAGATGCGTCTCTGCCAGAAGACGCTGCCTGCGCCGCAATCCCTGAGCATGCCGGGGAGCGCGATCCGACCTCTAAGGGTCGTGGAGGAATTCACCATGGAGCCACATCGAGAATTGCCAGCGACTCGAGGTGGGGCGTCTGTGGAAACATGTCGTAGCCCTGGAGCGATACCAGGCGATACCCCGGCGCGAGGGCGCGGATGTCATCGCGCTGGGTGAGCGGGTTGCACGAGACATATACAATCCGTCGCGGGCGCAATCGCAGCAGTTCGCGACAGACGTCAGGACCCAAACCGGTACGCGGCGGATCGGCGACGACCACATCGAACGCGCCGGTTTCCAGCGTGCGGAGCGCAGTGGCAACCTCCGACTCGATCACTGTGATATGGTCGTACCCGGCGCCTGCGCTATTCTCACGCGCCAGACGCACACTCTCCGCCACCGACTCGATGCAGATGATGCGCTCTGCCAGATCGGCAAGATGGAGCGCAATTGTACCGACCCCACTGTACAGATCGGCAATTGCACCTGCGCGCCCGCGTGCGGCGACTGCGTCGCGCACTGCATCGAGCAGCGGCATCAGCAGCCAGACGTTGTTCTGGAAGAAGGTGTTGGGACCGATTTCGAGCGTGTGGGCGCCAACGCGCATTGGCAGCGTCGCACGCCCCCAGTGGCGGACCGGCTCGCCAAACGATACATCGGTGCGGGTGGCGTTGATCAACCAGTGAACCCCGAGTACGCCTGGATGTTCCAGCGCCGCCAGCGCCACGCGCTCAACCTTTTCACCATAGACCTGTTCCGCTTCAGGAACGGCAGTAACCAGCGCCAGCAACAGTTTATCGTCGGGGCTTCGTCGCACGACCACATACCGCAGGAAACCGGTGTGGGTCCGCAGATTGTAGTCGGGCAACGCTAACGCTCTGGCATGCTCGTACACAGCGCGTGCGGCAGCAAAGGCGTGCACCGGGATGAGCCAGCACTCCTGCAGGTCGATAATGTAGTTGAACCGGCCGCCGCGTCGCAGCCCAAACCGTTCCTTGCTCGCCACAAAATCCATGCGCGTGCGGTAGGCAAATGGATCTGGCGAGGGAATGACTGTGAGCGCATCTTTGAGATCATCGGCGAGATCAGCATCCCAGAGGGTGCGAAGCGCCAGACATTTCGCCGCTACCTGCGCCGGGTAGACGCGATCCTGAAACAGACATCCACCACACTGACCTGCGGGTGGTGCGTGTGGACAGCGCGGCGTCGCAGCCTCGCCGGTTCGCGTCGCTTCGATAATGGACTGACGGAACTGTTTGTTTGTTACGACCACAATGTGTCAACCTCAAACGTGAACGTTTGCAACTTTTTACGTCCTGGAGACGTACCATGCGATGAAGTACGTCGTTGCCATCATGCTCATTGTACACGAAGCGCACTGACAGGCGTCCATGCGCTGTGCGTCAGAAAGGGATGCTTCCATGACCGACACGACTGTTGTCTGCTCAAACTGCAACGCCAGTGTTCCGGCTGACGCGCAATACTGCATCGAGTGCGGCAAACCGATAAACAATGTGGTTATCGAACAGGCGCCTGCCACCGGACCGACGGTGCAACTGCCAGCCCGTCCTTCTGCCCCGCCGCCCGTTCCTGTTCCCGCGCCAAAACCGCCGGCGCCACGGCAGACCGAATGGCACGACGATCTCATGCTTCCTCTGTTACTGATCACCGGCGCAGTGGCAATGGCTGCCATGCCGCGCTTTATTCCTTTCATTCTGGTTGCGATTGGGGTCGTGGGGCTTTTGTTCCATTTTCTGCGCGACGTCACAGCGCGTCGGATGATTGCAGCTCTCGCATTGACAGGCGTTGTCATCTTTTTCGTCAGCCGCCGATTCTGGGCGCCGCTGATTATCGCACTGATTGCCGTATCACTCATCAAAAAACTTAGAAGACGCAGCTGGTGAAGCGCGGGTCAATAAACCTGCGTCCGTGAAATGACGCGCCAACCTTCTTTGATCGGACTGCAGAACATAGCGAAGACCATCAGTTTTTGATTGCTTGATTTTTCTTCCTGGCGCTTAGCGAAAAACCGCATCCTGAGGAGCGCGCAGCGCATATCGAAGGGGCGGTTTTTCGGTATTCTGTGTTATTCGGATAGGCTCTCAGTTCTCGGCGCCTGGTTCCCGGTATGCTATACTGGCGCCATGCCATTTCCAACCGACGACTACACACCGCACGGGTATCTGAATACGCCGACGCACACACGCAATCTCTCGCCGCGTGGCGTGCTGCGCTCATATGGCGCAGGTTTTCGCTGGCACTACCCGGCGTACACAGGCATGTACGGCGGGCGGCGCGAAACCTACCGTGCAGGATTTCGCTTCGCTCTGGGAGGGGCGCTCGATCTCGCCGAGTTCGACGTCGTCTCCAGTCCGTATCACTCGATGAACCTCTTCACACTCGACCTCTCGCACGGCGGCGCGACGCTCCATGCCACGTTCCATCTGGCTGGAGAACACGCCCTCTGTGCATCGGCGACTGTTCAAGGGGAAACGCGAGTTGCTGTGGTCGTCGAGTACACGCGCACTATCGCCGCCAGCGGTGAATGGGGCGAGTCAGGGCTGGTTGGGCGGATCGTCGATGGCGACCTGGTGCTGCAAAGTTTCGAGGACGGCGATGCGTTCGTGGTGCACGCATCGCAGCCGTTTGCCGACATCGGCATCACGCCCGATCCGGCGCACGCTGCCGCATGGGCAGCAGCACAGGCGCCCGGGTTGCCGGGCGAAGGGTTTGTCACTATCACCGGCCAGCGTGGCGAGACGGTAGCGCTCTTCGCCACACTGGGATTTGCAGCGCCGTGCGAACAGATCGATCTGTATATGACGCGCGGCAAGACGTTACGCATGGCGCAGCATCGGCAACGCGCCGCGCGTCGCATGGCAGCGGCGGATCGCGCCCGCAAGCAGGCCGAGGACGACGCGTTCTGGGCGCGCGCGCCGGTTCTGGAAGGCGACTGGCCCGACCACTGGCGACGCGGACTGGTGTACGATCTCGAAACGCTGCGCATGATGGTGCGTGCGCCGGCCGGCATCTACCGCCATATCTGGGATGCCATGCAGATCCACGCGCCGCGTGTAGTGCTTGCCGAAGCAGCCATTGATGCGCTGTTGCTCGCCTATGCCGACCCAACGCTCGCGCAACATCTGCTGCTGGGCACGTTCGTCGACGCGCCCGAACCGAATGTGCCCTGTTCACGCGAAGATGGCAGCTACAACATGGTTGCCGCCGACGGCACCGTCTGCGGAACGGCGCCAGCATGGGGCTATCCCTGGCTCGTGCTGGACTGGCTCGCCAGCCTGCACCCCAAACGCGAGTGGCTGGCAACCATCTATCCAGCATTAACCTCCTATCTGCACTGGTGGCTGGAAAACCGCCGCGATGCAGATGGCTGGCTGATCTACGCCTGTAGCTGGGAATCGGGGCAGGACGACTCGCCGCGGTTCGGTGAACAGCCGCTTGGCGGCGGTCATCCGGTGCGCCATGTGCGCCCTGTCGATCTTCAGGCAGCCTTTGCCCATGCCTGCCTGGTCATGAACGACATCGCCAGAGAACTTGGACGCATTGCCGACTCCCACGAGTGGCTTGCGCTTGCTGAGGAATATGTGGCGCGCACCGATGCACTGTGGCAGGAATCGTTCAACCGCTACGCCGACTACGATACGCGCGCTGGCAGACCAACCGACGTGAATGATGTCATGCTGCTGGCGCCGGTTGCGCTGAATGTCGCCACTCCAGCGCGAAGTCAGGCGCTGCGCTCAGTCATTGCACAGATCGACCCCGACACGCTAACGTGGCCGATGTTTGCCTGGACAGCGACCGAAGCTGCACTGCGCGTTGGATTGACCGATCGCGCTGCAGAACTGGCGGCTGCAGTGATCGACCGGGCATACACGTTCTGGGACGCGCACCGGGCTCTTCCTGACCGCACCCTGCCGGGGGTGGCATGCGAGTATTGGCCCCTCGACGGGCGTTGTGGCGGCGAGGGGTATGGCTGGGGCGCATTCACGACACACCTGCTGCTCCACGTCCTGGTCGGGTTGACGCCAGAATACGACCGACTCGTCATTCGCCCGAATCTACCACCCGCCTGGCGCGTCGACGGACGCACCTATGGTGTGCGTCTTCACTGGCGCGACATACAGATGCGCATCTCCATCGAAGCCAACCCCGATCGCGCAGCGATTACCGTCAATGGTCACCACGTCGAGGTGGCGTGGGGCGACGCAGCCACATTTCCGTGGGACACTATAGGCTCGTTGCGTTGAATGTGACGGCTGGACAACAACCACAATGCTGACATTCCGCTAATACGTCGCTACTGCAAAACTAACAGGGGCGCGGTAGACTCACATCAACACGCACTATGGCCATTGTGAGGACGAGTATGGCATTCTCAACACCCATTCGTACCGGCGAGCAGAGCATCGACCGCGTGCTGCGCACCGGTCTGCCGGTACTGTTGATATTTGATCGCAAAGGATGCACCACCTGTCAGCAACTCGACCCGACACTCGAACGACTGGCAGCGCTTTTTGCAGGACGTGCGCTGCTGGCGCGGGCGGATGTTGATGACAACCCGGCGCTGGTGCAACGGTACGGTATCAAGGCGTTGCCGGGTCTTGTTTTCGTTGCAAGGAATGGCGTGCACATTGCACAGACGACCGGCGTCGTTCCAGAGGAAGTGTTGCGTGCATGGCTGAACTTCCTGACCAATGGCGGAACGCCGCCTCCGTTGCCCACCAGTCCGGGCATACCACTGGAGCGATCTGCCATGCGTCCGACGCCTGCAGAACCTGTGGCAGCACCTCAGACGACGTCGCAACCGGTGACGTTGAGTGATGCGACATTCGATGCTTTTGTGAGGAACAGCACCCACCCGGTACTGGTCGATTTCTGGGCGCCGTGGTGCGGTCCGTGCCGTGCAGTGGCGCCGGCGGTCGAACGGCTGGCGCAGGAATTCGCCGGGCGCGCGGTGATTGCCAAACTGAATGTGGACGATAACCCGCACACTGCGCGACGGTTTGGCATTACTGGCATCCCGGCGCTCTACATTTTCAAGAACGGGCAGGTGGTAGAACGGCTGACAGGCGCACACCCCTACCCGACGCTCCGCCAGGCATTGTCTCGCCATACGGCGTAGATGTGGAACGTGCGAACGTGGGAACGTGGAACGGGCGAACGTGGGAACGTAGAACGTGGGAAACAACCGACCCTTGAGGTCTTGCGCCACGGAGCGCGGGCTGCAGCGGAACCGTGCCCGCGCCCTGAGCGCTGCCCCCGCCATGGGCGCGTCCCGACCTCAAGGGTCTGGAACGGGCGAACGTGGAACGTAGAACGTGGGAAACAACCGACCCTTGAGGTCTTGCGCCACGGAGCGCGGGCTGCAGCGGAACCGTGCCCGCGCCCCGAGCGCTGCCCCCGCCATGGGCGCGTCCCGACCTCAAGGATCTGGAACGTGCGAACGTGCAAACATGCAATCTCGCAACGGGCGGGGCAGGCGCGCGCGACATTCGTTTATTCGTTGCCCATTCGTTGACAGCGACGCCGTGGAACGTGCGAACGTGCGAACGTGCAAACGTGGTCACACAGCTATCTTGTAATCTCGTCATCACGTAATCTCAACGCCGGAACGCAGGATGTATGAACACGCAGAGGAGCGCAAAGAAAGGATGAACTTGTTGAGTCTCTCTGCACCCCTCTGTGCACGACTATCGACCATCCGAAATCTACAATCTCAAATGGTCGTAAGGATCGCTCCTGCTATGCTCCGGTTCCCACTTCGACGGACTTCACAGCGGCGGTTGTGTCATCAGCACGCAATTCGCGTTTGAGGATTTTGCCGGTCGCCGTCTTGGGCAGCGTATCACGGATTTCGACGATCCGGGGATACTTGTAGGCTGCCAGCCGTTCTTTGCAGTACTCGATGATCTCCGTGTCGGTCGCGGTCTGCCCCGGCTTGAACGACACCACCGCCTTGACCTCCTCGCCGAGCGCCTGGTCGGGAACGCCAATGACGGCAGCTTCGGCAATCGCAGGATGCCCGTAGAGCACCTCTTCGATCTCGCGCGGATACACATTGAAGCCGCCACGGATAATCATATCCTTCACACGGTCCTTGATGAAGAAAAAGCCATCATCATCACGATAGGCAATATCGCCGCTGTAGAACCAGCCATTGCGGATCGCCTCAGCCGTCGCTTCAGGGCGCTTGTAATATCCCTTCATCACATTGTGTCCGCGAATGACGATCTCGCCAAGTTCACCATTGGGAACCTCACGCCCCTGATCGTCCACCACGCGCATCGCGACGCCCCAGATCGGCACGCCGATCGACCCGGGCTTCGGCTCGCGGTCAAGATGATTGAACGAAGCGACCGGGGACGTTTCAGAGAGACCGTACCCTTCGAGGATGGTGACATTGTATTTGCGGTTGAATGCGTGCATCACTTCAACCGGCATCGCGGCGCCGCCCGAAACACAGAATCTGAGCGCCGACAGATCGTACTGATCGGCGCCGGGGAAGTTGAGCAGGTAGAAATACATCGTCGGCACACCGGCAAAATAGGTCACCCGGTCGCGCGCCATTACCTCGAGCGCCTTCTGCGGCTCGAAGCGCGGCAGCATGGTCATCGTTCCGCCGGCATAGATCAGGCTGTTCATCACGCACGTCTGCCCGAAACTGTGGAACAGCGGCAACACTGCCAGCCCAACGGTGTCTGGGGTGACATTCAGCAACTTATCGGTGCAGATCGTTGCATTGAGAAACATATTGGCGTGGGTCAGTTCGGCGCCTTTCGGGCGACCGGTGGTGCCGCTCGTGTAGAGAATGACCGCCGTATCATCCGGCATGGTCTGGATCGTGTCAAAAACGGGCGACTGTTCGGCGAGAATTCTCCCAAGTGGAATGGCGCCATCGGGGAGTATGGCGGTCGAGCCAGGCGCCTGTGCGACAATCAGATGGCGGCACGACCCGGCCATGCGAAAACCAGGCGCTGCTTCATCGAGGAATCCTTCCCAGACGATCAACGCCACCGAGTCGCTATCTTCCAGATGATAGCGAACTTCGTCACGTTTGAACAGCACATTGAGCGGCACAACGGTCGCGCCCGTCTTGAGAATGCCGAAGTAGCACATCGGAAAGTGCGGCGTGTTGGGGATCATCATCGCAACTTTGTCGCCAGGACGCACGCCAAGTTCCGCCAGACCATTGGCGATTTTGCCGGCAGCGCCGTTCAGTTCGGCATAGTTGAGGCGAATGCTATCGAGAATGACGGCGGTTTTCCCGGGGGCGCGGCGAGCGCTCTCCTCCAGAATGATGGCGAGATTCAGCATCGAGTCCCTCCTTTGATGAACATCAACGTCCGATTCACTTCGAGCGCAGCGTGGGGGGTTGGTAAAATTATACGTGCTGTTAACCGAGGTTGTCAATCATTTCGCTTGCCAACGACGCCGCTTACTGGTACAATACCAAAAGATGTTATACGATAACAGATGACCCTAAAGGCAGTGACAAACCATGGCGAGCAAAAAAGGCAACCGGATCATTATCAAACTGCGCAGCACCGAGAGCGCGCACACGTATACAACAACGAAGAATCGCAAGAACGATCCGAACAGGCTCGAACTGCGCCGCTACGATCCAACCCTGCGTCGGCACGTCCTCTACCGCGAAACCAAGTAACGCCGTATCGCGTGTTGCTGCGCCCCGAAGCCGCATGATGGCTGACATCGTGCGGTTTCTTGTTATATATCCACACGATGGGAGATACCGACATCATGAGGGTTGGTCTGCTTCCGCTCGATGAGCGACCTGTCAACGTCCGATATCCGGCGATGATTGCAGCCATTGCCGGGATCGAACTGGCATTGCCGCCTGACGATCTGTTGAGCAATCTGCGTGAACCGGCGCGCTGCGGCGACCTGGTCGCCTGGCTTCAGGCAATCGCCCCTGCCGTGGACGCATTGATTGTCGATGTCGAGATGCTGGCATTCGGCGGGTTGATCGCCTCGCGCATCAGCGACGACCCGCCAGGAGCAGCGTTGAGCCGCCTGGATACGCTGCGCACCATCAAGAACGAACTGCCCGGTCTTCCGATCCTGGCATTCAATGTCATCACCCGGATCTCGAATGCCGATGCCAGCACCGAAGAACCGCTCTACTGGGCAACGTATGGGACGCGCCTCTACCGCCTCTCGCAACTGCTCGATCGCGCGGCGCAGGGTGAGCCGTTGACCGATGAGATTGCCGCACTGCGCGCCGAGATCCCTGCCGAGGCGGTGCGCGATATGCTGCGTCGCCGGTTGCGCAACCACATTGTCAATCTCGCATCGCTCCACCTGCTCGACTCAGGCGCCATCGATCTGCTGGTTCTCAGTTCCGATGATACCAGCCCGTTCGGGCTGGGGTCGCGCGAAAAGCGCTGGCTCGCCGGCTGGGCGGACCTGCTGGCGCCTGACGGACGCGAGAACGCTGCGGGTTCGTCTGGCGTACTGCTGATGTATCCCGGCGCCGACGAGGTGGGATGCACGCTGCTGGCACGGATTATCAATCAGCATGTCGGGCGCGCGCCACGCATCGCACCGCTCTACGCCATTCCCGGCGGCGAAGACATCGTCGCGCCATATGAGGACGGTCCTGTCCGATTGACGATCGAACGGCAGATCCACGCCATCGGTGGAACGGTTGCGTCTGCTGACAGCGACCCCGATTTGTGGCTGGCTGTCAACACGCCATCACCACGCCGCACCGAATGGGACGAGGCGTTTGCTGCGGAAGAGCGTGACGAGCGGTACAATCATCTCGATGCGCTCGTTGATCGCGTGAGCGAACTCCAGGAGAGTGGGCAGCAGGTGATCGTGGCGGACGTCGCGTACCCCAATGGCGCCGATCCGGTCTTGATGGAGTTGCTCATCGAAAAGGTCGATCTCGTGCGGCTTGCCGGGTTTGGGGCCTGGAACACCGCCGGCAATACGATTGGCACGGCGCTGGCGCAGGGATGCGCCGCACTCCTGGCAACGACCCCCGCCCAACGGATCGCCCACCTGCGCTTCCTGCTCCACCGCTTCGTCGAGGATTGGGGCTATCAACACGTCGTGCGCCGCGCTGCGCGCGCCATGCTCGAACGCACCGCCGGTGCGCACGAACCGGATGATACGACGATCGGCGCAATCTGCCGCTGGATCGAAACCCACCTGAACGCGCGCATCGGCGCGCTTCCCGGCTTTGCCGGGCGCTGGCGCATCACACCGGGCAGTACGCATCTGCCCTGGCGTCGCCTGTTCGAAGTCGATTTCGCGCTGGAGATGGTGTGACCGGCGATCACGCACTGGGAGAGCGGTTACTGGCGTGTTTCGCCGCTCTCGACGAACACTTCGGGCATGAACCACACTGGTGGCCTGTCACCACCGATGATCCGCCGTTCGAGGTGCTGGTCGGCGCCATCCTCGTGCAACAGACGCGCTGGGAGACCGTCGAAGCTGCAGTTGCCCGATTGCACGACGCGGGGTTGATGTCGCCGTTAGCGCTGGCAACCGCCGATATCGGCGTCCTTGCCGCACTGATCCGCCCCTGTGCATTCCACGCGCAGAAAGCAGCCGGGTTACACGCCATCTGCTGCGATATCGTGCGGCAGTATGCGTGTGACACGACCCGATTGCTCACCGGCGCGCGCAACGAGGTGCGTGCGCGGTTGCTCGCGCTGCCGCGCATCGGGCGCGAGACGGCAGACACTATTATGCTCTATGGCGGCGGTTGGCCCGTGTTTGTGGTTGACGCTTACACGCGACGGTTGTTTGCACGCCTCGATCTTGCGCCAGGGTTCGATTTTCTGCGGGCGCCGTATGATGTCGTGCAGCATCGCATCGAATGTGCGCTGCATCCGTTCCTGCCCGAAACGACGACAACCGCTGCGGAAAACTTCCATGTCCATCGAACAGTCGAAACGAACGGCAACGGAGCTTTCTTCTTCGCACAGTTTCACGCGCTGATCATCGAAGCGTGCGTCCACCACTGCCTGGCGCGCAATCCGCGCTGCAATCAACCAGGGGTGCGACGCACCTTCATCGACCCGCGCAAGTGTGCAGCTCACTGTCTGACGTGCCGTGAATGCCCGCTCTGTCAGCGTTGCGCCGCATTCAACGGAAGAGTGACATTACATCGCGACGCTGCTGCGCCAGTGCGCGTTCGAGCTGATCGCGCGTGATCCAGCGTCGCCGAAGGAGAATCTCACCAAGCGTTTCGTAACGGCCAACACGCCGCAGGTAGATCTGTTCGGTCAACGCCTGCTCGAGACGTTCCAGCGGCAACCCTTCGGCAACCAAATATTCGCCCAGCGCACGGGGCGCCGCTTCATTGGTGATCCGTTGCTGAGCCTGCAGGATCAGCGCGCGCGCCAGGGTTTCCGGCGTCACTTTGCCGCGCGCTACGGCCACATCACCGAACATCACCTGATTGCCGCGTCGCCGGACGGCCGCCTGCTCCTCCAGCAACCACTCCAGTTCCTGCGTGGTAATCGCCCCCATCTGCACCAGGATTGTTCCGAGCGTGAGGGATGCGTCCATCTGCTTGAAAATACGCGGTTTATGCCCCATCAGCACCCGCCGCGCGCGCGCGGCGCGCAACGCTCCTGAAGCTTCGGTGTCGCCCGGATCGATGATCAACCGCTGCTCCAGATAGGCGATTTCCAGTTCGAGATCATCCGCTGCAAGCGCGCTTGCACGCCCCAGACAATCGAGGCGGTGCGCCGGAACCGTCACCAGATCCGCCAGCGCCAGCCAGGCATCGACGCAACGATGACCGGCGGCGAGATGGTCGCGCAATGCATTGAAGTCGCGGCGAATGGCGGCAACTGCAGGGCAGGGCCGAGGGCAAAGCAGTTCATCCATAGATGGGCACCCTGTCACATGCAACAAACGCAGCAGATCGCACCAGGTGTGGCAATGCTGTGCCTCAGGTGAGCGTGCTCATCGATAGATCGTCATTGCTGCGGATGCGAGTACGCTGCACGTCACTGATATTTTACTATGATATGTCGTATTTTTCTGGAATGCAAGAGAGAACAACCAGGCGCCTGTTCAGATTTGGGGTAAAAGAATCCACCTAGTGACGTTGCAATGCAACGTCGCTGCGACCACACCCTCGATCCAGGAGAAGTGTGAACAAGTACATAACCGGTTTATACCAATTGGAATTGAACAAGCCGCATGCGCACGCTCATCAGAGCGCATCACAACGCTATCGCAGCAATCTCCAATCCAAAATCTACAATCTAAAATGGTGTTACACCGCTCCTGAACGCGGCGAAGCGGCAGAGCCCAGCACCGCCCGACCCTCAACTTTCCACAGCCATATCGGGACGAAATGCCAGCGACCAGCGCCAGCCATGGTCGGTGCGAAGACCGTGCCAGACGCCGGATGTCGGTGTATGGTTCCCGTAGTCGTAGCGATGACCGCTCAGATCGATACGATCATTGGTTGTATGCTGGAGAGCAGCAAGAATGCAGCTGCCGTGGGTGACGAGTGCCACGCGCTGCAGAGTGGAGTCGTCGAGCTGATTGAGCAGATCGGCAATGCGTGCGCGCACTTCCAGATGCGTTTCCCCCGGTGCAACTTCGCGCAATGTTTCGATCAGGGTTGGCTCCAATCCAATCAGTTGCCCAATCGTGGCAGCGGTAACCCTGGCGCGGGTGAACGGCGATGAGAGCAACCGCTCGATGCCGCGCCCGCGCAACCAGTGCCCCGCCTGCACTGCCTCTTCTTCGCCGCGCAGGGTCAATGGCGGTCCCGGCATGACGGCATAGGGCAAACTAGTTGTGCGATCCGGTTCAGCGTGCCGGATTAAAAACAGCTCGGTCAACATATTGAACATTGTACCAGATCAGAGAGGTCTCAATGAGAGAAATCACCTCACCTGATGCGCCGCCGCCGACGCAAGCGACCGTTCGCGCACCAGGAATGCCCATCCCAACGGCTCGAGCGACACGCTCCCATCGTCATGCAGAGAGAACACGGCGCGCTCGAAGACCTGCTGCACGCGCCATTCGCCATCGGCGGCGTATGCCATGCCTTCGTCACTGAGCGGGAAGCCGAAGGTCGCCAATCCCCCGTGACGCTCCCAGTACGCCGCAAACGCCCCCCGAATCGCGTAAGGCGTTTCGGCGAAACGGCGGCACTCGTGCGGAGGGCAATCATTGCGCAGCGCAGCGCCAGCCGGCGACGCGCGAGTGCGACCAAGCGGCGCCAGCTGCACCAGATACGGTGTATCCGCCCATTCGGGGTGTATTTCCAGCACAGCGCGCTCGAATATCTGACGTATCATCCCATGTTCAACTACCGCCGGCGCCAGCGGCGGACCAAACAGATCATTGCCGCCGTGCATACGCCAGGAACGCCAGAGGATCGCCGGTACAACGATCCCGTTCTCGACCTGGTCTTCCGGCGCGGGAAGAAGTTGTTCGGCAGCCGCCAGCACTGCCTGAACGCCTGCCAGGTTTTGCTCGAACTCTGGTTCCGTCCCGGTGACCAGTTCGGGAATGATCGCTGCAATCCCCAGACTGGCTGCCCAGTCGTGCATGCCGCCGGTGATCACGTACTGATCCCAGAAGCGCGTGTAGCGGTAGCCGCTCCCGGCGGCATATGTCTGCGCCATTGCAATCGACGGGGCGTGGTCGCAAAAGGCGGGGAATACGTTGCCGGCCGCCGAATGCAGGAAAATAGCGCCCCAGGCATCGAGCAGGAAACTGCGCAGCACCCGACTCTCGACTTCTGAGTCAGGGTAGGGTCCGCCGGTGTCGGACACGATGCCATACGCCCCGAACACCGTCACGCGCCAGTCGTTGTCGGGGCAGGCGTCGAAACTGGTGTTCATGTTGCGGTTGAGATCGACGCCGCGAGCGTTGAACCGCGCTCCGAGCGCCAGTCCGTCGGGGTTGATGGTGGGAATGATATAGAGGCGCACAGCAGAAGGAACCTCGTGCGGGTTGGCGCGGAAGTGGTCGGCAAGCATGGTTGCCAGCGCATAGGTGTTGGCCTCTGGCGCCCCATGCGTGTTGCCGACAATCACCAGTTTGATTGGCCCGTCACCGACGCGCAGCGCCGTGATCGGGCGACCCTGCGCCGAAGCGCCGATTGTCAGGTCATCCACGGATGGTCGGCGCGCCGGCGCGGCGTGGAGCGGTGCAGCGAGGAATATCAGCAGGAGCAGGAATATTGAACGTGGAACGTGGAACGTGGAACGTGGAACGTGGAACGTTGAATGTTGAATGTTGAACGTTGAACGTCGAACGTTGAACGTTGAACGTTGAACGTCGAACGTTCGACGTGGAACGCCATTCGATGCCTTACCCAAACAAAGCCTCCACGTCCTCACGTGTGATCGACTTGAGCATGCCTGCATCGGCAGTGATCAGCTGCTCGACCAGGTCGCGTTTGCGCTGTTGGAGATGCAGGATTTTCTCTTCGACCGAATCGCGGGTGACGAGTTTGTACACAAAGACCGGCTTCACCTGACCGATGCGATGGCTGCGATCGGTTGCCTGCATTTCGACCGCCGGATTCCACCAGGGATCGACGTGGATAACATAGTCGGCCGCCGTCAGATTCAGCCCGATGCCGCCGGCTTTCAGACTGATCAGGAAGAACGGCAGCGTCTCGTCGTTCTGAAAGCGATCCACCTCCTGCTGGCGCTGGCGGGTCTGACCATCGAGGTAGGCATACCGGATGGAGCGCGCATCGAGCTCTTCGCGAATGAGGGTCAGCATCTGAACGAACTGTGAGAAGATCAGCGCTTTGTGCCCTTCGGCAGCCAGGACCCCCAGCGTTTCCATGAGCAGTTCGAACTTGCCCGACGAACCACGGAAGCCGGGGTCGACCAGTCTGGGGTGGTTGCAGATCTGGCGCAGGCGCAACAACCCTTCGAGAACCTTCATGCGCGCATTGTTGATCCCTTCGCTGTCGATCAATCCCAGCAGCAGCGCGCGGTAGTAGTCGCGCTGCCTGATGTACAGGCGACGTTGCGCCGGTTCCATCTCGGTTTCGAGCAACCGTTCGCTGCGGGGCGGCAATTCAGGCGCCACCTGGTCCTTTGTGCGGCGCAGGATGAACGGGTAGACCATTTTGCGCAGAAACTGCGCCGTCTCCTGGTCCTGCTTCTTCTCGATGGGGGTCACGAACTCCTCGCGGAAATAGTCCATGTTGCCGAGCAATCCAGGATTGAGGAAGACGAACTGGCTCCACAGTTCGAGCGCCGAGTTTTCGACCGGCGTACCGGTGAGCGCCAGGCGACGTTCGGCGTTAAGCAGGCGCGCCGCTTTCGAGGTTTCCGCCAGCGGATTCTTGATCGCCTGCGACTCGTCGAGGATGGCGTAGCGAAAGCGGTAACGGCGCAACATTTGGATGTCGCGCAGCATGGTGTTGTAGGTGGTCAATACCAGATCGTAGTGATCGAACAGAGCCGGATCATCGACACGGTCGGTATCGTGATGGACATAGACGCGCAGATCGGGCGTGAAGGTCGCAGATTCACGCTCCCAGTTGAACAGAAGCGAGCGCGGCATCACAATCAGGCTGGCAGGTCCGTCGGGCTGGCGTTCTTCGAGCGATTGCAGGAACGCCAGCGTACAGACCGTCTTACCGGTGCCCATATCGTCCGCCAGGCACCCGCCGAAGCCATATTCGTTGAGGAAATGGAGCCAATCATACGCAGCGCGCTGATAGTGACGCAACTCGCCACGGAAACCACGGGGCAACGGTTGCGTCTGAATGCGCTCGAACGAACGCAGGCGTTCGCGGCGACGCTCGAACTCAGCATCGGTCTGCGCGCGGTCGGCGTCGGCGAGCACCTGATCGATGAGGGTCAGGTGACCGTGCGACAGGCGCACGCCCTGCTGAGTCTCTGCACCGAGGGCGAACAGGTGACGATAGCGTTCGATCCACTCGTCTGGAATGGCGCCAATCGTGCCATCGTCCAGTTTCAGATACTTCTCGCGGCGCCGGATGGCACGGCGCACCTCCTTAAGCGGAACCTCGAGATCGCCGAAACTGACGACCGCCTCGAGGTCGAACCAGTCGATGCCGGAGCTGATACGGAACGAAATCTGCGGGCGGTTGCGGTTGACGCGGGCGGTTTTGATCTGGTCTTCGCCGAAAATCTCGAACCCGCGTTGCGTCAGCAGCGGAATGCGATGGAGCAGGAAATCGAGCGGATGCACCGCCTTGCGCAGCTCGAACCATCCCGTATCGGCGCCCTTCTTCAAGCCGTAGGCGGTGGTCGCGAGATCGTTCAGGCATGCAGATTCTTCCTCGACGTGGCGACGAATGCGCACCAGGGTCGTAGCACCTGGTTTTCGCCGGATGATAGACTGGGGCGGCGATTTTTCCGCCTGCACTTCGTACTCGCCATAGGCAAAACGCAGCTGCGCGCGCAGCGTCCCTTCCGATTCGCTCAAATAAACGCGGGGCGTTGGGGCGGCATCGATCTCTTCCCAGCGCAACAGATCGCCGCTCAGCGGCAGCCGTTCCGCCAGCGGCAGCAGATAGCGATCAAGGAACTCTTCCTGCTCATTCGGAGGAATGAGCAGGTCCGGATGCTCGATCAGGGTTTCGATCGCGTCGTCTGCGTCGGCGACCGGCAGCAGCAGTTCGCCGACGAGCAACCAGAGCGGCTTGCGGATGAAGATCTCCGTATCACGCGGGTCGAGCGCAATCCGCTCACCGGCAGCGTTCAGATGCGCGCTCACCCGAAGCGCGCCCTGCTCACCCTGCTCGACCTTCATCTCGACCACCGCCGGTTCGGTCAGCACCCGCACACGGTACTGCAACGGATCGTCCTGCTCGCCGATGTAGACCAGTTGATTGACGAGCGACGGGAGCACCGGATCGTAGATAGCGCTCGGATCGGCGCCGAACGAGTAGTAGACGTAGGGAGCGCTGCTGTTTGCAACGATGGTCATATTGACCGCATAGACCGTCTCGGCGGAAGCGCAGGGATAGGAGGCGCGACTGATGCGCGAACGGATCGGGCGCGCCTGGCCCGACAGATTGAGCGCAGCGATAGCTTCCGCCAGCGACTCGGAAGTGCGCAGCGCTTCAGGCGGCAGATACCGACCCGACAGCGCATACGGCATGATCGTCCAGCCGGTCATGGTATTGCGTTGCACACTGAAGACAATGCCGGCGTGATGAACGACCGGTGCGCGCTGGTGCTGCGTTTCGACCACTTTGCCGATAACGGCGCGCCAGACACTCGGAGGGTTCTTGAGCAGGTGAGCACGGAGCGCCAGCAGCGCCGCCACGCGGTGCCGGCAGAGCATCCAGTAATTGCGCTGCGGGCAGGTGCAGCTGGCATAGATCTGATTGTTGTGCAGGCGAATGATGACCTGATGCGCCACCGTCACCGACTCGAAGACGCTGATCTGTGCATTGTGCGCATCGACATGATCGATGGTCACCTGTCCTCGCTCGACATACCGTTCTCCCTGCTGAACGACAGATCTCGAAACCGACAGAAATATGCGTTCGGTATCCAGCAGATCGGCGGAAAGGACATTCAACATCTGCGGCATTTCTTTCACGCGGAATAGTTTAGCGCCTAGCCGAAAACCGCACTCTGAGCGGCGCGCAGCGCGTATCGAAGGGGCGATTTTTCGGATAATATACGACCAGTCAGCTCACCCCTGCATCGCTTTCAGCACAAAGCGTTTCTGGGTGCGAACGCAGGGATGGCTCTATATACAGAGCGCTTACTGACCGATATTATACCATGCGCGCTTTCTCATCGAACTCTTATCCGTCACAAAACCCCGCAAACGTGTGATCTTGTGAGAGTGATGATATAATGCTCTTTGCATACGGTAGATGCGCGCTGGCGGCATGTTTCAAGGAATCGCCAGCGCCAGGGGGATCAGCGACCCAAGTTACGCGGAGTACACCATGAGCACACGTTCGCAGCGCGGTCGAGCGGTTCAGACGAAAAAAAGCGGCGGCGCTTCCCGCACTCTCTACATTGTGATGGGCGCTGCTGTACTGCTGGTCATTGCGATTGCTGCCACAGTCGCGCTGCAAAACCGGCAGACGGCCGCGACTCCCGGGCGCGAGCCGGGGCGCACGGCGGCAAATATCCCTGCGGGAGTGGATGACAATGGCTTTTTTTTCAAAGGCAACGCCAATGCGCCGGTGATTGTCACTGAATTCTCGGACTTTCAGTGCCCCGGATGCGCTTACTATGCAACCGTCCTGTCGCCGCAGTTCGAGCAGGAGTATATTGCAACCGGCAAGGTCAAATTCGTGTATCACGAGTACCCGTTAAGCGGGCACGTGAATGGAGCGCCCGCCGCATACGCAGCGCGCTGCGCGGGTGAACAGGGCGCCGATAAGTATTGGGCAATGCACGACTACCTCTTCACCAACCAGCGCCAGTGGAGCGTTCAGTCGGACCCCAGGGCGCAGTTTGTCGCCTATGCGCGCCAGATCGGTCTCGACACCGCTGCATTCGAGCAGTGCTACGCCAGCAACCGTTTCCGTGACGCCATTAATCAGGCAAAAGCGTCAGGCGATGCGTTACGACTTCCAGGAACCCCCTCGTTCGCCGTGAACGGTCAGCTGGTCGATACCACCGGTGCGAACAGTGTAGAAGAAATCTACGCCCGTATGCGCCAGGCGGTCGATGCGGCGCTGGCAGGGCAGTAGCGCTGTCGAACACGAGAAGGTGACAGGCAAGCGGGGGAACACCCTGTCAGGGCACGGCTCCGCCGTGCCCTGACCAGGCAACCGCCAGCCCGGGTTTCTATGGCGTTTCGTGCCAGCTCATGCCTGCAACCCGTGAATGTTTCTTCATTGACAGCGCTTCACCGTATGGCTATAATGCCAGAGTTCGACGCTCACTCCGCGTCTGCGCGGGAGCGTGGCTATCGACAATCAGTGTCGTTGCACGAAAAAGAGAGACCGAATCGTGCGGAACCGGGATATTTACTCGCTCATTTTCATCCTGCTGATCGCCGGAATTGCATTGTCAATCGTGTTCGCGCCGGAGGGGCGCTGGCTGTTCAATCGCGATGTCAGCATCCGCCTGGGGCTCGACCTGCGCGGCGGTACGCAGGTGCTGCTTCGCGCTGCCGAACCGGTGGAACGCAGCGTAATGCAAATTGCAGCCGGCGTTATCGAGCGTCGTATCAACGGGCTTGGCGTGGCTGAGTCGGTTGTGCAGCTGTCGGGCAATGACCGGATCATCGTCGAAATACCCGGGGTTGCCAATCCTGAGCAGGCCATCGAAACTCTGCGCGGCACCGGGAAACTGGAGTTCATCGATACCAGGGGTGAATTCCTTGCTCCTGGAACGATTGTGCGCACCACCGGCAGCCCCAACCCGATCGCACTGCGTCCCGCAACGGAGGAAATAACATCGACCGACACGGTGTCGCCAACCGTGCCGGAGGGACCGATTTACGAAAGTATCACCGACGGCAAAGACCTCGACCTCAATGCAGTCCAGCCGCCGCAGATCGCCGGGCAGAGTCTGCAAAACCAGTTTGCTGTGCCCTTCGCATTCACCGGCGAATCGGCGCGCCGTCTGGAACAGTTTACCGCAGCCAATATTCAGCGCCCGATGTGTATTGTGCTGGACAATCAGGTGTTCAGCTGTCCAATCGTTCAGGCGGCGCTGGTCGGCGGGCGCGGCGAGATCACAACCAGCACGCGCCAGGACGCCGAGCAAATCTATACGCAACTCAAGTTTGGCGCCCTGCCGGTGCCGCTTCAGGTTGAGTCGAGCCGGACGGTTTCGGCGTCGCTGGGGCAGGGATCGGTCGATGCCAGCATCGTGGCCGGCGTTGTCGGTCTGGTGACGGTAGCGCTCTTTATGATGCTGTTCTACCGTCTGCCCGGTGTGCTGGCCACAGTGGCGCTGTTGCTCTATACACTGATCAGTTTTGCGCTCTACCAGTTGATACCGGTCACGCTCACGCTGCCGGGCATTGCCGGCTTCATTCTGTCGATCGGTGTGGCAGTCGATGCCAATGTGCTGATCTTCGCGCGCCTGAAGGAAGAACTGCGTCACGGGAAGTCGTTGTCCACCGCTATCGATGCCGCCTTTGTCGAAGCGTGGCCCGCCATTCGCGACTCGAGCGTGGCTACGTTGATCACCTGCACCATCCTGTTCATGTTTGGCAATACTTTCGGCGTCAGTCTGATCAAAGGGTTTGCACTGACACTTGGGCTTGGCATTCTGTTGAGCCTGTTTACATCGATGGTGGTGACACGCACATTCCTGCACTCGATCAACCCGCTGCCATTCGCGCAGAACCCCTGGTTGTACGAATTGAAGGATGCGCCGGGGATGCGCCACGCTCGCGAAGCAGCGTAGCTCTGGTGATCACGCGAGAAACGGTATGGATAAACTTGTCAAACTGCGGTACTGGTGGTTCGCGCTGTCGCTCATCATTATTATTCCCGGGCTTATTTCGCTGGGTGTCTTCGGGTTGCGCCTGGGCATCGACTTCAGCGGCGGTGCGCTGTGGGATCTCCAGTTCGCCGAACGCACACCCGGACAACTCGATACCGAGCGCATCCGCACGATTTTTGCTGCACAGGGGTTCGAAGGCGCGCTGGTGCAGCTGACCGAGTCGCAGATTGATGGGCGCATAGTTGCCAGTGCCGTAGTGCGTACCCGCTCCCTGAGCGAGTCTGATCCCGAAACACAGCGGCAACAGGTGCTCAGCGCACTCAGCGCAGAGTATGGACAGGTCAATCAACAGGCGTTGCAGACGGTCGGCGCCACGGTGAGCGCCGAGTCGACCCGCAGCGCGGTCATTGCAGTGATCGCAGCGTGTGTGGTCATTTTGATCTATCTGACGCTCGCTTTTCGTCGGGCGCCGCACCCGGCGCGCTACGGCGTCTGTGCCATTCTGGCCATGATCCACGATGTGCTGCTGGTGCTCGGGGTCGCTTCAATCCTGGGGGTTGTCATCGGGCTGGAAGTCGATGCGCTGTTCCTCACTGCGCTCCTGACCGTGATCAGTTTCTCGGTGCACGACACAATCGTGGTCTTCGATCGCATCCGCGAAAATCTCATTAACCGACGCCCTACCGAAACCTTTGACGACATTGTCAATCACAGCATCGTGCAGACGCTGCCACGTTCGGTGAACACGCAATTGACCACCTTCTTCACCCTGGTGGCGCTCCTGCTTTTTGGCGGCGAGAGCATCCGCAATCTGGTGCTGATCCTGCTGATCGGACTGATCAGCGGCACCTACTCATCAATCTTCAACGCTGCGCAATTGCTGGTGGTGTGGGAGAACCGTGAGTGGAAGAACTGGTTCCGCCGCAGCGCACCGCCAGGCGCCGAAGCGCCTCACGCAGCCGGATAAGATGGTGCAGGCGCCTCACTTCGTCACATAGTAGGTACGCCACTGATGCGGCGCATCCGGCGGCGACTCATCGCAGATATTGAGAATCTGCGCGCCTGCCGCGTCCAGTTGAGCAACAACCTCGTTCCCGGGGAGCGGATGCACTTCGTGCGGGTAGAGTTTGAGATGCCGGTACAGCACCTCAGGCGAAACCCCTGCCATTCGCAGGATCGCATAGATCCTGCGTCGCGGCTGCAGGCGATAGAGTGGCAAGAGAGCGTTCAGCGTGGTAAACGCCAGCATCCCGCCTGGTCGCATGACCCGAACGAACTCGCCAACGTAGCGTAGCGCGCTGGTGCGATCAGGCACATGTTGCAGCACTCCCCAGGCATAGACCATATCACAACTGTTCGACGCAATGGGCAGTGTCGCACTTGCGCTGACGATAAAGTGCGCCTGACTGAGACTGGCGTGAAGTCGCCGCGCTTCGAAGACGAGACTCTCGGAAATGTCAATGCCAGCATACTGCTCAAAATGCCTCCGAAACGCGCGCGCAAGTCTCCCAACCCCACAACCGAAATCCAGGATGGTTGACCACTGCTGCGGTCGCTCATACGGCGCAATCTGCCGGATCAGATGGTCAACCTGTTCAACGCCGGTCTGGAAGAATGCATCGACATTCCAGCTGTTGAACCGGTTCGTGCCCGTCATCGCCCAGAAAGGGTCGAGCCGACCAAGTTCATCCCATTGACGCTTGTTTGCTTGAAGACTCATGGTTCCTCTTTCTCCATCGCAAGGGTATCCAGACTACGATAGATCGAGAGGACGCAACAACTCCAGGGGACTCCTTCCGCACATCGAGAGGAAAATTACTCTTTCAGCACTGCACTATGCTGCTGCATAGCAGACGCAGGAAAACGTCCAGCGCCGTTATGGGTTTTGCGCAGTATTCAGTGGAAGGTTCGGAAGCACATCGAGGTCCCAGCCGTGCTGTTTGCTCGCATTGAAGCGGTAGAAGGCGGCAGCGCCGATCATGGCGGCATTGTCGGTGCAGAGCGCAACCGGCGGGACGCGCACCGGGACCGGTGAACGACGGTGGAGTTCCTCACGCAGGCGGAGGTTGGCGGCCACACCACCTGCCAGCAGCACTTCGGTCGCTCCAAAGGCGCGTGCTGCTTCGACCGTCTTGGTCGCCAGCACATCGACAACCGATTCCTGAAAGGCGCGCGCCAGCCGCGCAACAATGACAGGCGGAAGGGAGGCGGCGTCGGTCGGCGCGGATGCCTGACGCCGACCAGCGCTCTTGCTGACACCTGGCTGCAACGCCGCCTCGCGCGCCTGATAATCGCGGATCTGGTGAAGAACTGCGGTTTTCAGACCGCTGAACGAAAAATCGTAACTGTCGCGCAACCAGGAGCGCGGCAGCGTCACACCACCGGGAGCGCCTTCCGCCGCGCGCTGGATAGCAGGACCGCCAGGGAATCCAAGCCCAAGCAGTCGTGCAACTTTGTCGAATGCTTCACCGGCGGCATCATCGCGCGTCTGCCCCAACAGACGATAGCGACCATGGTTCTCGAGCAATGCCAGGAGCGTATGCCCACCGCTGACGACCAGCGCAACGACCGGGAACCGCGGCTCTGGTGCGGTCGGGCTGGAGTCGGTCAGCAGCCAGTTTGCGTAAATATGCGCCTCAATATGGTTGACCCCAACGAACGGCAGTTCACGGATCCAGGCAATCGCCTTGGCAACGTTCAGACCGGTCATCAGCGCGCCCGCCAGCCCGGGACCATACGTCGCCGCGACAGCGTGAATGTCGTTCCATCCGCCGGGAAGCGGACGTAACGCCTCGTGCAGCACTGCTTCGATGGTCAGCATGTGCTGACGTGACGCAACTTCGGGAACAATGCCGCCATAGCGACGATGCTCCTCGATCTGCGATGCAACGACATTCGAGATGATTGTACGCCCGCCACGAATAACCGCCGCCGCCGTTTCGTCGCACGACGTCTCGATTGCCAGAATCGTGAAATTCGTGTCCATACCCGATATTGTACCATCACCTTGACACGCTCGTTGCCAGAAGGGTATAATAAGCTCGATTTAGGAGCGCCTAAATATATCAAAACGTATGCCACTCTCAGAACACACCGAGTCCGTCCAGGACTATCTGAAAACCATTTTTGACATCCAGCGCGAGCAGGGGCGCGTGGCAACCACTGTGCTCGCAGAGCGTTTGGGCAACTCTCCCGCGTCAGTCACCGGCATGATCAAAAAACTCGCCTCGCTCAACCTGGTGGATTACGAACCGTACCAGGGAGTTGTGCTGACCCCGGCGGGCGAGAAGATTGCGCTGGAAGTCATTCGACACCATCGCCTGATCGAACGGTATCTCGCCGAGGCGCTGGGTGTCCCATGGGATCAGGTGCATGCTGAAGCGGACAAGTGGGAGCATGTGTTGTCAGAAGACCTCGAGGACCGGATCGATGCGATGCTTGGCTACCCGACGACCGACCCGCATGGCGCACCGATCCCTGGTCGTGACGGCTCATTGCCTCCACCGCACTCCACCCGCCTGTGCGACCTGCACATCGGACAGTCGGCGACCATCGCCGAGGTCAGCGACCATGACCCGGCGATGCTGCGCTACTTTGCAGAACTGGGGCTCCGTCCCGGCGTCGATGTCACCGTCATCGCCATCGCACCGTTTGGCGGACCGCTCACCGTGCGCCTGGATGATGTCGAGTATGCCCTGGGGCGCGAAGTTGCCAGTTACGTCGCCGTTTGCAATATAACCCCGGCGCGTGGAGAGTGACGATCCGTTCCTATTCCTCAGGACGCGGCAGATCGGTGGTCACATCGCCATCTTCTGCAACGTCGATCACATCGGGCGCCTGCGCGAGTTCGTCGATCGCGTGGCGGGTGCCAACGACGAAGAGGGTATTGAAGGCGGTGGGCTCACTGACCTGGATCACCTCGTTACTGAGACCGTGCTCATCGATCCACGCAAGCAAGCGCGCCCGCACCTGACCATTGTGCTCACGCAGCCGGCGATATTTTTCCACACGGCTGCAATGCGCCAGTTCCTCGGCAGAAGGACGTTGAAAGGTGACAACAGAACGGACCAGCGATTGCACTTCTTCCTTCAATTGACGTGGAGACTTCTGCTCGCGTTTATTGGCACTCATACAACAAACCTCGCCAGTCCGGCGCCGACCCGTTCGGCAGGCGCCGACAGTGGGAGCGCTGTTTCCAGCACACGCTTGCGCAATGCGGCGCCCTGCAACCCCGGATTGGCCGACGCAATCAGCGCCGCAATGCCCGTCACATACGGCGCAGCCATGCTTGTGCCGCTCATCCGGGCGTACAGACTGCGACGCTGTATGTCACGTTCCAGACTTGACATGATACTGACGCCGAACCCGACAATATCGGGCTTGTGCAAACCATCAGGCGTTTGCCCACTGCCGCTGCTGGGCCAGGGATTGAGATCAAAATCAACTGCGCCGACTCCCAGCGCCTCAGCGTATGATCCAGGGGCGCGGATCACACCGGGACCATCATTACCGATTGCAATGATCGGCAACACATCGAAATCCTCGACCAGCGTGCGCAAGAGGAGTCGCATCCCTTCAGTCACGGTCTTGAACGCCGGAGCACTGATCCACTCGGGGCGAAAGCCGAGCGACATGCTGATAATCATCGGCTTGTGCTGATTTTCCGCCAGGCTGAAGTGGGACAGCATCCAGTCCAGCGCGACAACGATCCGTTCCAGACTGGTTTTGACCGTCTCACTCTCGATCACTGCAGCGACAAGCAGATCGACCTCCGGCGCAACGCCGACGTGTTGTCCGGCAATGATGCCACAGACGTGCGTCCCGTGTCCATGTGTATCGAAGCCGCGAACGACCCGCATGCTTTCGAGCGTGGGAACGAAGGGCACATAGCGAAACTCGATCCGTTTGCCCTGAAACTCATTGTGGTCGGCATCGCATCCGGTATCGAGCACCCCGACAATCACTTCCCGCCCCTTGAAACCCCCTTTATGCGCCTCCTGAATACCGCTGATATGGGGCCATTCGGGCGCTGCCGGTCGACGAGTCCTGATCTCGCCGCCGGTGCGCGCGACCGGCAACGAGAGCGACACATCGGGCACGATCAGATAATCATCGGCAAAAATCTCCCGCGCTCGCTCTGCCTGTTGATCGGTCGGCGCATTGACGATATAGCAACTCACATGACCGAGGCGCTCGAAACCGTGCCCCACCGGCTTGCGTTGACCGGGAAGGTGAGGGCGCAGACCAAGCCGGATCAGTTCCATCGCGCGGCGCGACGTTTGTGCATCGCGCATGATTTCCTGACGTTTTTCAGCAGTTGCTGCTGACTGCAGCGCAAATGCCGTGCTTCGCGTCCGCTTACGAACGGCAATGAACTTTTCCACGTCTGTTGATCACCTGCCAGTGTACGACCCTTTTCAGTATAGCATACCCGTCCATTGCGCGCAGGGATGCCGGGTCGAGAACTGTTCACCCGGCAATGACGTATGTGTTCCTTCTTCTTCCGGGTGCGCCGGTGTTTCGGCGTTCACTGCCCTTCGCCCCATACGCCGACTTCGAGTCCGGTCAGGTTCTCCAGCGCCTTGATCAGGGCGTGGTTGCCTTCGTGACCGAGACCCCGCGCCTGGAGCGTCCGATAGAGCTGGTGGATCAGCGCTGTTCCGGGAAGTGGCACGCCGAGACGGTCAGCTTCCTGCAACACCAGGCGAATATCTTTCTGCTGGAGATCGATGGTAAAGCCGGGACGCCAGTCGCGCGCCAGGATCTGCGGTCCGCGGTTGCTCAACATCCAGCTGCCTGCCGCGCCGCTCGCAACCGCTTCGAGCGCTTTGCGCAGATCGACGCCGCCAGCCTGCGCGAAGAGCAGCGCCTCGCTCATCGCCAGTGCGTGCCCCACCACCAGAATCTGATTGACCAGTTTGGTCGTCTGCCCGGCACCAATCGGACCCAGATGGGTGATGGTTTTGCCCATCGCCTGGAGGACCGGCAATGCCCGCTCGAACTGGGAGACATCACCACCAACCATGATGCTGAGCGTGCCGCGCGCGGCGCCCTCTGATCCGCCACTCACCGGTGCATCGAGCATGTGCACGTGACGTTGCGCCAGTTGCGCGGCGATCCGCTGCGTGGCCTGCGGGCTGATGGTGCTCATGTCGATCACCAGCGAGCCGGGGCGGGCGCCATGGATGACGCCGCCTTCCCCCAGAAGAACCTGCTCGACATCGGGTGTGTCACTGACGCAGGTGATGATAATGTCACTGTGAAATGCCAGATCACCGGGGCTGCTGGCCGGTCCGGCGCCTTCCGCTGCAAGTTCGTCCATGCGACTTGCGGTGCGGTTCCATACCCGCAACGGAAACCCCGCCTTCAAGATATTGCGCGCCATACCGCGCCCCATGATGCCGAGACCGATGAATCCAATGCGTTCGCGCTGCTCCATATGCTCATCCCCCTGCTTTTTTAGCACGGAACCTGTTGTGCGCCATTGTATCACGCACTTCTCAGATGACTGCCATTTTTGCGTAACGCTGGCGTTATCTGGAAGGATTGTCGCAGCGGTCACGTCTGGCTACAGTATCCGTAGTGTGTGGTTTCGCATGTGCAGGAGTAGTGGTATGACATCGCTTCCTCGCTTCGTTCTTGCTGTTGTACCGGTAGCGTCACTGATCCTGTCGTTGCTGACGGGATGCATTGCTCCCGCGACGATAGCCCTTCCGCTGCCAGACGCATCCTTTCCAACCGCTGCAATCCAGCATCCGGCAACATTTCCAGCACAGGTGACGCCTGCTGGCATTCCTTCTTTTTCCTACGCCAATGTCACACCTTCTCCAACATTGCAACCTATTCCCACAGCGCTGCCCACTCCCATCCCGCCAACCATGCAACCGCTTGGTCCCGGCGGACTGCCGCACCCATTACGTGTGCGCCGGTTACAATTCGGGGTACACGCGCATCTCTTCTGGACCGACCGGGCGACACCGCTGCGCCTGGCAAAGGACGCGGGTTTTGGCTGGATTCGTCAGCAGATTCACTGGAAGGACCAGGAAGGTCCACCTGGCTTCTATGCCTGGGGCGCCGAACTCGATGCACTGGTTGCCGACGTCAATGCCCGTGGACTGAAACTGATGATTTCGGTCGTCCGGTCGCCGCACTTCTACGGGCGTGGCGGCAGCGATGGATTGCCGGACAACCCCGAGACGCTGGGAAACTTTGTTGCGGCGCTGGCGCAACGGTACAAGGGACGCATTCACGCTATTCAAATCTGGAATGAGCAGAACCTGGCATACGAAAATGGCGGCTATGTCTCGACCGACGATGCCCGACATTATGTCGAAATCCTCAAGGTTGCGTACCGACGCATCAAAGAGGTCGATCCAGCGATCATCGTCGTCAGTGGCGCGCCAGCTTCAACCGCTGTCGATAGCCCTGGCATTGCAATCTCCGACATTCGCTATTACAGCGCCATGTTCGCATATGAAAACGGCAGCATTCGGAATTACATCGATGCACTCGGCGTCCATCCCGGCGGTTCCGCCAACCCGCCGGAGACCTTCTGGCCCGACGCACCGAGCCCGGCACAGGGATGGACTGACCACCCGACGTTCTACTTCCGCAATGTGGAACGTATTCGCAGTCTCATGGAAGAGTATGGTCTGGCGGATATTCCGATGTGGATTACGGAATTTGGCTGGGCAACACGCAACAACACGCCAGGGTTCGAGTTCGGCAACCAGGTCTCGTATGAACAGCAGGCGCAGTACATTATCGGCGCCATGCAATGGACGGCTGAACGGTATCCCTGGGTCGATGCCATGTTCCTGTGGAACCTGAACTTTGCGCCGCTGCGCGCGCGCAATGGTGAACCCTGGCACGAACAGGCATCGTTCAGCATCATCAACGCCGATTACACGCCGCGCCCGGCGTATTGGGCGATCCAGCAGTACATCGTGCAGTATAATGCCCATCGTGAATGAGGCAGTTCAATCAGCCACCACACAGCGCGCCCCGCCAGCCGGCGAGCATGCGGCGCTCTGCCGCGCCCCGCTCGCCGCTTTTTTATCGCTGCTCGCGCTCTACCTGCTGACAGCCAGCGGTCATCTTTACTCTCCCGACGAAGAGGCGATGTACTATGTGACGCGCGCACTCGCAACGCGCGCCGATGTCGCTATCGAAGACGGCGATCTCGTGCCGATGCCGTTGCGCGAGGGACATGATGGACGCAGGGTGTCACCGTATGGCATTCTTCCATCGCTGGCGGCGCTGCCGTTCTTTGCTGCGGGTGCGCTCCTTTCCAGCGGTGCACCGGTCGAGGTCTACGAGTATCTTACCCGTTTCGGCGTCAGCCTGCTCAACGCGGTCGTGACCGCCGCGACCGGCGCAAGAGTGTTTTTGTTTGTCGTAGCATTGGGGTATCAACGGCGCACCGCGTGGCTGGTCGTGGCAACGTCGTGCGTTGCCAGCCTGGCGTGGCCCTATGCCCGGACGTTCTTCTCCGAACCGCTGGCTGGTCTGCTCTTGCTGTGCGCTGTGGAACACGCCTGTGCCGCTCGTGCACGGAATGACCGGCATGCACTGCTGGTCTCCGGCATAGCAACCGGACTGCTGATCGCAACACGCATCGCTGCTGTGATCGTCGTGCCTTTCCTGGCGCTCTTTGTAGGAATCGCGGCGTGGTCGCACCGATCATCGCATCAGAACGGTGTATACAATGGCAGAGTCGAGCGATTGCGCGCCGTGACGATGAGCCTTGGTCTGTGGGGGTCGGGTCTGGTTCCTGGTGTGGCGCTGCTGATCGGCTACAACCTGGCGCGCTTCGGCACGCCGCTGGCGAGCGGGTATGGCGATGAGGCGAGTGCATTTACCACACCGCTGCTGACCGGATTGTTCGGGTTGTTGCTCAGCCCTGGAAAAGGCCTGTTCCTGTACGCCCCAGTCGCCATGCTCGCGCCGGTTGGGGCAGTGCTGCTCTGGCGGCGCCGGCGATTGGAGACTGTGTTGCTGCTAAGCCTGGTGATCGCTCACGTGTTGCTGTATGCGCACTGGCACGCCTGGGACGGCGGCGGTGTGTGGGGTCCGCGGTTGTTGCTGCCGATCGTGCCGCTGCTGGCGATCCTGGCGGCGCCATTCTTCGAGCGTGCAGTGATCGGTCGCTCTATCGTCACTTGCGTTGCGACCGGCGTGATCCTGATGTCCGGCACGCTCAATGCGCTGGCGGGCGTTCTCGTGAATCCGGCAATCTATCTCAATATGGACATTCCACGTCGGCTCATCTACTTCGACAGTGCATACTCGCCGCTGCTCGCACACTGGCGCATTGCGACAGAACGCTGGCAGGCGCGGTATGGCGCCGGACATTGTGCACTCGGCGATGGGTTCTACTTCTCGGAGTCACGTAACGCACTGTTGCCGCGCATGACCGGCGCTCAGGGCGTGATCGCCTGTCGAATCGACCGTCCTGCGTTGCTGACGATCCGTCTCAATGATGATCGTCCTGCCGGTGCGCCGCCGGGCAACCCGACGTTAGCCATTGCCGGGCGGCAGGTTGCGCTCCGCGGTGGTCAGGGAAGCCTGGTTCGCGTGCTCGTGCCGCCAGGCGGCACACTGACATTCAGGGCACAACCATTCGCGCAGACGATACCGGGAACGGAACGGCAGCGGATGGTCGGGTTGCGCGTTGATAATCTCGCGATTGTGGATGACATCGGCGCTCGTGTGCCTCTGAGCGATGCCGCAATCGAGCCGCCGCCAGCGAGTCCGCGCTACCGCTGGGGCTGGTATTTCGTCCCAACTGTTCGCCACACGACCGACCTGTGGATCGGGTATCTGCTGCGAAGCGAGGTCGGTCCTCTCCGCACAGCAGCGGTTGTGGCGTTGATGTCCGGTGCGACGCTGGCAGCAGGGGTGGCGGGGGTACGGATGCTGGAACGTTGAACGTGGAACGTGTGAACGTGCAAACGCGGAAAGCGCAAATGTGGAACGTGGAACGTGTGAACGGGCGAACGTGGAACGTGCAAATGTGCGAACGTGCAAACGTTCCCGCACAACAGTCTAAGAGTCCATCCGAATAACGCAGGATACCGCAAAACCGCCCCTTCAATACGCGCTGCGCGCTACTCAGGATGCGGTTTTTCGGATAGGCGCTAAATCCAAAATCTCCAATCTCCAATGGCACGCGGCCCCTGCGTCTGAGGCGCACCTGTCCCAACCGCAAGGGTCCTGTGAAACAGATCGCATTCGTTTATTCGTTGTCTATTCGTTGACAGAAACGAGTGCACCGGCGCGTGGAAGATAAGAACGAAGGAAAGGAGTCTGTATGCACCCACGTCGTTCATTCCTGGCGCTGATTCTGATTGTGCTGCCTGTACTGCTCCTGACCACAAGCAACGCGCCAGCACGCGCGAATGTGACACACCCGGCATCTGGCGCATCGGTCTATCTCCCATTCGTAACCCGTCCTGCAATGATCGATCTGGTTATTAATCAGGTCGAGATCACCCAATCGGTGCAGAACGGCAGTAACAGTGTGCCACTGGTCGCCGGGCGCGCAACTGTGGCGCGCGTGTATGTGACAGTTTCAGGTGTGGCGGAATTGCCCAATGTGATCGTTGAAGCGTCTGCGACGCGAAACGGCGCGCCATTGCCTGGCTCGCCGCGTCGCTCGGATGCACGCACCGTCGCCACGAGCGCCTCGCGCGGCGCCTATGCCAGCAGTTTCAACATCGCCCTGCCGGCTGAATGGCTGTCGGACAATGTGCAAATCAACCTGACGGTCGATCCCGACAACCGGATCGCAGAGTCGAATGAATCGAACAATCGTGTGAGTCGCACACTCGAATTTCTGAACGTGCCACGTCTCGATCTGACAATTGTGCCGATCCAGTACACGCATACGCCGAATGGGCGCACCTACCCGGCGCCGACGCGCGATACAGTCAGCGACTGGATCATGCGCGCTTATCCGATCAATGGCATGAATGTGCGATTACGCACTCCGATCCCATTCATTGGAGACCTGCGCGACGGAAACGAATGGGAACGTCTGCTCAACCTGATCACAACAGTCAAACAGAGCGATGGGGCGCCATCCTCACGGATCTATTATGGTCTGATCCCGATTGCAAACGGCAGCGACCGCTGGTTCAGCAGCGGCATCGCTGGCATCGGCTGGATCGGATTGCGCGCATCCGTTGGGCTTGATCTGACGAGTCCCGCCGATGCCGCCGGACAGCTGGCGGCACACGAGATCGGGCACAACCTGGGGCGCTACCACGCGCCGTGCGGTGTCAGCGGCGATCTACGCCAGCCGTTCCCCTATGCAAACGGCTCGATCGGGCCGGATGTGTATGGTCTGGACATCAGCCGGGCGCGCGTCTGGAGTCCCGTAGCGCCGGATAACACGAAGGACCTGATGAGTTACTGTCGTCCTCAGTGGGTATCGGATTTCACCTACCAGGGACTGTTGAACAATCAGCGCATCTACGGCGCCAGCGTTGTGCAGGTCGGATCAGGGTATCTGGTGCGCGCAACATTGCAAGAGGACGGCGCAGCAGTGCTGGAACCGGTCTACGCGCTCGACCATGTTGCCCTGGACGCGCCGCAGACCGGCGAGTATACTATCGAATTGCTGGACGCTGCCGGGAGTGTGCTTGCTACATACGCCGCTACAGCGGTCGAAGCCGAAGGTCCGTATTACTACGGCGAGAATCCGATGCATCACGATCACGACCATACCCATCGTTCCATTACTGCCATCGTTCCCGTACAGGAAAGAGTGACGCAGGTGCGCCTGACGCGCGACGGACAGGTCGTTGCGGAGCGGGCGATCGGGAGCGTTGCAGCGCCGGCGACCAGCGCTCAGGCTACGCTCGCACAGGAAGGCGCAACCTGGGTTCTTTCCTGGACGAACGCAGCAACGCCGGCACTGGTGCGCTACACACACGACGACGTACAGTGGACGACCCTCGGCGTCGATCTGCTCGGCGGGCGACTGATCGTGGATCCGAATGTGCTCCCTGGCGGCGGGCAGGGTCGATTCGAGATCGTGCCATCTGGTGGCGCTGCGCTGCATGTTGATAGCGCACCGGTCATCGCAGCACACGATGCGCCGCCACAGGCATGGATCGATGGACCAACCGAACTTCCAACCGGTGTATCGCTGTTGCTCTATGGGCGCGCATCGGATCGTGAAGAAGGCGCGATCGCGGAGCTATCCTGGAGCGTGAACGGCGTTGCTGTCCAGGCAGGACAGATCCTGATCCTCGACAACCTCGCGCCTGGGGTGTACCACATCGGTCTGGTCGCGCGTGACCGTGCAGGCAATACCTCCACTGCAGATCATCGGGTTCTTATCGGCAACCCGATTGCTGGAGGGTTCGTCTCGCCGTAGGGAGGACAGCGCCTGTTCAGACGTATGCGCAGGCGCCAGTCGGGACACACGGGCGTTATCCGGGTAAGCGCGGGCATCGTGCCCGCACGCCCACGAAAAGAGTGAATATGGACAGAGTACAACCGAACAACCACCTCATCACAGGTGCATGCAAAGGCAAATAGATTTGGAACGCGAATCATTCGAACATATTGTGCACCAGCACGGTGACGATCTGTATCGTCTGGCGGTGCTGCTGACCTCTGACCTGTCATCGGCATATGCGCTGATGCAGCGGGTTGCCCGCAGTTTTCGCAACCGCAATCCTGCCGGTGTGCTCGACGTGACGCACGCATTGTTCGAGCATACGCACAGGCATCGCAGCCCGCTACGACGCAATGCATTACCAGGCTGGACAACCATGCCCGGTGTCAGAACCGAAGACGCGCCGTTGCTCGCTGCAATTGCGCGTCTGCCAGATGCACAACGTCTTGCGTTAGGAATGGCGGTCCTGCATTCTTTCGATGCAGAGGATCGCGCATCGCACACGATTGCCGGGCGGGAATGGCGTGCGCTGGTACGAGATGCGTTGTTGGCGCTGCTGCCAGTCGTTGACTCTGCAATCGATGAGTCGCTCTTCGACCTGGATCTGGCGCCGGAGGAGTGTCGCGTGACCCGTGCAGCGCTAACTCTGGATCCGACGGCGGCATCTGATAGTTCTGAGGTGCGCGGACATCTGGCGCTCTGCGCGGCGTGCCGACATGCGGCGCGCGACTGGCGACGCGCAGTGCTGCGCGTGGAAGAGACGCTACGCGACGCACTACGCCCATTCCGTCCACCGGAAGACGTAGTGGCACAGGCGATAAACGCTGCTCGACCTGATACACGTCCACCCATACGGCGCATTATCGAAAGCCATTGGTCGCGCCGCGCGCTGCTGCCGCTTGCAGTGCTGTTCCTGATGGCGCTGATCATCTGGCCCCGCGGGAATATCGAGGATTCGACCGTTCCTGCTCCTGCCGGCTACTCGCTCCGCGAATTGATCGCGCGTGCGGAGCAAACCCTGTACCTCCCGCCGCCAGGCGATGGAGGCTGGCAGGGCGGGTATCTCATGCGCTGGACGTTTGTTGACCAGACGTATGCCAACCTGCGCGGTAATCTCTGGATCGACCGCGAGACCGGACAACATCGCATCCAGCTCGTCCATCAACAGGGCGGCGGTCCGTATGAATTTCAACTCGTCGATAGCCGTCTTCAGGCATGGTATGCAGTTGCGCCCTCATACAGCGCAACGCTGGGCTTTCCATTCGAGGGTGAAGAAGCATTGGGTGTACAGGCAAGCGTCGACACAAACCTGCGGCAGCGTTTGCTGGCGGCGCGATTAGAAAGCGGCGCCTGGGCGATACCTTCCCTCTACCTGGCGCAGGCGCGCACGGCGGAGGTGCAGAGTTGGGGGCGACGGCAACTCGACGACGGCACACAGGTCGAAGTTATTGGATTTCGCGGCGTAAGCCTGCTTGGTTTCCCGCCCGACGCACCGGAAGCGGGCGACTCAGGCGCGACGATCCTGCTGGCGATCGACAGTGCGACCGGTTCGTTGCGTGAAATCCGTGAACTGGTCGGACCGTCTGAAGGCGAGCAGGTGAGCCGTACAGTCTGGGCATTCGACGGCGGGCGCGAAATGGATCCGCGCGAGGAAGTGCGCATCTTTGGCATCGCATTCGCCTGGAATGGGCGCGGAACCTTTGTCCGACAGGAAACGATCGGAACGCCGCGCATACCGCTGATCCCAGCCGAAGCTATCGTCCCGCTCGAACGGGCAAACAGAGAAGGAATGATCCTTCCCGAACCGGCGCCTGATATGGTCGAAGTCATTCTGGCGAGCGAAGGGCAGATATCCGGCAGCGATACGCCATTCACCCTGGAATGGTACAGTGTCATCTACAGCACCCCGGGACGATGGTTGACGATCAGGACATTACCGCCATCTGGCGTGCGCGTCGAGGAGTTTGCCGGTCCTGATACCGAGCAAACCAGCGCAGGGCCGTATGCGGTCTGGTTGCGTCCCGATGCACGCTGGGGATACCGGGCCACGGTCAGCGATGGATCAGCGTCGGGGTGGGGGTACATCGCTCAGGTAGAAGCGCGAGGATACACACGGGCTGAACTGCTGCGGCTGCTGGCATCCCTCGACAGGGTCACCCCAGAGCGCCTCGCGCGATACAGGGCGCTGAACCTCTGATACCATTTTAGATTTTAGATTTTGGATTGGAGATTATCGCGCTGGGCGTTCTGATGCGATTTGACGGAACTCCGTTTGCGGAGTATTCAAGTGAAATTGGTATGACGCACGATGGCGAACCGGGCAGCAGATGCGCATCAGTGCAGATCAGCGGTCTTCTTCGCGGCGCTGCAGTCGTTCGGCAGACTGACGCTGCACCCAGAGCGGCGGAACGCCGTAGAAGGCGCGTTCGGCATCGGTGACGTTCGGATCCACACGTCCAACCGTCCAGCGCCCATCTTCGCGAATGAATTGCGTACCAAAGCGCTGCGGCTGACCACGTGCCAGCAGGGATCGATCCCATGCGGCGGCAATGATCGACCAGGCGCGCGGGTCCCCCAGTTGAGCGGCGCGACGGGCCAGCGTGCGCGCCAGTTCCCAGTGCGCCGGTTCTTCGCCGTAGAGCATCACCAGCGACGCATGGTAAAAATCGCGCTCGGTCTGCAGTTTTCCCTGCGCATACAACGTGGCCACGCGCGTTCGACGCTGCCGACCCCGCCGGACGCGGTCTTCAGCGTCGGCGTCGAGATCGATGATCTGCTCTTCTGCCAGCCGTTCCAGTTCCGCGCTGACATCATCTGGCATATATGCATCCGTGTCCATGGTGCGCTCCTGCAATCCGCCCAATCATTATACCACTTTACGATGTTGAAATTTGACTTTTGATGTTTTGATTGCGTGATTACGTGATTGTGGCGTCTGGGGCGCTGACCGCGGGTGAGGACGTGATTGCGTGATTGTGGCGTCTGGGGCGCTGACCGCGGGTGAGGACGTGATTGCGCGATTGTGGCGTCTGGGGCGCTGACTGCGGGTGAGGACGTGATTGCGTGATTGTGGCGTCTGGGGCGCTGACCGTGGGTGAGGACGTGATTGCGTGATTGTGGCGTCTGGGGCGCTGACCGCGGGTGAGGACGTGATTGCGCGATTGTGGCGTCTGGGGCGCTGAC